>Glacier_p1__coassemble_130_pt1 | contig 156637 bp, 118 predicted proteins | sample Glacier_p1__metabat2_high_PE_021 | metagenome-assembled genome bin Glacier_p1 | reverse complement strand
CGCCGTTTTACCAGGTCCCCGGTCTTATTCAAGGCCGGGGACTTTTTTTTGTACCCATAGATAGAAAGAAAAAGGGGAAAAGATTGGATAAAATAAATAATTATTCGTATCTTTGTCGCCCAGTTTATATAGTATATCGTATTGGGAAAGTTAAGTACATATAAGGTTGAATTGAAAAATATGCGTGAAAGCTCATGTCAATATGAGTATGCATTAGATAATCAATTCTTTGAAGATATAGAAGCTCCAGAAGTACAAAAAGGAACACTTAGTGTCCTTTTGAATGTAAAAAAAGGTTTGGGCGTTTATATTTTGGATTTCCATATAGAAGGTAAAGTAACAGTTCCTTGTGACCGCTGTTTGGATGATATGGAAATTCCAGTGGACACTGATAATACGTTAAAAGTAAAGCTGGGACTTGAGTTTTCAGATGGTGATGATTTTGTAATTATCCCCGAAGAAGAAGGATATATAAATGTTGCATGGTTTATTTATGAATTCATTGCATTAAGTCTGCCGATGAAACACGTACATGCGTTAGGACAATGTAATGAAGATATGATTGGAACATTAAGTCAGCATTTAGCTATATCTCTAACTGAAGACGATAACATAGAAGAAGACGATTTAACTGAGGAATCAGGCGAATCGGATGATGAAAACCGCGTAATAGATTCGCGGTGGAATGAGTTAAAGAAAATATTAGATAATAATTAAATAAAGTTTAAGAAAATGGCACATCCTAAAAGAAGACAGTCAAAGACGAGAACTGCTAAGAGAAGAACTCATGATAAAGCAGTTGCTCCTACGTTAGCTATTTGCCCTAATTGTGGTGAATGGCATGTTTATCACACAGTTTGTGGAGCTTGCGGTTATTATAGAGGTAAATTAGCAATTGAAAAAGAAGCTGCTCTTTAATCAAAGCTTCAATGAACACTTTGTGTGTTTAAAATGAAAGAATAAAGCCGGAGAGCTTTTCGGCTCTCTGGCTTCTTTTTTTTAATGCGCAATTCAAAACTTGGAATGATGGAAAAAATAAATGCTGTAATTACAGGAGTCGGTGGGTATGTTCCTGACTATGTTTTGACCAACGAAGAGTTATCAAGAATGGTAGATACCAACGATGAGTGGATTATGACCCGTATTGGAGTAAAGGAAAGACGTATTCTGAATGAGGAGGGCTTAGGAACTTCTTATTTGGCTCGTAAGGCTGCAAAACAGTTAATGCAGAAAACGAATTCAGATCCAGCTTCTGTGGATTGTGTAATTGTTGCTACCACTACTCCTGACTATCATTTCCCTTCTACGGCTTCTATCCTTTGTGATAAGCTGGGATTAAAGAATGCTTATGCATTCGATTTGCAGGCTGCATGTAGCGGCTTCTTGTATGCTATGGAGACTGCTGCTAGTATGATTCAGTCAGGACGTCATAAAAAGATTATCATTGTAGGTGCAGATAAGATGTCTTCAATGGTGAACTATTCAGACCGTGCCACTTGTCCGATTTTTGGTGATGGAGCTGCTGCCTGTATGGTAGAAGCAACTATGGAAGATTTCGGTATCATGGATTCTATTTTGAGAACCGATGGTAAAGGACTTCCTTTCCTGCATATGAAGGCAGGCGGTTCTGTTTGTCCTCCCTCTTATTTCACTGTAGATAACAAGATGCATTATTTGTATCAAGAGGGAAGAACCGTATTTAAGTATGCTGTATCTAACATGTCGGACGTTACTGCTCAGATAGCAGAACGAAACGGACTGAATAAAGATAATATCGACTGGATTGTTCCTCATCAGGCAAATATGCGTATTATTGATGCTGTTGCCTCACGCCTGGAAGTTCCTTTGGATAAAGTGATGATTAACATTCAGCGTTATGGTAACACCAGTGCCGGAACACTGCCTCTCTGTTTATGGGACTATGAGAAACAGTTGAAGAAAGGCGATAACATCATTTTCACTGCTTTCGGTGCCGGATTTACTTGGGGTGCAGCTTACGTGAAATGGGGTTATGACGGTAATAAATAATTGAATAGAATTACATTCACATACGAAAAAACGCATCTCGAACTGATGCGTTTTTTTGTCTGTAAACTAAAATAACAAGATTATGCACAAAGCCGGATTTGTAAATATTGTAGGTAATCCTAATGTGGGAAAGTCTACTTTGATGAATTTGTTGGTAGGAGAACGTATTTCTATCGCAACATTCAAGGCACAGACTACTCGTCATCGTATTATGGGAATCCTAAATACAGATGATATGCAGATTGTCTTCTCTGATACTCCGGGGGTACTCAAGCCGAATTATAAGCTTCAGGAGTCTATGCTGAATTTTTCTGAATCGGCATTGGTAGATGCTGACGTATTGCTGTATGTAACCGATACAGTTGAAAAACCCGACAAGAATGCAGACTTTATGGAGAAGGTCCGTAGCCTGAAAATACCCGTTTTGCTGCTGATTAATAAAATCGACCTGACCAATCAGGAGAATCTTGTGAAGCTTGTAGAGGAGTGGCATGAAATGTTGCCTCAGGCTGAAATTATCCCCATTTCAGCTATGGCAAAATTTAATGTGGATGTAGTGATGAAGCGTATCAAGAGCTTATTGCCCGACTCTCCTCCTTATTTCGGAAAGGACCAGTGGACGGATAAGCCTGCCCGTTTCTTTGTTACAGAAATTATACGCGAAAAGATTCTTCTGTACTATGATAAGGAAATTCCTTATGCTGTAGAGGTTGTCGTTGAACAGTTTAAAGAAGAAGCCAAGAGTATTCACATCAATGCGGTAATTTATGTGGAGCGTGATTCTCAGAAGGGAATTATCATTGGTCGACAAGGAAAAGCTCTGAAAAAAGTGGCTACAGAAGCCAGAAAGACATTGGAGCATTTTTTCCAGAAAACCATTTATCTGGAGACATTTGTGAAGGTGGATAAAGATTGGAGAAGTTCAGATAAGGAGTTGAAGAATTTTGGCTATCAATTAGATTAATATCGGCTGCGAAGCCGTAAACGAAAAACAATTATGGGAAATTTAGTAGCGATTGTAGGACGTCCCAATGTGGGAAAGTCGACACTGTTTAATCGTCTGACCAAAACGCGTCAGGCTATTGTGAATGAACAGGCCGGAACAACCCGCGACCGCCAGTATGGAAAATGTGAATGGTTGGGAAAAGAATTCTCTGTGGTAGATACCGGAGGATGGGTAGTTAATTCGGACGATATTTTTGAAGAAGAAATCCGCAAGCAGGTTGTATTGGCTATGGATGAAGCTGATGTCATTCTGTTTGTTGTAGATGTTGTGAATGGAGTTACTGACCTTGATATGCAGGTTGCTGCTATTTTGCGTCGTTCTAAAACTCCTGTAATAATGGTGGCAAACAAGACCGACAATAATGACCTGCAGTATGATGCAGCAGAGTTTTATTCATTAGGATTGGGTGATCCCTATTGCATTTCTGCTTTAAGCGGAAGTGGTACCGGTGATTTGTTGGACTTGATTCTTACTAAATTTAAGAAAGAAACCGATGAGATTCTAGATGAAGATATTCCCCGTTTTGCGGTGGTTGGTCGTCCTAATGCCGGCAAATCATCTATTGTCAATGCGTTTATCGGTGAAGACCGGAATATAGTTACCGAGATTGCAGGAACTACCCGTGATTCGATTTATACCCGTTATGATAAATTCGGATTTGATTTTTACCTGGTTGATACAGCTGGAATACGTAAAAAGAACAAGGTAAGTGAGGATTTGGAGTATTATTCAGTAATACGTTCTATCCGTGCTATTGAAAATTCGGATGTGTGTATTCTGATGTTAGACGCTACTCGTGGTATCGAAGGGCAAGATTTGAATATTTTCTCATTGATACAGCGCAACCAGAAAGGTTTAGTAGTTGTTGTAAATAAGTGGGATTTGATACAAGAAAAGACGGCGAAGGTAATGAAAAATTATGAAGAAGCTATTCGGAACCGTTTTGCTCCGTTTACCGATTTCCCCATTATTTTTACTTCTGCTTTGACCAAACAACGTATATTTAAGGTGTTGGAGTCGGCTAAGGAAGTGTATCAGGCACGTACTACCCGTATTCCTACGGCTCGTTTGAACGAGGAAATGCTGCCGCTGATTGAGGCATATCCACCTCCTTCAAATAAGGGGAAATATATTAAGATTAAATATGTAACTCAATTGCCGAATACGCAAATTCCTTCCTTCGTATTTTTTGCTAATTTGCCGCAATACGTCAAGGAACCGTATCGCCGTTTCTTAGAGAACAAAATACGCGAGCGTTGGAAATTGTCAGGAACTCCAGTAAATATTTTTATTCGTCAGAAATAACAATTTATGCTAATTGTGGTTTATGGAGGCAGCTCTTCGGAAGTGTATTTCACTTTCAGAAGAGCTGTCTTCTTATGGTGGATTACGCTTGGCGTGTGAGACTCTTTATGCCTTTTATTTGTATTGAGGTAGCATTTCCGGTGTCGGACATTCATAGTTTGTGATTGGAAGTTTAACCTTCCTCAATTCCTTCAGTTTGAATGAAGGCTTTTCCATGTCTTTTGGAAAGTTCATTTTTGAAAATGTCTGGAAGTAAAGTAAGCAGGCATCTTTCCACCAAATGGCATCATGTACTTGAATATCCAATTTTTTAGCAACTTGTTTGTGTCGTTCTTTGTCGATGTATGGTTTCATTGCATCCCATGTTTTGCAGAATAAACGGACAGAATTGACTCCTTTGTTATAATGATAGCATAATTCGTTCCACATCGTCCGTCCGCTTTTCATGGTATGATTCCAAGGAATATGGTGAAACCATAACAAAAACTCTTCGGGGCAAGTAGCTGGGTTATTCAGTAAGTGAGCTAAAGAGTCCGGGTATTGAGCTACAGCATTACTTCCGGTACGGCTTCGGTTAAAGCCAAGTCCCGTTTTATCTGCCTGATGATAATAACTTGGTAGCCAGTCTGGTCGAGCACCCGGAATTTCACACCAAGGTTCAGGACCGTAATGATGTCCCCAAGCGAATATATGATGCAGTCCGAGTGGCATCATGTAGTCAACAATAGCTTCCCGGCTTTCCAGCATTACCTTTTCCATTGGTTCCACAAATTCTTTCCTTGTAGTAAAGGTTTGTTTCAGCCATTCGTTTGCAATATCCTTAGAACTTAGTTCCGGATTCCAGGCCAGTCGTCCGAATGCATACCAGTTTGCTTGTGCAAAATCATGTCCGCACCAGTTCGTTTCATTACCAATATTGGTTACTCCTGCCACGGCTTGAATTGTATGAGGTTCCACATACTCAAAGAACTCCTTCCACATGGGAGCCAGATAAGCCAAGTGATTAGAATGACCTAAATATTCTTGTGTAATCTGGAATTCAGCCATGAGAGGAGTATGTTTCATTGCTCCAAAAAGCGGGCTATAAGGTTCTCTTGGCTGGAAATCAATCGGACCATTTTTTACTTGTACTATCACATTATCCAAGAAAGCTCCGTCGAGAGGTTTAAATTCCAGATAGGCTTGTTTTGCTCGGTCATGGTCTGTAGGGCTGTAAACGAAAGCACGCCACATTACAATTCCCCCGTAAGGTTTTAGAGCTTCAGCCATCATGTTAGCGCCATCGGCATGAGTTCGCTGATAATCACAAGGACCGGGTTGTCCTTCAGAGTTAGCTTTGACCAGAAATCCTCCGAAATCGGGTATAAGACTATAGATTTCCTTTACTTTATTTTTCCACCAAGTTCTTACCTCTTTATTTAGCGGGTCAGCGGTAGACAGTCCTCCTAATTCGATGGGTGAGGCAAAATTGACCGATAAATACACCTTTAAGCCATACGAACGGAACACGTCAGCAAGTGCCTTTACCTTTTCCAAGTATTCAGAGGAAAGAATTTTAGGTGAAGCATTTACATTATTAATTACAGTTCCATTTATACCAACTGACGCATTGGCGCGTGCGTACATCTCGTATCGGGGAGATATTTCTGAAGGCAGATTGTCCCATTCCCAAAGCGACTGTCCGGCATATCCTCGTTCAATAGTTCCATCCAGATTATCCCAGTGATTCAAGATGCGCAAGTCATAGGCAGGACATTCAGAGATGTACAAGTGAGATAAATCAGCTTCAGTGGCCTGTAGCCGAAGTAGGTGATAAGTAGCATAGAGTAGTCCGGTTTCCGAGGTAGCTCCAAGAGTGATTCCTTTTTCCGTACTTCGGATAGTATACCCATCTTTTCCTAATGCTTTATGAGTAGGGTCATTGAAAAATTGTAGTGATACAGGCTTTCCCTTCCAGTATTGTTCTAATTCGTTTTGAGCAATAGATAAGACAGGTGACTGAACCGAACAGTTTATTGCTGCCATAGCGGTTTTGTCAGCCTGTCTTAGCCAAAGTTTACTACCATCTTCTGCGGAGACCATAAAAGTACATCCGCAGAAGAGCATGGTTAAAAACAGACTTCGAATCATTCTCCTCCTCCGTCAATGGTAATAATTCTTCCGTCTTCATCGTATTCCAGTTCCACTACTTTCAGGCTTCGTAGCCATGTTTTTCCATTCGAAGGGACACAGTCATGGTGGAAAAGATACCATTTCCCTTTAAATTCAGCAATGGCGTGATGCGTAGTCCATCCTACTACTGGCGTAAGAATTACTCCTTGATAGATGAAAGGGCCATAGGGATTATCAGCAATGGCATAGCACAGGAAATGAGTATCCCCGGTAGAGTAAGAGAGGTAATACTTACCCTTGTATTTGTGCATCCATGAAGCTTCAAAGAAGCGGTGCGGGTCGCCGGCTGTAAGTGGCTTTCCTTCTTTGTCCAGTATAATGACAGCACGAGGTTCTTCTGCAAATTCCATCATGTCATCCCGTAATTTTACGACACGTCCCGGCAAGGCTGGTTCATTGTCTGCGGGGAGACAAGGATTTTCAATGGCCTTGTTGTTGCGGTAGCGTTGTAGCTGTCCGCCCCAAATACCTCCGAAATACATATACTGACTTCCGTCTTCATCGCAGAACACAGCCGGGTCAATACTGTAGCTTCCTTTCATCGGGTTAGCTTCTGGAATAAACGGACCTTCTGGCTTGTCACTGACAGCCACTCCAATGCGGAAGATGTCATTTTGGTCTTTTAATGGGAAATACATGTAGTACTTTCCGTTCTTATATGCCACGTCACAGTCCCACAGCTGACGTCCTGCCCAAGGAATATCTTCCACTTTGAGCACCACTCCATGATCTGTAATTTCCCCGTTCATGACATCATCAGTAGAGAATACATGATAATCTTTCATGTTAAAGTGATCCCCATTGTCATTTTCCGGAATTCCGCTTTCCCAGTCGTGTGAGGGATAAATATAAAGTCTGTCTCCAAATACATGCACGGCAGGGTCTGCCATATAGTCACCCGGAACCAAATATCTTGCTTCTTTTTTCATAGTTGTAGTTATTTTTGTTTTTTACTTTCTTCGATTAGTTCAGTTACAAAAGCCTTCGGCTGATAGTTGCGGTCGAATAGCAACGGATAGTCATGGCGTCCTTTCATCGGGAAATCATTCTTCCAAGAATCTCCGTCGGTTACTCCCCATGCCGTTACGCGGGTAACAATATCAGCATGTTTTTCAAATAAGTTGAAGAACTGTTTCATGCGCGCATTCCAGGCCTGCGATACAGAATCGGGCAATGTTTCCGTATAAGGGTTTAAGGATTTTCTGAAAGCTATGGTATCAGTGATATTTGCACTTTGTCTGGCAGTAGGCAATGCACTCATATCCCATTCCGTAATCATAACCTTCACTCCTTCGGCAGCGAAAGCCAGCATACTCTTTTCAAATTCCTCAATTTTCGGATAATCCATACCCATGTGTCCCTGCATACCTACAGCATCAATTCGCAGACCTTTTTCTTTCAGGCTTCTGATTAATTTTACCACCCCGTTGCGGCGTCCTTCGTTATCCATACCGTAGTCATTGTAATAGAGCTCGGCATCCGGATCGGCTTCATGTGCATACTGGAATGCCAGCGGGATAAATTCCTCACCTAAAATCTGATAGAATTTACTTTTTCGGTAAGATCCGTCTTCTATGATAGCTTCGTTTACTACATCCCATCCTTTCAGTTTTCCCTTATAGCGTTTGGCAACCGTATAGATATGGTCTTTCATACGTTGTTTCAGTACCTCAGGCGAAACCTCTTTTCCATTTTCGTCTTGGAAGAACCATTCAGGGCATTGGGAGTGCCATATCAGGCAGTGACCGGTTATGGTGAGTCCGTTGTCTTCTCCGAATTTCACAAACTGGTCAGCTTGGTCAAAGGTATATTTTCCTTCTTCCGGATGTACTTCTTCCATTTTCATACAGTTTTCGGCTACAATGGCATTGAAGTGCTTCTTAACTATATTAACGGCATTGGTATCTCGGCCTGATGACTGGAAAACCTTTAAGGCTGTTCCGATAAGAAACCGATCACCGACAGCCTCCTTCAGTGAGACCCCGTTTGTGGTTGTCTGCGTGTTGCCACATGATGCAAGAAAGGTTGCAGCAAGAATGGCAGATGCGAAGTGTTTTGTTCTCATATATTACGGTATTTAAGTTATTAATAATCATTTTTACTTCTGCGTTCAGCTAGTTCAGCCTGCATTTTTTCATTATACTTCTTCGTGATAGGATAGAAGAACAGGGCAATTACCCCGATGAAGAAGGTTATTGCCGGAATCCAGCTTGAAGATAAGAGGATTCCTTCGATGGCCGATTCGCTTTGAGTCATGCCTATACCTGATACATAGCCAAATCCAGACAATAAGAAGCCGAGGATGGCACCCCCTATACCCAGACCAGCCTTGAGAGCAAAGACCACTCCGGCAAAGACAAATCCTGTGGCACGGCGGTAATTGACATACTCCGAATGGTCGGCCACATCGGCTATCATAGCCCACAGTAAAGGTACGGTAGGAGCGTAAGCCAGACTCTTCAGGAAGTTAAGCGCAAACATCAGTTCAATATTATCTTGGGCAGGGAAGTAGAACATCGCTGTAAAGATAGAAGTGAGAGTCAGACATACGATAAACGTATTCTTTTTTCCGTAGCGGTTAGCCAGAAAGTTGGAAAGTAAGATTACACCAAAGAACTGTACCAATGCCCCGAGCATGTTGAAAACTCCGAAACCTACTTCATAGGCTTTGTCGGGAGAACTGACAATCAGTCCGAAGGCATTCAAGATACTGTATCCGATAGTATCTTGCGCTTCAGCCGAAACTAATCCGAGCCGATCAAGAAAAGCATATAATGCTTCAGCATCAACATAATGTTCAAAATAATAGTTCATGGCGCTTCCCCACATAGCCAGGGTAATAAAGACGAAAAGCGTCAATATAAACATGGACCGCCAGGGAATGCTGCTGAAAATATCTTTAAAGTCTTCCCGGATGTTGTTTTTCTGGTTGACCGGAGGAGTGATACGTTCCTTGGCTGAAAAGAATACGGCAACAAGGAAAATCAGACCTACAGCGGCAAACAGTGAAATCGTACAGAGCCATCCATGGGCTTTATCTCCGTCTTCTGAAAATTTGCTTACCAGAGGAAGGGTAAGACCTTGCACTACAAACTGCCCGATGGTGGAGAATATAAAGCGTACCGACGTAATGCTGGTGCGTTCTTTGATATCAGCCGACATCACTCCGCCTAATGAAGAATAAGGAGTGTTGTTGAATGAATACATGGTCATCAGCAATGTATAAGAAATAGTGGCATATACAGCAACCAGTCCTTTGTCCTCGATTCCCGGATTATAGAAAGCAAGAATATAGAAAACCATGAACGGGAGTGCAGTCCATAACACCCAGGGGCGGTATTTTCCCCATCGTGTATTGGTGCGGTCAGAAAGAAGTCCTACGGTAGGATCAACAAATGCATCCACGATACGTGCTACGAGCATAACTGTACCGGCGATGGCTCCTTCCAGGCCGAATACGTCAGTATAGAATTTGGTTTGATAAATCATCATCATCTGGAAAACCAGATTTGCAGAACAGTCTCCAAGTCCGTAGCCGATTTTTTCGGTTAAAGACACTTTTTGATTTTGTAGTGTATTCATTTTATCAGTAATTTATTTTTCAGGTTGATTTTGGTTCGAATGATTTAAAATAGCGTTGACTAAACGTTGTGCTGCTGTTTTCTTGTCGAGTGGATGAATGTCATTCCACTCTCCAGTATCCCTGTTTTTGATCAAAACAGCATTGCCGTCTTCTTGGGCTGCTTTGGCCTGCTGTGCACGTAATTCAGCCCATGCCTTGCGCCCGGGATCGTTAGGTGCAAGAAAGTCGGCAAGCTCTATGATGTAGAAAGGAAGCTGATTCGCGTGAAAGGTCTTACGCCAGTCTTTCATCATAGCATTCAGCAAAGAGGCATACTCTTTCCATCGTTCCACATTTGATTCTCCCTGATACCATACAGCTCCTTTGAAAGTATAGTTTTTAAGAGGAGCAATCATTCCGTTATACAGTCCTACAGGCATGTTTTGAAATCCTGTACTTTGAGGTGAGTTGGGCATGCGTGTTCCAACCCGGTGTTTCCAGTTTCCTTCTAAGCTGATGCTTTCTGCGCCACAGATCAGTTTATATGGTTTTTCTTTCACAAATGAAGGGTAACCTCCGTTGCTGATAAGCCGGATTGTTACTTGATTTTTTCCGGGTTTAAGCAGATTAGCCGGTATCTTATAGATACGCGGAGGATATTGATAAGATGTTGTTCCTACGAAGGTTCCATTTACATAAACTGAGTCGGCATCGACTATGCATCCTAAACGTAGTACAGCCTCTTTATCCGTCCAAGAAGCCGGGACTTCTATGTTTTTTCTAAACCAGTGAGAACCGTTGATTGGCTGCCATCCGTTAGAACTCCATGTGTGTGAGAACATATCAACAGAATCCCAGCTGCTGTCGTTGTAGTTTTCCGAGAACCATGGTGTTGATTCGTGAAGTCCTTTATCGGTACGGTATAATTCACTAGCCCATGCATAGTGGTGTTTTCTTTCGGTAGTTTGGATGAGTTTGACTAGTTCCTCTGATTCATAGAGAGCCTTTTTGTGTAAGTGCAGCGGAAACTCTTTTAATCCATCTTCGCTGATCCAGGCTTCTACCGGTGTTCCTCCCCAGCTGGCATTTATAATCCCCACAGGTACTTTTGTTTTTTCATACATCAGTTTACTGAAGAAATAGCAGAGGGCGGAATAGCCCATGACGTTTTTCTGAGAAAGAGCTTTCCATTCAGCTGGCTTGATGTTGGTTTCCGGCTGATTAAAATTATAGGCATACGGAATCTTGATGTAACGGATATTTGAGTTTTCATAAGAGCTGATTTCGCTTGCATATTTATCGGTTACGCGAGATACCATTAGTTCCATATTCGATTGACCGGAACATAAAAAGACATCTCCTATTAAGATGTTGTTTATTGTTTGTTCATTAATGGTCATCGTATATGGACCTCCTGCTTTCATAGGTTTGAGTGTAACCTCCCAATAGCCTTTGGCATCTGCTTTGGTTTCATACTTCGCTTTATGAAATTTTATCTTAACCGTTTCTCCGGAGTCGGCATTTCCCCAAAGTTTGATTGGCTGTTCCCGTTGAAGTACCATACCATTGGCTATGAGTGGCGGTAATTTAATCTTCGCTTCGCTTGTCAAGGCAAGGCAGGTAAACAGAAGACTTATCCACCATTTGCTTATTGCATGTATTTTCATAGTGTTATGAAATTAATATTTTTTTCTAAGCAAAAGTAGGAAAAGATATAAAGATTGATGTTTTGGGTTGATTCAAAGCCTACTAGCTAGGTTACATGCAGTGTTTCTGGTGTTACATAAGCTTTATGGTATGTTACATTTGTGATATATCGTATCAAAAAAGCCTGTTTGTGTTTGTGGAGTTGTTTGTCATTAAAGAAATAAATTTCTTCTGTTATTTGGCTTGTGTATATCCTTCGGCTTTTAGCAAATCAATGATTCGCTGGCGAAATTCTCCTTGAATCAAAATCTCACCATCTTTCGTACTTCCGCCTACTCCACATTTCGTTTTCAGTAATTTTCCCAAGTTCTTTAGGTCATCTTCTGTTCCTGTGAATCCTTTAATTACCGTAACCGTTTTTCCGCCTCTTCCTTTTTTTTCTATGGAAACACGCAGCTTTTGTTGCTGTTTGGGCAGGGTTTCGGCTTCCGGTTCGTCTCCGTTGTCATACTTAAAGTCAGGATTGGTTGAATACACAATGTTCAGTCTTTCTTTCCAGTCATTTGATTTCATAAGCGGTAAGTTTTTAGTGAAGTCTATTTTTTTTCACAAAGTCCGGTTTCAGTATCCGTAAGTATTTCTGGTCTGAATCGCGCTTTGCTTTGTTCCGCGCAAAGGTAACCATTTCTGCGATTATATAAAATTAAACTTCCTCTGTTCGTCAATACAAATAAAACGTTTAATTTTGCATCCGAGAGAAAAATGGTACGCTTATTTCATGATTACACGTGTACATAGTAAAAGTGTGGACAAAATTCCCGAACCCACGTTGCGGAGATTACCGTGGTATCTTTCGAATGCCAAGCTGATGAAAGAGAAAGGGGAAACGTATGTCTCATCTACTCAGATATCAAAGCAAATTAACATCGATGCTTCTCAGATAGCCAAAGACCTGTCTTATGTGGCAGTTTCAGGACGTACACGGGTGGGGTACGAAATTGACTCACTGATTCAAGTGCTTGAAGATTTTTTAGGTTTTACTCAATTACATGAGGCTTATCTTTTCGGGGTAGGTAGCTTGGGAGGAGCTTTGCTGCGTGATTCCGGATTGGCGCACTTTGGTCTGAAAATAGTAGGAGCTTTTGACGTGGATCCGGAGCTGGTAGGTACATCCATCAATGGAATTCCCATTTATCATTCAGATGAGTTTGTGGAGCGGATGAAAAAAGGACATGTGAAAATAGGCGTATTAACCGTTCCCATCAACATAGCTCAGGAAATAACCGACAAGATGGTAGCTGGCGGCATTAAAGCCGTTTGGAACTTTACTCCTTTTCGGATTCGTGTTCCGGAAACGATTGTGGTGCAAAACACTTCGCTTTACGCACACTTAGCCGTGATGTTTAACCGTTTGAACGAAAACTAAAGATATAATATAGCCATGAAGATTATAGCTATTGGCATGAATTACCGTTTGCATTGTCAGGAACTGCATGCCGGTGAAAATTTGCCTGAAGAACCGGTTATTTTTATGAAACCGGATTCGGCTTTGCTGAAAGACAGCAAGCCTTTTTTTATTCCTGATTTTTGCAAGCAAGTGGATTATGAAACCGAGCTGGTGGTACGCATCAACCGGTTGGGAAAAAATATTTCCGAACGTTTCGCTTCGCGTTATTATGATGCTGTTACTGTGGGGATTGATTTTACTGCCCGTGATTTGCAGCGTAAGTTCCGGGCTGAAGGAAAACCATGGGAGCTCTGTAAGGGCTTTGATAATTCGGCTGCCATCGGCGACTGGGTTCCGGTGGAGCAGTTTGCCGACATACAGGATATAAATTTTCATCTCGATATTGACGGAAAAACCGTGCAACAGGGAAATACGCGCGATATGCTCTTCCGCATCGATCAGATTATCGCCTACGTAAGCCAGTTTTGTACACTGAAGATTGGAGATTTGCTGTTTACCGGAACGCCGGTGGGAGTGGGACCGGTACAGATTGACAATCATCTGGAAGGATATTTGGAAAATCAGAAAGTATTAGATTTTTACGTGCGATGAAAATAAGAGTAGGCTTTGGTTTTGATGTACACCAGTTGGTGGCAGGTCGTGAGCTTTGGTTAGGCGGCATTAAACTGGAACATGAGATGGGCTTGTTGGGACATTCGGATGCGGATGTGTTGATTCATGCCATTTGTGATGCACTGCTGGGGGCTGCCAATATGCGTGACATCGGTTATCATTTTCCGGACAATGCCGGAGAGTTTAAGAATATTGACAGCAAGATTCTGTTGGCAAAAACAGTCGACTTGATTGCTTCAAAAGGTTATAGAGTAGGCAATATTGATGCCACGGTTTGTGCGGAGCGTCCGAAACTGAAGGCGCGTATACCAGAAATGCAGGAGGTACTGGCTCACGTGATGGGAATTGATGCTGATGATGTTTCCATTAAGGCAACGACCACAGAGAAGTTAGGCTTTACCGGTCGCGAGGAAGGTATAGCGGCTTATGCTACCGTGCTGATAGAAAAAGACTGAGAAAAGTATCAATCCGACACGGAAAGTGTGAAAATGCTGACCGTACCGGATTTTATTTTATCTGATCTGGAAAGATTCAGGAGGATAGGAATGAAAGAATATGCATATTTCTTCGGGTTATACCTTCTTTTTTTATGAATTATGCAAAAAACTTCCTTGTCTTTCGGGAAAAACTTCAAGGAGTTTTGCTTAAAACATCTGCGTGTTTCAGGCAAAACTCCTTGTTGTTCTTATAAGAAAGCGGGCTTTTCTCGCTTAAACATCTTAAAACGTCCCTTTTGTGGCTTCTGCTTATCGGGTAAAAGCAGGAAACAAATGTTAAAAACTAACGTCATTATATTGAAAATCAGCCGAGTGTTTCTGATGGAATTTCTTCAAAAACACTCAGCTGTATATCAGTGAGCAAATACCCGTTTCTCAGGAAGCAAAATATACAAAATGTCAAAGCTGACATTTTGCTTTCCCCCTCTGCGGAGCGTATGATAAGCAAGTTACAGTTCCAGTCCGTCCAACAGCTGGATATAAGTAGAAATGGCTTCCTCTATTTCATGAATCATGATATATTCATCGGCTGTATGTGAACGTGCCGATTTTCCCGGACCGATTTTAACAGAAGGAAACTTCATTAAGGCTTGGTCGGAAAGGGTGGGCGATCCGAAAGGGACTCTTCCCAGCTCAACAGCCCGTTTAACAAACGGATGGTCGGCAGGAATGCTTGAGGAGTTTAAGCGGAAAGAGCGTGCTTTTACCTCACTGCTTACGTGTTTGGCTATTTCATTGAACAGCTCCTCGTTTGAGTAGCATTCATTGCTGCGGATGTCAACCACTGCCGTGCAAACATCGGGGATTACATTATGCTGGGTTCCTGCATTGATTTGTGTAAGGCTCATCTTGACCGCTCCCAGCAGAGGTGATTCTTTGGGAAAACGGTAGCTGCGGAACCATTCCACATCGGGCAACATCTTGTAAATGGCATTGTCGCCTTCTTCTCGGGCAGCATGTCCGGATTTTCCGCGTGCGGTCACATCGAGTACCATCAGTCCTTTTTCAGCAATAGCCGGATGCATTTCCGTGGGCTCGCCTACAATTCCCAAGGTGATGGGAGGAAGTTTGGGCAATACACTTTCAATGCCGTTTTTTCCGGAAACCTCTTCTTCGCATGAAGCCAGATAGATGAGGTTGTAGCTTTGTTCAGTACTGCTTAAGTGGCGGTACACCTGAAACAGTGAAACGAGGCTGGCTCCGGCATCATTGCTTCCCAATCCGTAGAGTTTTCCGTTTTCCACCTTGGGCGTAAACGGTTGGCGTCTCCACCCGTTGACCGGTTTCACGGTGTCAATGTGCGAATTGAGCAGAATGGTGGGCTTGTTCATATCAAACATGGGACTGATACACCAGATATTGTTGCCCGAACGTCCGGTCATGATTCCACTTTCCTCAATGTAAGTCTGCAGAAAGTCGGCAGCAGCTTCTTCTTCGCGGCTGATGGATGGAATGCCTATTAAGGCCTGGAGCAGCGTAACTGCTTCTGAAGTATAATAATTGATGTCTATCATAGGATAAAGCTTGTTTTTTTTCAGTGACAAATATACGTTTTTTTATGATAAGTCTGTGGCTTTTTTAGTTTATAAGTTTTCGGTTTTCTCTCTCTTGACCATCTACAGATAGTAAACTCGCAGGCAGAAAAACGAAAGAACTGAAAACGGATGGGCATATTATCCAAATAAAACCTTATATTTGCATGAATTAATAAATAGAAATGTGTCTATGACTAGTTCTTATCTGTCTCGGCTTGTTCCGCAGCAAGCGGAAAAGTACGGGAATAAAGTGGTTTTAAAATACCGTGATTATGCAACTGCAACTTGGATTCCTGTTACTTGGACTCAGTTTGCAGCAACTGTGCGCCAAGTATCGAATGCCTTGCTGGCATTAGGTGCAGAAGTGCAGGAAAATGTAGGTGTCTTTTCTCAAAACAAGCCGGAATGTCTTTATGTGGATTTCGGGGCATTTGCCGACCGGGTTGTTACCATTCCCTTATATGCTACCAGTTCGGAAGCTCAGGTACATTATATACTGGAAGATGCAAGCATCCGCTTCTTGTTTGTGGGCGAGCAATACCAGTATGATGTGGCATATCGGGTGCAAAATCTGTGTCGCTCGTTAAAGCAGATTATCATTTTCAATCCGGAAGTGAAACGGGCTCCGGGAGATAAAAACTCTATTTATTTTGATGAGTTTTTAAAAGGAGGCGGAGAGGGAAAATATCAGGAGGAAGTAGATAAGCGTACGGCAGATGCGGTTTCTTCCGATCTTGCCAATATTCTTTATACCTCGGGTACCACGGGCGATTCGAAAGGAGTGATGTTGCATCATTCTAATTATGAAGCAGCTTTTGCCGGACATAAAGCGCGTCTGAAAGAGTTGGGAGAGAATGATGTAGTGATGAACTTCCTTCCGTTTACCCATATTTTTGAGCGGGCATGGTCATATTATTGTTTAGACCGTGGATGTTTGCTCTGCATTAACCTCCGTCCGCAGGATATTCAGAAAACCATCAAGGAGGTTCGCCCTACAGCCATGTGCAGTGTGCCCCGTTTCTGGGAAAAAGTCTACGCGGGCGTACTGGAAAAGATTAACGAAACAACGGGGCTGAAAAAGAGTCTGATGTTGGATGCCCTTCGTGTAGGTAAGGCGCATAACATTGATTACCTGATGAATGGTAAGACTCCTCCCGTGATGTTGCATATGAAATATAAGTTTTATGAACGGACGATTTACAGCCTCCTGAAAAAGACGATAGGAATTGACAACGGAAACTTCTTCCCGACTGCCGGTGCGGCTATTCCTGAAAAAGTGGCTGAATTTGTTCATTCGGTAGGTATTAACATGGTAGCAGGCTATGGATTGACCGAAAGTACGGCTACGGTGTCTTGTGAATGGAAAGATGATTTCCGCATCGGTGCCGTGGGACGTTTGCTTCCGGGAGTAGAGGCTAAAATAGGTGAAAACAATGAAATCTTGCTTCGTGGCGGAACTATTACGAAGGGATATTATAAAAAAGAAGCAGTAACACGTGATTCGTTTACCGAAGATGGATGGTTCCGTACCGGTGATGCTGGATATATTGAAGACGGTTTCCTTTATCTCACCGAGCGTATCAAGGACTTGTTTAAAACTTCAAATGGAAAGTATATCGCACCGCAGGCCATTGAAACCAAATTGGTGGTGGATCGCTATATTGACCAGATATCAATCATTGCCGATCAGCGCAAGTATGTTTCTGCTCTGATTGTCCCCGATTATAAGCAAGTGGAAAAATATGCTTCCGATCATCAGATTGCTTATACGGATATGAAAGATTTATTGCAGAAACCTGAAATAGAATCGTTGTTCCGTATGCGTATTGATACACTTCAGCAGCAGTTTGCTCATTATGAACAAATCAAGCGTTTCACTCTGTTGCCCGAGCCTTTCAGCATGGAAAGAGGAGAGCTGACGAATACCTTGAAAATAAAGCGGGCGGTATTGCTGAAAAACTATGCGAAAGAGATTGAAAAGATGTATGAAGAATAACGTAAAATAATCGTATCTTTGCACTTTGAAAATCAAAAAAGAGAATAATATCCCTACTGTATGATAACAATAGAACAACTGAAAGACGTAAAAGAACGTACTGAAGCACTCTATCGCTATTTGGATATAGAGAATAAGAAGGTACAGGTTGAAGAAGAGCAGCTCCGTACGCAGGCTCCCGGATTCTGGGATGATGCGAAAAAGGCTGAGGCTCAGATGAAGAAGGTGAAAGGGCTACAGGCCTGGATTGAAGGGTATAATGAGGTGAAAACCTTGGCAGATGAGCTGGAGCTGGCTTTTGATTTCTTTAAAGACGAATTGGTGACAGAGGCTGAAGTGGATGAGGCTTATGCAAAAGCTCTGAAAGCTGTTGAAGAACTGGAACTGAAGAATATGCTGCGCTCAGAGGCCGACCAGATGGACTGTGTGCTGAAAATCAACTCAGGTGCCGGAGGTACAGAAAGCCAGGACTGGTCTTCCATGCTGATGCGTATGTATATGCGTTGGGCGGAAAGCAATGGCTATAAACTCTCAGTGGCTAACTTACAGGAAGGTGATGAAGCGGGTATCAAGACCGTGACCATGAATATTGAGGGAGCTTATGCTTACGGTTACCTGAAAGGTGAAAATGGTGTTCACCGTTTGGTGCGTGTATCGCCTTATAATGCGCAGGGTAAACGTATGACTTCTTTCGCTTCTGTTTTTGTAACTCCTTTGGTTGATGATTCGATTGAAGTGGTTGTTGAACCGGCTCGTTTGTCATGGGATACCTTCCGAAGCGGTGGAGCTGGAGGACAGAACGTAAATAAGGTAGAGTCAGGCGTGCGTTTGCGTTATCAATATAAAGACCCTTACACAGGAGCGGAAGAGGAAATCTTGATTGAGAATACCGAAACGCGTGACCAGCCTAAAAATAAGGAAAACGCCATGCGTCAGTTGCGCTCTATTCTTTACGATAAAGAGTTGCAGCACCGTATGGAAGAACAGGCTAAAGTGGAAGCAGGAAAGAAGAAAATCGAGTGGGGATCGCAAATCCGAAGCTACGTATTCGATGACCGCCGCGTAAAAGACCATCGTACTAATTATCAAACCTCTGATGTCAATGGGGTAATGGATGGTAAAATTGATGATTTCATTAAGGCTTACTTGATGGAGTTTTCAGGTTCGGAGTCATAAAAACAGATTTTATATTGGTCTTTTCCTGAATATATTGTACTTTTGGTATGTTTAATCGAATTTAAAGTAGAAAGCTATGGGAAATAAGAACAGACAAATCAAAAGAGAAAATTACGAGAAGCGTGAAGCTGAAAAGGCAAACCGTCTGTTTAAGATGATTTGTATTGCTTTACTGTTGTTGGCAGTATTGACTATTGTTGGCTTTACACTGGCTTCATGGTGAGACAATATAAATTTTAGAACTTCCTTATAAAAGTTCTTGAATAGCCATTTTGAATGAAGTGAAACAGAGGATGCGTTTAATATATGCATCCTTTTTTTATGGAGGAATGAGTGGCTTCAGGGAACGAAGTAAGGTGATTAATAAAGTAAACGTATGGCACAGGAAATAGAACGTAAGTTTTTGGTTATTGATGCTTCGTATCGTGAACAGGCATACGCCGCAAGCCGGATAAGTCAAGGATATATTTGCAGTGCACGTGGGCGTACGGTTCGGGTGCGTATCCGTGATGAAAAAGGCTTCTTGACGATAAAAGGTGCGTCCGATGCCTCTGGCATGAGTCGTTATGAATGGGAAAAGGAAATTCCGCTTGCTGAAGCAGAAGAACTGATGAAACTCTGCGAACCTGGAATGATTGATAAGACCCGCTATCTGGTGAAATGTGGTACACACATATTCGAAGTGGATGAGTTTTATGGTGAAAATCAAGGATTGGTAGTTGCTGAAGTTGAACTGAACAATGAAGATGAAGCCTTCGACAGACCTTCTTTCTTGGGGGATGAAGTAACCGGACAGGTGAAATACTATAACTCCTTTCTCATGAAGCAGCCATATAAAGACTGGAAGGAAAATAAACAGCCTGCAAATACCCCCTGTAAACTGTCAGAATAGGGGGTAAAAACATTCAATTGATAGATTTTCACCCCTTTAATAACAGATATTGTGAAGTGTTCTTTCCTTTTTAGGGGTAATATTGCGATATCGAAAGGGAAAAGAGTTTATCCCTATAAAAGAGAAAGGACATTATGAGAACAGCAACTTTTGCGCAGAATTTATTGAATGTACAGACAGAACTATTGAACTTCGCATATAAGTTGACATCCGACCGTGAGGATGCGAATGATTTACTTCAGGAGACTTCCTTGAAAGCGTTGGACAATGAAGAAAAATACACTGCAGAGACTAATTTTAAAGGATGGATTTATACCATCATGCGTAATATATTTATAAATAATTACCGTAAGACTTTGCGTGATCAGACATATGTGGATCAGACAGATAATCTGTTTTATCTGAATCAAAACATAGATATTGAAACTGATTCTACAGAGGGGTCTTACGATTTGAAAGAAATGCGTCGTATTGTGAATGCGCTTCCTAAAGAATATCGCGTTCCCTTTGCAATGTATGTGTCTGGTTTTAAGTATCGGGAAATAGCAGACAAATTAAACCTTCCGTTGGGAACAATAAAGAGCCGTATTTATTTTACGCGACAGAAATTGCAGAAGGAACTAAAAGATTTCCGTTAAACGAAGCTAGACTTGACTGAACAAAAAACTCTCTATCTTAAGAAAAATTAATAACGTTTTTCAGAATGCCGGAGGCTGTGAAGTTTCCGGCATTTGCTTTGTATAAGGACTTGCCTCTGGAGATTCCTGAATCATTATTTAGTGGCAGTTCATCCTTATTTCTTTGAAGAGGGAAAATGCTTTTGGATGAAAGGGCGCCATAGGTAATGACCAAGTAAGGAGGCTATGATAACGCCTGTGCAGTTTGCGATGAAATCAAGCCAGTCTCCGCTTCGGGTAGAGGTACAGGTGGTTTGTAGAATCTCGATACCTCCACTCATTACTATGGGAGAGATAATGGCTCCTACAACCAGATGACGCATATCCGGCGTGCGGTGACGTAACAAGTATTCAATCCACAATAAAGTTGACAGACCTCCATACATGCAGATGTGGACCACCTTGTCAAGGTAAGGAATTTCGTTTAAATCTGTTTTAGGAGGAGAAAAGAAAGATAAATAACCGATGATTATCACAATGAGAAGTGAAATCGGATAATTCTTGATGTATTGTGTCATATTAAATTATAAATTTATTCTGCAAAAATACGATATTTTTTGTATTTTTGCCCCTCGTTATAGTTATAATTCTTATTAAAAAGAAGATTGTATGCAGCAAAGTCAACGCGAACGGGTAAATTTTGGAAGTAAGTTGGGAGCTATTCTTGCGGCTGCCGGATCAGCTGTTGGATTAGGTAATATATGGCGTTTTCCTTTTGAAACAGGTAATCATGGAGGGGCCGCCTTTATTCTTATTTATTTGGGATGTGTGTTTGTTTTAGGGCTTCCTATTATGATAGCCGAGTTTACCATCGGACGCCGTTCGAAGGCAAGTACCGGTGGTGCGTATGAAAAACTGGCTCCCGGTACGTTATGGAAATGGGTCGGTTATTTGGGTGTATTGACCGGATTCTTGATATTGGGATATTATTCAGTAGTGGCAGGTTGGACCTTGGAATATATTTATCAGGCTGCCACTTGTGGCTTTTCCGGAAAAAGTTCGGAAGAGTTCATCGGGATGTTTCAAAGCTTTTCTCAAAACCCGTTCCGCCCTTTAATCTGGTTGTTCTTTTTTATGGCTGCTACGCATTTCGTGATTGTTCGTGGGGTGAAAGATGGCATTGAAAAGTCTTCTAAAGTGATGATGCCCGTCTTGTTTATTCTCGTGGTGTTGCTGGCGGTTTGTTCAGTAACTCTTCCCGGTTCGGAGAAGGGGCTTTCTTTTCTTTTGAAACCCGATTTCAGTAAGGTAACGGCAGACGTGTTTTTAGGAGCCATGGGTCAGGCTTTCTTTTCGATGAGTTTGGGAATGGGATGCTTGTCTACTTATGCTTCCTATTTCGGAAAAGATACTCGTTTGGGGCATACTGCAATGAGTGTAGGCCTGATAGATACGTTTGTAGCTGTCTTGGCTGGCATTATTATCTTCCCTGCTGCCTTTTCAGTAGGTATACAGCCTGATGCCGGCCCGTCTCTTATTTTCATAACCTTGCCTAATGTGTTCCAGCAAGCTTTTAGCGGAACCCCTGCCTTGGCGTATATTTGTTCTGTAGCTTTCTATGTATTGTTGGCTTTAGCCGCTTTGACTTCTACGATTTCTTTGCATGAAGTTTCAACGGCCTTTCTGCATGAAAAGTTTCATTTCACCCGGGGGCGTGCGGCAACTCTGGTCACAGCTGGGGCTCTTATTATAGGAATTGTTTCTTCATTGGCATTAGGCGAATGGAGTTCTTATACGATTGGGGGAATGAATTTCTTTGATGCGCTTGATTATCTGACCGCTAAGATTATGCTTCCTGTAGGAGGTATGTTTGCTGCTATTTTTGTAGGTTGGATTATTGACCATCAAATCGTAAAGGATGAGGCTACGAATTATGGCACACTAAGAGCTTCCTTTTATCCGGTATATCGGTTTGTGTTGCGTTTTGTAGCTCCAGTTGGCATTGCTTTGATTTTTGTGAATGAACTGGGGCTGTTAGGATAAAAAGAAATGTGGAAAGATTTCTTTTATTATTCAAAGTCGGAACGGAGAGCCATTTTGCTGCTGTTGACAGTGGCTGTTTCGGGTCTGATAATTTATTGGATAAGTTATCAGAAGCAAGATACTTCCATTTGCCATAAAGAGCATGTTTCTGTTGATTCATTCCAGCGTCAATTAAGACTGCAGGAGAAACGCATGCACTCGTATCATCGGAGTTTAAAGAAAAAGAATAAGTCGGAGAGGAAAGTTGTTTTGCAGAATTTTAATCCCAATACGGCTGATTCGCTCACGCTTCGTCAGTTAGGTCTGTCCGATTTTGTAATACGGAATATTTTGCGTTACCGTGAAAAAGGGGGCTCATTTCGTACTTCCGAATCATTTTCCAAAATCTATGGTTTGTCTTCTGAACAATACCGCACGCTCCATCCTTATATTCAGATTCCTGCTCCGAAGATAGCCTTGCCTGTAGATACGGCTCCTCATCTTCCGTCTTTGCAGCCGGATACTGCTGCTTTAAAATATGCTGAAGGAACAAAAGTCGATTTGAATCGGGCTGATACATCGATATTGAAACGTGTACCGGGAATCGGGAGTTTTTTGGCACGGAGAATTGTGGCATACCGTGACCGGTTGGGCGGCTTTTACCGTGTGGAACAGTTGCAGGAAGTAATGCATGTAGATACGGTTGTAAACAAATGGTTTCGGGTAGACAGTTGTGGAATGCGTCGTTTAGAAGTAAATCGTGCGAGTTTAGACGAACTGCGTCGGCACCCCTATATGGATTTCTATAAGGCAAAAGCCATATTGGAATATCGGCGCAAGCGGGGGAAAATAAAAGGTCTTTCCCGATTGGCTCTTTTTGAAGAGTTTTCAGGGAAAGACCTGGAACGTCTATTGCCTTATTTATCTTTCGATTGAATTATTGCTGAGTATATCCGGCAGCTTTTGCAATTCTTAAAGGAATTTCAGTATTGTCTATGCGACCCTGGAACAGTTCAGCTCCGGCACCGATGGCAAATACAGGTACATATCCGGCAGAGTGTCCGCCGCTTGTCCATCCTACTAAAGCAATTTCATCAATAATGCGTTTAGCTTCTGCCGCAATAGGTTCGTCTTGAGCATATTCACTTTTTTCAAGTTTCATCTGTTGGTTCTTCAAGCTGCTTTCATAGACCGCTTTTAGGCGTGCTTCTTGCTTGTCGGATAATTTAACGGAATCCCAAAAGCCGAAGTTTTCTTTAAGGGCTTGTTTGATGTCTTCCCATGACACTTGGTTTTTGCTCTTTTCGCGTAGCTGGTTTACTATTTTGGTAAATCCACTCTCACTTACTTTCTGATTTTTCAATACTTGCAGATTTAATTCATAAGGCCCGGTTCCTAAAACGATACCTCCAGTTTCATGGTCGGCAGTAATTACAATCAATGTTTCGTCGGGATGTTGTGCATAAAATTCGTAAGCCACTTTGATGGCGTTATCAAAATCAATTACTTCTTGAAAAACCGTTGCAGCATCGTTACTATGGCATGCCCAATCAATTTTTCCTCCTTCAACCATCAGGAAAAAGCCTTTAGATGCGTCTTTTGTCAGGAAATTAACGGCTGAGCGTGTAATGTCTTGCAGGGTGAGGTCTGATTTGGTGCGGTCAATGGCATAAGGAATGGCACTTCGGTCTTGCTTTGAAGCTACTTCCGATTGGAAGAGAATCATTTTATCGGCTTTCTTGCTTTTCTTCAGATAATCTTTATATCCTCGTGCAATGACATATCCGTTTTTCCCGGCCATATCGTAAAGGTTTTCATCGTTGGCGTTATCTTTGTTGGTTGGCTGGAGGAAATCAGAACCGGCATAAAAGTCAAATCCGGCTTTATATAAATCTTTTCCGATGTTATAATAGCTTCCGCGGCCGGCTACATGGGCATAGAAAGCGGCGGGGGTGGCATGATCAACACTGACACTTGTGGCTACTCCAACTCGTTTCCCGCTGTTTTTTGCCCATACAGCAACGCTGTTTACTGGGGTTTGCAAATCCTTAAGTACTCCGATGGCTCCATTTTGGGTTTTATGTCCGGTGGCGAGTGCTGTTCCGGCAGCAGCTGAATCGGTAACCCGGTTGGTAGCTGAGAAGGTAGTAGCTACGGTTGAATAAGGAAACTGAGTAAACTGCAAGGGGGAAATTCCGGTTTTTCCTTCTAATTCTCCTAAATAGTATTCAGTTCCTTGAACTTGATTAACACCCATTCCATCTCCGATGAAGTAAAACACGTATTTGGCTTCTTGTGCAAATGTCCATAGAATAGATAACATGCAGAAGCCGAGCAAAAGCAAAGTTTTTCTCATAATATTTTAGTTTAGTTTCTGCAAATGTAAGAAAAGCAACAGACTTTTGAAAATTAGGAGAGAAGTAAAAACAGGATAAAAAGGTAAACAGAAGGTCAATGTAACGTTTTCGTAACTAAAATGAGAAATAGTTCTCAAACTTTAAAATTAATAGAAATGGAAAAACATTTATGGATGTGCTTTTGTAGCATGTTTGCATTGGCCTCTTGCCAACAAGAAGAAATGAGTATGTCGCAACAAGGAACACTTGACCTGCACGTGCAGGCTTCAATTGCAGGAAATGAAATGTCGGCACGTAGTGTAACTGGCGAAGATGGAAGTTCTGATTTTGAAGAAGGGGATGAAATTGGTTTTTTTATGCCTTACAGCTCAACGCCGATGAAGTGGACGTTGGCATCCGGAAGTTGGAAAACCGACGGGAAAGCTGAATGGAAAGATAAAGTGAACGAATATTCATTCTGTGCTTATTACCCTTATGCGAAGGAAACCACTTCGAGCGCTCAAGTTGTGATGCCCGATTTGAGCAAACAGACCGGAACATGGAACGGTTTGGGTGAATATGACTTTTTGTTTGCTCGTTGTTTGGCTTCATATGAAAGCAACAATGGTACGGTTTCGTTTACCGGGTCATCAGCTTTTCAGCATGCTTATAGTTTAGTTTCTGTAACATTGATAAAAGACAAAGAAGGGGAAGAGGTTACTTTACAAAAAGAATCTTTTTCAGGCGAAGGATTTTTTGATAAGCATTATTATAAGTTTGATGATAAGGCGAGTCTGGATGGTATGGTAGCGGTTGGCGAATCTTCTGCTTCTCCGTTGACTTTTACATATAAAGAAGGAGTTGCTTTAGATATAGAAGGAAGCCATTCGGCTGTAATTCTTTTGAATCCTTCGGTTTCAGAGAAAACGCTTAGTTATTCTGCTGCTTATCAGCGTGACGGTATTTCTTATATAGCTCACACCGATGGGATAAAGGGTGAGTTTAAGTCGGGTTATTGTTATAAATATAAACTGAGATTAACTAAAGAAGGACTGGCAGTTGTAGGGAAAGAAATCAGCCAATGGAATGTAGAGCCTATGGAGGATATTTTAATAGAAGAAACTCCCGATAATCAACAATGATAAATCCGGTAATGAGTTTTGTTAGCTCATTGCATAGAACTTAGTTAACCTGAAAAAATAAAGTCGATTCTGTAAAACATACAGATATAGAGCCGCTGAAAGTTTTTGACTACATTCTTTCAGCGGTTTTTTCTTTTCGTTTGATGAAAATGGCCTCTGCTTTTTTGTAATGTCTTTTCGCTCTTAGAATAAAAACTTGTACCTTTGCAGTTTCTTTATATAATCAATTCAATTCTATTTTTACAAGAAGATGAAAGCGCTGAAAGAACGTATTTTGCGTGATGGAAAATGCTTTGAGGGAGGTATCCTTAAAGTTGATAATTTCATCAACCATCAGATGGATCCCATCTTGATGAAATCAATGGCAGTAGAGTTTGTGCGTCGGTTTGCAAGCACTAAAATCAACAAAGTGATGACTATTGAGGCGAGTGGTATAGCACCGGCTATAATGGTGGGTTATTTGTTGGAATTACCGGTGGTATTTGCAAAAAAGAAAAAGCCGAGTACGATGGAAAATATGCTGACCACAACAGTATATTCATTCACCAAAGACCGCACTTATGATGTTTGTGTCAGCAAAGATTATCTTTGTCCTGGCGATAAGGTATTATTTATAGACGATTTTTTGGCAAATGGTAATGCTGCGAAAGGAATTATTGATCTGGTGCAGAAAGCCGATGCTGAACTGGTAGGTATGGGATTCTTGATTGAGAAGTCTTTTCAGCATGGAGGCGATTATTTACGTGAACAAGGTATTCATGTTGAGTCGCTTGCTATTATTGAAAGTCTGGATAACTGTCAAATAAAAATAAAAGAGTAACGATTGATTCATGGAAAAAGAGCAACAATCAGAAGCTCAGAGTGCTGGGCTTATCTATGGTTTGAATGACCGTCCGCCAGTGAAGGATGCTGTCTTTGCAGCTTTGCAACACTTGTTGGCTATTTTTGTAGCAATTATTACTCCACCGCTTATTATTGCCGGAGCGCTGAAACTTGATTTGGAAACTACCAGTTTTCTTGTCTCCATGTCTCTGTTTGTATCCGGACTTTCCACTTTTATTCAGTGCCGTCGTATCGGTCCTGTTGGCTGTGGCTTGTTGTGCATTCAGGGAACCAGTTTTTCATTTATCGGTCCGATTATCTCGGCGGGTTTAGCCGGTGGATTAGAGTGTATATTCGGAGCTTGTATGGTAGCTTCTTCAGTTGAGATGTTTATAAGCCGTCTGCTGAAGTACACACGTAAAATAATAACCCCTCTGGTTTCAGGTATCGTAGTTACCCTGATAGGTATGAGTCTGATTAAGGTAGGAATTTCAGCTTGTGGGGGTGGAGCTGCGGCTCAAGCCAATGGAACTTTCGGAGCTTTTGAACATATCGGACTGGCAGCCTTGGTATTGGTACTGATTATTTTTTTCAACAGAAGCTCAAACCGCTATTTGCGTATGAGTTCCATTGTGATAGGTTTGATAGCCGGGTATATTGTTGCGTGGGTTTTGGGCATGGTTGATTTTTCAGCTGTTCAGAGTTATGGTGGTTTTAATATCCCTATTCCTTTCCGTTACGGTATATCATTTGATATTTCAGCGATTATAGCATTAGCTTTGGTTTATCTGATTACAGCCATAGAAGCTTATGGGGATATTACGGCCAATTCATTGATTTCGGGAGAGCCGGTTGAGGGAGAAGTCTTTGTGAAACGTGCTTCGGGAGGAATTCTGGCCGATGGATTTAACTCAATGCTTGCCGGAGTCTTTAACTCTTTCCCCAACTCTATTTTTGCTCAGAATAATGGAATGATTCAGCTTACCGGAGTGGCAAGCCGCTATGTGGGATATTTCATTGCAGGCTTCTTGGTCTTGCTTGGATTGTTTCCGGCTGTTGGGCTTATCTTTTCACTGATGCCCGAGCCGGTGTTGGGGGGTGCCACTTTGCTGATGTTCGGAACAGTTGCCGCTGCCGGAATCCGTATTATCGCATCGCAGAAAATTGACCGTAAGGCAACCTTGGTTATGGCATTAAGTTTCTCATTCGGACTGAGTGTAGAACTGGTTCCTGATATTCTTTGTCAGTTGCCTGAAACGTTGCGTAATATTTTCTCTTCGGGCATTACAACCGGAGGGGTTACTGCTATTTTGGCCAATTTGCTGATTCGTATTAAGGAATAAACAGCTGTTCTGTAGAAGGTTTCAGATGATAAGTTGATAAGATTTTAGAAAATCTTTTTTCTACGTACACAAGTTCGGGTATTTCAGAGCCTTGTTATTTTGTTATCTTTCAAGCGAATCTTAAGTTTTATAATAGAAAGGGACTTCCCAATTACGGGAAGTCCCTTTTCTTAATATATGGAGCCAGCTTATTACTTGGCTATAGGTCCTTGTCCTCCTATTTTCGGCCAGCCCGGATTTTGATATACCACTGAGGTATTCAAATCAGTCTTGTCGCCTGATGCAGTTTGGCGGAATGCATTCTGCGGCAGCGGTGACAGATAGTGAGCTTCTGTAAACTTGTAACCGTTGAATGCCGAGTTGTTTACCTTGCTGATTTGGTACGGACGGATATAAACACCGCTGATTGCTTCGCTTGACATGTTACCTTTACCGCCTTCCACGTCGACTACTGTATAGTCTTCTTTATCTTTATTCAAGAAAGTACCTACGTAAGCAGAACCCCAGTAGCGCATACCTTCAATCTGGTAGCCGTTAACTTGGTCGCATGCTCTCCAGCGTTTCAAATCAGCCCAACGCATGCCTTCACCGATTAACTCGTTACGGCGTTCGCGGCGGATGTTATACAGCTTGGCGTCAACCAACTGTCCGTGTGAGTAAGCACCGAAATCCCATTTGGCTTCTTCGCTCATGATGGTAGCGTTGACTGTAATCATATAGTCTTCTTCCACTTTAGCACGCTCACGCAGCGCTCTCCAGTACTTGTCGGCTGTTTTGTCAATGTTGCCTGTCTTTTCGTAGCTAGCTTCCATGTAGTTAAGCAATGCTTCTGTGCCACGGAATACCACGCTTCCGGTAGTACCCTTGTTATGAAGGGTCTGCATATAGTCATTATAGTGCTTTCCTTTCTTGATGGCATATCCGGTAGTCATACGCGTTTCAGCAGCACCCATGACTATCCAGTTGAGGTTTACATAGTTAATTGTACCAGCCGAAGTATAGTTTTCTATGTCACCGTCTTTTTTGGTGAAAAGCTGAATACGTGAGTCACGGTCTTGCAGGGTGGCCTTTACACTTTGTTTTTCCCATTCTTCCTTGTAACCAGAGTTGCTGTCATAGATAGGCAGACCATTACGCATCAAGAACGAGTTGACCAGTCCGCGAGTCCATCCTGAACCGCCGCCATTATTTTGCAGCTGCATCTGGATGTTGTGGGTTACGCCCAGTCCTTCGTTAAACTCACGCCACATCAGTACTTCGCTGTACTTGTCCATGTCCTCATCGCAGAACATGGTGTAATACGGGTTCAAGCTGGCAAGGGCTTTATCCATTCCTTCATTCACATCGGTGTTTTTTACCAAGTTATCAACCAATTTGTCGCCTACTATTTGAGCCGATTTCATGGCTTCTCCCAAGAAGAAGTCGATTTCAGTATCGATGTTGAAACCATCGAGCAGGCTGGCATCACCCGGCCATCCCGGACCTCCGGGAACGAAAGCAGTACCTTTGTGATGTTTCAGCCAAGTTCCTTCATACAGAGCCACGCGTGAACGCAGCAGGTGAGCCACGTCTTTACTGATGCGGTTCTTTCCGCCGGGAACCTCATCGGCCAAGTATTCAAGGGCATGGTTTAAGTCTTCCAGAATGAAGCGAGCCACTTTGTGGCGAGGCTGGCGTTTGGAAGCTTCTACCAGTGCAGCTTCATCATCTGCCATGGCAGTTTCAATGATGGGGCAGTCACCGATGGTTTGCAGCTTGTCGAAGTAAGCGTATGCACGGAGCACGTACATTTCACCGATGTAGTGACGAATGAGAGCATCTGTTCCTGTTATTTTTCCCTCCTTGTATTTAGGCAATACGTTATCGAAGAAATAGTTGCAGTCACGTATCTGGAAGAAGTTCCACGCATCGGTACGTGTGTTATCATCCGTTGAAGTAGGAACTTTCCATTCTCCGGGTACCCAGCGTGAGGAATAATTCATGGCTGCCTGATTGTCGGTGTGATTGTCATTCCCGAAAGTGCTGATACCATAACTTCCCGGCTGGATGCAGCTGAAGAAATTATACAGGTTGATGGTGTATGCAGCCAAATCGGCATCGGTAGTGAAGAAAGCTTCCGGAATGATGGCGCTTTCCGGTTCCTGGTCCAGATAGTCGTTGCAGGAAGAAAAGCCTGCCATTGCTGCACACAGTAAGCATATGTTTATATATTTAAGTTTCATAATTGTCAGTCATTAAAAGGTTACACTTAATCCAAATGATACGGTCTTCGACAGCGGATAGGTCTTACCCAAGTTACCGTCTCCATAACCTGCACCAATCAGTTCCGGATCGGCAATGTCGGTAAAGTTGGTGATGGTAAACAGGTTTTCTGCTGATACGAAGAAGCGCAGGTTTTCCACATAGAATTTTTCAGTCAGGCTCTTAGGAAGCGTATAGCCCAAAGTCACGTTTTTCAGACGGCAGTAAGCTGCATTCTGCAAGTAGCGGGTTTGGGTATTGGTGTTGCGACCGCCATTCCAGTCAGGGCGTGGATAATAGGCACCTTTGTTGTCGGGTGTCCAGTAATCAGCATGAGCCTTGAATCCCAAAGCCTGCCATTTACCCGTACCTGTAGCTCCCCAGAAAGTAGCACTTCCTGCCATGTAGTCACGTTTCAATGTTCCCTGGAAGAAAAGTTTCAAGTCGAAGCCCTTCCATGCAGCGTCCAGATTCAAACCGAAGTTGTAGCGTGGGGTAGAGTTGCCTATCACGGTCAGGTCGCCATGGTCATTGGCTGTATATTCGCCTCGGTCTACCTTTCCGTCACCATTCAAGTCTTTATACATCACGTCACCTGCTGTCCAGTTGCTACCCAGGAACGACTGGTCGTTGTTAGCTAAGTGCTTATCCATTTCTTCTTGTGAACCGGCAATTCCCACAGTGGTATATCCCCAGATATCACCATATTTGGCGCCGTCATAATAAGTCTGTCCTAAGTCTTTCGACGGGTTCGGGTATTTGTCGATGGTAATCTGGTTGTCGCTTAAGGTCAAAGAAACACCATAACTGAAGTCTCTGATCATGTCGCGCCAGCTGATTTGCAAATCCCATCCCTTTGATGTCATATCCAAGTTGTTGGTATTCGGTTCCTTGGCTCCCAATACATCGGGCAATTCCATAGCCGGACCTACCATATCATATGTCTTGCGCTGGAAGTAGCCGAACGAACCAGTCAGGCGGTTGTTGAATGCACCCCAGTCGAGACCGATTTCCCATGTACGGCTTCTTTCCCAAGTAAGCAGTGCTGATACCAGCGGAGCCTGTTCGGCTGTATTCGGTTTTGCATTGTTCACCAGCCAGTTGCCGTTATTCGTCTTGTAGGTCATGGTGGGGTAGAAAGGATACCAGTTGTCGGTGTTCTGGTTACCCAGCTCACCCCAAGAAGCACGCAGTTTCAAGGTATTTACGGTCTGCGCCAAGTTTTCCCAGAAAGCTTCCTGGGCAATGTTCCATCCTGCAGAGAATGAAGGGAACCAGTTCCAGCGGTTTTCACGCAAGAAACGTGAAGAGCCGTCGTAACGGATATTGGCTTCGAGCAAATAGCGTCCTTTATAGTCGTAGTTCAAACGTCCGAAGAAGCCGGCAGTAGTCCATGTGTCGTAACCACCGCCTACGGTAGGATTCAAGCCTGTGGTGTTCAGGGTAGGAAGACCGGCTACGATGCCATTCTGCTGTGCGGTGATGCTGCGCTGGCGGAACCATTCGCTTTGGAAACCTGCCATTACCTTGAAGTTATGGTCGGCAAACGAATGGCTGTATTCGGCAAAGAGGTTCGGATTGAAGTAATTGCTCTTGTAGTTATATTCCTTGACCGAAGAGTTGGCATTGAAGTCAACGAACGGCTGGTTGTTTACATTATATCCGTAAGTAGTTTGCCAGTCGGTGTGGTTATTCTCATTATTGATACGGTAGTTTAATTCCGCATTGATAACCAGTCCTTTCAGTGGAGTGAGGCGGAAAGCCAGCTGTTGGGCAAGGATGTCTTTCTGCGACTTGTACAAGCCACCGTTCTGCATACGTTCGATGTATGATTCAGCCACGTAGTGTCCGTTCGGGTCAACGGTCGGGATAATCGGCCAGTAACGGCACATGTTGTGGTAGAATTCGTCGGTACCATTTACCATTACGGTAGGAGCCTGATAATCTGTACGGGTAAAGCGTGCGCTATACGTCATCTTCAACCAGTTAGTGATGTCGGAATCAATTTTAGCAGTTACGGCATAACGCTGCTGGTTGTCGTCTCCGTGACGCAAGATACCATCTTGATCCAGATAGTTGGCTGAGAAATAATATCTCATCTTCTCACTACCTCCGTTGATACTCAAGGTGTGTTCATGTGAGAAACTGTTTCCGAAATGCTCTTTCAGCCAGTCTGTGTTTGCGATAGGCAGCAAGTCGTTGTTATCCCATATTTCCCAGCGGTTGTTCGAGTTGGCAAACATGGTCTTCATGCTCGGGTCGCTCTGGGCAGCTTTAATGGCCTGCAGCTTTTCAGGCGAGAACCAGGTACCGCTACCGCCGTATTCGCTGGCATAGTTCATATATGTAGCCCATGAGTAAGAGTCCATCATTTCAGGCATGTTCAGCGGAGAGTTGAAACGGAAACTGTTGTTGTAGTTAACAACTGTCTTTCCTGCTTTACCGCCTTTGGTTGTAACTAAGATTACACCACCCGAAGCACGTGAACCGTAAATTGATGAAGCCGAAGCATCTTTCAATACAGAAATATTTTCAATGTCTTGCGGGTTCAGTGAGTTCAAATCGCCTTCCATTCCGTCAATCAATACCAGCGGAGAGGTAGAAGACCCTTTACCGATAGAGCCGATACCACGGATGTTGATATCTTTAGAAGCGTTCAATGTACCTCCACTTGAAGAAGTTGAGAAGTTCATACCAGCTACAGTACCCTGCAAGGCATCTGTTACCGAGTTAACCGGGCGTGAAGCCAATTCTTTGGCACCTACTGTTGAAACAGCACCGGTCAGGTTTACTTTTTTCTGAGTACCGAAACCTACTACTACTACTTCCTCCAAAGTTTGTGTATCATCTTTCAGAATCACATTCAAGGGTTTGCCGTCCCAAACCACTTCTTGAGTTACATAACCTACGAAAGAAATCTGGATAACGTCTCCTTTGTTTGCACCACTCAGCGAGAATTTACCGTCGAAATCAGTAATTGTACCATTCGTAGTACCCTTTATGACTACTGAAGCACCGATGACCGTTTCTCCGGTTGTGTCTTTAATTACACCGGTACAAGTACCGTCTTGCTGTGTCATTTTTACATCATCAATTCCCATGGAGGGAAGAGCGAAAGCTGTTCCACCGGAAGCCCCAGCTAGAAACAGCATCATGCTGACCGATTTAAGTCGTTTTAACATAACTATGATATTAAGTATTAGAAATAAGGATACAAGTCTGTACATTCGTCAGTTTGCTCATATTCCCAGAATTAAAAAATCAAGTTGCCAACTAAGTTCTACAAGAACTTAGTTGGATGTATATTAGCTTAATAGCCTAACATCGGAACAAAGGTAATGATATTTTTTGTAATCTTTACTATATATTTAAAAAAAACTGAAAAATCGGGCTGTATAAACATAATAAGTGTAAAATACCAACCCTACGTTTATGAAAAGAGTACTAGGTTTGGGTATGGTTTATTCTTGCTTATTTAGTTTCCCTTATGACATTTACTTTTTTCCTTGTTATTCATTTTTTTGTCGTGTAATGTGTCTAAGTCCTTGTAGTACTATGCTTTAAATAAAAATGTATAGATTTGCTCCCATGTGTGACTATACATTTAAATTCATGTATTTAGGAATATACCTCTATAAGGAAATGCCTGTCGGTTGATAAAAAGGTATTAGAATTGCTTTTTACGTTCGGATTCAAATGAAGATAAGAGTGGACTGGCAATTGGTAGGTTTTGGAACCTAAGGGAGAAAAAATAAAATGCCTAGGCGTTTCGTTTAAAACGTCTAGGCATTTTGTATGAGTTGTCAAGGCGTTTTTCCGAGTTGGCTGTGGCAAATCGGAACCATATAGCCTTGATAAGAGAATCTCTGTTTAGAACAGCTTGGCAGGATATTCTCCAGCATCTACCAAAGCTTGGATTTTGTCAACCACGCTTTGTCTGTCGGCAGCATAAGTCACTCCAAACCATTTAGAAGTTGTATCAAGTACCTTAACGGTAGCAGTACCTTCATTAATCAGTTTGTTAACCATTAACGGGATGAAGTATTCAGCTTTGATATTGCTCAGATTTGCTTTCAGGAATTCTACGAAATAGTCTTCTGAATACTTGAAATAATCAGGAGTGAATCCCCACATGTTCATTGAAACAGGAGTGTTGTCTTCAACGGCTACCCATTCTCCGTTTTCATCTTTATAGCATACCGGACCGTTTACACGCATAATTTCAGTACGTTCAACAACGGTAGTCAGGTGACCTTCTTCGTTGGTAGAGCAGATACCGCGTGCCACAGTTCCGCTTTCAGATAAAGTATTTCCAACGCGGAAACCTACCATGCAGTAATCGTTCTTCTTTCCTTCGGGCAGTTCAGACAGGTATTTTCCGATTACGGCAAAGCTGTCGCGTCCGTAGAAGTCATCGGCATTGATTACAGCAAATGGTTCTTTGATGACATCTTTACCCATTAATACGGCATGGTTAGTTCCCCAAGGTTTAACGCGTTCTTCCGGACAGGTAAATCCTGCAGGTAAATCATGTATATCCTGGAATACCACTTCTACAGGAATGTGATTTTCATATTTGCTGATAATTTTTTCACGGAAATCTTTTTCGAAATCTTTACGGATTACAAATACAATTTTTCCAAATCCTCCGCGGATAGCATCGAAGATAGAATAATCCATAATAGTTTCACCGTTTGGACCCAGTCCGTCAAGCTGTTTCAAACCGCCATAGCGGCTACCCATACCAGCTGCCAATACAAATAATGTAGGTTTCATAAGTATATTAAAAGTTAGTAACTGCCACAAAGGTAGGAAATAATATGGAGCTAATGGCAGACTTAGCTAACAAAATCTACCTTGGGTTGCTTATTTTTCCCTATATTTGCAATAATAACAAAAAATGAAGTAAAGTTCATGAAAAGATATATTAAATGGGGAATAGGTTTTTTTATTTCTCCTATACTCCTTTTTATTATTGTCTGTATTTTGATATATATTCCTCCCGTCCAAAGTTTTTTGGTGGGGCAGACCACCCGTTATGCTTCGCAGACCACGGGCATGGATATACGTATCGGACGGCTTTCGTTAGGCTTTCCGCTTGATTTAGTGGTATATGATGCTTTAGTAATTGATTATCCCGATACGATTCTTGATGTACGTCAGCTGACCATAGAGGTTCAGCTTTTGCCTCTTCTGAAGCAGCAGGTTGAAATCGATGGAGTACGTCTTCAGCAGGCATCGGTGAATACGGCTGAGCTGATTGAAGGTATGAAGCTGAAGGGCGATTTAGGAGAACTGTTTCTTCGTTCTCATGGAGTAGCTTTATCTCCTGAAACTGCTATGGTGAATGACTTGCAGTTAAAAGATACCCATTTGTTTCTTTCTTTGGCCGATACTACTGCTGCCGATACAGTAGTTTCAGAGCCTACTTTCTGGAAGATTAAACTGCAGCGCGCAGATTTAAGCAATGTCTCGTTTGCGATGGATATGCCGCTCGATACAATGGATTTCCGCGTGGCATTTGGTGAGGCATCTTTGCGGAATGGTTTCATTGACTTGCATAAGTCGGCTTATACAGTAGGACGTTTCAGGATAAAACGGGGAGCGGCTGCTGTGAATATGGGTAATACTCCTTTGGATGAAGAGGGAGGAATTGATCCTTCTCATCTGGCATTCAACGATATTAATATCGGAATTGATTCTATTTATTATCAGGGAAATCATATCCGGGCACATATCCGTGAGTTTGGACTTAAAGAACGTTCGGGTCTGGAAATCGTATCGACAGAAGGCAGGCTGGTGACCGACGAGCAGACCATTCGGGTTCCTTCACTGGAAATCCGTACTCTCGATTCTTATCTTACGTTTGAGGCAGATGCAGACTGGAGTCTGTCATCGGCAAATGGGAACAGTGGTCTGAGAGGACGGTTAATGGCAGAAATAGGCAAGTCTGATTTGTTTAAAATCATCCCTCACCTGCCGGAAGAGTTTGTGAGAAGCTTTCCCTCTGCCCCTCTCCGTATTCAGGCTGGCATTGACGGAAGTTTAAACCAACTGCAATTTACCGGGTTTAACGTAACCATTCCCGGAAGTTTTGAGATGAGAGCCGACGGAAATCTGACAGATGTGCTCGACAGTATCTCACGAAGAGGAAATATCAATCTTTCGGCTCAGGTGCAAGATATGCGCTTTTTGAGTAAACTGACAGAAGGAGTTGTAATCCCTTCCGGAACAGCTCTGGAGGGTAAACTCGGGCTGGACGGAAGTGAAATGCAGGCCGACGTGGTCTTGAAGCAAGACTCAGGCAAGGTTACCCTTCTGGCGGGATATAATCTCAAAGGTGATAAGTATCATGCCGACCTGAAAGTGGATGCTTTGAATTTGAATGCCTTTATGCCTTCCGATTCATTGTATATGCTTTCGGCTTCGCTTAAAGCCGAAGGAGAAGGATTTGACTTCTTCGATTCACATACAAGGATGGAGGCTTCGGGAGGAATCGCTCATTTAGAGTATGGAAGTAAAGTGCTGTCGGGGGCTAACCTTACAGCGTCATTGAAAAACGCTGCAGCTAAAGTAGAACTGGGAGTTAAAGATAATGTGATGGATGTATCTTCTATCGTTCAGGCTGAACTGCATCCCAAACGTGTTGAGGCTGATTTAAATGTAAATGTGAACTGGATGGATCTTTATGGGATGAATCTGGTGAGCAAGCCTTTTAAGACAGCCGAGAAGATTAATGTACATTTCCGCTCGGATATGAAAAACAGTCATGCGCTGAAGGCTTCTGTCAAAGATATCCGGTTAATGACAGCTGAGAAAACATTTAAGGCAAAAGATATTCACTTAGGACTGGATACGGCAAATGATTCTATCCGGAGTTTTGCCAATGCCGGCGATTTGGTATTTCTCTTTCGGGCAAAAGGAGGTCCGGAGCATCTTTCGGCACAGATAGAGAAACTCCTGTCTAAGGTTTCTGAGCAGTGGACTGCCCGGCAGATAAACCAACCTGCCTTGCGTGAGCTTCTTCCCGTTACCAGTTTTTATATCTTTTCCGGGAAAGATAACCCGTTGGCTAACATGATGGCAGCTAATCGTGTAAGCTATAACCGTATGTTTGTCAAGATGGAAACGTCGCCCGAAAATGGACTGAACGGATCGGCTTACTTGAATAATTTGCGTACCGATAGCCTTGAACTGGATAGTATTTATTTTCAAACCACGCAAGAAGCCTTGCGTCAGGTTTTCAAGAGTGGGGTTATTGCAGGAAACAAACCTTTTCAAGAGGCTTTCGATATATCGCTGAATGGGGCTATTGATTCTACTTCTGCCAATATGATGATAGAATATCTGAATGGGAAGAAAGAATGTGGAGCACGCATCGGCTTCCTTGCAGCCTTGCAGGAGCATGGAATTAGCCTGCAGATTTCACCTAACGAGCCCACGCTGGTATATCGTAAATTTCGGGTTAATCCGGGAAATTATGTCTATCTGAGTGATAAAGGGCGTATATGGGCCGACTTAAGCATATTCGATGAGCAGCATACGGGAATTGGTTTGTATTCCACTCCTGATTCTACTGTGCAGCAAGATCTTACCCTGTCGCTAAACCGTATTGATATAGCTGAGTTTCGTCGCATTGTACCTTATATGCCCGATGTGGCAGGCATTATTAATGCTGAAACACACTATATACAGTCGGAAGACCAGGTTCAAGTTTCGGCTGATGTAATGGTGAACCGCTTTGCCTATAACAAACAAGCTCTGGGCGACTGGTCTTTAAGTGCGGTTTATCTGCCGGAAAAAACAGGCGAACAGCGTATTGACGGATTTGTGATGCGTAACAGCAAGGAAATCATGAGCTGGAACGGTTCTTATTTCCCCGCTCAGCTGGAAGGCTCATCTGGAACTCTTTCTGCAAAAATGGCATTAAATCATTTCCCTCTCGAAGTGGCAAATGCTTTTATTCCTGACCGTATGGCTCTTTTATCTGGCGATTTGGATGGAACCATGTCGGTTAAAGGAGCGACAGATAAGCCGATAATGAATGGGCAGATAAACTTAGACAGTGTCAATGTTAAGGTGCCGCAAGCTTCTCTGGATTTGCGGTTTGATAATCGTCCGGTACGTATGGTTGATAGTCGCTTGCACTTTGATAAGTTTAAAATCTTTACAAAGGGAAAGACTCCGTTTACGATTGATGGTGATGTGGACATGGTTGACTTGGCGAAAATGAAGCTTGACCTTAGAATGTATGCCAATAATTTTGAAGTGCTTAATGCCAAACGAACGAAAGAGTCAATGGTTTACGGTAAACTCTATGTAGATTTGAATACGGTAATCAAAGGAGAGATAGAATCATTGAATGTGCGTGGCAATGCCAATATTCTGGGTACAAGTGATTTCACCTATATTATGAAAGAGTCGCCTTTGACTGTTGAAGACCGACTGGGTGAAACCGTAACTTTTGTGAATTTCCGCGATACGACCGAAGTTCCGAAACGGTCTATTCCTACGATGTCATTGGGGGGAATGAATCTGATGATGACTTTACATATTGATGAGGCGGTTCAGTGCCGGGTTGAGATGGATGAGCAGGGAACGAACTATATGCGTTTTGAAGGGGGAGGAGATTTATCGTTCCAATATACAGCGGAAGGAAGTATGTTGTTAAACGGACGTTATTCTCTGATGAGTGGAGAAATGAAGTATGAAATGCCGGTAATTCCTTTGAAAACCTTCCATATTGAAAATGGAAGTTATATTGAGTGGACGGGAAATATCATGAATCCAAACCTGAACATCCAGGCTTCTGAACGCGTACGGGCTTCTGTTTCTCAGCAAGACAAGAGTTCGCGTACGGTTAATTTCGATGTTGGAGTGAATATTACAAATCGTCTTGAGAACTTGGGATTTACCTTTACTCTGGAAGCTCCTGATGACGGAGGTGTACAGAATGAACTGGCTGGTATGTCGGCAGAGCAGAAAAATAAAATGGCTGTGACGATGCTGGTTACAGGAATCTATATGCCTGAAGGAGGTGGAGCAGGTGGAGGTGGACTCTCGGCAAACAGTGTGCTTAATTCATTCCTGCAAAGTGAGATTAATAAAGTGGCTGGCAGTGCGTTGAAAACCATCGACGTGAACTTTGGAATGGAACAGACCGAGCAGGGGGAAGACGGCTCTACCCGTACCGATTATAATTTCCAGTTTGCCAAACGCTTCTGGAACAACCGTTTCCGGATAGTCATTGGCGGGAAGATTTCAACCGGAAATACGGCAAACCAACAAGATGAATCATTTATTGACAATGTTTCAGTTGAGTATCGACTGGATAACAGTGGAACCCGATATATTAAAGTGTTCCATGACAAGAATTATGAAAGTATTCTTGACGGAGAGGTGATTGAAACGGGAGCGGGTATTGTGCTCCGTAAGAAAATCAGCAAACTGAGTGAACTGTTTATCTTTAAGAAAAGAAAGAAAGGAACTGTAGAACATGCAGAGCAAGAAACAACTTCTAAATAAGATTATAGCATGGTGTGTGGGGGTGTGGGTGTTGGCTTCCTGTTCCACAACGAAGCATTTGGCTGAAGGCGAGGTGCTATATATCGGGATGAAAAAAACCGAAATAGCGAATAAAAATGTGACTCCGATGGGGATAAAGGCCCTGGAAGAAGCTGAGGCTGCCATAGCGGTGGCTCCTAACAATGCTGTATTGGGCAGTACCAGTATGCGTTGGCATGTGCCGGTGGGACTGTGGATTTTTAACCATTATCAGCGTTATGAGAAGGGGATAGGAAAGTGGATTTTTAAGAAATTTGCTTCCACTCCTGTGTATCTTTCAACAGTGAATCCTGAAACTCGCGTGAAGGTGGCAAGTAATTTATTACATGATTATGGTTTCTTTAACGGAAAGGTTACTTATCGGGTTGACAGTACGGCTCATCCTAAAAAAATCCGCTTGCAGTATGCTATAGATATGGGGCATGCTTATCTGCTTGATTCAATTTCATACGAAGGGTTTACTCCGCGGGCTGACAGTTTGATACATGTTGCTTACGATAAGCGTATCATCCGTCCGGGAGACCATTTTGATGTAACGAAGCTGAATGACGAGCGTGAGCGTTTGGTGAAGCTATTCCGGAATAACGGATACTTTTATTATCGTTCTGAATTTATCACTTTTTTGGCCGACACCTTGATTCGTCCCGGATATGTGAATTTAAAGATTGTTCCCCGGAAAAGTATTCCGGCCGAAGCTTCACGTACTTATTATATCGGAAAGACCTCTGTCTATCTAACTGGGTATAACGGAGAACCTCCTACGGATTCGTTAATGGCCCGTAACTTTACGGTGTATTATTCTGGCAAGAAGCCTGGTTTGAAGTATGGGGTATTGCGCAAACGTTTCCTTTACCGTCCGGGAGAAATGTATTCACAGTTACGTCAGGATTATACGCAGGAAGCGTTGGCTCGTTTGGGCGTGTTTAAGTTTAGTGAATTCAGTTATACTCCTCGCAGTGAAGGTTCGGATACGCTTGATATTCGCGTCAACTCGATGTTTGATTTACCCTATGACAGCGAACTCGAACTGAATGTAACGACAAAGAGTACAAAACAGACAGGGCCGGGAGCTATATTTAGCCTTTCCCGTAAAAACTTTAAGAGAATGGGAGCTACCTTGAATTTGGAGTTGAAAGGTTCCTATGAGTGGCAAACCAGTTCTACGGTAGATGGAGAAAGTTCGGTCATGAACTCCTACGAATTGGGGGCTGCATTGTCTTTGAAATTTCCGAGACTTATTTTGCCTTGGATACGAAATCGTATTGACCCCTTCCGTTTCCCGTCGGAAACCAACTTTAAGCTTTATGTGGAGCAGATTAATCGGGCCCGCTATTTTAAGATGCTTTCATTTGGGGGAACGGTATCGTATAGTTTTCAGCCTTCACGTAGCATGAAGCATATGGTTACTCCGATTCAACTGGCGTTTAATACGCTGCAGCACCGTACTGCCCGTTTTGATTCGATAGCTACTGCTAACCCGATGTTATTCCGAAGCCTTGATAACCAATTTATCCCGTCGCTTTCTTATACGCTGACTTATGATAACAGTTACTTGAAGAGGAAAAACCGTATTTGGTGGGAAAACTCAGTAACTTCGGCTGGTAATGTTACTTCTTTGATTTATGCTGCATTCGGACAGAAGTTTAACCGGCAAGATAAAAAACTGTTGGGAACTCCATTTGCGCAGTTCTTGAAGTATACCTCAGAGGTGCGTTGGTTGCATCAGTTTAGTGAGCGTCATCAATTGGCTTCCCGTCTGATGGCAGGGGTAATATGGGCTTATGGAAACAAGACCATCGCTCCTTACAGCGAGCAGTTTTATGTGGGTGGAGCCAATAGTATCCGTGCTTTTACTATCCGCTCTATCGGTCCGGGAAACTTCCATCCGGCAGAGAACTCCCGTTTTTCATACGTAGATGAAACAGGCGATATAAAACTGGAGGCCAATCTGGAGTACCGTTTCCGCTTGTTGTCTAACTTCCTGGGAGGAAACTTGAATGGAGCTGCTTTTATGGACGCCGGAAATGTGTGGCTGATGCGTCATGACGAAGCACGACCTGGAGCAGAGTTTACACTTGGAGGCTTTCTTGACAGTATTGCTTTAGGCACTGGAATAGGGATACGTTATGATCTTTCTTTCTTGGTGTTACGTTTGGACTGGGGAGTGGCTCTTCATGTGCCCTATGAAACCGGGAAATCAGGTTATTATAACATTCCGAAGTTTAAAGACGGAATGGGGATTCATTTCGCCATTGGTTATCCATTCTAAGGAAGTATTTCTAAAACATAGACGGAAGTAGGTTCTACCATAATGGTACGTTCACCATCGCCTTGGTGGGTGATTTGTACAAACAGGTGAATTTTCCGTTGCTGTTTCCATAACTCTAGATCGAGTGACGGCTCCCATGCCTCTACCGAAAAATCTGTTAGGTCTTTTACTTGCCAGCATCTTTGAGTGAGGTTGTCGGTATAAGCCATTGATACTTTGCTGTCTCGTTCGCAGTTGCGGAAGAAAAGCCATGCTTTACCTTCATCTGCAACAATGCGAGGACGCGAGATGGGTATCATTTTAGTACCGCCTCCCTTGAGGGTGAAGGGTTGGGTGCGTTTCATGATTTGGCTGGTGTTCCATTGGTTGCCGTCATGCCAGACCAAGCGGTATTGGGGGATGCTGTCTCCTTTCTCTCTCCAGTAGGTAGCAATATAGGGATGTCCTTCAATATCGGCAGTCATGGAGGTTTGGTTTATCAGTTCGCTATTTTGCGGAATACGGCAGGCGTATTCTGCATTGTTTTGCCGGATAGGCAGGATATCCCCTCTCTTATGTGTGTCTGTATTGAGCAAGCGTCATCAAATACCTGCATTTTACCTTTATGAAAAGTTCTTTCGGAACGTGCATCCGTTTTTCCATTCCGAGCATCCATAGGCTGTTTTCCCTTTAATAATAATACCCTTTCCGCAAAGAGGACAAGCATGCCCTAACATGGCATCCCCTTCCGGAAGTGGAAGAGGTGGTGTATTAACCACTTTCCGCTTGCGGGGAGCTCTGGGTTTTGATGGAGCATCTGCAGAAGCTGAGGCCTGCTTGCTTTCTTTTTTCCGTGTACTTGTTTTCCGCTCGGCAGGAGTGGGTGCTTCCTCTGTTACGGTAACCCGTCGGTTGCTGTTGTCGCGCAATACGGAGTATACAATTTCGGTAACCATTTGCTTCAGTTCATTGAGGAATGTAGCTGCATTATAGCTTTTCCGTTCTATTTCGCGCAATTTCTTTTCCCATATTCCAGTCAGTTCTGCCGATTTCAGCAATTCCTCACGGATGAGTCCGATAAGCTCTACTCCTGTTGGGGTAGCAATTAGGTTTTTTCTTTCTTTGCGGATGTAATGTCTTTTAAAAAGCGTTTCAATGATGGCGGCACGTGTAGAAGGACGTCCGATTCCGTTTTCCTTTAATGCATCACGTAGCTCATCGTTGTCCACCAACTTTCCGGCAGTTTCCATTGCGCGCAGCAGAGTTGCTTCGGTGTAGGGACGTGGCGGTTGTGTCCACTTCTCATTGAGCTGTGGCAAGTGGGGACCATTTTCTCCTTTGGTAAATAGAGGTAGAGCTTTTTCTTCCTCTCCTTCTTTATTTTCATCCGGTTGCGGTTCTTTCAGAAAGATAACCCGCCATCCCGGGTCAAGTATCTGTTTGCCGGTAGCCTTAAATTCTATTTCTTCAGCCTGTCCGGTCACGGTGGTTGTTGAAAACCGGCAGTCGGGATAGAAAGCGGCAATAAACCTGCGGGCAATGAGGTCGAACACCCGTTTTTCCATATCCGTCAGTCCTTGTGGGTTTACACCGGTAGGAATGATGGCATGGTGGTCGGTAACCTTGCTGTTATCGAATACCTTCTTGGATTTAGGGAGCGGCTTTCCTGCAAGTGGTTCTGTATAGGTGGCATAGTCGCGTAATCCTTCCAGTATCTTAGGACATTTAGGATAAATGTCATCGCTTAAGAACGTAGTATCTACACGCGGATAAGTAGCCACCTTCTTTTCATAAAGAGACTGAATAAGCTGTAAAGTCATATCTGCCGAATAGCTGAATTTCCGGTTGCATTCCACCTGTAGTGAAGTTAAGTCGAATAAGCGCGGAGGTGCTTCTGTTCCTTTTTTCAGCGTGATGTCTGTAATAAAGAAAGGCTGGTTTTTGATGCGTTCCAAAAGTTGCTGTCCAGTTGCTTCATCCGTTATAGGAGGGATGCCCCGGTTTATATCTTCTTTTGCAGCCGTTTTCTTCCGTGCAATGGGATTCTCTTTTTCCTTTTCTGCTTCTTCCGCCAGTTCTTCATCGCTTTTGCGTACGATGGCACTGAAAAGGGTGTCACGATATACAGTTTTCAGCTCCCAGTATTGTTTGGGAGTGAAATTCTCTATTTCCTGCTGACGCTTCACTATGAGGGCAAGTGTAGGAGTTTGTACCCGTCCGATAGAGAGCACCTGTCTGTTTTGTCCGTACTTCAGTGTATAAAGGCGTGTTGCATTCATACCTAAAGTCCAGTCACCGATAGCCCGGCTCAGTCCGGCTTCATAAAGCGGTTGAAACTCTGACTGGTCTTTCAGATTGGCAAATCCTTCACGGATGGCTTCTTCCGTGAGCGATGAAATCCAGAGACGTTTGACCGGACATTTAGCTCCGGCTTTCTGCATGACCCATCGTTGGATAAGTTCACCCTCCTGTCCGGCATCACCGCAGTTGATAATCATGTCGGCTTGTTGCATCAGTCCTTCAATGATGTGGAATTGCTTTTCAATACCTCCGTCATTGATGAGTTTGATGCCAAAGCGTGGCGGAATCATCGGCAAACTTCCCAATGACCATGATTTCCACGAAGGGGTATATTCATGAGGTTCCTTCAGGGTGCAGAGATGCCCGAAGGTCCAGGTTACTTGATACCCATTCCCCTCAATATATCCTTCTTTTCGGTTTTTTGCGCCGAGAACTTCGGCGATGTCACGTGCCACACTGGGCTTTTCGGCGATGCAGACTATCATAGTTAAAAGTAGAACTCTTGTTTTCGGCAAAGGTAGCGTTTTTTGCGGTGATTTCTTTATTGGAAAGCATAAATTCACTTATCATGTCTGTAGCTTGTCTTAATAGATTGATTTGTATTGCATATGTAGGGCTTATTTTAAAACTTGTAGTTAAATTTGTTGAATGAATCATCAGATTACCTTAAAAACGAACTGACATTTTTGTCGGTTTCGATAAGACTATGTATTTTGGCAAAGAATTTGTATAAGGTTTCATAAAAAGGAAAAACTATGTTTATTTGGATTGTATTTATTGGCATTGCCATTATCAGTTATATGGTGCAAGCCAGTTTGAAGAGTAAGTTTGAAAAGTATTCGCAACTGCCTTTGACCAATGGAATGACCGGGCGTGAAGTGGCGGAAAAGATGCTTCGTGACAACGGAATTTATGATGTACGCGTAACCAGTACGCCGGGTATGCTGACCGACCATTATAACCCGACGAACAAGACGGTGAACCTGAGCGAAGATGTGTATGGTACATGCAGTGTGGCAGCGGCAGCCGTAGCGGCGCATGAGTGCGGACACGCCGTGCAGCATGCACGTGCATACGCTCCGTTGCAGATGCGTTCGGCGCTGGTTCCGGTGGTACAGTTTGCTTCATCTACCGTGTCGTGGATTCTGTTGGGAGGAATTATTCTTTCACAGAGTTTTCCGCAACTGTTGTTTATCGGAATCTGTCTGTTTGCTATGACCACCTTGTTCAGTTTTATCACGCTGCCGGTAGAAATCGATGCGAGCCGTCGTGCACTGGTCTGGTTAAGCGGAGCGGGTATCACGAATGCGTTCAATCATAAGCAGGCTGCCGATGCCTTGAAGTCGGCTGCTTATACGTATGTGGTTGCAGCGCTGAGCTCGCTGGCTACGTTGGTTTATTACATCATGATTTATATGAACCGCCGGGAGTGATACTTCGGGTGGGGCTCTTCTTCTGGGCAGAAGAACCTATTTTAGTTATTGATTAATCATGAAAGTATTTCTTATGTTCTTCTGTCTAATCCCAAGTTTTCTGTATCTTTGTGCAAAAAATTAAAGATTAAATCATTATGGCTACAAAACCTTGCATACCTAAGGGAACGAGAGACTTTTCGCCCGTGGAAATGGCGAAGCGTAATTATATATTCAACACCATTCGTGAGGTGTTTCATCTGTATGGATTTCAGCAAATAGAAACTCCTTCGATGGAAACACTATCTACGCTGATGGGTAAATACGGGGAAGAAGGCGACAAACTGTTGTTTAAAATTCAGAACTCTGGCGACTATTTTTCCGGGCTGACCGATGAAGAATTGCTGAGTCGCAATGCTGCGAAACTGGCTTGCAAGTTCTGCGAAAAGGGATTGCGCTATGACCTTACCGTACCTTTTGCCCGCTATGTGGTGATGCACCGCGATGAGATTACTTTCCCGTTCAAGCGTTTCCAGATTCAGCCTGTATGGCGTGCCGACCGTCCGCAGAAAGGACGTTACCGCGAATTTTATCAGTGCGATGCCGACGTCGTGGGAAGCAACTCGCTGCTGAATGAGGTGGAACTGGTGCAGATGATTGACGCTGTGTTCGGAAAGTTCGGTATCCGTGTTTCTATCAAGGTAAACAACCGTAAGATTCTGACCGGTATTGCTGAAATCATCGGCGAGGCGGATAAGATTGTGGACATTACCGTGGCTATCGACAAGCTCGATAAAATTGGACTGGATAACGTGAATGCTGAACTGGCTTCGAAAGGTATTCCGCAGGAAGCAATCGACAAGTTGCAGCCGATTATCCTGCTGAACGGTTCAAATGAAGAAAAACTGGCTACCTTGAAGCAAGTGCTGGCGGCAAGCGAAACCGGACTGAAAGGAGTGGAAGAGTGCGAGTTTATCCTGAAAGCCGTAGCCGGACTGGGCGTGAAGTCGGAAGTGGAACTCGATTTGACCTTGGCGCGCGGATTGAACTACTATACCGGAGCAATCTTCGAGGTGAAGGCGCTCGACGTACAGATTGGAAGTATCAGCGGTGGCGGACGTTATGACAACCTGACCGGCGTATTCGGTATGGACGGCATGTCGGGTGTAGGCATTTCGTTCGGTGCAGACCGTATCTATGACGTGCTGAACCAGCTCGACCTGTATCCGAAAGAAGCTGTAAACGGAACGCAGCTGCTGTTCGTCAACTTCGGCGAAGCAGAAGCAGCATACGTACTTCCCATTTTGCACACGGTGCGTGAGGCGGGTATCCGTGCTGAGATTTATCCCGACAGTGCAAAAATGAAGAAACAGATGAGTTATGCCAATGCCAAGGCGATTCCGTTTGTAGCGATTGTCGGTGAAAACGAGATGAACGAAGGCAAGGTCATGCTGAAGAATATGACTACCGGCGAGCAGGCGTTGGTTACTCCCGACGAACTGGTTGCTGCGGTGAAGGCTTGATAAAGTCTACATAAAATAACGAGGCGTTTCACTTAAAACGTCGAGGCGAATTTTTAAAACGCTTTGACATGTCGGGTGAAACGCCTTGTCGTTTTTATTCCTATATTGAAATGCGATTATTCTTCTTGCTGTTTATTTTCTTGGCATTGCATATCAGGGCGATGCGAAACAGAGTCAATATTGTGATTTACTCTGTTTCACGCAGACTGCTGTTGTTGCGTTCCAGATTCATAACCGCTTCATGTTCTTCGCTCTTGTCTAATAATCGCGGGGAGATTTTCTTTTTGGGAGTAATGCCCAGTCCTTTCAGCATTTCTGCCTGGCGGATGACATTGCCTTTTCCTTCCGAAAGCTGTCCGAGTGCGTTTTCGTAAGCGGTTGAGGCATTACGGAGCGTGTCTCCTATTTTCTCGAAGGTTTCGGTAAAGCTGACGAGTTTTTCATAAAGAGCCGTACCGCGTTTCACGATTTCTTGTATGTTTTTCTCTTGATACTCGCGCTTCCATAGGTCGAGAGCCAAGCGCAGGGCGGCAATGAGATTCGTCGGACTCATCAGTACCACCTTTTTCTGGTAGGCATAGTTCCACAAGTGCGGGTCGGTTTGGAGCGCAAGGACGTAGGCAGGCTCGTTGGGAATGAACATCATGACAAAGTCCAGCGACGAGATGTTATACTTTGAATAATCTTTTTGGCTCAGTTCGTCGATGTGCGCCTTAATGGAGGCAAGGTGTGCCTTCAGGTATTGTTCCTGTTCGGGCTTTTCTCCGGCAGCCACGTAATTGGCATAGGCTGTGAGCGATACCTTCGAGTCGATAATCACCTGCCGGTTGTCGGGATAGACCACAAGCACGTCGGGCTGCAGGCGCTTTCCCTGCTCATTACGGATTACTTCTCCTTGCTCATCAGTCAGGAATTCCTGTCGGAAATACTCTTCTCCTTCGCGCAGCCCGGAGTTCTGAAGAATGGATTCTAAAATCATTTCGCCCCAGTTTCCTTGGGTCTTCGAATCTCCTTTCAAAGCGCGGGTCAGGTTGTTGGCATCGTCGCTGATTTGCTTGTTAAGCTGCATCAGCTCTTTAATGCGGTCTTCAAGTGAGAAGCGTTGTTTCGATTCCTTGTCGTACACATCCGACACTTGCTGCTTGAATTCTTTCAAGTTGTCGCCGAAAGGTTTCAGCAGGCTTTGTAGACTTTCGGCACTCAGCTTGTTGAAACTTTCCGTCTTTTGCTGGAATATCTTGTTGGCAATGTTTTCGAATTCCAGATTAAACTGCTTGCGGATTTCGGCTATTTCCTGTTTCTGGCTTTCCAGTTTTTCTTCCAATGCCTGCTTTTCGCTCTGAAGGGTAGCCACTTTCTGACGTGCCTCTATGAGCAGACAGTTGGTTTCTTCGGCCTGCCGGCGTGCGAGTTGAGTTTCTTGTTTTTGCTGGTCGAGGGTTGCGGCAGCCTGCCGTTGTTCGGTTTGTAACATTTCGGCAGCATGACCTTCCTGCAGCTGTATGCGAGTACGGAGTTCGCTTGTCTTGCGTGCGGCTGCCAGCCATCCGAGGAGCGTCCCGGCAGCGATTCCTATGAACAGATAGATTAGTTCCATGATATAAAATTGGTTTTCTTGACACAAAGTTAAGAAAAAGTGTGGATTGTGTTTTCAGGCAGAAGAACAAAAGGAACATATTTCCCTATCAAAAGTATGAATAGGATAAAAATTGCAATCTTTTGTTCTTCTGTCAAAAAAATCTGTTCTTCTGTCAAAGAAATTAATTAGAAGTAGAAGCAGAGGTAGAAGCATTGTTTCCTCCTCCAGCCTTTACATCGTCATTGTTAATGCTTCGGGAAGCCTTTTTGACCTGTGCTTTCAACTCGCCGAACCGCCAGCTGATGCTAATGCCGTAGCGGCGTGAAGGACTTTGATTTTCCGACCATGAGCGGAAGGTTTCGGTAACTGTTTCATTCTTGAAAGAAAGGTATTTGTTGAACAGACTGCTGGCAAAGAGCGAGATGTTCAACCGTTTGTCTTTCAAGAAAGAACGACTGAGATTAACTCCGTAATAGTGGTATGACGAACCTTTACTCTGCAATGAAATATACGGAGTGCTTCCTCCGCCATAGAGACTGAAGCGTAAGTCCCACGGAAGCGTTTGCTGGACATTTCCGAAGAAATCGCCGGTAAATCCGTGGTTGCTTGTGCTTAATTCATGGCTTTTGAAGTCAGCATAGCTTCCTCCTGCATTGATAGAAATACGTGTTTTACTATCGGGATTCCAGTTCATCCATAGCGACAGGCGGGTACGCTGGCTTTTACCCACATTTCCGTAGGTGTTTTCCAGAATGCCGTTATTCATAAACGAGTAAGCCTCGATACCATTGTTGATAAACATATAAGTCAGATTGGCGTTGAGGCTGAATTTAGCTGAGAAACTGCTGAATGTCAATCCTAAATTATGTGCTTTTTCTGTTTCAAGGTCTGGGTTACCGTAGCTTACAGAAGTGGGATTACTCGTATCTCGGAACGGATTTAAATACCAGATTCCGGGTCGGTTGATGCGCATATTATAATTGGCCCGCAGGGTGCTTGTCGTTCCTAACATATACGATAAGTTGACGCTGGGCACTACATCATCGAAGTTTGCATTAAAGTTGCGTTCAGGAAGATAGGCATATTCCACATCCATGAAGGTATGTTCGTAACGTACTCCTGCTTTGGCTCCGAACTTTTTCCATTTCAGCTGATAGTCGGCATAGGCAGCAAGAATGTTTTGTCCTTGCTCATATTTGCTTGAAAGGTCCTCGTTTGCCTCCATTTCCCCCTGTGCGTTTTCCCGGAAATACTTGCTGTCGCTCTTATTCTGGCGGTAGATATATTTTACTCCGGCGTCAATATAATGGACTTCGTTGATAGGGCTCACATAATCTACCTGAGCCGTGTGTTCGTTCGTCTTGGCATCGTTATCGAAATACTGGTCGGTCAGTTGGAAAGGTACGTTACTTTCATCTTCATACCGGGTTTCCGATTCGTTGTCATTGGGTGAGCCGTTAAATTTATATGAGAGTGTAAGATACTCTCCTTTTTTCTTAAATGAATGCTGATAGTCAAAATTTATTCCTACCTGACTGAACTTGTTTTTGCTGTGGTTTCGGGTAAGGTAACTGTATTGCTCTTCATAATCGCTGTTGTCCATGTGTGCAAACGAATGATTGTGGGTATTTAAATTACCTCCGAAAAGATTGGCAGAAAAGGTAACCAGGTTGAGCGTGTCTATTTCGTAACTTCCTTCGATATTTCCAAACTGAAAGTTCCCTTTACTGTCAGAGAGTCCCTGCTGGCTGAGGTGGCGGAAATCAGTCGAGGTAAAATCCTCTCGTCCGGAGCTATGCTTTCCTTTGGGCATATTTTGGTGATTGTATGAATAATTTCCGGAGAGAGTCAGTTTTCCCACCTGCACGGTTCCATAGGCATATCCGCTTACGCCCATGTTTGAAGCATTGGCTCCCAATGTAACATTATATCCTTGCATCCGGGTATCGGTGGTAATGATGTTTAAGATACCGCCGATACCTTCTGCATCGTATTTTGCTCCGGGTTCGGTAATGACTTCGATTGACTTGACAGAGTTGGCAGGCAGACTACGAAGCACCTCCTTCGGGTTATTGCTCATCAGTGTGTTCGGTTTTCCGTTGACGTGCACCTTGAAGTTGCTCGACCCGTTCACTTGAATATTGTCTTCGCCATCTACGGTAACCAAAGGAACTTTACGTAACATTTCCAGTGTGGTGTTGGTTTTTGAATCAGGGTCGTCTTCAATGCTGTAAGCTATCTTGTCTATTTCTGCCTTGACGAGCGGTTTTTGTGCCACGACCTCCACACCTTTCAACATTTCAGTGGCTTCGGCAGTATAGAGCGTACCTAAGTCGGCTACTTTCTGGTTTCCGTCTAACGTAAATTCCCGGGTAACGGTCTGTTTTCCTACCGAACTGAGTTGGATAAGGTAATGACCAGCTTCCGTAAGTTTCTCATTAAACTGACCCTTCTCGTCGGTCACCGCCAGTTTGACCGGATTTTCTGGTGCTTGCTTCCTGGTTATGCGGATGGTGGCATAAGGTTCACTTTCATTGAGCAGAGAGTCAATAAGAACTCCTTTTACGACATAGCTTCCTCCTTGTATTTGAGCTCTGATGGTTGTTGCTGCGAATAAACAGAGTAGCAAAGTACATAGCATTAATTTAGGATTTGTAATTTGCATGGTTGTTTGGTTATTCAGTTTTATAATAAAATGAAGGTGCTATTTATAATTTGATTTCAAAGATAGCGTATTGTTGTCAAATTGTTTTGTGTGTCCTGTTAATTAAAACTAAAAGAATAGAGTTTTTTTCTTGTTGTCTTAAGGAAAAACTGGCAGTCGGCTTATGAAACTGTCAGTTTGAACGCGTCAGTTTGTCAGTTCCTTCGTTATGGCACGGTTTTCGCTTCTTGGTTATCGTTCATTCAAGTGAACAAAACTAATAAAGATATAAACGTTAAAAATATAAGAACTATGAACATTAAACCATTAGCAGACAGAGTACTTATTCTTCCGGCTCCTGCAGAAGAAAAGACTATTGGAGGTATTATCATTCCTGATACAGCAAAAGAAAAACCATTACAGGGTGAAGTTGTAGCAGTGGGAAATGGTACAAAAGATGAAGAAATGATTCTGAAAGTGGGCGATACTGTATTGTATGGTAAGTACTCAGGTACTGAAATCGAACACGAAGGCGTGAAATATTTAATGATGCGTCAGAGCGACGTACTCGCCGTATTGGGATAAGTATTTAGTTTTTCAGTTCTTTAGCTTTTCGGCTTGTCCGATTCGAAAACATGGATTTGAAGACTTCAGGACTGGCAGACTATCCACTTCCAAACTTACTCAACATATCAACTTAAATTTAAAAATTCAAACAAATGGCAAAAGATATTCTCTTCAACATTGATGCTCGTGATCAGTTGAAAAAAGGTGTAGATGAATTGGCTAACGCCGTAAAAGTAACCCTTGGTCCGAAAGGACGTAACGTAATCATCGAAAAGAAATTCGGTGCTCCTCATATCACAAAAGACGGTGTGACCGTAGCAAAAGAAGTAGAACTGAGCGACCCGTTCCAGAATACAGGTGCACAGTTGGTTAAATCGGTTGCTTCAAAAACCGGTGACGATGCAGGTGATGGTACAACTACTGCTACTGTATTGGCTCAGTCAATCGTGGGCGTAGGTTTGAAGAACGTTACAGCTGGTGCAAACCCGATGGATTTGAAACGTGGTATTGATAAGGCTGTTGCAAAAGTAGTTGAATCAATCAAGTCACAGTCTGAAACTGTAGGCGATAACTATGACAAGATTGAACAGGTAGCTACGATTTCAGCAAATAACGATCCGGTTATCGGTAAATTGATTGCTGATGCAATGCGCAAGGTTTCAAAAGATGGTGTAATTACTATCGAAGAAGCAAAGGGTACAGATACTACTATCGGTGTGGTTGAAGGTATGCAGTTCGACCGTGGTTACTTGTCAGCTTACTTTGTAACCGATACCGAGAAGATGGAATGCGTGATGGAACATCCGTACATCTTGATTTACGATAAGAAGATTTCTAATTTGAAAGATTTCTTGCCTATCTTGGAACCGGCTGTTCAGAGCGGACGTCCGTTGTTGGTGATTGCAGAGGATGTAGACAGCGAAGCTTTGACAACATTGGTTGTAAACCGCCTGCGTGGTCAGTTGAAGATTTGTGCAGTGAAAGCTCCGGGCTTCGGCGACCGTCGTAAAGCAATGTTGGAAGATATTGCTGTATTGACCGGTGGTGTGGTAATCAGCGAAGAAAAGGGCTTGAAATTGGAACAGGCTACGCTTGAAATGCTGGGTACTTGCGATAAGGTTACTGTATCTAAAGAAAATACAACTATTGTAAACGGTTCAGGTCAGAAAGAATTAATCCAAGACCGTATTAACCAAATTAAGTCAGAAATCAAGAATTCTACTTCTGACTACGATAAAGAAAAGTTGCAGGAACGTTTGGCTAAATTGTCAGGTGGTGTGGCTGTACTTTACGTAGGTGCTGCCAGCGAGGTAGAAATGAAAGAAAAGAAAGACCGTGTTGACGATGCATTGTGTGCAACTCGTGCTGCCATCGAAGAAGGTATCGTTCCGGGCGGTGGTGTAACTTACATCCGTGCCATCGATGCACTGGAAGGCATGAAGGGTGATAATGCCGATGAAACAACTGGTATTGAAATCATCAAGCGTGCCATTGAAGAACCGCTTCGTCAGATTGTTGCCAATGCAGGTAAAGAAGGTGCCGTAGTAGTACAGAAAGTGCGTGAAGGAGAAGGCGACTTCGGTTACAATGCTCGTACTGATGTTTACGAACATTTGCATGCAGCTGGTGTAGTTGACCCGGCTAAAGTTACCCGTGTAGCTTTGGAAAATGCAGCATCAATTGCTGGAATGTTCTTGACTACTGAATGTGTAATCGTAGAAAAGAAAGAAGACAAACCTGAAATGCCGATGGCTGCTCCCGGCATGGGAGGCATGGGTGGTATGATGTAATCTTCCCCTCTTTTAAATATATAAAAAAATTCCGACAAGGTCTTGTGCCTTGCCGGGATTTTTTATTCATACTCTTGCGTGAATACATCATCTGCTATCCTGTCCCAGTACATGATTGTTGATGATATTATTGTTTTTATTCCAGTTTGTTACAGCCCCATTCTGTTTGAAATTCATCTTCAATGATTTGAGGAATTCGAAAATTTGCGTACCTTTAAAAGGAATTTAAAAGCTATTTAAATGATGACTAAAGAAGAACTGATGCGTAAGGCTATTGAATTGTCTTTACGTAATGTAGCTGAAGGAGGAGGACCTTTCGGTGCGGTGATTGCCCGTAATGGAGAGATAGTAGCTACAGGAGTAAACCGGGTAACTTCCAATTGTGACCCGACCGCCCATGCCGAAGTGAGTGCCATCCGTGCTGCAGCGAAAGTATTGGGTACATTCGATTTAAGCGGTTGTGAAATCTATACTTCGTGTGAACCTTGTCCCATGTGCTTGGGAGCTATTTACTGGGCACATCTGGACCGCATGTATTATGGAAATAACCAACACGATGCGGCAAAGATTGGTTTCGACGATGCTTTCATTTATCGTGAACTGGAGCTTCCCATCGCAGATCGACGGTTAAAAGCAGAAGAATTGTTGCCGGAGGAAGCGATACAGGCTTTCCGGGCTTGGGAAGAAAAAGCTGATAAAGTGAAATATTAATGGCAGGAGCCGAAAACGAGAAATGCCGTTGTGATTCTCATCGCAACGGCATTTTTATATTACATTTTCTTTGCTTTCAATAGTTAAGTATGGCTTTTTTGTGAGCCATACGGTTTCATACTTATCTGGTTAAGTTAGTCCAGACGTGATTGCGGCTTGTCAATTCAAAGCCTTCTTTCAAAATGTTTTTAATCTTTTTCATGTTAATGTTATCCTTTTACCTTATGTTTTACAACACAAAAATACTGCTTTTTCATGGAACTTGTACTTTAAAACAAGGAAAAAGGCGATAACGTTATCATTATTTGACTTAAATCAATTTATCAAGGCTGGAAAGGTGAATGACAAAAACAGGCAGCTACATTATTCTTCTTTTTGGTAATATTTTACCCAGTCCACCCACATTTCTACCGGATAGTCTTCAGCGTCTATTCCTCCTACCCAGGCACCGCCGATTTGCATATCAATTAACAAATAGTAAGGGCGGTAGAAAGGATATTGCTCAGCACCGAGTTCTTCCATACGAGGATAAGTGAACGTATGGCTTCCGTTGACTGCAAATACTAGACTGTCCGGATAGATATCTACTGAATAGATATTATAGTCGGATGGATTGATGGGGTGAGTGCCGAAATGAGGTGGAATGGTATCGTTGCCGTTTTTTTGTATCGTATATGAGGAATGTACGGTTTGGTAAGCGATGCTGTCATAGTTGAGCCGTTCCATAATGTCGATTTCTCCGCCTTGCGGCCATTTCATGTTTTCGGGGAGCATCCATATAGCAGGCCATGTGCCGTGGGCTGCTTGTAGTTTAGCTCGGATTTCCATTCGTCCTCCGGTGACCGCCAGTTTACCTTTAGTATAAACTCCGCCGGTAAGATATCGGGCTGTATCGCTTTTCTGGCTGTGGTTTACGATTCCTCTTAGTATAAGGTTACCTTCGCGCAGGGCATAGCAGGAGTCGAAGTCGGACATGAAGTTGTTCCAGTCGGATGTGCCGCGGGGAATCTTACTCCAATAGGTCGTATCGATGGTTTCATAGTTGAAATCATCGCTCCATACTAATTTCCATTCATTGTTTTTGGGGGTGCACGATGTGAGTACGCACAATAAGATTGTGCTGAGAAGATGTGATTTTTTCATATGTATTATGTTTAAGTTATTAAGTTTACTTTGGGCTCTTGAGTTGACAAGATTTTAGATGGTATGCTTCTGTTTCGAGGCATTTAAGTCTTATCAACTCATCATCTGGTTTCTTGTCAACTGAAGCCTTTGTTTAATCAAACAGACGTTTGAATTCGCTTTCGAAATTAGGAGTAAACAGTTCTTTGCCTAAGTTGGAACGGATTTCCTCTAAGGTCCAAAACCGGCCTCCGTTTAGTTCTTCGCTGGGGATGATGGTACCATCGAATACCGTTTTATGAGCAAAGACCAGTTCTTTCTCACGTGCAGACTCAAAGACATAATGAGTAAGAAGGGTAGCATTAAAATCTTCGATACCTAATTCTTCGCGTGCTTCACGTTTCAGGGCTATTTCTACACTTTCGCCTAAATCAATATGTCCGCCCACTGCGGTATCCCATTTACCCGGCTGAATGTCTTTCCAGTCGGGTCGCTGTTGCAGATACAGTTCACCTTGACTGTTAAATACATGCAGGTGGACTACAGGGTGTAGCAGCTTGCTGCCGTTATGGCATTCTCCGCGGGTAGCAGCCCCCGTAATGTTTCCCTCTTCATCTACAAGAGGAAAAAGCTCTTCGTTATTATCTTTCATTGATATTTTACTTTTTACATGGAAAGGAAAAAGAAAACTCCCGTTCCTATCATCAGACATCCGATGGCTGCGTAAAACAGGCGTGCCTGTCTGCGCCCCACGTTTTGGACAATGAAACGGGAATTCTGAGCTGTAAATAACCAGTTCCAGTTGAAAATGGATGCCAGTACGCATAATAGCCCTACCAGCACGAATACAGCTTGTATGAAATAATGTATTTCCATTTGCCGGCGGTTAAGCTTCAGCGTCGAATCGTACACATCGGGTACCGTCTTCAGCTTCTTCGATATATACATTCACTGCATTTCCAGGAAGCAGTTCCTCTATTAATTCAGGCCATTCGATGAAGCACAAAGCTCCGCTGTAAAAATAATCTTCATAGCCCATATCATAAACCTCTTCCAGTTTTTTAATCCGGTAAAAATCGAAGTGATAAATCAGCTCGCCGGCTTCTTCCGAACGGTATTCATTTACGATGGCAAAAGTAGGTGAGTTAATAACATCCGTTACGCCCAGTTCTTCGCAGACCGCTTTGATAAAAGTTGTTTTTCCCGCTCCCATTTTTCCGTAGAAAGCAAAAACAGTATTGTCTCCCATGGCAGCAATAAACTGGCGTGCTGTTTCGTGGATATTTTCAAGTGAAGTAATTTTTAATTCCATAATGATACGATATACTTGTTGTTCAATCACAAAAGTATAATAAAAAAACGAATCTCCTGTAATCGATTTTGTTTTTTTCAGTATCGGAGAAAGGTGCTGTGTATCCTTTATATGGTAAATCCTCATGGAGTGACGAAGAAAATAGAATGGAGAAAAATGGGTTGAGTCCAGACGGTTTGTTTTTATTCCGTTTGCGTTCCCTTATATTTTATGTAACTTTGCCGCATCATGATTGACCAATCCACCATAGACCGTATATTGGATGCCGCACAGATTGTAGATGTGGTATCCGAGTTTGTTACGTTGCGCAAGCGTGGGGTAAACTATATAGGGCTTTGTCCGTTTCATAACGAAAAAACCCCTTCGTTTAGTGTATCTCCTTCGAAGGGTGTATGCAAATGTTTCAGTTGCGGTAAAGGCGGAAATGTGGTTCACTTCATTATGGAGCACGAACAGCTCTCATATTATGAAGCATTGAAGTGGCTCGCCAAGAAGTATAACATTGAAATCAAGGAACGCGAGCTGACCGATGCCGAAAAGCAGGCACAGAGTTTGCGTGAAAGCCTTTTTGTGGTCAATCAGTTTGCTTCTGAATATTTTCAGGACATCCTTTATAATCATATCGACGGACAGCGAATCGGGATGACCTATCTGCGCAGCCGTGGTTTCCGGGATGATATTATCCGTAAGTTTCAGTTGGGATACAGCACCGATGCTCCCGACGGGCTGGCGCGTGCTGCCGCTCAGAAAGGTTTCCGTGAAGAGTTTCTAGAGAAAACCGGCTTATGCTATAAGAAAGACAACGGAACCCTGCATGACCGTTTTTGGGGACGCGTCATTTTTCCGGTTCATACCTTGTCGGGAAAAGTGGTTGCCTTTGGCGGACGTGTGTTGAGTTCGGCTACCAAGAACGTACAGATGAAGTACGTCAATTCTCCGGAGTCGGAAATCTATCATAAGAGCCGTGAACTTTACGGCATGTATTTTGCCAAGCAAGCCATTGTACGTCAAGACTGCTGTTTCCTGGTAGAAGGTTATACCGATGTTATCTCCATGCATCAGAGTGGGATAGAAAATGTAGTATCCTCATCGGGTACGGCACTGACTTCCGATCAGATTCGTTTGATTCATCGTTTTACGAATAACATTACCCTGCTTTACGATGGCGACGGAGCGGGTATCAAAGCCAGTCTCCGCGGTATTGATATGTTGCTTGAAGAGGGCATGAATATCAAAGTCTGTCTGCTGCCCGATGGAGATGACCCCGACAGTTTTGCCCGTAAGCATAACGCTACCGATTATCAGGCCTATATCAATGCACATGAGGTAGATTTCATCCGCTTCAAGACCAACTTGTTGCTTGAGGAGGCTGGCCGTGACCCGATTAAGCGTGCGGGACTGATTTCAAGTATCGTGAGAAGCATCTCTGTGATTCCCGATGCCATCGTTCGCTCTGTCTATATCCGTGAATGCAGTCAGTTGCTTCAGATGGAAGAAAAAATCTTGGTGGAAGCTACCGCCAAACTGATAGGGCAGGCGCGTGAAACCAAATTCAAGGAAGAGCAACGCCGGCGTGAGCGTGAGCAGCGACGTTTGGCAGTCGGAAATGCAGCACCGCCTGCACCTGCTGCCCAGGGAGCAGATCCGGCTTTTCCTGCTGAACCATATCCTTCTTTTCCTATGCCTGAAGCAGGGCTTCCTTCTGCCCCTCCGCTTCCTCCGGAAGTACCCGAAGCACTTTCTGCCGAAGAAGCCTCTCGTTTGCCAAGCGAGGTGCCTCCCATGGAAACAGTCGATATTCCCGATGCCTACAGTTCGTTTATCCCCTTGACTGGAAATGAACAGACCATTTTCTATGCCAAAGAAGAAGAACTGATTAGGGTACTGATTCGTTATGGTGAAAAGGTGATGTGTGACGTAGAAGATGAAGAAGGAAATTTGCGTTCTCTCACGGTTATAGAGTGTATTTCTTTTAGTCTGAAGGAAGATGAACTCCAGTTTCACGATGCGATTCACCGGCGTATTTTAAAGGAAGCCGAAGAGCATCTTCATGATGCACACTTTACGGCTGAGCGTTATTTTATGACTCATCCCGACCCCCAGGTCAGCAAACTGGCTGTAGATATGGTGAGTGAACGTTATCAGTTGAGCAAGTATCATTCGAAGGCACAGAAAATAGTAACCGATGATGAACGCCTGCATGAGCTGGTGCCTCGGTTACTGCTCGACTTCAAAATGTCGATTGTGGAAGAAGAAATGAAGCATACCTTGCAGGCTTTGAACAATCCGAGCATCGCAAACGATACGCAGCGTTGCATGGAGATTATGCAGCGGTATAAAGATTTGCATCAGATGCAGAGCCTGATGGCGCAGAAAGCGGGAGAGAGGGTAGTGCTGAAAGTGTAATGATTTGAAATCGTCAATAAGCTTCTATTTAACAAGTTGTCTAATATATAGACGAAATAAAAAAACGTCAAGGTGTTTTCATGCGAACGCCTTGACGTTTACCTTCAAATACCGAAGTGTTTTATCTCGGATTAGTCTTTTGCTTTTTGTACACTCAGTAACTATATTGCAGTTTCAGTAAGTTAGCGGTCTGCCCGTATCAGATTCATAAACTCTTCACGCGTTTTGGCTTGATTAAAAGCTCCGGTAAAGTCGGAAGTGGTGGTGACAGAGTTCTGTTTTTCTACTCCCCGCATCTGCATACACATGTGTTTTGCCTCAATAACCACCATTACACCTAAGGGGTTTAAGGTTTCTTGGATACATTCCTTGATTTGCAGTGTCATTCGCTCCTGAACCTGCAGGCGGTGTGAGAAAATGTCAACTACACGGGCAATCTTGCTCAGTCCGGTAATGTATCCGTTAGGAATATAAGCCACGTGCGCTTTGCCGTAGAAAGGCAGCATGTGATGTTCACACATAGAGAAGAAATCAATATCCTTCACAATGACCATCTGACTGTAGGGTTCTTTGAACTTGGCAGCATTCAGCACGGCTTTGGGGTCCATTTCATAACCTCTGGTCAAGGTAAGCATGGCCTTGGCTACCCGTTCGGGAGTTTTCAACAGTCCCTCTCGTTCAGGGTCTTCCCCCAAAATAGAGAGAATCTCTTTATAGTGGCCCATCAGTTTGTTGATTTTCTCTTCACTCCACTCCATATGGTTTAATTCAGTCATCATGTCTTAGTCTAAAGGAATATTAATTTGTTCACGTACGATTGATACTTCTTTAAAAGTCCCACTGGCTTTTAGTTGACGCATAGCAACATGCGCTTCTTCTATACTCTTGAAATCGCCCACGCGGCAAAGCCAGCGAGGAGGCTGGAAATACGTATAGACCGGCATGTCAGGAAATTCTTTTTTCACTTTTTCTGCCACTGCATTGGCGTCATTACGCGCCTGGCGTGAGTTGTTTCCGGCATATACCTGTACCCGGAATCCGCGTGATTTTAGTGTTCGCTGAGATTCGGGGGTTGTAGCGCGTATATAGCGTTTGCCTATCAATGAGGAAATTTGAGCATCTTGGTGAATGGTAACGCGTCCCTCACCAGTACGTTGGGTTTTCAGACTTTCTATGATGGTCTGTTGTGCATTAGCCAGCTGGGCAGTGAATAGCAGAGCAAGAGTTAAAAGCAATTTCATTATGACCGGTTTTTATTGAGATGTAAGAAAACAAGAACGAAGCAAGTCTGCCTCTGTAATAAGTTAACGCAGAGCGGCAGAAACCCCTGAAGGGGACTGTTTCTGCGCGCTGCGTTAATTGATACATTAACAGAAGTTATTCTGACTTCGTTTTTGCGTCAAGTTTATGCGATGATTATTTGAAAGCATCGATGATACCTTTGAAGTCTGCAACTTTCAAAGCAGCACCACCAATCAAACCACCGTCAACATCAGGGTTAGCAAACAATTCTTTTGCATTTGAAGGCTTGCAGCTACCACCGTAAAGGATAGAAGTGTTTTCAGCAACTTCATTGCCGTATTTAGCAGCAACCAAAGAACGGATGTGAGCGTGGATTTCCTGAGCCTGAGCCGGAGTAGCAGTCTTTCCTGTACCGATAGCCCAAACCGGTTCGTAAGCCAAGATTACTTTACCGAAATCTTCAGCAGACAATGAGAATACAGAAGCCAACTGTGCTTCTACTACTTCATTCTGCTTGTTAGCTTCACGTTCTTCCAAAACTTCACCGATACAGAAGATAGGTTTCAAGTTGTTAGCCAAAGCCAATTTAACTTTTTCTTCCAGGATTTCTACTGTTTCGTGGTAGTAAGCACGACGTTCTGAGTGACCCAAGATAACATATTCTGCACCAGTTGAAGCAACCATTTCTGCAGAAACTTCACCTGTGTAAGCTCCAGAAACCTTGTCTGCGCAGTTTTCTGCACCTACACCGATTACTGCTTTGTCAACAATCGGAGTAACAGAAGCCAAGTGGATGAATGGAGTACAGATGATTACGTCGCAGTTAGGTTTGTCTGCTGCCAATGCTTCGTTTAATTCTTTTGCCAAAGCAATACCTTCTTGCAGGTTTTTGTTCATTTTCCAGTTACCTGCTACAATGTTTTTTCTCATTTTGCTTAATTTTTTAAAGGGTTAAGTATATGTTTTGTTTAAGTTTCTAAGCATAACTGTGATTATGCACTTTTGCTTTCTTGTTTCTCTTTTTTCTTTTGCTGTCGGCTTCTTACTTTAAGCCAAATCAAATCGCTGAATGTTAATACTAATAGCGGTGCGATGAACCAGATGAAAACCTCCAGTAGCTTGTGCATGTTTGATTTTTGATTGAGCTGGCTAAGCGTCAGCTGGTCAAGCGGTGCATTCAGCTGGTATTCGTCCGGTAAGTTCGATACGCTCCATTTGTTTAATACGACTCCCTTCCGTAACAGCATCAGTCCAGGATTAGAGCGTATCATGGTTTTCAGTGTGATTTCATCTGCAATGGCAAAGGGGTATTCGGCACCCGTATTTTCCTGCCATGTGGCAATGTCCTGCTCGTTGGATGCAGTCAGACAATAGAAACTGTATCCGTTTTCTACGCTGTAATCATACACTTCATTTATCAGATCCATTCCGCTGTCATCAGCCTGATGCAGCCATGGGGCGATAAGTAGAAATGTATAGTTATTATTGTGTAATATACTGTCGGTTAGATAACTACCATCATCTTGAGCGGTAATATCAAAGTTCTGTATGATTGGTTCATATCCCTTTTCCTTGACCACTGTTTTTGAGTCAACAAACTTCCATGTAGTATCATTGGGAAGATGGTCAATCGTAAAGTCTCTTTTTTCTTCCCCTTTCTGATAGGTGAAGATGGTTTCATAAGAAGTTAGTTTTACTCCTTCGGGTATCTCCATGCCTTTACGTATGTCTGCCCCAAGATGATAAGGACGGAAGTCAAAAACCGGCAGGTAACGGAGGCAGAAGAGTGAAAAGAAGATAATGAATAGGGTGCTGTATAATGAAATAATCCAATCTACTTTTCCGGTGACCAGCTTAAACTGATGTTTACTCCATTTAAACACCGAAATGGCAGCAATTAGCAAACCGATGTTCTTAAAGAAAGTTTCCCAGTTAGTTAAAAGAACCGCATCACCGAAACATCCGCAGTCTGAAATCGGATTGTCAATCGCAAGCCAGAGGGTAAGCGGTGTCATCAGAGAAAGCAATATAAGTGTGGCGAAGGGAGCAAATCGACGTCGGATGCCGAAGAACAGATAAATTCCAAGGAGGAATTCGATAATTCCAATACCCAAAGCCAGCGCATAGACAAACAGTCCCGAATTCAAGCTGAACAATCCCCATGCTTCAAAATAATCCTGTATTTTATAAACAGTTCCTAGCGGGTCGTTTGCTTTGATAAATCCGGAAAACAGGAAAGTCCCTGCCAGAAGAAAGCGGCAGAGGTTGGTCCAAATAACGATTGCTTTATGTAAATGTTTATTCTCCAAACTCTAATTTGATCAGTCCGAAAACGGAATAATTAATCATGTCCATGTAATTTGCATCAATACCTTCCGAAACCAATGTTTCTCCGCTGAGCGATTCAATCTGTTTGGTGCGGTAGATTTTCATCAGAATCAAATCGGTGTATGATGTGGTACGCATGCTTCTCCATGCTTCGTCGTAGTCATGGTTTTTCCGCAGCATTAATTCCAGAGCTTGTTTGGCGTATTTGTCATAATACTCCAAAGCTTGCGTTTCAGTTAAGTCATCGGTTTCTGCATAGCCTAATTCCAGCTGTATCAGTCCGATGATACCATAATTTACAATTGCAATCCATTCTCCGCGAATGCCTTCATTGATTAAGGCTACACCTTTTACTTCGATGCTTCTGATACGGTTTGCTTTGATGAATATTTGGTCGGTTACCGAAGAGGGACGCATGATGCGCCATGCTGCTCCGTAATCGTGTAGTTTTTTTGCAAATAAGTCACGGCAAATTGCCATAACCTGTTCAAATTGTGCTTTGGTATCTTTCATGCTTTTATACTCATATATCGTTGGGCAAAGGTACTGATTTTTCAGAGAAAAGCCCAATTATATAAAATGAATTTAGGCACAGTCTTCACGCTTTTCACAGGCAATAGGATGATTCTATTAGGAAAACTGTGCTTTCGTGAGGACTGTGCCTATATGATTTGCAAACTTGCTTTCGTTTAAATCAAGAGCATTTAAGAATTTGTCCGATGCGTAAGGTGGTGGAACGCTTGATGCCGTTTAACTGACATAAGCGGTCTATCGATACATGATACTGGCGTGAGATGCGTCCCAATGTATCTCCTTTACGGATTTTATGATAGCGGATAGCTGATTTTTCTGCTTCTTGTGCTCCGGACTTTCCAGATTTTACTGCCGCCAAGGCACGTGTACGCTGATAAGCATATCGGTTGGCGCCTCGAACAAACAGATAGCTGTCGGCTACGATGTCTTGGTTAGGAAAGTCGAACATGAATTCAGGGTTGATCACTTCTCCCAAAAAGCGTGTTTCAAAATGCAGATGTGAACCGGTAGATCGTCCGGTATTACCTCCTAATCCGATGGGGTCGCCGGCTTTAACATATTCATCTTCTTTTACGATTTGCTTGGAAAGGTGACCGTAGATTGTTTCCAGTCCGTTGTCATGACGGATTACTACATATTTTCCGTAGCCACGGCGCTCATATTTTACCATACGTATACGCCCGTCGAAAGCTGCACGGATGGTATCTCCGATATAAACCTTTATATCGAGTCCGTTGTGCATACGGCGCCATCTCGGACCACACTTAGAGGTAATCTTGGTGTGTGTGGTGGGCATGCAGAATCCGGTTAAGTCAATTCGGAAGCTATCGGGGATTTGTACGGTGTTTCCGTATGCATGTACACGGTCATTATTCCAGTTAGGGTAAAGGCTGTATGCAGGATAAACAGCTTGTTCGGCTTTTATTTGTCGTACCAATGCTAAAGAATCGACTGCTTTAAGTTTTCGGTCAATCGGAGCTTGACGTGCCAATAAGTCTTGCCCTGAGACATGGGTACTGACTAATGCCAATGCGGCTACTGCTACTGTTTTAATACACTTTAAAATCATTCTATTCTAACTTATTTTCAAGAAACCGAGGAGGGTTTCATCTGTTCAAATTTGGATACATCCTATAGTAGGATATTAAGGTCTTGCAAAAAATCGTCCCAAAGATAATTTTTTTTTGTCAGAATAGAATGGCTGCTTAACTATTTTTATATGAAAAAGAAGTGATTGGCTTATTATTTATTTGGAGGATGAATCAGTCGGCTTGTCGCTGCTCTGGCTTGGCATTAATAATCCGGTATGGGAAAGTTTGTTTTCAGAAGGAACAAATTTCCCGTTTATCCATTCATAAGTCAACGGGTTGTTACGTAGAAAGGGGGTTAGTTTTTGGGCTGTTTCCTTGTCCAAATATTGAGGTGTGGTATAGGTAAAAGAAAGCTCAGTATTGTTTTCAGATAATTTTGCCTGAAGTAAATACATATCGGCTGCTGCTTGTAGGTTTTTTAGCGAATCAGCTTGGCTGCTGTTTTGGGAAGGTTTGTAAAACATCTTCTCTTCTGGCAGTTGAAGAAAAGTTGTATGAGAGAGTTTTTTCCATGAAGTATCATAAAAGGAAATCTGACTGTCGGCAACCGGAGCCATATACGTATTGACTATACAAATGATTTTAGTGGAGTCGTTTACGGGTAAAAGCTTCATTTCAGTGATGCTGGCAGAGCTGGTTTGTAAAAGTAAGTAATCGGAAGTAAGTTTTTTCATTTCCGAAGTATTCCCGAAACGGTTTCGGACTTCTGCCTTCATGTTGCTGTCTAAAAAGTCGCCGAAATCTTCCCGGTTTACTTTAGTAAGAAGGGGAGATAGAGAATCGGGGATGGCAATGAACAAGGATTTTAAGTCTTGTGCATAGCTGTTGAATGTGGATAACAGAAAAATGATGAATAAAATATGTTTCATAAGCTTGTTCTAAAATGAGGAAATATTAAAGTGCGCCAAAGATATAATCTTTTTAGGGAATCGGTTGGTTTTTCAGAAGAAAAATTACCGTATGCGTTTCAGGTAGTCGGTAGGGCTTTCTCCAAAGAATTCCTTAAAGCAACGTGTAAAATAAGAAGGAGATGAAAATCCCACTTCGTAAGTCACTTCGGCGATACTTTTTTCGGTAGCAGCTAAAAGCGAAGCTGCTTTTTTTAAGCGGGCTATCCGCAAGAGTTCATTGGGGGCATATCCGGTAAGTGCTTTTGTTTTGCGGTACAATTGCACTCGACTGAACCCGAGCGCAGCTCCTAAATCCTCCACATTGGTATCAGGGTTGCTTAATCGTTCTTCTATTTCTTTGCGCAGCTTGTCTACAAATCCTTTATCGGCCTCGTTGAGCTGAGGCTTCGAGGTCATTCCGGTTTGATCTGTGAAGAAGTTTTGCAGTCTCAAGTGATTTTCTATCAGATTCTGTAGTCTTGCCTTCAGTATTTTTCCATTAAACGGTTTGGTCAGGTAAGAATCTGCTCCACACTCATATCCTTTGATTTTTTGCTCATCCATGGTATATGCTGTGAGCATGATAACCGGTATGTGTGAAGTCTGCATTTCTGTTTTTAGTTTGCGGCAACATTCCATTCCGTCCATGACAGGCATCATGACATCGCAGATGATGGCATCGGGCACATATTTCAGAGCAAGTTTTACCCCTTCTAATCCGTTTTCGGCTTCTACTATGTCATATTGCTGTTGCAGCAAAAAACGAATATAGTTTCTTACATCTTGGTTGTCATCAATGATTAGTACGGTAGGGAGGTTTTCATCTGTATTTTCTTCTGATTCAGAAGAGCCCATGTTTGAATCAGCATCGAGAACAGCACCTTCTTTCAGGCTTTCCGGGATGATTTTATTCGTTGCCTGTTCATTGTGGAAGTCTGGCTGTGTCATTGGAATTTCTACGATAAAAGTAGTTCCTTTATCTTTTATACTTTCCACCCGTATTTGCCCATGATGCATTTCTGTAAAAGCTTTGGCAAGTGCCAAGCCGATTCCCGAGCCGGTATGATGGATATCGATTTGGTAAAAGCGTTCGAAGATATGCTGGATATGTTCGGGCGACATACCTTTACCTGTGTCACTGACCGAAAGTTTGAGCCAAGGTGAATCTTCGCGTCGGAAGGTGGATAATATGATTTCTATCTGTCCGTTTTCGGGTGTAAACTTGAAAGCATTCGACAGTAAATTATACAAGATGCGTTCTAACTTTTCTGCATCAGCAGTCAAGACATATTCTTCTGTATGCTCAGTTACTGTAATGTTAAAATGAATATGCTTTCGATAAGACAGGCTTCGGAATGACTCAGCCCATTCACAAATAGACTGGGCGGCATTAAACTGTGAGAAGTTGATTTCAAGTTTTCCGTTTTCAAATTTACGGAAGTCTAATATCTGGTTGATAAGACGCAAGAGAATGGTTACATTTTTATGCACAACATTTAGCAATGTCTGCTCTTGTGGCGTACAATGATTGCTTTCCATTAGCTGGTTGATTGGGTCGGCAATCAGCGTAAGCGGAGTACGGAAATCATGCGACACATTAGTGAAAAATGAGAGTTTGGCGTGAGTTGCCTCTTCAAGCTGGCGTGAAAGGTCAATAAGTTGGTCGCGTTGCGTTTCTAATTGGGCTTTCTGTTTTGACAACTCTGTGTTCATTCTGTTTTTAATCCAGAAAGCCCTGACAACGAAAACCAACAGGGTTGCGGTTAAAACCAGAATAAGAATACAGGCATAGAGAAACATACGCTGGGCAGAATAGCGCATGAAATAAGCATCCAACTGTCCGTTTAGCAGTTCTATTTTATAATCAAGCTGCGAAATGTGTTCAGTCTGCATCTGCATGATGCGTGCATTCGATTTATCAACCAATGCGGTTGATAAGTTTATCTCTTTGTCATAAGGTTTCCCTTGTAAGATAGCCATAGCTGTCTGAACAACGTTATCCCCTCCGGTAGGATAGATAAAGGTTGCATCCATTTCTCCTCCGGCTACACTTTCTATTCCAAAACCTTTCCCGGCTACGGCATCGATACCTACAAATAAAATATCTTTTTCTCGTCCTTGTGCAGCTGCAGCCTGAAAGGCACCGATAGCCATCCGGTCGTTTTGGGCAAAGACTAAATCGATGTCCGTGTGGTGTGCCAGAATGGAATCGAGTAAATTTTCAGCTTTGTCTTTAAACCATCCGGCATCAGCGGAAGCTATTATTTTTATTTCGGGGGCATTTTTCAAACTCTCCATCATTCCTTTGTGGCGTTCTACAGCCGGTGTTGATCCATGCAGTCCGGTAATCTCAATAATGTTGCCTTTACCGTGTAACCGGTTGATTATATAATTCCCGACTTGTTTTCCTATTTCATAGTTATTTGCTCCCACATAAGCTGTATATTTGTTTGAACGAATTTTCCGGTCAACTAATACTACCGGAATACCGGCATCGAATGCCTGTTCTATAACAGGGGTAATGGCATCTGCTTCATTGGGAGCGACAATGAGCAAATCCACTTTCTTATGAATGAAGTATTTGATATCTTCTATCTGGTGCAGATTGTTGTCTTTAGCAGTTCGTATTTCAAGTTGGGTTCCGGGGTAAAACAAAACTTCCCGCTTGATTTCTTTGTTCATTTGTCCGCGCCATTCATCTTCACTGCATTGGGATACTCCAATAAAGAACTGATGCTCCTTATGAGTACATGAATCACATAGCAGAAGCATGATAAGACACAGAAAGGTAAGAATCCATTGATTAATTTTCATGGTATTAATTTTGTTATACGAACAAAGTTATGCGTTTTTTTTAATCCTCATAGTAAAAAAATGAAAGAGTATGTTTTTCTTTTATGAAATATCCCAATCAGTCCCCCTCTGGAGACTGATTGGGATTAAAGTATATATCAGTGCATGCTGTTATTTTGCTTTTTCTTTCAGGTAGTCGGGCAAGACAGGCATTGCTCCGTTTTGTGTGCATACATAAGCTGAGACTTCAACAGCTAATTTATGTGCTTCGTTTACCGGTTTTCCTTTCAGAATAGACGAAACAAAAGCAGCAGTAAATGAATCTCCTGCTCCAACCGTATCGGCTACCGTGACTTTAGGAGTCTCTGCAAAAGAAACATTTCCGGGAGTGAAGACATAGCTACCGTTTACTCCACAAGTAAGAATTAACATCTTCAGGTTATACTTGGCTAATAGAATCCAGCATTTATCTTGCAAGTCAATGCCCGGGTATCCGAACATGCGGCTTACGGTGACAAGTTCTTCATCGTTAATCTTTAAAATGTTGCACTTCTTGAAGGAATTGCATAGAATTTCTTTGGTATAGAATCCTTGACGAAGATTGATATCGAAGATTTTCAGTGTGTCTTCTGTATCGGGCATGTCGTCCAAAAAACGGTTGATTGTGTCGCGTGAAACGATGCTGCGCTGACCCAGTGAGCCGAAGCAAATGGCTTTGGTCTGCTTAGCGAGTCCCTGTAAAGCGGGAGTGTAAGGAATATTGTCCCAAGCTACCCCTTCTTTTATATCATAGCAAGGGATTCCTTCTGCATCCAGTTCCACCTGTACGGTTCCAGTAGGGTAAGGAACTGTTTCAATCATTGCGTTCAGTTGCTTTTCCCGGAAGTTTTCCAGAATTTCCATTCCTAATTTATCTTCGCCCACTGCGCTGACTACTCGGCTATTTAATCCGAATTGAGAAACATGGTAAGCAAAATTAGCAGGTGCACCTCCTATTTTCTTTCCTTCCGGGAGAACATCCCATAGGGCTTCGCCCATTCCTACTACTATATTATTGTTATTATTCATTATTGTCATGGTTTTAGTTATTATAAAGTTAATGATTATCTTTTAATTTTCCAAGTGTAATATAGCAAATAGATAACCCCGATAGCCATAACAGCTATAGCTCCTTGCTGTCCGATGGCATCGCTGGCAAATCCCATGAAGAGCGGAAAAACAGTACCTCCGAATAATCCCATAATCATCAGTCCCGATACTTCGTTCTTTTTGTCAGGCTCAGCAAAGAGGGCTTGCGAGAAAATGACAGAAAATACGTTGGAGTTGCCGAAACCTACCAGTGCAATGCAGGTATAGATAACAGTCAGCGAGTTTGAAGCAAAAAGTCCGCTAACGGCAACAAGCATACAAATTACGCTGATGAGGAAGAACGTTCTTGCGCTGAGTTTGCGTAAGATAAAAGCTCCGGAGAAGCATCCAAGTGTACGGAAAATAAAATACAGGCTGGTTGCAAATCCGGCTTCAGCCAGATTCATACCCGTGCGTTCCATTAAGATTTTCGGTGCAGTGGTATTGGTTCCCACATCGATACCTACATGGCACATGATACCAAGGAAAGAGAGCAGAATGAAAGGCTTGCCTAACAATTTCAGGCAGTCAGCAAATCCCGAAGCTTTATCGGCTTTCTCCTCCTCAATGGGGGTAGAAGCCAAAAACAGAATAGCAAAGATAGCTACAATCATGTAGATAGGGAAAAGAACGCGCCATCCCAGTCCGAATGTCGGAATAGTTTGCAAGCTTCCCCACATGGCGAGGTAAGGAGCAAGGAATGAGGCAATGGCTTTGACAAACTGTCCGAAAGTCAGCGTACTGGCCAGCCGGTCGCCTGAGATAATGTTGCTTAATAGCGGGTTAAGCGAAGTTTGCATCAGTGCGTTGCCGATTCCTAAAAGAGAGAATGAGCAGAGCATAATGCCGTAACTGTCGCCAAAAACCGGAATCAGCAGCGAAGCAAATGTAACCAGAAGGCTGAGTAATACTGTTTTCTTTCTTCCTATTTTGTTCATGAGAATACCTGTCGGTACAGAAAAAATCAGGAACCAGAAAAACACGAGCGAAGGAAAAATATTAGCTTCCGAGTCACTTAAGTTCAAATCTTCTTTCACATAGTTTGAAGCGATGCCTACCAGGTCAACAAATCCCATGGCAAAGAAGCATAGCATGATGGGAAGAAGTTTGGCATATTTTAGTTTAGTATTCATTCTTTGAGGTTTTTATGAGGTGAATGATTATTATTGCTGTTCGGTTAGTTCTATCACATGGCTTTCGAGGGGTTTGAAGCCCAAAACATCCAGTCCTATTTTCATTAAGTAATCTCCAGAAAATACTTTTCCGTTTGCTCTTAATGTAGATTCTTCTCCTGGCATCAGGTTTATCTCCTTAACCTGATACATCTTATTGGGATGTAAACCATGCAGTTTGACAGGGAATAATTTTTCTTCAAAACGCGGGTAAATGTCATAGGCAAACAATACTGCTTTTGTCTGGTCTGTATTGACATAATTTACCGCCATGTGTTGGGTGGTATAAGGTGAAACCAGACGGTATTGTTCTCCTTCCAGAATCGTCGTTGATAACCGTTTCCAGTTGCTGATAGCCTGTTGGCAATAAAGCAATTCATTGGCAGTAAGTTCTTTTAATCCTAAGTCAAATCCCAGTTTACCCATTGATGCCACATCTGTACGGAATTTTATGGAAGCATTTTTATTCCAGCTGGTGACATGAGCACACATGGATTTGGCCGGGAAGAAATGTGAAAATCCCCATTGTATGTAAACTCGTTCAACCGGGTCAGTATTATCACTGCACCAAAACTCGGTGAAATGTTTTAATGCCTCATAATCGCAGCGGGCACCGCCACCGGAACAAAGCATTAAAGGCAATTTCGGATAATTCTCGGATACACGCTTCATAACATTATATACACCACGTATATGGTCAATATACAAACGTCCCTGTCTGTTTTTCAAATAGGGAGAATAGATATTAGTAATAGGACTGTTGCAATCCCATTTAAAATAGGCAAGTTCAGGATTTTCTGTCATTAGCTTGTCGATTACGTTATAAACATAATCTTGTATTTCCGGATTGCTCATATCGAGGACCAGCTGATTCCGGTAGTAATAAGTGTCACGGTTAGGATATCGGATTGCCCATTCCGGATGTTTCTCCATCAGTTCGCTTTGTGGATTAATCATTTCCGGTTCTATCCAGATACCGAACTGAACTCCAGCTTCTTTTGCGTAGCGGATGAGTGCAGGTACACCATTGGGGAGCTTTTGTTTATTGGCATCCCAGTCTCCGAGACCTGCTTTATCGTTATTACGAGAATATTTGTTGCCGAACCATCCGTCATCAAGTAAAAACATATCAACTCCTAAGTCTTTCGCTTCTTTCATGAGCTCAGCCAGCATCGACTCATCAAAGTCGAATGCAGTATTTTCCCAGTTATTCAGTAATGTCATGCGTGAGCCTTTCCCATCTTTTATCTGATAGTTACGTGCCCAGCGTTGAAAGTTTCGGCTTCCCTCTCCGGTTCCTTTACTTAAAGTGAAAATAAATTCAGGGGTAGTAAAGGTCTCACCTTTAGCTAGTTCATAGATAGATGCATATGGGTTAATGGATGGTATGACGCGCAGATTTCCCACGTTGTCAATCTCAAAAGTGAATCGAAAGTTTCCGGTCCATCCAATGGTACCCATTAATACATTTCCTGTATTTTCATTAACAGGTTGTCCTAAACCAAGCATGAAGAAAGGTTGTGCATGCATAGCTGCACGACTTCCTAGTTTCGTATCTATTATTTTTTTTCCGAATTGTAGCTGTTGATTGCTCATTTGTACCTCTTTGGCCCAATCTCCGCTAAACTCAGTAAGGTAATAAGATGGATTGCTGAAGTAAAGCATGGTAGAAGCATAGCGAAACAAGGATATGGGTTTCTTTTCTTCATGTTTGATTTCACTCCACGTTTTGATTATGTTCTCTTCGGGATAGGTGACATAATGAAGCGTAACATCTACCGGATATTTATCGTCACGGAGCAGGATATCGGTTTGCATTCCTCCTTCCACTGATTTTGTAGAAGATGATACGTAATATAACCATGTAGAGGGATTTCCGTCACTGTGTGTTATACCCCATGCCGGTTCAAAAAAATCTTCATTGCCTGAAGTACTGCACACTTCCCATCCACGTTCTATCACACTGGCATCGGATGCCGGATGAATATTCCACTCCAATTGCTCCAGATCTGTTTCATGAAGTAGCTTCTCGCCTAAATAAGTTTGATAAAGCCGTCCATTCGGGGCTACTTGAAGTACGAGGTCTGTTTGATTGGTAGAAATACGGATAATTTGTTTTTCTGCAACAGCATAGGATTGGATTCCTGTCATGGCTGCAATAGCAAGCATACAAATATTTTTCATGGTTTGCAGGTACATAATAATTATATGGTGAATAAATTCCGGAAAAAGCAAGTTCAAATTCCAAAGAAGTTTTTTAGAATCTGAACTTGCTGAAATTCTTAATTAGTAGAAGGATTACAGTCCCAACGTATGTATCTTTATATTGTTGAACTGAACAGCGTTATTATCAGTGTAAAAACGTAAAGTTTCGTATGGCTGGGTCGGGAAAACCAAGTTTGTCATTGCAATCCGTCCTTCATCTACAAATATTTCGATAGAACACTTGTCAACAAAAATGTCTAAGTGGTAAGTTTTTCCCTCACACAAAGAAAGAGGAGCCCACGTACCGAGTGCGAAATCATTCTTATAGTTTACCGACATTGTTTTCCGATGATTGTCTGTTTCTTTTTCATGAACGTTCATTTCACCATGATGTTCCAAGTTAACAATGCCACTTTGTGTACGGTCCATCACCAGACGTCCAGCTTTCATATCCAGATAAATATCTACTATTTCTCCTTTCTCATTCAGTAACTGAAAACCTGTGTTTCCGGTTTCCCCTGGTGTAATATCCATTTCTATTTCATAAGCACTTCCTGAATTAGTTGTTATGGAACAGGTCTTATACTCGTCTGTTAGAGTAATGTCATGAATCTCGTTTGTTTGTTTGCGCAGGTTCCTGGTTTCTTTTACTGCATTGGCTGCCATGTAGATATCTCCGTTTTTAGAATACAGAGAAAGCTCACGTGGCAAAGCATTGGCTCCACGATATTGGCGGATGGGTGTTGCATTGGCATATTGCCAGTTGCTCATCCAGGGTACAGCTATAATTCTGTCGCCTGTATTAGAGAAGCATACCGTAGCATAATGGTCTTTTCCGTAGTCAAGCCATTTGGTAACTTCAGGTTTCGTATCACATTTAAATTCTTTACCATCGAAGTCACCGATAAAATATTCAGTGGCACTTCCACCAAATAGACATCCTGGATTGATATTGACAATCATGACCCATTTCTTGTTGTTGGGATTTCCATCAACCGGTAGTTGAATGAAATCTGGGCACTCGAATTGGTTGGGCTGCACACCATAGCCTTTTCCAAAGCCGCTTAAGAATTCCCAGTCTTTCAAATTGGCAGAAGAATAAAAGCGCATCTCTTTATCGGCCGAAACAATCATGTACCATTTTTGTGCAGGCTCATACCAAAAAACTTTAGGGTCGCGGAAGTCTTTTAATCCATCGAATGGAGTCAGCACAGGATTCTTTTCATATTTAGTGAATGTACGTCCATTGTCACTGCTGTATGCCATACATTGGATTTGCCCGTGTTCGTCGCTGGCTGATGTATAGAAAGCAATCATTGCATTTTCTCCATATCCTGCACTGTTATTATGATCAATGATGGAACTTCCTGAAAAAATGTGTCCTAGCGTATCACGTGCAATAGCGGGTTTCAAATGTTCCCAATGTATGAGGTCTTTGCTTACTGAATGTCCCCAGTGCATGTTACCCCATTTTGAACCATAAGGATTATATTGAAAATAAAGATGATATTCTCCGTCTTTATATACCAGTCCGTTCGCATCGTTCATCCATCCGTAAAGAGGCGTATGGTGATAAATAGGCCGATAATAGTCTGTGTTGCTTGTGTTAAAAGTATCTGACAGCTGGATATTTTCCCAGCATATTGCCTGCGAGGGGACTTTTTCTATTGTAACTATTGCGTTTTCTTCACCTTGCGGTAATTCGAAAGGTACATAATATTCGATGCTATCTACTGCTAAACGGATATCCATAGCCATATCTGCCGGATTTCCGGTACAAAGTTTTACCTTACCTTCAGTGGCTGCTTCTTGAATAGGAAGCAATAAATATTTTGTTGGCTGGGTAATATGTATAGTGGTGAGAGTATCTCCTTGTTTTTCGAATCTCAAATTACTCTTTTGAGACTGGCATGCGATTATAAGGCATAGGATAACTTGTCCTAAAACGATATTGAGCAGTTTACGTTTCATGGTATTTGTTTTATTTTTAAAGATATGAAATTTTATTTTACCTTCTAAAATTTATTGGTGGGATTAATCTGAAATTTCTTTCGGGGAGAAGCTATCGTTTTTGCGGATAGTTCCCCCGTACGGATTCACATTAAAACTTGATTTGAGCTGAGAATTCAACAGTGAACGGACGAATGTAGCTTCCTGCCATAACCGTATTAGCATATTGACCTGCTTCTTCTTTCGTAACCAGCTCTGCACCGGCAATACTTCCTTTGGCACCTGTCTGGTTTAGGAAGTTTACAATGGTACATCCCAGTGTCAACTTTTTGTTGACTTGCCAGTTTACGCCTCCGAAAGTTTCCCAGCGGCCGTTAAAGTAATAAGCATCGTTGATGTTGGCATAAGTTTTACTGAAGTAGCGGAAACTTGTCCATACCTTCAGGTTGTCAGTAATCATATAGCTGGGGTCAATTTCTATAATGACCTGAGGAATTTCTGCCACTATATTTCCTGTTGCATTAATCTGACCAATATATCCGTCGGAGAACTTGACAGAAGTTTCATATTTCTTGTAAGTCGGCTTTTGGTATGTAAACAAGAAATGCAAATCAAAACCTTTAAACGGAGTTGTAACAACATCTGTGGTCCAGCCCAGCGTTTTGATGTCATAATTAAGCGGTGCCGCTAATATTTCATTGACTCCATTCACCGTATGCTGAAGATTCAGTGTTGAGTTATTGTTCGTTTTTGATATATATGAGAATAATGAAGTTAAGCTTAACCAGTCATTATTGAAATAGATACCGGCACGTCCTAATGGGACTGATATTTTATCAGTGTTAGGTAATGTTGCTGGCGCAAAGTTTTCAATTCGAGGGTGCTGGGTGATATAAGTGAAATCGCCGGTTAGCCCGAATTTATCTGCTAACTTATAAGTTGCAGCAGCACTCAATGCGTAATTAATCCAGTCATAACTCATTGGGGTGGGTTCGACTGCTACTGAGCCATTTGTACTTGAAGTTCCTGCCATATATCCGGTCTGATTACCTTCGCTATCGTAGGCCGGGATGGCTGTAGCTCCGAGATAATAGTTGGCAAAACGTCCAATGTAGTCACCATTGGCATTTTTTACAGCTGCATTATTTCCGCGAAGTGCTTGGTATTCCAGACGAGCTCCATAATACAAGTTAAGTTGGTCGGTAATATCCCAGTCGTGAGTGAAGTAGATAGCCAGTTTGTTTTCATGTCCTTTGTAATATTCCGAAGCATTTTTGTTGAAATCATAATAATAACCGCTTCCTGCATAAAGCCGGCTTGTTGAAGTCGCAAAAGCCGGATTATAAAGTCTAACCGGATAGCTTCCGTCCATGGGAACGGACTGGTCGTACATGGTGGTATTCGAAGCATAATCAATGTCATAATACCATTCATTCAGTCCTAAGCGCCATGTTCCGTTTGGCAGATTGCGTGATAATTCTGTTGTAAACATGAATTCATCAATGAATCCTCGGTTTAAGCATGACATACGGCTCTGTACATATTCTCCTTCGTAATTCCTCATTGAACCGTCGGCTGCTTCATATTGGTAATTAATAGAGCTGTTTGCACGTTTGCTTAACTCCATCGGGGTTTGATAGACGCATGAACCGGTGGCATGGTCGTATTTCATGATGACTTTCCAAGCCAGACCATTATCCCATTTATAGTTGTTCATCAGTGTAAACTCACTACCTTTGTTCTGAACAGCGTCATAGAGGTTGGTCTTTTTCAGTTCTCCGGTGCGCATGTCTCGATATACCATTTCATTGTCCATCGGCAAATAAGAAGTGGTTCCAAGAGAAAAATCACCAAATTCCCTTACGCTGCCATCACCTACGTAAATAAAAGGAGCTGACTGAGTAGCGTACATATATACAGGATGGCTGTTGCTGTAATGATAAATGGCACAGAACTCTCCTCGGTTATCATGATAACGTTTGGTTAATGCAAATTTGTAGATTTGGGTTCGGTCTTGAAATGGAGTTGACTTTATTTTAAATGTTCCCGGATCGAAATCTTGATAAATGCTTCCGCTGTAATACCAGTCTTTGGCAATTTCGCCGTTCAGATTTAAAGAGAACTCTTGCATGCCAAAGTGATTGGTCTTATAATTCATCGTTCCATGAAATCCTTTATCTCCCAATTGAGTGGAAGAGTTTACGGCATATCCTATATTACCGGTAGTAATGGCGGTTTCTGATATTTTTAACAGGCCGACATGGCTTAGACTAGCGTCTGCACGCCATAGAGAATTTACACTGTGCGGATTGGTTGCATAGGTTACAGGAATACCGTTTTCAAGTACATTTACGTCGGCAGAAGGAAGACCGATTTGTATTTCGCGCGGTCCATTGGCACTTGCAGCATTTAGCATCACGTTACGATTGCCTTCTTCTTTTTGAGAACTTCTATCAGCATTTTTATTGGCTTGTGCATATCCGTTTGCACAGGCAAAAGATAGCAATGCTGTGGTTGCTATCATCCATTTCTTAGTTGCCTTCATAGCATTTGAATTTATTATTAGTTGAGGAGATTGATTCATCTTTGCAAAAGTATGCAAGTTGCTGATTAACAATAATAAAAAATGTTTCATTGTATGATAAGTTTGTTTCATGAAACATTTTTATCATACGATGAAACATTTTTTTACCTCTTGTTCTTGCAATGAAGGAGGCGGCTTTTTATATAAAACGAAGAGAAGTTGTGACAGGATTTATTTTCCGGAAAATGCTTCTTTTCTCTTTCCGCTGGTAGCTATCAGATAAACTCCCAGTAAGATGAGCGGTACACTCAGCCACTGACCGATATTCAGCGTCATGTTTGCCTCTTCAGCCACTTGGGGGTTTTTCATGAACTCCAGTCCGAAGCGAGCTCCGAAGAAGATGAGCAGCGAGACTCCCGTAATCAGTCCGATTTGTTTCTGGGCATGAAGTTTATGATACATCAACCATGATGTTACCAGCGCTGCGAGGCAGTAAAGCATTTCATAAATCTGGGTAGGGTGACAAGGAAGCGAGGCTCCATTTTGATTATACAGTTCTTGCCATTCGCGGGAACGGATAAATTCGAAGCCCCAAGGCAACGTGGTGGGGAATCCGAAAATTTCAGAGTTCATCAGATTGCCAAACCGGATGCACATACACACGATGGCTACTGCTGGAATCATGCGGTCGAAGAGCCACCAGACATTTTTTTTGGTGACAGTTTTTGAATACCACACCAAGGCAAGGATAAGTGCGAACACTCCGCCATGGCTGGCCAGTCCCCCCTTCCATATCTTGAATATTTCGGCAGGGTGACTTCCGTAATAGTCCCATTCATAAAACAGGCAATGTCCTAAGCGGGCTCCGATTACACTGCTTAGTATGCAATAGATAAAAAGCTTGTCTGCCCAGTTTTCCGGATAGCCTTCTTTTTTAAACAGGCGGGATACAATTTCATAAGCGAGGATAAATCCCAATCCCCACATCAGTCCGTACCAGCGGATTTCAAGTGGCCCTAAGTGAATTAATACAGGGTCAACATTCCATACGATACTTGCTAAAGTCATTTCTTTCAGTTTTAGGTTTTTTCTTATTCTTGAAACGCAGATTATTTTAAGAATGAATGCTTGGGTATGCCTGCGCTTGGTGCGCAAAGTAACAAAAAAAAGGTTTTCTTTCAAAAGAAAACCTTTGGTAAATCACACGCTGCATAGAGCAGATGTGTGTCTTTCTGTTTTTACCTGTATGGCTATGATATTAAACCAGATGGGCAATCAGTTCTTCGCGGTCGCCTTCCAGCAAGTCGATTACAGGCACTTCAATCAGGGTGTAACATCCCGGATTCTGGCGCATGGAAGCACGTGCTGCGCATACCAATACCTGTGCGGTAAGAGCCGGGTTGTTAATCTTCATGTCGAATTCGAATAACTGGTTATGTGTTTTTCCGGATACTCCTTTGCGTACAAGGTTTACGCCGTGTCCCACATCATTCAAGTCGTCTACACAAGGAACCTGGATTACGTGAGTTTCGTCGTTCACAAAATAAGGATCAGCCTTGATAGCAGCTTCTACCGTCTTGAAGTCGGCACCTTCTTCTAATTCTACGTAAACCATGCGGCGGTGAATGCCTGTGCCTACGGGAATCGTCATTGACAGTGCATCTTTCACTCCGGCAATGGCACGTACAGCCACTGAGTGTCCCATGCTGCGTCCCGGACCGAAATTGGTATAAGTGATGCCTTTGGGAGCAATGGCTTGCAGCAGGGTACGTACTACTGAGTCGCTTCCCGGGTCCCATCCGGCAGAAATGACTGCAACAGCATTGTGGGCTTGTGCGGTTTCATTCAGCGAACGGCGAAGGCTGGTTATCTGTGTATGAATGTCAAAGCTGTCAACCGTATTGATACCCAGAGTCAGAATTTCTTTTGCATACTGTTCTACACTGCGGGTAGGAGTGGCAAGGATGGCTACATCCACGTTTTCCAGTTCCTTGATATCTTTTACCACAGGGTAGTCGGCAAGCTCAGCCGGTTTGTTTTCAGCTCCGCTGCGGCGTACAATACCTGCCACCTCAAAATCGGGGGCAGCTTCAAGTGCTTCGAGTGCAAATTTTCCGATATTTCCGTAACCTACTACGGCTGCTCTAATCTTTTTCATAATTTCTCCTTTTATTGTTTAGTTTGATACTTCGTTTACTGTGATGTTGCAAAAATACAGAATTAGAATGATTCCAAACAAGAAGATTTGTCGGTAATTTAAAAGAAAACTTGCTGAAGTTACAATTTATAACTTTGTTATGGCTATTTTTGCTGTTCAAATTAGAATCTGTTATAAAAATATGATTGAATACATAAAAGGAGAACTTGCGGAAATTACGCCCGCCATGGCTGTTGTTGACTGTAACGGGGTGGGCTATGGAATCAATGTATCGTTGAATACCTATTCAGCCATTCAGGGGAAGAAAGAAGTAAAGCTGTTTATCTATGAGGCGATTCGTGAAGATGCCTATGTGCTTTACGGTTTTGCTACCAAGCAGGAGCGCGAATTGTTTTTGATGTTGATAACTGTTTCGGGTATAGGGGGAAATACAGCCCGTATGATTCTTTCGGCTCTATCGCCTTCCGAACTTTGCAACGTGATAAGCAGTGGAAACGAAAAATTACTGAAAACAGTAAAGGGTATAGGGCTGAAGACTGCTCAGCGTATCATTGTTGAACTGAAAGATAAGATTGCTTTAATGGGTGGCGATACATCGGTAGACTCGCCAATGCCAGCAATGACTATACATTCCGAGGTGCATGAAGAAGCTATCGCTGCACTGACTATGTTGGGCTTTGCTCCGGCTCCTTCTCAAAAAGTGGTTTCGGCTATATTGAAGGAAGAGCCTTCGGCTGCAGTAGAACAGGTTATCAAACTGGCTTTAAAGCGGCTTTAAACCACATGGAAAGGACTCTTTCAGTGAGTAATAAAAACGCCTAATCATTTCACTCAAAATGATTAGGCGTTTTTATTTAAGCGTCAGGGCGTTTTGAAGCTGATGACAAAGCATTTTTATCCCCGGCTGTCAATGCCCCACATCATCTTCTCGCGCAGGGTGTTGAAAAAAGAATGATGACAGCGTTTTACGATGCGGATATGATAATCGGCTCGGCGAATGGTGAGCCGGGTTCCTTCGCGGCACGTTTCGCTGCGCCCGTCGATAGCCACGAGGAAGTTATGGCTTCGGCTTTCCACATCAAGGGTTATTTCCCAGTCATCGCGAATCACTATCGGACGAACGTTGAGACTGTGAGGAGCAACGGCTGTCAGTCCGATGGTTCCGCTCTGAGGAACGAGAATCGGACCTCCTACACTCAGCGAATATCCGGTAGAGCCGGTGGGAGTGGTTATAATCAGTCCGTCGGCTTGATACACATTCAGCAGTTCTCCGTTGATATAGGCGTGGATGGTAATCATCGACGAACTGTCACGCTTGAGGATTGCTATTTCATTCAGTCCGTAAGGATTCCCTTTCAAGACCTGTCCGTTACAGGTCAGCTTTAATACCCGTCGGGGTTCTGCCAGATACATTCCCTGATAAATTTCATTGAAAGCCTCTTCCATCTGGTCTGGTGATATGTCAGCCAGAAAGCCTAACCGTCCGGTGTTGATTCCTAAAATAGGAATTTCTTTATCGCCTACATAACTTGCTGCTTTCAGGAAAGTTCCGTCGCCGCCGATGCTTAATGCCATGTCTGCATGAAACTGGTTTCCTTCAAATACTTCTAAGTTTGTCAAATCGGCTTTTGTGTGGTTCTGTAAGAAATGATAGAACTCGCTATGTATGCAGATTTGTGCTTCTTTACGGCGCAGGATATCCAGCAAGTGGGTTACATGCGCTGATTTATGTTCCTGAAAAGTATTGCCGAAGAGGGCGAATCTCATGATTTGTTGCATATTTTATCAATCTTTTTAAGGATAATCATAACAGGTTTATCACAAATCCTGTTAACTTTGCAAGTTGTTGGTGCAAAGATAGGGAAAGGCGAGTGTAAAACCGATCCAAAAGTTTACTTTTGAGCGAAAGTACTGCCGAGCCGCATCCTATCTTCGGGGAACAAAGATAACAAAAAACATACAAACAATATGACCAAATTAAGTGTTAATATAAACAAGATAGCAACCTTGCGTAACGCTCGTGGAGGAAACAATCCGGATGTAGAGCAAGTAGCGAAAGACTGTGAAGCTTATGGGGCTGAGGGAATAACGGTTCATCCGCGTCCGGATGAACGCCATATACGCTATGCCGATGTTTATGCGCTTCGTCCGCAGGTAAAGACCGAGTTTAATATTGAAGGCTATCCTTCAAAAGAGTTTATTGACTTGGTATTGCGGGTTCGTCCACATCAAGTAACTTTGGTTCCTGATGCTCCGAATCAGATAACATCAAACGCCGGATGGGATACCAAAACCCATTTTTCTTTTCTGACCGATTTGATGGATACATTTGGTACAGCAGGCATCCGTACTTCTATTTTTGTGGGAACGGATGTGGAAATGATAGAGTATGCAGCAAAGACGGGAGCCGACCGCGTGGAACTGTATACCGAACCTTATGCGGCACTTTATCCGGAAAGCCCGGAACAGGCCATTGCTCCGTTTGTTCAGGCAGCCGGTGTGGTTCGCAGATTAGGTATGGGGCTGAATGCCGGACATGATTTAAGCCTTCAGAACTTGAAGTATTTCCATGATAATATACCTTGGCTGGATGAAGTTTCTATCGGTCACGCGCTGATATGTGATGCGCTTTATTTGGGATTGCAGAAAACGATTGAAGAATATAAAAATTGCCTTCGCTGATTATGATGACATTGACTTTACTGGCAGCTGCACAGACGGTTGCCGATACTTTAACAGGTGCTAATCCGGTTTTGACCCCATTGGCATCGGGAGAACCTCAGATGAATTTGTGGGAAATGGCTTGCAAGGGAGGTTGGATTATGGTGGTACTGGCACTGATGTCGGTAGTTGCTTTTTATATCTTTTTTGAGCGTGCCGTAACAATCCGTAAGGCAGGCAAGGAAGATCCATTGTTTATGGAGCGTATCCGTGACTATATTAAATCGGGTGAAATCAAGTCGGCTATTAATTATTGCCGTATCACGAATACCCCTTCTGCGCGAATGATTGAAAAGGGAATTACCCGTATGAAGCGTCCGGTAGCCGATATTCAGGCTGCCATTGAAAATACAGGTAATATAGAAGTAGCTAAGCTGGAAAACGGACTTTCCATAATGGCTACCATTTCAAGTGGAGCTCCGATGTTAGGCTTCCTGGGTACAGTGACGGGTATGGTCCGTGCTTTCTGGAATATGGCCAATGCGGGGAATAATATTGATATTACTTTGCTTTCAAGCGGTATTTATGAAGCGATGATTACCACTGTAGGTGGACTGGTGGTGGGTATTGCTACTATGTTTGCCTATAATCATTTGGTGTATAGAGTAGATAAGGTGGTAAGTCAGATGGAAGCTCGTACGATGGCTTTCATGGATTTGCTCAATGAGCCGAACGATAAATAATGGGTGTATGGCACTGAAGAGAAGACAAAAAATATTGCCCAGTTTTAGTATGTCGTCAATGACAGACTTGATATTTCTGTTATTGATATTCTTTATGATTACTTCGACCATGGTTTCGCCTAATGCCATTAAGGTGTTGCTCCCACAAGGGTCGGAGCAGACATCTGCCAAGCCGATGGCTCGGGTAATTATAGATAAGGAGTTGAATTATTACGGGGCTTTTGGCAAAGAAGATGAAATGCCGCTTGCTGTTGATGAAATTCCGGCATTTCTTCAGGAGTGCGCCCGGAAAGAACCGGAAATGTATGTGGCTCTTTATGCCGACGAGTCGATTCCTTACCGTGAAATTGTGCGTATCCTGAATATTGCAAACGAAAATCATTTTAAAATGGTGTTGGCTACACGCCGACCTGACAAGAATTAACCGTTAAGTAATGAAACGAAGTAAGATAACGGGAATCATAGGAACAGTGGGGCTTCATGTGCTGGTGCTGTTGTTGCTTTTTCTTCTGACCCTCACCAAACCGGATGTGCAAGAAGAAGGAGGAGTACCTGTTATGCTTGGAAATACGGAACAGGCCGCAGGGGATGCCGATCCTTATACGATGACTGAGGTCGATGTGTTGCCACAGCCGCCGGCTTCTGCACCTGAACCGGAATCAATGCCGGCTGAACCGGAAGTAAAACAGCCCTTGATTACGCAAGCAGAGGAGCCTTCCTTGCAAGTAAAAAAGGAAGAACCGAAAAAGGAAAAGCCTAAGAAGGAGAAGAAACCTCTGAAAAAAACAGAGAAGAAAACACCGCAAAAAGAACCCGAGAAAAAGGTAGAACCTGAAAAGAAACCCGAGAAAACGGAAGCCGAAAAACGGGCTGAGGCTGAACGGCTCGCTGCACAGGTGGCTGCCAGTAAAATTGCCGGAGCTTTTGGAAAAGGTTCAAAAATGGGAAATAAAGGAAATGCTGAAACCGGAGCCGGGCTGCAGGGAAGTACTGCCGGAAACTCGGATACCGGAAAAACAACGGGAGTGGGATGGAAGGGTGATTTCGACCTGAACGGACGTTCGCTGGGAGAAGGAGGTTTGCCTGCCCCTGTATATAATATACAAGATGAAGGTAGGGTGGTGGTAACCATTGTGGTTAACCCGGCTGGACAGGTGGTGCGTACCAGCATCAATAAGCGAACCAATACTGTAAATCCTGCACTGAGAAAGGCTGCGGAAGAAGCGGCTAAAAAAGCGCGTTTTAATACGGTGGAAGGGGTGGATAACCAGAGCGGAACCATTACGTATTACTTTAAATTGAAGTAGTTTGTGCGCGTTCTTCTTGAAAGCGAACTTGCCGAACTAAGGATGTTGAAATAAAAGTGTTCAATTTTTAATTAGTAAATCTTATGAAAGCTATTTGTATCTTTTTGGCTGAAGGATTTGAAGAAATGGAAGCTATGTTTCCATTGGATATCATGCGCCGTGGCGGACTGAACGTGAAAACAGTTTCTGTTACTGGAAACAAAACTGTGGTAAGTTCTCATCGGGTGCCTGTTGTAGCCGATGAATTAATTGAGAATCTGAGTGAAGAAGATATTGAAATGATTGTCTTGCCGGGAGGAATGCCGGGAGCTACTAATCTGGATGCGCACGCCGGACTGGACAAGCTTATAAGAAATTTTGCCGCTGCTGGCAAGCCGATGGCTGCCATTTGTGCGGCTCCGCTGGTGTACGGAAAACGGGGACTGCTGAAGGGTAAAAAGGCAACTTGCTATCCGGGATTTGATCAGTATCTTGAAGGGGCTGAATATACCGGAAATATGGTGGAAGTTACCGATAACTTTATCTTGGGAAAAGGTCCGGGAGCAGCACCTGCATTTGGTTTTGCCATCCTTGAAAAACTGGCAGGAGCAGAGAAAGTTCAAGAGGTAAAACAGGGCATGTTAATGGCTTAACGACTTGACATGAAGAAGTACATCATTATTGTTGCAGGAGGAAAAGGCTTGCGTATGGGAGGAGATATTCCCAAGCAGTTTGTGCCGGTAAAAGGTAAACCGGTGCTGATGCGTACGCTGGAAGCCTTTTACGCCTATGATGAGCAGATGGAACTCATTTTAGTGCTTCCGGCTAATCAGCAAGATTACTGGAAGCACTTGTGTGCCGAATACGGATTTACGCTTCCTCACCAGATTGCTTCGGGAGGTGAAACACGTTTTCATTCGGTAAAAAATGGATTGGCTTTGATTGAAGGCGGAAACGGACTGGTAGGAGTGCACGATGGGGTACGCCCTTTTGTAGCTCGTGAGGTGATTTCTGCTTGTTATGATGCGGCTGTAGAAAAAGAAGCGGTAATTCCGGTGACAGAGGTGGTAGAGACCTTGCGTCTGCTTGCCGGAAGAGAGGAAAGTAAAACCGTTCCTCGTAGTGCTTACCGATTGGTACAGACACCGCAGGTATTTACAGTAAGCTTGTTGAAACAGGCTTATGAGCAGGCTTATACCCCGGACTTCACAGATGATGCTTCGGTTGTGGAAGCATGGGGACATGCCGTTTTTCTGGTTCCCGGCAATCGGGAGAATATCAAACTGACCACACCTTTTGATTTAAAGGTAGCTGAGGCGCTGTTATAAAAGAGGGTGGGGATGTTGGATTTAGCGACACGTGATGTAAAGTATCTTCAGGGAGTAGGACCGCAACGTGCGGCTGTATTGAATAAGGAGTTGAATATTTACTCCTTACGGGACTTGCTGTATAATTTCCCTTATAAATATGTAGATAGAAGTCGTCTGTATTATATTCATGAGATAGACGGCAATATGCCTTATATCCAGTTACGTGGAAAGGTTTTAAGTTTTGAAACGTTCGGTGAGGGTCGCCAGCGGAGGCTGGTGGGGCATTTCTCGGATGGTACAGGAGTCGTTGATTTGGTCTGGTTTCAAGGCTTGAAGTTTGTGATGGGGAAATACAAGGCGAATGAAGAATATATTGTCTTTGGTAAGCCCACCGTGTTTAACGGTCGTATCAACATTGCCCATCCGGATATAGACCCGGCAGGAGAGTTGGTTTTGTCAGACATGGGTCTTCAGCCTTATTACAATACAACGGAGAAGATGAAGCGCATGAATCTGAATTCACATGCACTTGAAAAATTGATGAAGAATCTTTTTCATACGCTTCAGCATGAAATATTCGATGAGACACTAAGTCCTTCCATCATAGAACAGCATCATCTTTTGCCACTGACTGATGCGCTTTACAACATTCATTTTCCCCGGAATCCGGAATTGCTTCGCAAAGCGCAGTACCGGTTGAAGTTTGAAGAGTTGTTTTATATTCAACTTAACTTATTGCGTTATGTCAAAGAACGGAGAAATAAGTTCCGTGGACTGGCCTTTGAGAAAGTAGGCGAAATATTCAATACTTTTTATTCGAAAAATCTTCCGTTTGCATTAACGGGTGCTCAGAAGCGGGTGATAAAGGAAATGCGCCGCGATATGGGAAGTGGAAGACAGATGAACCGCTTGCTACAAGGTGATGTGGGAAGTGGGAAAACGCTGGTGGCTTTAATGACCATGCTGATAGCACTGGATAATGGTTTTCAGGCATGTATGATGGCTCCTACGGAGATTCTTGCCGCTCAGCATTATGAAACGATTTCTCACTTTCTGAAAGGAATGGATGTGCGGGTGGAGTTATTAACCGGTACGGTTAAAGGAAAGCGGAGAGAAACCATCTTGAGAGACTTGTTGACCGGTGATGTGCATATCTTGATTGGAACGCATGCGGTGATTGAAGATACGGTGAACTTTTCTTCGCTGGGGCTGGTGGTCATTGATGAGCAGCATCGGTTTGGGGTGGCACAGCGTGCCAAACTTTGGGCAAAAAATACTTGTCCTCCTCATGTGCTGGTGATGACGGCTACCCCTATCCCCCGTACTTTGGCCATGACGCTGTATGGTGACTTGGATGTTTCGGTGATTGATGAGCTTCCGCCGGGCAGAAAACCGATACAGACCGTGCATCAGTTTGATAACCGCCGTGCTTCAATGTACGCTTTTCTCCGGCAGCAAATTGTGGCAGGGCGTCAGGTATATATAGTGTATCCATTGATTCAAGAGAGTGAAAAAATGGATATAAAGAATCTGGAAGATGGTTATCTGCATATCTGCGAAGAGTTTCCTGAATATAAGGTGAGTAAAGTGCATGGTAAAATGAAGCCAGCTGAGAAAGAAGAAGAAATGCAGCGCTTTTTGCGGGCGGAAACACAAATTATGGTGGCAACCACTGTGATTGAAGTGGGTGTGAATGTGCCGAATGCTTCCGTCATGGTGATTGAAAATGCCGAGCGCTTCGGACTGTCGCAGTTGCATCAGTTACGTGGGCGTGTGGGGCGTGGAGCTGAACAGTCGTATTGTATTTTGGTTACGGGGTACAAGTTGACTGAAGAAACCCGTAAGCGCATTGAAATTATGGTTCAAACGAACGACGGCTTTGAAATTGCTGAGGCTGACTTGAAACTGCGCGGTCCGGGTGATTTGGAAGGAACTCAACAAAGCGGAGTAGCTTTTGATTTGAAGATTGCCGATTTGGCACGTGACGGACAACTCTTGCAGTTTGTACGCGAGATAGCAGACCGCTTGCTTGAAGAAGACCCTCAGGGAGTATTGCCAGAAAATGCGATTGTTTGGCGACAACTTAAAGAACTGCGTAAGAAGAATGTAAACTGGTCGGTTATTTCTTAAGTAAATTTTCGTAGCCTTTTTGTTATTTTCGCTGTCGGGAGAGTTCCCGCAACCGATTGAATTAATTGTTTCATTTAGGGAATAATCTTAAAACCACAGTGTGACCTGTAAAAGTCACACTGTGGTTTGTACAGGTCACACTGTGATTTATAGAAGTCACACTGTGGTTTTAAGTTGTCATGCAGATGAAATCGTTTTTCATTTTGCATGAGAAGAATCTTCTGTACTGCTTTGCTCCGTGTGGTTCACATTCGGTTCGGTACCCATCCGTCCTGCTTGGTCAGACGAATATCGAAAAACTGAAATTAGCCGAGCTGGGTAAAGGAAAATCTTATTTAGACAAATATAAAATGGAAATTTACCTGCTTTATCAGGAAGAATGGCTTGCTACAGGTTCAGGATATGACAATAAAATCGGTGCTTTATGGGTAAATCCAAGTACATGTCAGCCGGTAGGTTCTACTATTGCGCATGAAATAGGTCATAGTTTCCAGTATCAGGTATATTGTGATAAATTATGTCAGGGAGAAACAGATGATTTGAAGTCGGGTTTCAGATATGGTTATGCCGGAAGCAATGGTGGAAATGGTTTTTGGGAACAATGTGCCCAGTGGCAGTCTTTCCAAGACTATCCGGAGGAAATGTTTACTTCTTATAATTTTGATGTATGGCTTAACAACAATCATCGTCATTTTGAACATGAATGGATGCGCTATGCCAGCTATTGGTTGCAGACCTATTGGACTGCTAAGCATGGGGTAGAAGCTGTTGGCAATGTTTGGAAGAAATCAGTTTATCCGGATGATGCCATTCAGACTTACATGAAGCTATATTGCGGTAATGACTGGAGCCGGATGAAGAATGAACTTTATGACTATGCCAGCCGCATGGCTACTTTTGATATTGAAGGTATGAAAGCTTATTCGGATGGTTATCTGAGCCACTATCATACTACGCTTTATCAGAACGGAGAATATTATCAGGTGGCTTATGCCAATTGTCCGGGAACGACAGGATTTAATGTGATTCCTTTAAATGTTCCGGAAGCCAATACGGTGGTTGAGGTTGATTTTGTAGGTTTGAATCCGGGAGATGCCTTATCTCCGCTTGATCCGGGCGATTATATGGAGGCAGAAGCTGTGAAGGGTAAGGTCAGAACATATAATGCTGCTGATGCCGGATGGATGTGTGGTTTTGTGGCGTTGCTTGAAAACGGAGAACGTAAGTATGCCGAAGCTGTCTCGACGAAAAACGGAAAGGTAAAATTTGCGGTTCCTGCCGGTACAAAGAATTTATATTTCATTGTGTTGGGAGCTCCGGCTCAATACAAGTCAAATCCGTGGGACGAGAAAGAACTGACCGATGAGCAATGGCCGTATAAGGTGAAATTTACGCATACAGACTTGCTTGGGAATGTAGAATTGGATGCGGATGCTTCACCTCAAAATGTCAATCTGACTTATAATGTTTCGATTAAAGCGGATGCTCAGAGTTATGATGGTACTCAGGTCAGCTTGGTTAATAATGGGGATATTGTAAAATTGGCAAAAGCTTTTGTGATGCAACCTTCGGTTATTTCGGCTGCTATTTTATCGCCAAAGACCGAGCCTGAGCCGAATGGTATTGCTTTTGCTGCGGTAAAATCAGATAATACTTTTGATTATAATACTACGGCTAACGGATGGGGCTTCTGGTTTGACAGCAAAGGGCAACCTATAGGATGGGGAGCTGATAACGATAGCCGTGTCTTTATAGAGTTTGCTGCTGATACATTCCTGTTTACCATCGGACAGTATCCGGGAAAATGCAAGGTGGGTGATACGTATCAGGTTAAAGAGGCTTTGATATATATGAAGGGTGGAACGCAATATATTGCTAGACTTACGTTTAATATTACAATAAAATAGACGTTATGTAATCTGTTTTTTGGGCTATTCAGAAGAAAAGAGACTGTTTCATGGATATAAATGAAATGGTCTCTTTTTTATGTAAATAGCCTCTATGTAACATGGCTGTATGTAAATGTTCGTTTTTCAACAATGAATCATGAAAATGTAACATGATAGGTAGTCTTTTGTATCATTATTGCCTAAATAAAGGAAAGAATACACTTATCTTTGTTAAGGAACATTTTTAAAGCTTTTGTAAAAAGAATCAGATGTATATGAAAAGACACATGTTTTTGGCTGCAGCCCTTTGGGGATGTCTTGCCGTAAATGCGACTGACAAACAATTTACCAGTCCTGACGGACGCTTACAAGTAACCGTATCCGATGATGCGGGAAAACCTACTTATCAGATTACCTATGACGGTGTAACATTTCTAGAAAAATCTCCTTTGGGGTTGATTACGAATATCGGAGATTATTCACAGAATATGACGTTGAGCGAAGAGATGAAACAAAGCTCAATTGATGAACGATATAGTTTGAATACAATTAAGCAGCGTGATGTACATTATACCGCAACCGAAGCTGTTTGTCCGTTTGTGCGTGATGGTAAAGTCATTTATGATGTTATTTTTCGTGTGAGTAATCGTGACGTGGCTTTTCGATATAAAATGTATCCACAGCGAAATACCTTATGTTGTGTAATCGATGCAGAAGCTACTGGCTTTTCTTTGCCTGAAGGAACTACTACGTTCTTATGCCCACAGAGTAAGCCGATGGGTGGATTTGCCCGTACCTCCCCAAGTTATGAAACAGGATATACCGTCGATGATGCGATGGGGAAAAATGGATGGGGTGAAGGTTATAGTTTCCCCTGTTTGTTCCGTAATGCTGATAAGGGGTGGGTGTTGATTTCAGAAACAGGAGTTGACAGTTATTATTGTGGAAGTCGTCTGTTAAATCAGGCAGGAGGACTTTATACAATAGGCTTTCCCCAGGCAGGAGAATATAATGGAAATGGAACGACCAATCCGGGTCTTGCTTTACCGGGGGAAACTCCTTGGCGTACGATAACAGTGGGAACTACTTTGGCTCCTATTGTAGAAACTACAGTTCCTTTTGATGTGGTGAAACCTCTATATGAAGCATCAAAAAAATATGAATATGGTTGTGGTACGTGGAGTTGGATTATTGCTGGAGATGGAAGTATGACTTATGATGACCAAAAGCGTTATATTGATTTCTGTGCAGCTATGGGATATAGAACAGTATTGGTTGATGCATTTTGGGATACACGCGTGGGTTATGAAAAGATTGAAGAATTGGCACGTTATGCAGATTCAAAAGGTGTAGGCTTATATCTTTGGTATAATTCAAATGGTTATTGGAATGACGCTCCTCAAGGACCTAGAGGAAAGATGAATAATACCATTGCTCGCCGTAAGGAGATGAAATGGATGCAGCGTATTGGTGTACGCGGAATTAAGGTTGACTTTGTGGGAAGTGATAAGCAGGTAACTATGCAGCTGTATGAGGATATCCTTGCTGATGCAAATGATTACGGATTATTGGTTATTTTCCATGGATGTACGCTGCCGCGCGGATGGGAACGTATGTATCCAAACTTTGCAGCAAGTGAAGCTGTGCTGGCAAGTGAAAACATGAATTTCTCGCAGGAAAGCTGTGATGCTGAAGCCTTTAATGCTTGTCTCCATCCGTTTATCCGTAATACTGTAGGAAGTATGGATTTCGGAGGAAGTACACTTAACCGTTATTATAATAGCAAGAATGAACCGAGAGGTAGCCGAAGAGTGACTTCTGACGTGTTTGCCTTGGCAACAGCTGTGCTTTTCCAGAGTCCGGTTCAACATTTTGCACTTGCGCCGAATAATATGACTGATGCACCGGCGTGGGCTATTGATTTTATGAAACAAGTTCCTACTACTTGGGATGAAGTGCGTTTTATTGATGGTTATCCGGGTAAATATGTAGTAATGGCACGCCGTCATGGTGATACTTGGTATGTAGCAGGTATTAATGCGCAGAAAGAAATACTTAAGCTGAAAGTTACGTTACCTATGTTTGAGGCAGGAACTAAGGTGAAACTTTTCAGTGATGACAAAGAGCTGCAAGGTGCTGTAAAAGACGTAAAACTGAATAAAAAACAGGAAATTACGCTCTCTATTCCTTGCAATGGGGGTATTGTAGTGACAAATAACTAAGAATAGACGATTATGAAAAGAACAGTTTTTGCATTGATTGCCAGTATTGCGATATGTGCTCCTATGGCAGCGCAGACTTCATGGACGGCAGATAATGGGAATGGCACTTATACGAATCCACTGTTTTATGATGAGTTTTCCGATCCAGATATTATCCGGGTCGGTGATGATTTCTATCTGGCAGGGACCACGATGCATGCTATGCCTGGCTTGGTGGTGCTTCACTCCAAGGATTTAGTGAACTGGAAATTTTTGAGTTATGCTTTTGAAAGCCTTAAGGTGGGTGAAGAGTTTAATCTTGAAAACGGGAAAGAAGCATACGGACAAGGTATTTGGGCTCCATGTATTCGTTATCATAAAGGGAAATTCTATATATTCTCAAATATTAATGGGTATGGTATGCAGGTCTTTATAGCCGATAACCCGTCCGGACCATGGGAGCATAAAGAGATGGGAGGTGATATTTATGATCTCTCAGTGCTGTTTGATGATGATGGAAAGATTTATGCGGTATATAAATATGATGAGGTGCGGATGATTGAGGTGAAACCAGATTTCAGTGGTTATGTAGAAGGAAGTGAGAAAGTCATTATTCCTGCTGGTAATGCCATGGGTGAAGGACATCATTTTTATAAGATAAACGGTAAATACTATATTATCAGTGCTAATTATTCGCCGATAGGGCGGATGCAGTGTGCACGTGCTGATTCTCCGGAAGGTCCTTACGAAACGGTGACTATAAGTACAAAGGAAACTATGGGGACGGAACGTGTATGGGGAGTAAGTAATGTGGGATTAGGAACTCCGGTTCCGGAAGATGGTACGAAATTCAATTTGTGGAAACCGGCTGCCAATGATTTTGGAGCGGTTCCTTTGCATCAAGGAGGTATTGTGGATTTACCGAATGGTGACTGGTGGGGATTTTCGATGACTGATTTTCGCTCGGTAGGGCGTACTACTTGCTTGTCGCCGGTGACTTGGGCTGATGGGTGGCCTTACTTTGGACTGCCTGGAAATCTGGGCAGAAGTCCGCGAACATGGGTGAAGCCGAATGTTGAAGTGAAAGTAGAGCCTCATGCTCCATATCAGAGGAGTGATGATTTCGGGGGAAAGCAGTTACTCCCTATTTGGCAATGGAACCATAATCCGGTAAACAGCAAGTGGGAATTGAATCGTAAGGAAGGTGTATTACGTTTACACACAATGCCTGCCCGTCAATTCCTGTGGGCGAAAAATACGTTGACACAGCGTGGTATAGGTCCGATATCTTCAGCTACAGTATTATTGGATGCAGCAAAACTGAAGAAAGGAGATATTGCTGGTTTGGGGTTACTGAATATGCCATATGCAACATTGGGTGTTACTCCTGAGAAAAAAGGATATACTTTGCACTGGTATGCGCAGGAAGATGGCAGAAAACAAGAGGTTGCATTAGAAAATTCATGCATTTATTTACGCGTGACGGGGGTTTTTGATTGTGATATGGCGCAATTCAGCTATAGCTTAGATGGACATACATTTATTAATATAGGTGACAGCGTGTGTATGCCTTATCAGTTGAAAACGTTTCAGGGTACGCGTTATGCTCTTTTTGCCTATAATACAGAAGGTAGGAATGGAGGATATGCGGAGTTTGATGACTTTAGAGTAGATGAGCCGATGGCAGATCGCTCTGCTAATCTTCCGCTTGGAAAGGTAATTAGGTTGACAAATAGAGGGAATGACAATCTGGTATGGGCGAGTGCGCATGGCATGCTCCGTTCGGCAGGTAAAAATTCGAAGGAAGCAAAGAGTAAAGCTTGCCTTTTTAAAGTACATGATAGAGGACAAGGACGTGTAGCTTTGGAGGCTCTTGATGGCAGTGGCTTTGTGACTGTGGTAGGTGCCGGACTGGCTGCTGATGTACGTACGTTGAAACAAGAAAGTGAAGGAAGTCTTTTCCAGTGGCAAGATATGCTTTACGGACAATGTATGCTTCTTTCCTTGAAGACTCAACGTTTTGTTGGACTTAATCCGGAAACAGGTGAACCTTATTCTGCCGACTGGTCGGGAGCAGATCCTGACCGGAAAGATGGAACGGTATTTACCTGGAAGATAATAGAACCTTGATTTAAATTTCTTATATCTTAATAGTTCGCTTATGAAACGAAGTGCTTTTTCTTTAATTATGTTAGCTTCTGCTTTTGCAGCACAGGCACAAGATCCGATAATTCAGACAAATTATACGGCTGATCCATCGCCGATTGTTCTAAATGATACGATTTTTCTTTATACTTCGCATGATGAAGACGATGCAACTGGATTTAAAATGTTAAACTGGTTGTTATATACTTCTACTGATATGGTAAATTGGACAGATCATGGAGTGATTGCATCGCTTGAAGATTTTAAGTGGAGAAAACGTGATAATGGTGCGTGGGCGCAACAGGTAGTGACACGTAACGGAAAATATTATATGTATTGCCCGCTCCATGGAAATGGAATAGGGGTATTAGTATCTGATTCTCCTTACGGACCGTTTAAGGACCCACTGGGAAAACCTTTGGTCTGGCAACAAGAGCACTGGAATGATATCGATCCGACTGTTTTTATTGATGATGACGGACAGGCTTATATGTATTGGGGAAATCCTGATTTATATATGGTAAAACTGAATGAGGATATGATTTCTTATTCGGGAAAGATTGAAAAACTGAAAACTCCTGAGCATTATCAGGAAGGACCTTGGTTTTATAAACGTGAAGGTAAGTATTATCTGGCTTATGCTTCTACTTGTTGTCCGGAGGGGCTAGGATATGCTATGAGTGACAAACCGACTGGACCGTGGACCTTTAAAGGATATATCATGCGACCCACTGACCGTGATCGTGGAAATCATCCGGGTATTGTAGATTATAAGGGTAAAACCTATGTGTTTGGTCAGAGTTATGATTTGCTGAAAATTGATACACCTCAGCATTCTGAAAGACGTTCGGTGAATGCTGCTGAAATGAAATATAATCCAGATGGAACGATACAAGAAGTTCCTTATTGGAAAGACACTGTGTTGGAACAAATCGAACCTTTGAGTCCATACCATCGAGTGGAAGCTGAAACCATGGCTTGGGGAAAAGGCTTGAAGACTGATAAAAAAGCAGAAAGAGAAATTTATGTAACAAAAATAGATGATGCTGATGCATTGACTGTAAGAGGAGTAGATTTCGGGAAAAAGGGTGCGAAACGATTTACGGCTTCTGTGGCTTCTGCTTTGGGAGCTTGTTCGATTGAAATTCATCTGGATAGTGCAGAGGGACCTTTGGTTGGTAAACTGAATATAGAAAAAACTGGTGGCATGGATCAATATAAGGAATTTACTTGTAAAATTAAGGGATCAAAAGGAATCCATGATTTGGTCTTTCGCTTTACAGGAAGTGCAAAAACCGATTTGTTTAACTGGGATTATTGGAAATTTGAAAAGTAATTTACTATGAAACGACATTTGTTTTCTTTGGCAGCTTGTATGGCTGCGGTTGCCTTACAGGCGCAGAATCCGATTATACAGACATCTTATACAGCTGATCCAGCCCCGATGGTATATAATAATCGTTTATATCTTTATACCAGTCATGATGAGGATGGCTCTACTTGGTTTACCATGAATGACTGGAAACTTTATTCTACAGATGATATGGTGAACTGGACAGAGCATCCTGTTCCTTTGTCATATAAAACATTTGAATGGGCAGGTGGTGATGCGTGGGCTGCCCAATGTATTGAACGGAATGGGAAATTTTATATGTATGTGCCTGTAACCGATCGTAAAGGGGCTACTGCCATTGGTGTTGCTGTGGCAGATTCACCTTACGGACCTTTTTATGATCCGTTAGGAAAACCGCTGGTACAAACTGACTGGGGTAATATTGATCCGACGCCGTTTGTGGATGATGATGGTCAGGCATACTTATACTGGGGTAATCCGAACTGCTTTTATGTTAAGCTGAATGAGGATATGATTTCTTTTGAAGGGGATATTGTGAATGTGCCGATGACTGAAAAAGCATTTGGTAAGCGTGAAGGGAATCCGGAACGTGCCACTTTATATGAAGAAGCTCCTTGGTTGTATAAGCGGAAGGAAGTATATTATTTGTTCTTTGCTGGAGGACCGCTTCCTGAACATTTAGGTTATGCTACAAGCTCCACTCCGGCTGGTCCATGGAAGTATGGAGGAATAATGATGCCTGCTGAAGGGGGGAGTTTCACCAACCATCCAGGTATTGTAGATTTCAAGGGAAATACTTATTTGTTCTATCATAATGGAGCACTTCCTGGAGGAGGTGGATTTAACCGTTCGGTGTGCGTACAGCCTTTGACCTTTAATGCTGACGGAAGTATTTCAAGCATGAAGATGGATAAGCAAGGTATTCGTAAAAGTCTGTCGCCGCTGAACCCGTATCAGAAAACGGAAGCAGAAACGATTGCTTGGTCGGAAGGAATGAAGAGTTTCCAGTCTCCTCAAGTGGGGGTATTTCTAACAGCGTTGCGCGATGATGCTTTTGTTAAGGTGCGTGAAGTGGATTTTGGTAAGGAAGGAGCGTCTCGTTTCATTGCTCGTTTAGGAACCACTCATAATGAGAAGATTTTAATGGAAGTGCGTTTAGACAGTAAAGACGGGCAGTTACTGACTACGATGCGCGTACCACGTACCGGAGGCAGCGACCGATGGCGTCTGGTTGAAGCTGAAGTTCAGAAAGTAACAGGTGTACATGATGTATATTTTGTCTTTAAAGGAAGAGTTCCTAAGGATTTGGCTTATTTTGACTACTGGCGTTTTGTTAAATAATGGCTGTATCGTATGAAGAAATATATTTATTTGAAGCCTTGTTTACTTGTCATCTGAAGTCTTGTCAACTAATAAGTTGGGCTTTTGCGAAACTTGAAATACTTAATTTTATTGGGAATATCCAGAAATTCTATTGTCTGGAAGAAGAGAGACCGTTTCACTTTGAGGCTGAAACGGTCTCTCTTTTGCATGAATGCAGGAATAGGTATGAAAATATGCATGAGGTTATTATTTTGACCGATTTGAGACCCTTTATGACCTATTTATATACATAACGTTTCGTCAGACCACATTATCTTTGCAAAGATGAAAAACCAAATTCATAAGCTAAATATCATGAAAAAACTATTGAGTTTCGGATTGTCGCTCTTATTGACCTTAGGAGGGATGTCCGTTGTGTCTTCTTGCTCTACGTCGGGGCCAAAAGAAACTTTTGAGGTTGGGAAAAATACTTTCCTGTTAAATGGGCAGCCTTTTGTAGTAAAGGCAGCTGAAGTGCATTATCCGCGTATTCCGGAACCTTATTGGGAGCAACGCATTTTGTCTTGCAAAGCATTGGGCATGAATACGCTTTGTCTGTATGTTTTCTGGAATTTGCATGAACAGCAACCCGGTCAGTTTGATTTTACTGGAAACAAAGATTTGGCTAAGTTTTGCCGCCTGGCACAGAAACATGGCATGTATGTCATTGTTCGTCCCGGTCCTTATGTATGTGCAGAATGGGAAATGGGAGGATTGCCTTGGTGGTTATTGAAGAAACAAGATGTACAGCTTCGTACACAAGACGCTTATTACATGGAACGCGTAGGCTTGTTTATGAAGGAAGTGGGCAAGCAGCTGGCTGATTTGCAGATTTCGCGTGGCGGAAATATTATCATGGTGCAGGTAGAAAATGAGTATGGTTCATATGGTATTGATAAACCGTATGTTTCTGCTATCCGTGACATGGTAAAAGAGTCGGGATTTACGGATGTTCCTTTGTTCCAGTGTGACTGGAGTTCGAACTTTACGAATAATGCCTTGGATGATTTGCTTTGGACCGTAAACTTCGGAACTGGGGCAAACATCGACGAGCAGTTCCGAAAATTGAAAGAACTGCGTCCTGAAACTCCGCTGATGTGTAGTGAGTTCTGGAGCGGCTGGTTCGACCATTGGGGAAGAAAGCATGAAACCCGTGATGCGGCTACCATGGTGAGCGGTATTAAGGATATGCTTGACCGGAATATTTCTTTCAGCTTGTATATGACTCACGGAGGAACTACTTTCGGCTGGTGGGGAGGTGCTAATAACCCGGCTTATTCGGCTATGTGTAGTTCGTATGACTATGATGCACCTATCAGTGAAGCCGGATGGACTACTCCGAAATATTTCCAGTTGCGTGAATTGTTACAGCAATACACGCCCGACAGCATAACGTTGCCTGAACCTCCGGCTCCGTTCCTGGTAATCGAAGTGCCGGCTATTACCGACTGGCAGGTAGCTCCTTTGTTTAGTAATCTGCCCGAACCGAAGCAGAGCGAAAAAATCCAGCCGATGGAAATGTTCGATCAGGGATGGGGAAGTATTCTTTACCGCACCACTTTGGCGGAAGATGTAAACGGTACGTTGCATATCGATGAGGTGCACGACTGGGCTCAGGTATTTGTCGACGGTAAGTTGCTGGGACGTTTAGACCGCCGTCGCGGAGAGTTTACTTTACCGTTGAAGGGCGGTTTGAAAAAAGGAACTCAGCTGGATATCTTGGTTGAAGCAATGGGACGTGTAAACTTTGACAAGTCAATTCATGACCGTAAAGGTATAACCAATAAAGTGGAAGTGGTAAACGCTGATAAAGCGATTGCCTTGAATAATTGGAGTGTGTATAATTTGCCGCCGTTCTACGAATTTGTGAGCAATAAGAATTACAAGCCGGGAAAAGCTTTGCAGGCACCTGCTTATTATAAGGCTACCTTTACACTGGAGAAAACCGGAGATACTTTCCTTGATATGCAAACATGGGGAAAAGGTATGGTATGGGTAAACGGTCATGCTATGGGACGCTTCTGGGAAATTGGTCCTCAGCAGACTTTATTTATGCCGGGTTGCTGGCTGAAGGAAGGTGAGAACGAGATTATCGTGCTCGACCTGAAAGGTCCAGCTGAAGCAAAGGTCGTAGGGTTAAAACAGCCTATTCTGGATATGCTTCGTGAAAAAGCTCCGGAAACGCATCGTAAGGATGGTCAGAACTTGAAACTTTCATCAGAAAAAGTGAGTCATCAGGGAACTTTCAGTCAAGGAAACGGATGGCAGGAAGTGAAGTTCTCAGCTCCAGTGAGCGGTCGCTTCTTCTGCCTGGATGCACTTTCCAACTATGATGGTACGAATATTGCTTCTATCGCCGAATTTGATGTGCTGGGTGCTGACGGAAAGCCTGTTTCACGCGAACCGTGGAAGATTATGTATGCCGATAGTGAAGAAACGCGTAGTGGAAACCGCACGGCTGATAAGGTGTTCGATTTGCAGGAAAGTACATTCTGGCAAACGGTAGATAATACGGCTTATCCGCATCAGTTGGTTATTGATTTGGGTAAAGAGTATAAGGTTACCGGATTCCGTATGCTTCCTCGTGCTGAGGCTGGTGCGCCCGGATTGATTAAGGATTATAAAGTTTATGTGAAAAAAGCTGACTTTAAATATTGAATCTCATTGATGAGGGGCTCTGTATGACTCTTCATTACTTTCTAAATTTAATTATATTCAATGACGAAAACGCTTTGACGTTCTGAGAGGAATGTCAAAGCGTTTTGTTTGTTTTGCCTAATCGTGTGGATTGACTTGTTTAGGCACTCTGAATGCTGTGGAAAATATGGATGTAAAAAAATACTCTTGAAAACTTCGTCAAGCTTTCAAGAGTATTTTATAATGGTGAATCTTGTTTCAGATTACTTTTTCATGCGGTTACCATAACGGCTCATGAACTTATCAACACGTCCTGCTGTATCTACCAATTTAGATTTACCAGTGTAGAACGGGTGTGAGCTGCTTGAAATTTCAAGCTTAACGCAAGGATAAGTTTCGCCTTCGAATTCTACTGTGTCTTTAGTAGCACAAGTTGAACGAGACAAGAACATGTCACCGTTTGACATGTCTTTAAATACTACCGGACGGTAGTTTTCAGGATGAATGCCTTTTTTCATTTCAGTATATACTTTTTATTATTATTATTTTGCTAAATGTGGTAACACTGCAAAAATGTGTAATGGTTTACATTTCGGGTTGCAAAGATACGCTTTTTATTTGAAATATAAAACTTTCCACCTTGTTTTTTCTTCTCTTATGGAAAAGAAACGGAGAATATCTTTCACGGATATTCTCCGTTTCTAGGTAATCTGATAACTTTATTCTTATTTAAAGTTATTGGGTTGTATCCATTTGCCGTTATTATTCATGGTGTAGTCTGTATCCCACCAAACTCGTGTGTTCTGACTGTTGTCTTTTGGCATGTTAGCCGAGTTGATAGAACCTTCAGAGTTAGGATATTTCACACGGCTGATAAGCTGCTCATTTGCTATTTCCGAACCAGAGTTATTTCCGCCTTCAGGTGTAAGGATATAGCGTGGGTAATTGGTACGGCGCACTTCTGCCCATCCTTCGTTCCCGTTAGGGAATACAGCAATCCATTTCTGGGTGATGATGGCTTCCAGTTTTTCTTCGTCCGACAAGTTGCTCCAGTTATGCAGTGCCACCAGGTTATTTATATAATTGGTGTATTTAGCTGGCAGGATGCCGTAATAGTTCATAGAAGCTTCTACTCCCTTTTTATATAAGTTTTGTACATCTTCATCACCCAGTCCCCAGCGAAGGTTTGCTTCAGCTTGGAGGAATAAGGCTTCGGCATATCCCATCCATACAATTTCACGTGCATAGTTCCACCAGATTTCCGGATTCATGTAATCTGAAGTAGTACTGCATCGGTTCGGGGAATAAACTTTAGTCTGGCTTTGTCCTAAGGTGCTTACTCCGTTTCGTACACCGTTAAAGTCTTTGGTTGATTCTTCCGGAAGGGCTTTGTTCAGCTTGTCAAATTCAGTAGGACGGAACCAGAGGATTTCACAACGTGGGTCAAGGATGCAGTTTTCTGACTTATTGTTGAAGCGCAGTTCACTGTTCTTTTCGCTTTTAGCTTCCCATTGTGATTTGTCGGTTGGTTCAACTCCTCCGGCAAATGACTGGTTCTTGTAAGCCCATTCCATTTCCTTGGTCAATACTACATTGGCTCCCCAGTTAAAGAGCAGCGCAAAGATGTTTTCATTACCTCCGGCGATATATTGACGTTTGGGAGTTTGTTTCATATTGTCTTCATTGCTCTTCATCAGGCCGCCGTTGGCTTCATCGAAAGCAGCCGTAGCCTGTGCTTGAGCCAGCTGAGGATTTACGTTTGACACGCGCAGAGCCAGACGCAGACGCAGGGTGTTGGCAAAACGACGCCATTTGTCCACATCTCCTTTGAAGCATTTGTCGTTATCGGCCAACAGGAACTGTTGAGTTGCCGGAATGTTTTCGGGACGCAAATTGGTGATTGCTTGGTCTAAAACCTTGAAGAGGTAGTCATAAACTTCTTCCTGTTTAGAGTAAACAGCACCTGTTGCAGGTGGAAGGGCTCCCTTAATGTAATATTTTACCGGAACATCTCCGTATGTATCGGTCTGCATAGATAACAGGAATGCATAGTAAATACGTGTGATGTTATAAATGGTATGGTAATATTTCGGATTGACGAAATGACAGATTTTGATAATCTGGCTGTATTCACCTACCGTACGGTCATCGTAGAAATGTCTCCAGCGAGCTGCCGACCATCCGTCGTTGTAAGAATAAGTCGGTGAGTTTTGCACGAATCCACTGACGTTATTTCCCCAATAGCCGGCATAGATGTCGTGAGTCAGATTGGTAGTAATTTGGTAATCGTTATATGGACCTTCGTAAGTGAAGTTGGCAAATGTCTGTCCTAATGCACCTTCAATACTTCTCAGACTTTGTATGGCACTTGGAGTGAGTTCATAATCAATATCTATTCCGTCTGCACTGACTTCTCCCATAGTCGGGTCATAAATCGGAGCATAAGGGTTGGTATTCAACTCTTCGAAGTCATGGCATCCGGTGGCAAGTACCATCAAAGCGCATGTTGCAACGGATTTGTATAAATTGAATTTCATAATAATTATTTGCTATTTGAATTAGAAACCTAAACTAACTGATAAACCAAATGTCCGGGTAAACGGCAGTGCTGCATAGTCAATGGCCTGTGAGAACATGGTTGTGTCGTAACCACCTTCGGGGCTTGTACCCGGTGTATGTTTCAGTAAGTAACACAAGTTACGTGCAACGAATGAAACATTTAATGAAGTAAGCGGGGTTTTCTTCAACAAAGATGAAGGGAACGAATATCCGATTGAAAGTTCTTTCAACTTGATGAATGAGGCATCGTAAATGAAGTCTTCTGCCTGCATAGATCCGTAGTATTCAGAAGCTTTGGTCGGAGTTGTATTCTTCTGTCCGTCAGCATATACTCCCGGGAATACCATCATGTATCCGTTGTCTTCACCACGGTTGATGGTGCGTTTTGCCAAACCGTTTCCGGTAGCTAACATTTCAGAGTAAGAGAAGATGTCTCCACCGAACTTCATGTCGAACATAGCCGATAAAGTAACCCCTTTGTAAGTGAAAGTAGGCGATACTGACATGGTCATTTTCGGTTGGATATTTCCAATCGGGTTGGCCAGTCGTTTATTTTCATCGGTTTCAGTTTGAGGAATACCTTTTTCGTTAACGATGATATTGCCGTTTTCATCGCGTTTGTAAAGGTTCTTGGCGTAGATGTCACCCAGTTTTCCTCCGGCTACGGCTCCTACGTTGACAGGGAAGTTTCCGTCACCGTTGAAGTACATGAAGTTGACATTGTCTTCCGGAGCCAGTTCTTTTACTGTTGAGACATTATGAGCAATATTTACGTTCAAGTCGAAGGTAAAGTCTTTGGTATCTACAAGGGTTGAATATAACATCAACTCTACTCCCTGATTGGTAATCATACCGGCATTTACCCATTTACCTCCTGACCAAGGTGCTACTGAAGGCACTTTCATGATTTGGTTCTTGGTCTTGCTGTAATAGTAAGTAAAGTCAAATCCCAAGCGGTTGTTGAAGAACTTCATGTCTAAACCGGCTTCATAAGAAGTAGCAATTTCCGGTTTTAGCTGGTCGTTCATTTTTACATTGTCTTTACTTGGAGTAAGTACGCCCTTATCATATTTAAACGCATAGGTGTTATAAAGCTGGTATGGGTCAGTATCTTTACCTACTTGGGCTGCCGACAGACGCAGTTTAGCAAATGTAATCCAGCTGGGCAGGGTCTTGTCGAGTGAACGTACAAAGTCGGAGATGACAAAACTTAAGTTGGCAGAAGGATAGAAGAAAGAGTTGTTGTCTAAAGGAAGTGTAGACGACCAGTCATTACGGGCTGTTAAGTCTAATGACAGATATTCTTTCCATGCCAGCTGAGCTGATCCGAATACGGAGTTCATGGCACGCTTGTATCCTGTTTCGTTTACCGAGTTAATCTGGTTGGCTGCGTTTAGCATCCACGATGTTTTGTCTACCATGTTTCCTACGGTAGCAGTCAGCCCTTCAAAGCGTTGGTACATAAAGTTTCCACCTACGGTAAAGCCCAGACGGAAGTTATCGGTCAGCTGATGGTCGCCCATCAACATGATTTCGGCATTCGATTCAAAGAAGTTCTCTTCTCCGCGGTTCATTTCGTCGTTGGTGATGGTAGAGGGAGTACTCTCATTGTTGATACCGTCGCCGGCATTGGTGCTTTCAATGCGGGTACGGTAATAGTCGAAAGCATATTTTGCCGATAAGTGCAACCAGTCTGTGAAATTGATACGTGCGGTATAGTAACCGAATGCACGCCAACGTTCGTCGGAATTATGACGTTGGTTTATAATGTAGTATGGGTTACGGATACCAGCTGTTGGACCATACCAGTTGGTGTGTACATGGTCTTCTGTTGAATATTGTTTCAAGTCATCCAGACGGATGTTATGAGGGATACCCATCAACTGGTTGATAGCTCCATATTGTCCGTATTCAGGGCGGTTGGTTGCCTTGGTGCGTGACAATGAGATTTTACCATCCATTGACAGATACTTGTTTAGTTCTGTACCGGCATTCAAGTCAACATTGGTACGCGTCAGTTCTTCGGTTGGGAATACACCCTTATTGCTTGAGTTTCCGAATGATGCGCGGTAATGTGATTTTTCTGTACCGTTGCTTACTGATACATTGTGAGTTTGTGAAAAGCCGGTGTCGAAGTAATCTTTCAGCTTGTTGCCGTATTTAGAATAGGCATAGCTTTCACCGTTCCATGCATTTACGTCATTTCCATTCAGAACTGGTCCCCAGCTTCCGCTATCTTCGTGTGAGTAGATAGCTCCTAACTGTCCGTTGTCTTTAGTGGCATCATCGTTGATATGTCCCTGTCCGTAACGTTCTTGCATGTTTAGGGTCTCAGCTACTTTGCTCCAAGTGAAGTTTCCGCTATAGCGTACACCGAATCCGTCTTTCTTTGAGCCTTTTTTGGTAGTAACCAAGATAACACCGTTACCTGCACGGCTACCGTAAAGTGCTGCGGCATTAGGACCTTTCAATACAGAGATGCTTTCAATGTCGTCAGGGTTGATGTCCAATGATGCACCGCCACGGTCTACGCCCCCGAAGTAAGAAGCATCTGATGTGCTGTTGTCGCTGAACGGAACACCGTCTACAATCCACAACGGCTGGTTGTTGTCGGTCAATGATGAGTTACCGCGGATGGTGATTTTGGTTGAACCGCCTAATCCGGTAGCCGAAGTATTCATAGACAGACCTGCCACTTTACCTTGAAGGGCACTGGTAACAGAGGGGTCACCGGTTTTGTTCAGTTCGTCGCTCTTCAGTTCCTGAACTGCGTAACCCAACATTTTCTTTTCGCGCTTGATACCTAAGGCGGTTACAACGACTTCTTCCAGAACTTCGGTATCTTCTTTCATGGTCAGATCGATAACGGTTTTTCCGTTAACCGGAATTTCTTCGTTCTTATAGCCGATGTAAGAGAATTGGAGCGTTGCATCCGATGAAACGTTCAGGGTGTAGTTTCCGTCCCAGTCGGTAATCGTTCCGTTAGTAGTTCCTTTTTCCAGAATTGAAACACCGATCAGAGGTTCTCCGGTACCGTCTATCACGCGTCCGGTGATTTGAACCTGTGCCTGTTTCACAGCTTGAGTAGAGGTTGATGAAGTGGCAGAAGTGGATGCCTTTGACAAGTAAACAATGTTTTCATCTACTTTGTAGCTGATTCCTTTTCCAGCCAGAGCCTTGTTTAATACTTCTTCAACCGAAGAGTCGCTTACGTTAACAGAGCCGATAGGGGTATCTGCTAATTCGTCATCATAAAAGAATTGATACTGGGACTGAGATTGGATTTGTTTAATCATGGTCCCTAACTGAGAATTGGTTAATGCGATGTTTAACTGAGCTGACACTGCCTGTGCCGGAACAGTAAACAGGGTTGAAACCAATAATGCCCGAACGAGTTTCTTCGAGTTCATGCACGAGTTTTTGCTTCTCATACCTGCTTTTCTAAGGTTAGACATATTAATGAATTTCTCTGTTTGTTTAGTTATTTTTCAAAACATACTTAATAACAACCATGGTTTGATAACTACTTACGGAAAAATGAAACTTTTTTCAAGAATGCCTTTAGGGGGATGTGTGGAGCGGAAAAGTGGTGCAGAGAAAGAGAAGTGTCTGATGAAATTTCACCTTGATATAAAAAAGCAACGGGGTGATATGCAAGTGAGCCAGCCGCAATGGAGAGTGGTATGGACTGGCTGCTTGTGCTTAGGATTTTTTCAGGTGCTCAAGGCGGGTACGGAGAAACTTGAGTGCTTTGTACATGTGAGCTTCTACGGTGCGTAGCGATACGTTCATTACATCGGCTATCTCTTTATTTTTCATGTCGTGGAGATAGCTAAGCTTGAATACTTCCTTGCACTTGTCGGGTAGTGCATTGATGGCTGTATGTATCTCTTGGTGCAACTCCCTGTCTTCAATGCGCCGGATGACATCTGAATGGTCGGGCTGATAATATTCCAGACGTTTCTGGTAATATTCTTCTTCTTCGGCACTGTGGCTTTCCACAATGGAACGGTGCTTGAGCAGGTTCAGTGCCTTGGTATAAACAGAGCGGTAGAGAAAGGATTGGATTTGTTCGCCCACTTCAACGGAGTCTTTCCGTTTCCATAATTCGGCAAAGACGTCTTGAACGATGTCTTCGGCTTCGTCTTCACCTACGAGGCGGGTGGCATAGAACAGAAGTCCGGAGTAGTGTTTGCGGAATAAGGTCTTGTATGTCGTTTCAAACGTTTCTTTCATCAGCCGGTTTTTTTTGTCAAGCAAAAGTGTCTGTCTGTTTCAAGTTTGCGGAAAGATTCCGGCAGGGAAGTGGAGGGGGATGGCACCGGTCTTCTTATGGGGCGGCTCGAAAAACGGGCTTCCAGCTCTCTTGTCTGCTGATACAAAGATACGGCTTTTCGCGGAAAATACAAAACCGCAGGTGGGGCTAAGGTGTAAAAATCTGTTAAACGGGAAAGCTTTTTTTCTTGCTTGCTTCCGGCGGGCGGGAAACTATCTTTTGCAGGAAGCGAAACGTATTTTCCGGATGCTGATTGCGGGTTTTCTGCAAGCAAGAGGAGTGTATCTCCCCCTGGGGCATACAGGCGTTTGTGTGACAATATGACAATATGACAAAAACGATTTTGTGTGTGAGTAAAAAATTACTATTATATATATAATAGTAAAATAATACGCACGCATTTTGGGTTATTGTCATTTGTCACAATTGTCACAATTGTCACGCTTGTTGTTCTGACCTGCATGCAGAAGAGTCTGTCTGTATCGCTGAGAAAAAACGGGAGAAATGAAAATAATCGAAGAAAATCGGGTAAGCACTAAGTGTTTTTTTCCGTATATTTGTTTTATCTTTAGAAACTGAAAAATGAAATGCGCTCTGCTCTTTGTCTTCCTTGTCCTTTTGGTTTGAAATTGTTTGATAATCAGGCAAGAGGGGCTTTCAAATCTGAGAGGCGGGGATAGAAGGCCGGTTGGGGTCCCGGAAGAAAGAGAGGGCTTATAAACCTGAAAACGAAATGAGATTGAAAGGATTTTCCGTATGTATTCTTGCTGCTTTGGCTACTGCTTGCAGTACGCCGGATAAGGTAGCTTCTGGTGATGATTATACGCAATACGTAAACCCGTTTATCGGAACTGATTTCACGGGCAATACCTATCCGGGGGCACAGGCACCGTTCGGTATGGTTCAGTTGAGTCCGGATAACGGCCTTCCGGGATGGGACCGCATCTCTGGCTATTTCTATCCCGACAGCACGATTGCCGGATTCAGCCATACGCATTTGTCGGGTACGGGGGCAGGCGACTTGTATGATATTTTGTTTATGCCGGTAACTGTGCCCTATAAAGAGGCAGAGGCTCCGCTGGGTATCCATTCAAAGTTCTCGCATGATACAGAGTCGGCATCGGCAGGATATTATAAAGTAATGCTTGATGATTATGGAATTCAGGTGGAACTGACGGCAACAGAACGTTGTGGAGTACAGCGTTATACATTCCCCGAAGCTGAATCGGCTATCTTCTTGAACTTGGCAAAAGCTATGAACTGGGATGTGACTGAGGATTCTTATATTGAGGCGGTTGACTCGGTTACGGTGCGTGGATACCGTTTCTCAGACGGATGGGCACGTGGTCAGAAAGTTTATTTCTGTTCTCGCTTTTCACGTCCTTTCAAACAGATGAGTCTGGATACGGTGCTGATTGAAAAAGAAGGACTGAAATTAAGTAATGGGGTGATAGCACGCTTTGATTATCAGACGCATAAGGATGAACAGATAACGGTGGTTACTGCTATTTCAGGAACGAGCATGGACGGGGCTGAAAGAAACCTGCTGGCAGAAGCTCCTCATAATGACTTTGATGCTTATCTGAAGAAGGCAAAATCTTTGTGGAACAAAGAACTGGGTAAAATAGAAATTGAATCGGACAATGTAGATGATAAAACCGTATTCTATACTTCTTTGTATCACAGCATGTTGGCTCCTACAATTTACAGCGATGTGGATGGAGCTTATTACGGGCCTGACAAGCAGGTGCATAAGGCAGAGGGATGGACGAACTATAGTACTTTCTCTTTGTGGGATACCTACCGTGCGGCTCATCCGTTGTTTACCTATACTCAGCCCGAACGCACGAATGATATGGTGAAATCGTTTATTGCCTTTTTCGAACAGAACGGGCGTTTGCCGGTGTGGAATTTCCAGGGAAGTGAAACGGATATGATGATTGGGTATCATTCGGTTCCGGTTATCGTGGATGCTTATTTGAAAGGTATAGGCGACTTTGATGCAGAGAAAGCATTGGAAGCTTGTGTGAAAACGGCTAATCTGGATGAATATCGAGGTATCGGAATATATAAAGAGAAAGGCTATGTGCCTTATGACTTGAAACCGTATGAAAACTGGTCGCTTTCAAAGACTTTGGAGTATGCGTTCGATGATTATTGTATTGCACGCATGGCTGAGAAGATGGGAAAAACGGAAGTGATGGAAGAGTTTGATAAGCGGGCTGTTAACTACAGGAATGTCTTTAATCCGGCAACATCATTCATGCAGCCGCGTGCTTTGAATGGTGACTTTATTGCTGATTTCCGGGCTGATGCTTATACGGAGGATATTTGTGAAAGCAACGGATGGCAATACCTTTGGTCGGTGCAGCATGACATTGAAGGGCTGATTGGCTTGACGGGTGGAACGGAACGGTTTGCTCAGAAGCTGGATAGTATGTTTACTTATCAGCCAACTGATGATGAGGAGCTTCCTATCTTCAGTACAGGTATGATCGGACAATATGCGCATGGAAATGAACCAAGTCATCATGTGGCTTATCTGTATAATTATGTAAACCAGCCTTGGAAAGGACAAAAGTATTTAGCTCAAATCATGCACAACCTTTACACGAACACACCAGACGGACTTTGTGGGAATGAAGACTGTGGGCAAATGTCGGCTTGGTATGTTATGAGTGCTATGGGATTTTATCCTGTGAATCCAGTGTCGGGCATTTATGAAATAGGAACTCCTTTGTTCCCGAAGGTTCAACTTCATTTGTCGAATGGAAAGGTCTTCACTGTATTGGCTCATCATGTCAGCCGTGAGAATGTTTATATCCAGTCGGTAAAAGTCAATGGGGCTACTTATGATAAACCCTATATCACCCATCAGCAAATTATGGATGGAGTAACGTTGGAGTTTGAGATGGGCAGTATGCCGGGAAAGGCTTGGTATTAGTCTGGAAGTTTGTACCTTTTCAGAATGCTGATTTTGTAAAGGTAAGTGATAAGAGTTTTATCACAAGGGATGATTCTCTGTGATAAGAGGAATACTAAAATGAGGTATGAAAAAAATTGGATATAATGAAATAATACGTTTCTTCGATAACGAATGTTCGGCAGAAGAGAGAGAAGCTATTATCCGTTGGGTCAATCAGTCGGATGAAAACGCTCGTCTGTTTTTTTCATGGGAAGAAATGTATATGCTGGGAAAGGCAGACCCTGAACGTGAAGAGCAGTTGGTTCGGAAGGCGGAAAAGAAATTGGATGCTTTTATTGCTGCCGAGAAACAACGCCGTTCTTTTGTATTGCGTGTACACACGCTGATGAAGTATGCGGCTGTAGCTGTTGTCCTGGCTGTTTTTTCCGGGATAGCTTTGTATATGTTCGGCTTCCGTTCAGACAGCAATCTGCTGGTTGTATCAACTTTGGCTGGTGAAAAAAAGGAAGTCGTTCTTCCCGACGGCAGCAAAGTATGGTTGAATGAAAATACGGTACTGAAATATCCTGCAGAATTTGCCAGTGATAAACGTTTCTTGGATTTAGACGGAGAGGCTTACTTTGAGGTTACAAAGGATAAGCACAAGCCGTTTGTTGTGAAAAACCCGGCAATGAGCGTGCAGGTACTCGGTACAAAGTTTAACTTTAAGGGAAATGCCATAGGCCGGATTGCTGAAGCTTCTTTGGTAGAAGGGGAAATCAAAGCCATAGGAAATAATGATGAAGGGGCTATAACGCTGGTACCCGGGCAAAAGGTGGAACTGAATGTTGTGACAAAGCAAATGAAGGTTGCGGAAGCGAATACAGCTCTTGATGCAGTATGGCATAACAACTTGATTCCTTTTAAGAATGCTGACATTTTCAGCATTGCCGAAACGCTGGAAACATTATATGGAGTAGATATAATTCTCTCGCCGGATATCAGCGGACTGAAAACTTATTCTGGTGTATTAAAAAAGAAAGATTCAATAGATGAGATGTTGAAGATTTTACAGACTATACTTCATATTCATTATGAAATACGTCAGAATACCATATTCTTGTCATTAAATAAATAATCCCTTGAGTGAAATGATGATAAAAAAAGCTTTAGTTTTGGCATGTGGCATCGGAACGATGCTTTTGGTTGCATGTTCTGCAGATGTTGCAGTAGAAAAAGATTACGCTGCTTCTGTAAACCCGTTTGTGGGAACAGGTGGACATGGACATACGTTCCCGGGAGCAGTGGTTCCGAATGGTATGATTCAACCAAGTCCTGATACCCGTATTGATGGATGGGATGCCTCTTCGGGCTATTATTACGAAGATTCATTGATGAATGGCTTTTCGCATACCCATCTCAGTGGAACCGGATGTGCAGATTATGGAGACTTTCTGCTGATGCCTACGGTAGGCGAACAGGTTTGTAACCCTCAGGATTTTTCGAAACAGAATTTGCCTTTTGCTTCAAACTTCTCACATGTCAGTGAAGTGGCAGAACCGGGATATTATTCTGTATTTCTTGATCGCTATGGAGTGAGGGCTGAAATGACCGCAACGAAGCGGGCAGCTCTTCATCGGTTTACCTTTCCTGAAACGGAAAAGGCTGGCTTTATCTTGGATTTAGATTACTCTATACAGCATCAAACCAATCTGGATATGCAGGTGGAGGTAGTAAGCGATACTGAAATCCGCGGACATAAATTGTCTCAATACTGGGCTTTTGACCAGCAGCTGAGTTTTTATGCAAAGTTCTCGAAACCGTTTACTTATGAGGTGCTTCGTGATACATTGATTGACCAGAACGGAAAGAAACAGCCGCGTTGTAAGGTATTGCTTCAGTTTGCCACTCAGAAAGATGAGCAGGTGATGGTGAAGATGGCTGTATCGGCAGTTGATATGGAGGGAGCACAGAAGAACTTGGAGGCTGAAATACCTGGATGGGATTTTGAAGGTATTCGGAAATCTGCCCGTCAGGCATGGAATAACTATCTTTCCAAGATAGATGTGACTACTGCTGAGCAGGATGACAAAACGATTTTCTATACCGCAATGTATCATACGGCAATCAGTCCAAACTTGTTTACCGATGTAGATGGTCGTTATTTGGGCATGGATTTAAAAACACATCAAGGTGATGTAAATCAGCCTGTATATACGACGTTCTCTTTGTGGGATACTTTCCGGGCTCTCCATCCTTTGCTTTCTATCATTGATCCGGCAAAGAATAATGATTATATCCGTTCCTTACTTTTGAAGGCGCAAGAAGGTGGCGTATTGCCTAAATGGGAGTTAGCCGGAAATTATACGGCAACAATGATTGGATACCATGCAGCTTCTTTGATGGCAGATGCTTATACAAAAGGATATGCTGATTTTGATCTGAATGAGGCTTATAAGGCTTGTATCCGTGCTGCAGAATACGATACTACCGGCATTAAATGTCCGGAACTGGTGCTGCCTGTATTGATGCCGATGGCTCGATATTATAAAAATACATTAGGATATATTCCTTGTGACCGTGAAAACGAGTCGGTAGCTAAGGCGCTGGAATATGCATACGATGATTATTGTATTTCCATATTGGCTGAAGCCGTAGGTGATTATAAGAACCAGGAAAAATATGCCAAGTTTGCCAAAGCTTATGAATTGTATTTTGATCCGTCTACCCGTTTTATGCGTGGGTTAGATTCAAAAGGAAAATGGCGCACTCCGTTTAATCCCCGAGCTTCTAATCATCGTAATGACGACTATTGTGAAGGTACTGCATGGCAATGGACCTGGTTTGTTCCTCATGATGTTGAAGGATTAGTAGGATTAATGGGAGGTGAAGATGCCTTTGTAGGTAAGCTTGATTCACTGTTTACTGCCTCTTCGCAGATGGAAGGAGAAGTGGTTTCGGCTGACATTACCGGTTTGATCGGTCAGTATGCGCAAGGCAATGAACCGAGCCATCATGTTATTCATATGTATAACTATGTAAACAGACCTTGGCAGACACAAGAACTGCTTGACCGCGTGTTTAAGGAACAATATCGTAATGACCCCGATGGCTTGTCGGGAAATGAAGATTGCGGACAGATGTCGGCTTGGTATATCTTGAACTCAATGGGATTCTATCAAGTCTGTCCGGGTAAGCCTGTTTATTCCATTGGTCGTCCTATCTTTGACAAAGTGGTTATTAATTTGCCTGAGAATAAAACATTCACTATTACAGCCTTGAATAACTCAAAGGAGAATAAATATATACAGGCTGTTAAATTGAATGGAAAAGACTTGGTAACTCCGTTTTTCGAGCATAAGGATATGATAAACGGAGGAACACTGGAATTTGTGATGACAAATCAGCCGACTCAATGGGGCGTAATGAAATAATATCTATTATATAAATTATAAATAAGCCATGAAAAAATTATCATTACTTATTTTACTGGCCGGATTTTTCGGTTTGGCAAAAGCTGCTAACATAGATTATGCTGATTATGTTAGCCCGTTGGTTGGAACTCAATCAACATTTGAATTGTCCACAGGAAATACTTATCCCGCGATAGCAAGACCTTGGGGGATGAATTTCTGGACTCCCCAGACAGGAAAAATGGGAGATGGATGGACTTATCAGTATACAGCAAATAAAATTCGTGGATTCAAGCAGACTCACCAGCCCAGCCCATGGATCAATGATTACGGGCAGTTTGCCATTATGCCGGTGGTTGGAAAGCCTGAATTTAATGAAGATAAGCGTGCCAGCTGGTTTGCTCACAAAGGTGAAGAAGCCAAAGCATATTACTATAAAGTGTATTTGGCTGAATACGATATCGTAGCCGAACTGACTCCTACCGAGCGTGCTGTCATGTTTCGCTTTACTTTCCCGGAAAGTGAGCATTCATACATTGTAGTCGATGCTTACGATAAAGGTTCATATGTAAAGATTGAGCCGGAAAAGAATCGTATTGTTGGCTATTCTACCCGTAATAGCGGAGGGGTTCCTGCTAATTTCAAGAACTATTTCGTGATAGAATTCGATAAGCCGTTTACTTATCGGGCTACAGTAAAAGATAGCTTGCTGACAGAAAACAGCCTGGAACAGCAGGCTAATCATGCAGGGGCTGTCATAGGTTTCTCAACTCGTAAAGGTGAGGAGGTTCATGTGCGTGTCGCTTCTTCATTTATCAGCGAAGAGCAGGCTGTGTTAAACTTGAACGAATTAGGTCAAGATAACTTTGATGCATTGGTAAGTAAAGGCAAGAATGCTTGGAATGAGGTTCTCGGAAGAATAGAAGTAGATGGAGGCAATCTGGATCAATACCGCACATTCTACTCTTGTTTGTACCGCTCGTTATTGTTCCCTCGGAAGTTTTATGAGATAGATGCCAAAGGACAGGTGGTTCATTACAGCCCTTATAATGGTGAAGTGCTGCCCGGCTATATGTATACGGATACAGGCTTTTGGGATACCTTCCGTTGTCTTTTCCCTTTGCTGAACTTGATGTATCCCTCGGTGAACAAGGAAATTCAAGAAGGACTGATCAATACATACAAGGAAAGCGGATTCTTCCCGGAATGGGCAAGCCCTGGTCATAGAGGATGCATGGTGGGTAACAATTCAGCTTCTGTATTGGTTGATGCCTATATGAAAGGTGTGAAGGTAGAAGATCTGGAAACACTTTATAAAGGTTTAATTCATGGAACAGAAAATGTACATCCGGAAGTTTCTTCAACCGGACGTTTGGGACATGAATATTACAATAAGTTGGGTTACGTGCCTTATGATGTGAAGATTAATGAGAATGCTGCCCGTACGTTGGAGTATGCTTATAACGACTGGTGTATTTATCAGTTGGCTAAAGAACTGAAGCGTCCGAAAAAGGAAATTAAACTCTTTGAAAAACGGGCGATGAACTATAAGAATCTGTTTGATCCGGAAACCAAACTGATGCGTGGCAAGAATGCAGACGGCACATTTCAGGCCCCATTCTCTCCGTTGAAGTGGGGAGATGCATTTACCGAAGGAAACAGCTGGCATTATTCTTGGTCGGTATTCCATGACCCTCAAGGACTGATTAATCTGATGGGAGGTGATAAGGTATTTGTTTCCATGATGGATTCGGTATTTGCTGTTCCTCCTGTATTTGATGACAGCTACTATGGATTCCCGATTCATGAAATCCGTGAAATGACCGTGATGAACATGGGTAACTATGCGCATGGAAACCAGCCGGTACAGCATATGATTTATCTGTATAACTATGCCAAACAGCCTTGGAAAGCGCAATATTGGTTGCGTCAGGTTATGAACCGTTTATATACTCCTACCCCTGACGGCTATTGTGGCGATGAAGATAACGGACAGACTTCTGCATGGTATGTATTTACGGCTTTAGGATTCTATCCTGTTTGTCCGGGTACCGATCAGTATGTCATAGGAGCACCTTTGTTCCGTAAAGCTACCATCCATATGGAAAGTGGAAAGGATGTAGTAATTAATGCCCCGGAGAACAGTGCATCGAATATCTATATACAGGATATGAAGGTGAATGGGCAGGAATATACCAAGAACTATTTCACGCATGATGCGCTGATGAATGGTGCAACGATTGATATTCAGATGGGAAGCAAGCCCAATACATCGAGAGGTGTGAGTGCAGACGATGCTCCATATTCATTTACGAAAGAGTTGGAAAAGAAATAAGAGAGTAGTGATTTACAGAAGTGAGTATGTCAAGGCAATAATGGCGGCGATAGAAACTTGCTGAGACTCTTATTCTGATATTGGGAAAGAGGCGTATGGTACTTGTTTTAAGTAATCATACGCCTCTTTATTTTGTGATTTACAGGTAGGTAAAGTCGTTCATTCTTCTCAAGAAGCAAGTCTCTTGACTGAGAAATATAGGAAAGCAGAACTAAGATATCTTAAATGAGAAGGTCAAATGGTTTTTATGAGGGAACGTAAACCTGTTCTGAAGTTGTGTTTGGAAGTCTGCTCTTTTAGGTTGTTGAAAGTTCGGTTTTTAAAAGAATTATACGGAGATGATTATAAAACCAGTCCCAAGGTGAGGAGCATGCCGAAAAGCAGCATGTTGCGTGATGTCTCTCCTAAGATGGAATTCAATTGCTTTCCTCGGTTTATTTTTGCCATCCTTTGTGTGGTAAGGATGTGAGGAATCAGGTAAATCTGAGGGAGCAGTGCGGCATATATTTTCCCTATCATGATAAAATAGACACAACACCAGCAGGCTACCATGCCTAATAGAAAATAAAGAATCAGTCCTGCCCGTGCTCCTAAACGCACCACGAGCGTCCGTTTCCCGCTTAGGGTGTCTTGTTCTCTGTCGCGGAAGTTGTTGACCATGAGTAAAGTATCTATAACCAGTCCACAGGCGATGGAAGCTAAAGTTACAGCGGTGTTCCATTCGTGTGCCATTACATAAAAAGTACATCCAACCGGAACGATGCCGAAAAAGATAAGTACCAATGCATCGCCCCATCCATGATATGCCAGTGGATAAGGACCGGCAGTGTAAAGAAAGGCAAAGAGAATACACGCAATTCCTACGGGAATCATTTCTATTTCTCCATAGTATAGCAGGCTTAACCCTACGATTCCAGACGCAAGGGTTGTGAGTATAATCCCCACTTTCATGGCTTTTGTAGTGATCCAGCCTTGTGCGCAAGCTCGTTCGGGACCTAAACGGTCTTCTCGGTCGGTTCCTTTAAGGAAATCATAAAGGTCATTGATGAAATTGGCATCTATTTGCATCAGAAAAGCAAATAGAAAGCACAGTAGGGCAGGTGTGAACTGGAAATAGCCATACACATATGCCAGTGCACATCCTATCATGACAGGGATGGAGGCTGCCGTCAAGGTTTTGGGACGAATGGCAAGTATCCATGCTTTAAGTGAGTTGGTTTCAATTATATTCATATCTTTTTAGTTATTTGGGGGCAAAGTTAGTTAAAAAAGGAGGATATAGGAGTCTTATCCAATCAGATTATCTATCTTTACCTTATATTCCAATCATGTATGAGCCGATTTTTAATTTTAGGAGTCATTCCTGTCATGATCATTTTTTCTTCGTGTGCCACAGCCTCTTTTTCAAAGTATAAAGGAGTAGGGCGCATCAAGCAATATGAGTTGTATAGCGAACACTTGCCGGAAGCTTTCGATGGTTTTCGGCTTGCATTTGCATCCGATTTTCATTATGAAAGCCGGTTCACTTCCAAGCGTTTGCATGGCATGGTGAGTGCTTTGCAGCAGATGCAGGCTGATATCCTTTTGTTGGGAGGAGACTATCGGGGACGAAACGGGGGAAATGTAGATGAGTTATTTGACGCATTGTCGCAGGTTCATACTCCATATGGTACCTATGCCGTGATGGGAAATCATGAGCGCGGAGAAGCAGACAGCCTTGTGCGGCAAGCCATGAAGCATACAGGGGTACATTTGCTGGAACATCAGACAGATACTCTGTGGAAGGGAGATGCTTTTATTCAAGTTTGCGGTATACGAAACCCTTTCGATTTGAAGCAGAATGGAGTTTCCCCCACTGTGAGTTTAAAGCCGGAAGATTTTGTCATTATGTTGACCCATACCCCTGATTATGTTGAGGATGTAGATATATCGAATACCGATTTAGCTTTAGCCGGACATACTCATGGGGGACAAGTTAGCTTGTTTAAGCGATGGACTCCGGCTCGTTTCTCGAAATATGGAAACCGCTTCCTTACAGGTATGAAAAAGAACAGTTAGGGGATTCCGGTTATCATAACCAATGGTTTGGGAACTTCCCGTAAAGATATACGTCTGTTTACTCCCAGTGAAGTGGTGCTGATTGTGTTACATCGAAAATGATTCCCTTGATGAGGCTTGGGCCTCAGTCAGCAAGCGGAATACTTCCGGGTGAAGAAAATACCGTACGTCTTTTCCTTGAGCCATACTCTCTCTGATAAATGTAGAGCTGATTTCCAATAGAGGAGTTTGAATAAGCTGGACATGTGGGGGCAAGGTTGCTTCATCTATCTCATAGCCTCGTCGTGGATAAATCAGCAGATGGTAATTGGCGAGGATAACCTCAGGCGATTTCCAGCGGGGAAAAGAGCGCCAGTTATCTGCACCGATAACGAGGTAAAACTCCCGTTCGGGATAGCTTTGTGAGAGTTGCTGAAGCGTATTGACCATATAAGAAGGCCGAGGCAACTTAAACTCAAAATCGGAAGCTATGAAACGGGGATAACCTTTGATGGCAGCTTGTACCAGCTTCAGGCGAAACTGGTCATCCATCAATTCATTTTGTTGCTTCAGTGGATTTTGCGGAGAGACCATGAACCACACTTCATCCAGCTCACTGTATTCACACAGAAAGTTGGCCAGAGCCAGATGTCCGATATGAATCGGGTTAAATGACCCTCCGAAAATCCCGGTTTTTATAGATTTCTTTTCCACTTGCGGTAATTTACGATTTGCCATGCAGTCACCAAAATCATAGCAGTAGCAATGATGTATTCCTCTTTAGCTACAGCCACGATGCCTACAGATAGAGCAGCCAGCCCGATGAAGATACATAAAATCATCATCAGGCGTATTGTTTTTTTAGGGTCTTTTGCCATGTAGAGCGATTATTGGTTAATAAAATCACTGATAACCTTAAAGGCTTCGTTCTGAGCTGTTTCCAAGTCATCGTTTACAATGATAACATCAAATTTATCGGCATATCCCAGTTCAAATTCAGCTTTGGCTATCCGGCTTTCAATTACTTCCGGTGCATCTGTTCCTCTTCCTTGAAGACGGTTGCGCAGCTCTTCTACTGAAGGAGGTTGGATAAAGACAGATAAAGCTCGCTCTCCATAAAACTTCTTGATGTTACATCCGCCAACTACATCTACGTCGAATATTACATTCTGTCCTGCGGCAAGCTGTTTTTCTACTTGCTCCTTCAGCGTTCCGTAAAACCGGTCCTGATAAACCTCTTCGTATTCCAGAAAATCATTGTTGGCAATGCGTTGTTTGAATTCCTCCGGAGAAAGAAAGAAATATTCCACACCGTTCTGTTCCGATCCGCGAGGCGGACGGCTGGTTGCCGATATCGAAAATGCAAGATTCAACCCTTTTGTCAGCAGGTAGTTAATGATGGTTGATTTACCCGATCCTGAGGGTGCTGAAAATATGATAAGTTTTCCCATTACATCACGTTTAATACTTGTTCTTTAATTTGTTCCAGTTCGTCTTTCATCTGTACCACGATGTTCTGCATTTCGGCATGGTTCGATTTGCTTCCGGTGGTATTGATTTCACGTCCCATTTCCTGTGCAATGAATCCCAGCTTCTTGCCCTGTCCATGCCCGTTGACCATTGTTTCGCGGAAATACTTCAAGTGGTTTGCCAGTCGTTGTTTTTCTTCATTGATGTCCAGTTTCTCAATGTAGTAAATCAGCTCCTGCTCCAGACGGTTCTTATCGTAGTCAGTACTCAGTGTCTTTTCAAGCGCATCTGTGATACGTTCGCGTACTTTCGCTACCCGTTCTTTTTCATACGGCTCTATGGATTGTAACAAGCGCTCGATGTTATTGATTTTTTCTGTAAATTTTCCTTCTAAAGCTTTGCCCTCCTGTTTGCGGAAATCCACTAAATGATTCAGTGCCTCCATGATGGTTTGCCGCACAACATTCCATTCTTCCTCCGTGAGTTCTTGTATATCAACCCTTGTCAGTACATCGGGCATGCGGAGTAAGGTGGAAAACCAGTCTGCGGGAAGAGGAATATGGCAGGTATCGGAAATTGATTTAATTTGGTTATAATAGTTTTCTACTAAAGCTGCATTGATAGGGGTAGCAGTCTCTGTAGCATCTTTTTCAATCCACAAACTGAAATCCACTTTTCCTCGTTCCAGAGTCTGCGAGATTAAAGTGCGTATTTCCATTTCCTTTTCACGGTAAAGCGGAGCGATACGGGTAGATAAGTCCATCGCTTTACTGTTCAGCGACTTGATTTCTACGTTAATCTTCTTGTCTCCAAATGTGGCAGTCGCTTTGCCATATCCGGTCATTGATTGTATCATAGTTTTGGTATTTTAGAATGGCTACAAAGGTAGGAATTTTTTTTTAAAGCAACTTTATGAAAGCATGACAAGCATGCGAAAATCCTTCAGTATGCTGTATCGGAGGACGAGGGGGAGATGGAAACAGATCAGGCATTTAAAAACGTCAAGGCGTTTGAATTAAGACGAGCCGGTATGTGCTTTTAAATGTCGAGGTGTTTCTTATGAAACGCTTTGGTGTTTTGGAGGATGCGTTTTGATTCTTGATGAAACTGAAGAAAAGGAAGTATAGGCAAAAAAGAGGGATGAATGAAGTCGGTCTGAAAGCGTTCATTTTAAAGACAACAAGATAAAAAACGAATAGATTAGAGGGAAGGAGTACAAATAAATAGCTATATTTGCACATTAATAAATTAGATGCGGAAAAATTATGTCATGTATTTTACATATTGAAACTTCAACAGAGGTATGCTCGGTTGCATTGAGCCAAGATTCCTCATGTATATTTACTCAAGAGAGTGCAGGTCGTTATGAGCATGGCGAGAGCCTCGGTACGTATATTGACCAGGCATTGAGTTATGCCGACAGCCATGCCATTCCCCTTGATGCTGTGGCGGTGAGCTGCGGTCCGGGGTCGTACACGGGGTTGCGCATCGGTGTCTCCATGGCGAAGGGTCTGTGTTACGGTTTGGGGGTTCCTCTCATTGCCATCCCTACGCTTAAGCTCATGGGAGTTCCTCTGCTGCTGGGCGATGAACTGCCCGAGGATGCGCTGCTCTGTCCCATGATCGATGCGCGCCGCATGGAGGTGTATTCGGCTGTTTATGACCGAGCACTGAGGGAGGTCTGTCCGCCTGCAGCTGTGGTGGTGGATGCCGGTTCGTTTGCTCCTCAGCTCGAGGAGCATGAGGTATGGTTCTTCGGCAACGGGGCGATGAAGTGCAGTGGGGTGATTGCTCATCGCAATGCGCGTTTCATTGAGGGGGTGCGTCCGCTGGCGCGGTGGATGTTTCCGCTTGCCGAGCAGGCGCTTGCCCGGGGGGAGTTTGCCGATGTGGCTTACTTTGAGCCGTATTATCTGAAGGAGTTTGTGGCTTCGGTGCCGCGCCGTCTGCTCTGAGAGGCGGACGGGTTGCCCGCTTTTGCCGGTCGTCTGGAAACAAACTCATAGGCTCAACACTCAAAAAAAACTCATAACTTAAAAACTCAAAAACTCAAAAACTCATGGAATATAATACCCGACAACGCAAGCTTCCGCTTCCCGAATACGGGCGGAGCGTTCAGCAGATGGTGGATCATGCGCTTACGCTTGCTTCGCGCGAGGAGCGGCAACGCTGTGCCGAAACCATCGTTTCTATCATGGGAAGCATGTTTCCCCATTTGCGTGATGCCGGTGACTCCGACAGCCGTCTGTGGGATCATCTGGCTATCATGGCCGACTTTCGTCTGGATATAGACTATCCGGTAGAGGTGGTGCGCAGGGAGGATTTCCGGGTGCGTCCGGAGCCTATCCGGCGTGAGGCGTCGCACATCCGCTACCGTCATTACGGGCGGCTCATCGAGGATGCCATCGAGGCAGCGTGTGCGCTTGCCGAGGGTCCCGACCGTCGCCGGCTGGTGAATCTTATAGTGAATCATATGAAGAAGGATTATCTGAACTGGAACAAGGACGGGGTGGAGAACCGCAAGATTCTGGACGATCTGTGTGAACTGTCGGGCGGACGTCTGCGGGTGTCACCCGATGAGGTGCGTCTGGGCGAGCCGCGTCTGTTCTTTCCGCGCAAGCGGGCTGCGGGTGCCGACGGGCGCCGCCGTAAGTTCCAGTCGCCGGGCGAAGGTAATCGTAGTGATAACCGTTGACTGAAGAGGGGAGGTAACGGGTATGGCTTCGTTCAGAATTGAAGGAGGGCACCGGCTGGAGGGGACGATTGTTCCGCAGGGTGCCAAAAATGAGGTGCTGCAGGTGGTGTGTGCCACGCTGCTTACTGTCGATGAGGTGGTGGTGGAGAATGTGCCTGATATTGTGGATGTGAATCAGTTGATTGCGCTGCTCCGCGATATGGGAGTGAGGGTGGAACACCGTTCGGAGGGGGTGTATGCCTTCTGTGCCGCGCAGGTAAATCTGGATTTCCTGTGCAGTGAGGGTTTTATGCTGCGCTGCTCGCGGCTCCGGGGTTCGGTGATGCTGGTGGGTCCGCTGCTGGCGCGCTTCGGACGGGCGCTGATTTCGCGTCCGGGGGGCGACAGAATCGGGCGACGGAGGCTGGATACACATTTCCGGGGCCTGGAGATGCTGGGGGCTTCGTTTTCGTATGATGCCTGCCGGGGGGTGTATGAGGTGTCGGCTCCGAAGGGACTGAGGGGAACGTATATGTTGCTCGACGAGGCTTCGGTGACGGGTACGGCGAACATCGTCATGGCGGCGGTGCTGGCGCGCGGGCGCACGGTGATTTATAATGCGGCGTGTGAACCGTATGTGCAGCAACTGTGCCGTATGCTGAATGCTATGGGGGCGCGTATCTCGGGCATCGCTTCGAACTTGCTGACCATCGACGGGGTGGAACAGTTGGGGGGATGTGCCCACCGGGTATTGCCCGACATGATTGAGGTGGGAAGTTTCATCGGTATGGCTGCCATGACGGCAGGCGAAGTAACAATCCGCGGGGCGGGCTGTGACTCGCTGGGTATCATTCCCGAGAGTTTCCGCCGGCTGGGTATCGTGCTAGAGCGAAGGGGGGATGATATTTTTGTTCCTCGGCAGGAGCATTACCGCATTGAGTCGTTTATCGACGGGTCGATTATGACGATTGCCGATGCACCGTGGCCGGGACTGACGCCGGACTTGCTGAGTGTGATGCTGGTGGTGGCTACGCAGGCCAAGGGCAGTGTGCTGATTCATCAGAAGATGTTTGAGAGCCGTCTGTTTTTCGTGGATAAGCTGATTGACATGGGGGCGCAGATTATTTTGTGTGACCCGCACCGGGCGGTGGTTATCGGTCATGACCGGGCGTTCAGTCTGAGGGGCGGTAACATGACTTCGCCTGATATCCGTGCAGGGATTGCGTTGCTTATTGCTGCGCTGAGTGCCGAGGGGGTGAGTCATATTCATAACATCGAGCAGATTGACCGGGGGTATCAGCATATCGAGCAGCGGCTTCGGGCGCTGGGTGCGCATATCGAACGGGTGGAGTAAGGGGGTATCGACTTAAAAACTCGTAAACTTAAAAACTAAAAACTTAAAAACTAAAAACTCATCAACTCAAACCGATGATAAAGATTGAAGATGTATATAAGATAGGTGTGCTCGCTAAGCCTCACGGGGTGAAGGGCGAGGTGGTCTTGCAATGTATGGGAGGCGGACTTTCGCATGTGCCGGAATCGGATTTTGTCTTTCTGATGCTCGACGGTATCTTGGTTCCGTTTTTCGTGGAGGAGTTTCGCCTGCGGGGCGACGGAACGGCTTTGCTGAAGCTGGAGGGGATGGATGTTCCTGAGAGGGTGCGCCGCTTTACGGGGGTGGATGTGTATGCCGACCGTGAGGCTTCGTGTACTCATGAAGGAGAGCCGCTTTCGTGGCAGTGGTTCGTGGGCTTCGAGGTTTATGATGTGGAGCAAGGCTTCCTTGGCTCTGTTGAGCGCGTGGATGATGCTACGGCAAACGTGCTCTTTGTTGTGGTGGATGAGGAAGGGGAGGAATTGCTGATTCCTGCCTGTGAGGAGTTTATCGTGGGAATTGACCGTAAGGGGCGTGTCTTGGATGTGGAGCTTCCCGAAGGGTTGATAGATTAGGTGCTTATGTGCTTGTTTGATCTGACATGGGAATAGGTTGGCTTGACATAGGAACCTGTTTTTGATATACGAACATAAGGTGTTTCGGTGGGCAGGGCTCTGAAATGCTTGGCTGTCCGAAGCCTCGTTGCCTCGTTGACTGAAAAGCCTCGTTGCTTGAGAAACTAAAAAACAAATGTAAACCATATGAGAAAGAAAATTCGCCGCCGTGCTTTCTGGCATAATATCAAGTTTAAGTATCGCCTGACCATCGTGAATGAAAATACGCTGGAGGAGGTGGCAGGACTGCATGTGTCGAAACTGAATGGCCTTTCGGTTTTGTTGTGTGCCTGTACGGTGATTTTCCTGACGGCTGCAGTGATTATTGCGTTTACGCCGTTGCGCAACTATCTGCCGGGGTATATAAACAGTGATGTGCGCCGGCAAATCGTGGAGAATGCGCTGAGGGCGGATTCGCTGCAGCAGGCGCTCGACAGGCAGAACAGGTATATGATGACGGTGCGCGATATTCTGAGCGGAAGGGTGAAGACGGATACGGTGGCTTCGCTGGATTCGCTGACGGATGCACGGGCGGAGCAGTTGATGGAGCGCTCGCGCGAGGAGGAGGAGTTTCGCCGGCGTTATGAGGAGGAGGAACGTTATAATCTGACGGCTGTAACGGGGGCTCACGATGCGGCGGGGATGGTGTTTTTCCGCCCGTTGAGGGCGGCGGTTGCTGTTCCGTTTAATCCGGCGGATAAACATTTCGGGGTGGATCTGGCGGCTGGACCGCGTGAGGGAGTCATGGCTGCGCTCGACGGTACGGTTGTGCTGGCGGCGTATATTGCCGGCGAGGGCCGGGTGGTGATGATTCAGCATGCGCAGAATTTTCTGACGGTGTACCGGCATTGCGGCGGGCTGATGTGTGCCTCGGGCGACCAGGTGAAGGGGGGAGATGTGATTGCGCTTACACAGGACCGTAAGGATGCCGACGGCGGAAATCATCCGTTTTTCCACTTTGAGCTGTGGCATGGAGGGGCTCCGGTTGATCCGGCTAGGTATGTGGTGTTTTAGATTCGGCTGGCAAGGCTTTGAAATGAAAAAATGAGGAATGAGGAAAATGATAAATGAAGAATGAAAAATGAGGAATGAAGAATGGCAACTCAAATATTTATCAACGTAGAAACTTGAATTCAAAAACTTAAAAACTCAATACTCAAGAACTTAAAAACTCAAATCATATGAAGAAGAAACAGATAGCAATATTGGGCTCTACCGGCTCCATCGGAACACAGGCCTTGCAGGTCATAGCCGAGCATCCCGATTTATATGAGGTGTATGCGCTCACGGCGAATAACCGGGCTGAGCTGCTGGCTGAGCAGGCTCGTAAATTCTTGCCGGAAGCGGTGGTGATTGCGAATCCCGATAAGTACCAGTGGCTGAAGGAAGCTTTGGCTGATGTGCCGGTGAAGGTGTATGCCGGTGAGGATGCACTGGCGCAGATTGTGGAATCGGGGCCAGTAGATATGGTGCTTACGGCTATGGTGGGGTATGCCGGTCTCCGTCCTACCATGAATGCTATCCGTGCCGGAAAGACCATTGCCCTTGCCAACAAGGAGACGTTGGTGGTGGCTGGTGAGCTGATTACTGAGCTTGCCGTTAAGCACCGTACTCCGATTCTGCCGGTCGACTCGGAGCATTCTGCCATCTTCCAGTGTCTGGAGCCGGGAAATGAACTGAGCCGGGTGATTCTTACTGCTTCCGGCGGTCCGTTCCGCTCTTTTACGGCGGAACAGCTGGAGCATGTTACGCGTGAACAGGCGCTGAAGCATCCCAACTGGTCGATGGGAGCGAAGATTACGGTTGATTCGGCTTCGATGATGAATAAGGGCTTCGAGGTGATAGAGGCGAAATGGCTCTTCGGGGTTTCTCCTGAACAGATTGAGGTGGTGGTGCATCCGCAATCGGTTATCCACTCGATGGTGGAGTTTGCCGACGGGGCGGTGAAGGCGCAGCTTGGGGTGCCCGACATGCGTCTGCCTATCCAGTATGCTTTCTCTTTTCCGGATCGGGTATCTCTGTCGGGCGACCGGCTGGATTTTGCCAAATGGAATACGCTTACGTTTGAACAGCCTGATACCAAGCGTTTCAGAAACCTGGCTCTGGCATACGAGGCGTTGCATCGGGGGGGAAACTTGCCTTGTATCGTCAATGCGGCGAATGAGGTGGTGGTGGCTGCTTTCCTGAATGATCAGATTTCTTTTCTCGGCATGAGTGATGTGATTGAAAAGACGATGGGGATGGTTTCTTTTATCAAGTCGCCTTCGTATGACGATTATGTGGCAACGGATGCGGAGACGCGCCGCATTGCCGCGGAACTGGTGATTAACCGGAGGGCTGGTCTTTAATTTATGGTCTTTAGGATATAAGAATTTACAGTCTTATGAATTTTAAGACATAAGTACATAAGAACATATAAATTAAATTTGAGTTTTGCAAGTTCGCTTTCATGGTGACAAGTTTATAAGGTGACGAGTTGACAAGGCGCAGAAATGCCCGTTTACTTTTGTAGATAGAGAAAAAGCTTTCTAAAACCCCGTCAGCAGAAGCCTTGTAAACAGAGATGTTTTCAACTGATAAGGTGGGTACTTATAAACTCAAAATTCATAATTCAAAACTTAAAACTTACAAACTTAAAACTGAAAAACTAAAAAAAACTAACGCAAATGGAAACATTTCTGATTCGCGCTCTCCAGCTGATTCTCAGCCTTTCGCTGCTGGTTATCGTACACGAGGGCGGACATTTCTTTTTTGCACGTCTGTTTAAAATCCGTGTGGAAAAGTTTTATATCTTTTTTGATCCCTGGTTCTCGCTCTTCAAGTTCAAACCGAAGAACAGCGAAACCGAGTATGGAGTAGGATGGTTGCCTTTAGGAGGGTATTGTAAAATAGCCGGAATGATTGACGAGTCGATGGATACCGAGCAGATGAAGCAGCCGGCACAGCCTTGGGAGTTCCGCTCTAAACCGGCATGGCAGCGTCTGCTGGTGATGATTGGCGGGGTGATGATGAATTTCCTGCTTGCGCTTTTCATCTATTCCATGATTCTGTTTACTTGGGGCGACCAGTATGTGGCGCTGAAAGATGTGTCGTATGGGATGAAGTTTAATGAAACGGCTCAGCAGATTGGCTTCCGCGACGGGGATATCCTTCAGAGTGCCGACGGAAAAGAACTGGTGCGCTTTGATATGGATATGATTCGCAGCATTGTCGAGGCGCGTGAGGTGACTGTAATGCGTCAGGGGGTGGAGACTAAAATCCTGATGCCGGAGCTGAGCCTGCTTGAGGTGGCGCAGCAAGACCCGATGTTCGTGGATTATCTTTATCCGAATGTGGTCGACTCGGTTCTCCCCGGAGGGGCTTTCTGTAAGGCTGGCGTGCAGAAGGGTGACCTTCTGCTGGCTTTTAACGGGAAGAGCCTGAACTCATGGAATGCGTTCATGGAGGAGATGGATCGACTTCGTACGCGTGCGGAAGTGGAAAAATTGCCTTCGGCTTCGTTTGAACTGGTCTTCTCGCATGAGGGATTGTGTGATACGGTGATGGTTCATACCGGCAGCGATTTCCGCGTGGGGGCTATAGGAAGCCGCCCGGATTATAACGTTACTACGCTGAATTATGGCTTCGGGGAGTCGTTCCCTGCCGGAGCTGCCTTGGGGGTGCATACGCTGAAGGGCTATGTAAACGATATGAAGTATGTTTTCACGAAAGAGGGAGCGAAGAGTGTGGGCGGATTCGGTACCATCGGAAGTATCTTCCCCAAGGTGTGGGACTGGGAGCGGTTCTGGTCGATGACGGCGTTCCTCTCGATTATCCTTGCCTTCATGAATATTCTTCCTATTCCGGCGCTCGACGGAGGGCATGTCTTGTTTCTGCTTTATGAAATTATTGCCCGCAGAAAACCGAGCGATAAGTTCCTTGAATATGCGCAGATGGTGGGGATGTTCCTGCTGTTCGGCTTGCTTATCTGGGCGAACTTCAATGATGTGCTGAAATTCTTGTTTTAATCAATAAAACTACATGAATTCGGTGGCGGGGCAACAAAACTTGATCACTTTGTTGCCCCGCCTGCTGTATGTTGTCGGAAAAACTCCGTTTCTTCCCGGCAGTCTTGTCCGGCAGGCAGGAGCGTGGAAAAACGGAACTGAAGTGAAATTAGAAACCGAATAAAATAATGACGATGAAAAAACTTTTGTTGACTCTATTGATTGGAGGAGGTGCGTTAGTGCATACCTCTTATGCCGTGGGGCAGGAACGCCTTCCGGAGTATTTGCAGGCGGAGAAATTTACAAAGGAAAAGCTGAAAACCATGCTGTTCTCGACTATGGTCGATCCGCACTGGTCTTCTGACGGGAAGATTTTTTGGTATGAATATAAAACCAGTGAAGGTACCTTCTGGTATGTAGTGAATCCTTCTGCCCGTTCCAAGGAACTTCTTTTCGACCGTGATGAGTTGGCGGCGCAGCTCAGTGAGGTGGTTCGTGATCCGTTTGAGGCCCGGCAGCTTCCGTTGCGTAACTTGAAGTTGAAAGACGACGGACGGACGTTTACGTTTGAGGTGGTTTCCTCACGTGAGGTGAAGCCGGAGAAAGACCGGAAGGAAAAGAAGGAAAAAAACGAGGTGTTTTACTTTGCCTATGACTTTCCTTCCCGCAAACTGACCCACTTGGATGACGGGAAGAAGGAACCGGAACGGATGGACTGGGCTTCGGTCTCGCCCGACGGACAGACGGTGGTGTATGCCAAAGACTGCAATCTGTTCCGCATGAGCATGGCTGATTACCGCAAGGCGCAGAAGGACGAGAAAGACAGCACCATCGTGGAGGTGCAACTCACTGATGATGGAACTCCCGATTTTGGATATGGCATTCCTTACAGTATGCTGAACACAGATACACTCTGCAACGGGAAGCGCCGTTGGGTATATGGTTGCTGGTCGCCCGACTCCCGTCATTTCGTGACTATCGTGTCTGATGACCGCTCCGTAAAGCCTTTATGGGTGATTAATGCGCTCGCCGACCCACGCCCCACGCTGGAAACTTATAAATATCAGATGCCCGGAGAAATGACCGCTCCCGAGGAGCATTTGTATCTGTTTGATATGACAGCGAATACTCGCCGCGAAATCCGTACAGCTGCATGGAAAAACCAGTCGCTCGCATTGGAATACCGTCCGCAGGAGCAGAAAGAACGCGACCGTGAGTGGAATTCTCCCGTATGGCAGGGCGATAACAACCGCTTCTTCCTGACTCGGAGCAGCCGCGACCTGCACCGCATCGATCTCTGTACATACACGTTGGGACAGGATTCGGTGGTGCCTGTAGTGCGTGAGCGGATGAATACGTATCAGGAAACCCGTCCTGTGCATGTCTTTGGCGGGGGCAAGGAGTTTATCCAGTGGAGTGAGCGCGACGGATGGGCGCATCTTTATCTTTATGATGACAAGGGAAATTTGAAAAACCGCATCACGAAGGGGCCTTGGCATGTGGAGCGTGTGGTGAAGGTGGATGAAGCTTCGCGTACGGTGTATTTCATCGCTAACGGGCTTGAGAAAGGGGAGCATCCGTATCATGAGCAGCTTTACCGTGTGAATGCCGACGGAAGCGGTCTGAAGCGGCTCACGGAGGGCGATTTCTTCCACCAGCCGGAGATGGATGATGATGCCCGGTATATAGTGGATAATTATTCGCGGGTGAACACCATCCCCTGCACGGTGGTGCTCGACCGCAACGGAAAGGAGGTGATGAAGCTTGAAGAGAGTGATTTCTCCGGACTGAAGGCTGCGGGGTATCAGTTTCCCGAACTGTTTACGGTGAAGGCTGCCGACGGGGTTACCGACTTGTATGGAGTGATGTATAAACCTTATAATTTTGACTCGACCAAGGTTTATCCCATCATCGACTATGTGTATCCGGGACCTCAGGTGGAGGCGGTGTATTATCCGTTTACGCGGATGAGTGTGCGTACTGACCGTCTGGCACAAGCCGGATTTATCGTCATTTCGGTGGGACAGCGCGGCGGACATCCTTCCCGTTCAAAGTGGTATCATAACTACGGATATGGTAATCTGCGTGACTATCCTCTGGCCGATCATAAGGCTGCCGTCGAGCAGTTGGCTGCCCGTCATTCGTTTATAGACATTGACCGCGTAGGCATTCACGGACATTCGGGCGGAGGATTTATGTCTACAGCCGCTATCTGCCAGTATCCCGACTTTTACAAGGCTGCCGTATCGTGTGCCGGAAATCATGACAACCGCATTTACAATCGCTGGTGGAGTGAAACACACCACGGGGTGAAAGAGGAAATAACAGCCGAGGGCGATACTACTTTTGCCTATAAGATTGCCACGAATCCTGAAATCGTGAAGCAGCTCAAGGGGCATCTGATGCTGGTGCACGGCGACATCGACAATAACGTGCATCCTGCCAATACGTTCCGGGTGGTAGATGCGTTGATTCGTGCCGGCAAACGCTTTGACATGCTCATTCTTCCCGGACAGCGTCATGCTTTCGGTACGATGGATGAGTATTTCTACTGGCGTATGGTGGATTATTTCTCAAAGTATCTCAAAGGGAAATGTGAAGATTCGGTGGATATTCCGAAGCGGTGAAGTTGTGGAGGAACTTTCTCCTTCAGCTTTCAGAAATGAAGCTTGATTAGAATAATCTTATTTAAAAAGACCGTATCATGTGCTGCATTCAAGCCCTGATACGGTCTTCTTTTTCTTAGCCTTTAGTTTTTCCGTAACTGTTGCGGCAGGTGTGTGTTCTCTCCGCCATTTTTTCTCCGGAGTTGATTTACTTGCTTCTGCAAGTTGAAATCTTTCATCCCGAACCGGTCGAAGCACCGCTGCCTTTATGCGGATGGAGAATCTGGCAACGGGTTGGGGCAAGCAGCAGAACCAGCGGAGCAGGCAGCCTACTCCAGCAGATTTTCGTAGACCGGATGCAGTTCTTCGGGCGTGTAACCGCTCCGGATGCGCCACTCTTGCGGATAAAGATTATTGGCTCGATTTCCTAAATTCTTCACAAAACCGAGCGGCACGTGGCGGTAAGTCACCAAGACATATCCTTTGGGAACAGACGAGTCGAGTATGATGGCTTCTCTGCGCAGATAAGACAGCGCTTGGGCAAGCGTCAGATCCGTCTGCGGAAATGCATCCTTGCACAGAACGGTGCTCATGGCAAGCGTGTGAGAAGGCATCCAGTCTTTTCCCTTCAGTTCGGCAAGGGTAATTCCGGCATGAAGAATGCGAAGCGATTCCTTCAGCTCGTCGTAAAAACTGGCATAATCCGCAGGGATAGCTATGGCAAGGGTGTCCTCCATGCGGAACGAGAAATTACCGGCATGCTGAATCCACGCCTCCGTTTCCTTGGGGAAGGAGACTCCTGAAACTTTGCTTCCCTTCTGCATCGCCTTTCCTTTTCCACCTTTCCGGAATCCTTCTGCTTTCCTTCCTCTTCTTTCCGCAGCATCGGTATAGACGGTTTCTGCTATTGTTCTGCGAGAGTAGACCGAGGCAGGCTTTTCTTCTTCGCTGTCACCCGATGGTGAAATACCGTCAGCAAACCATTCACCGCCGTTGCCGGCATGACAGCCGTTAGCTTCTTCCCGGCGGGTATTCTCCCCGGTGAAGCAGGAATTTCCCGCTTCGGAATCCGGCTTCTTGCGGAGCACTGCCACAAACAGTCCTTCGCCCGAAGTGTGATGAGGCAAGAAACGGTACACTGGAAAATCCTCCCCGGTGAGATTTCCCGTAATCCCCCATTCCGTTTCAGTATCTACCGGAAGAACTTCAGCCCCTAACGTCGAGGCAATCCACGCCACATTGTCCTCGTTCTCTTCGCGGTTAAAGGTGCAGGTACTGTAAATCAAAATTCCTCCCTGTTTCAGACAAGGCCAGATATCAGCCACGATACGACGCTGACGCTTCCAGCAGAGTTCCACTCCTTCTGGACTCCATTCGCTGATGGCCCTGTCATCTTTGCGGAACATCCCTTCGCCCGAGCAGGGCACATCGGTGAGGATGACATCAAACCTTTCCTCCAGCCGGGAGAAGTCGGCAGGGTCATTGTTAGTCACAATAACCTCCGGATTTCCCCATTTGATGAGATTCTCAGCCAATACCTGCGAGCGTGCACGCATCACCTCATTTGCCACGAGCAGGCTTCCCTGCGGCAGGCAGTTGCGCACGAGGGTGGACTTCCCTCCCGGAGCAGCGCATAGGTCGAGCATGACCACCGGGCGGTTTACATAGCGGCGGACGGCTTGCGCGATAAACATCGATGCCGCCTCTTGCACGTAATAGAATCCGGCATGGAAGAGCGGGTCGAAGGTGAAAGCCGGGCGTCGGTTCAGATAAAACCCGTTGTCGGTCCACGGAACAGGATGGGCTTGGGGTGGGGCAGGGGCATTCTTTCCGGTATTGGTCCGGATGCTGACCGGCTCGTCTGCCTGTAACGCTCGGCAGAGGGCATTGCATTCGGCTTCTCCCATGAGTTGTCGGGTTCGTTCGATAAATTCAGAAGGTAGGTTGGGCATGGGTTTTAGTTTTTAGGTTGATATGTTTTTAGTTTTTAAGTTCTTAAGTTTTTAAGGTGAATAGTTGACAAGGTGCCAGATATCTTTTCATTCTTCATTTTTCATTATTCATTCATTGCTCCGCAGTGCGGACAGATACCTTTTCTCCGCATCTTCGCCCCGCAAGCCCCACAGGCATACGGATAATCCGACGCCCCTTTTAGCTGCTTGAAGACCCATACAGAGTAAGCAGTCAGACAGAGGTATGCTCCATATACCGGCAGACAGGTGAGAAAGATATATAAGAAGATGCAACACGCCGCCACTCCCGTGAGATAAAACAGCGCCACCTCCACCGAAGTCTGATGAAACAAGTCATCTAGCATGGCTATCCCCATTAGGATGATGAGCCAGATGCAAAAGATGAACAGTCCGATGATGAAAGGCAGCTGAAACGGGTTGAGCGAGGGGTTGTAATAATACGCCTCCCACACCGATGGGCTGAAGTGCAGTATCGAGTTATAGAGTGTGGCAGCCACAGCCATCAGCCACGAGAGCGACAGAGGGAAGATGCTGTCAATATCATTCAGACCGATGAGCCGGATCTGCTTGCGCCGCACGGCACGCACGGCAAACCATAGTGCAAATCCGGCAGAGATAACCAGAAACGGCACCGTATGCGAGCTACTGAACCATAGGATACCCTGCGAGATAGGGTCGACCGGAACGATGCCTTGCAGGAGCCTCTGTTCGGGAAGCCATCCGATGGTTTCCTGATCGCGTGCCACCTTTACCCACAGGGAATAGATGGAATCATCGGGATGGACGGCAAACTCCGCCACCACCAGTTGGTCGCCCTGCACCACCGCCAGCGAGTCGGTGAGCGGCAGATGATAGAGCCACAGCGTATCAGCCACCACCTTGAAGTTGGCATTCAGCCTGTACGGACGCGAAATTCCCTCCGCTTCCGTACTTCCGGTTCCTTCTGCAGACACCGTTTCTTCTGCAGCCGCCTGCTGAAGCACACGCTCCGCCTGCATCTGCTGCACACGCTCCGTCAGCAGAAGAGGTTTCTCCTTTGCCGATGCACCGGAATGCTCTGTCCGCATCCCCTGCTCACGCTCCGTCAGCATCCCCTGCACATCTTCAGCCCCGAGTCCCTCCGCTGCAAAAACCACAGCGAGGCAGAAGCCGATGAGTACCGGAAAAAAAGCCTTCCACCTCATTCCTCTGAATCAGCATAAACTTTCATCTGACATACCTTACAGTCGAACTCCAGCCGGAACCGCCGTCCGTCGGAACTCACCAGATAATACGGCTCGCGGAACGGAGCACGCACCTTGTGATGCACCGGACACCAGCCCATGCTATATCTCAGACAATGCTTGCAGAACATCAGCACCGCACCGCGAGACGGCTCCAACTCGAATGCCGGAGCTACCCGCTTCACCCCATGGTCATGATAAAACGCAGCCGCACGGCGGTTCATCACATTCCCCAGATACGTTAGCTCGGCAGCAGGATAGGGGTGCGTCGTTGCTTTATGTAATACCGTTTCGCGGCGGTAATTCAGCCGCCGTGTCCTCAGCAGCGCCTCCGTGGCACGCCGGCGCAGATCCGCCAGCACCGACGAAGGAATAAACCAGTTGTCTGAAAAATCAACCCCGATGCTCCGCGCCACCAGGGGCGTACCCCCCAGCTTGGCCAGCTGCGTACGCCGGTTCTCATCCTGAGGCGAGCGTGCCGTTTCCTTGGCATATTCAATGGCAGTCGAAGCCCGGTTCCCATCTTCGTCAGTCAGGGTCAGTGTAAAGCCGAAAGCATTCTCACCGAGATTCATATTCACCTCTATCCTGCGCACAGCCGATTGCCGCTGCAGGGTTCGTTCGAATTCCTGGTCGAAGTTACGGTACAGTCGCGTTTTCGGCACCACATGAGGCACTTCCTGTAAAAAGAGTTTGTTTCCTTCCACTCGGTTCACACGGAAGCCTTGCAGCCGCCCTTGCCCGTCGAGGAAACATAGCCCGTCGCCGTTGGCAAAGCGCTTGACGCCCGCCACCGTAATCCACGAGCGTCCCACCTCCTTCACCGTGCCCACTTCCTCACCCATTGACTTGGGTGTATCAAACGAGAAAATCCCCCCGTTGCGTCCGTGAGCCAGATAATCGGTGAATCCCCGGTTGAAACTCTTCTCTGGCAGCGGGTCAAAGCCCAAATCCACCTTTCCCGATGAAGTTCGCCGGTACTCCTTTCTTCGTTTGAAGATAGCATCCAGCTTTTTACGGTACCATGCCGTGACATTCTTCACATATGCTACATCCTTGAGCCGTCCCTCAATCTTGAGCGACGAAGCCCCCGCATCGAGCAGTGCTTCCAGATTCTCCGTCTGGTTCAAATCCTTGAGCGAAAGCAGATGCCGGTTCCGCACCACCGTCCGCCCGTCGGCATCCACCATATCGAAAGCCAGCCGGCAGAACTGCGCACACTCCCCCCGGTTGGCGCTGCGGCCGTAACACGCCTCACTCACGTAACACTGACCGCTGAAGCTCACACACAGTGCCCCGTGAATAAACACCTCAAGCGGCGTATCGGGACACGCCTTGTGAATCTGCGCAATCTCACCGAGCGAAAGCTCGCGCGGAAGCACCACCTGACGGAACCCCGCCTCGTGCAGGAAACGTACCCTCTCAGCCGAGCGGTTATCCATCTGTGTACTGGCATGCAGCGCGATGGGCGGCAGGTTGAGACGCATGATACCCATATCCTGCACAATGATGGCATCCACCCCGATGCGGTAGAGCGCGGCAATCATCTCCTCCGTACGCAGCAGCTCCTCATCGGTCAGGATGGTATTGACAGCCACATAAATGCGCACATTAAACTGATGGGCATACTCTACCAGGCGGGCAATATCGTCGAGCGAATTCCCCGCAGCTGCCCTTGCCCCGAAGCAGGGAGCCCCGATGTAAACGGCATCGGCACCGTGATTAACCGCCTCAATGCCGCACTCCAAGTTACGGGCAGGGGCAAGCAGTTCTATAAAACGAGGATGAGTCATAATGCAATTATCTGATTAAGTTAATATCGTAAGGCGTTTCCTGATACACATAATAATTAAGCCAGTTGGCAAAAAGCAGATTGGCAGTGCTGCGCCAGCGCACCAGTGGACCTTGTTCTGGGTCGTCGTTGCGGTAATAGTTCCGTGGCAGGTCAATAGGCAAATTCTTGTCAAGGTCGCGGCGGTATTCGCCGTCAAGAGTGAGTGGCGCATATTCCGAATGACCTGTCACAAAGAACTCACGTCCGCCTCTCGCCATGACGATGTGGATGCCTGAATCGGCAGACTCAGAAATGATGCTTAGCGATTGATTCTTTTCTATATCTTCTTTCCTTATTTCCGTATGCCGGCTGTGCGGAACGAAGAATACATCATCAAATCCGCGGAAAATGGGCAACTGCTGAAAGCCCTTGCAAACATGGTGTTCGAAGATGCCGAACATCTTTTTCTCAAGCGGATATTTGGGAATGCCGTAGTGATGATAAAGACCCGCCTGCGCAGCCCAACAGATGTAAAGGGTGGAAGTAACATGCGTCTGTGCCCAATCGAAGATTCCGGTGATTTCATCCCAATATCCCACTTCCTCAAAGTTCAGATGCTCTACGGGAGCTCCGGTGATAATCATTCCGTCATATTTTTCGTTGCGCATTAATTCGAAGTCTCGGTAAAAAGCGCGCATATGCTCTATGGGCGTATTTTTAGGCGTATGACTTTTCAGCTTCATGAAACTCACCTCAATCTGCAAGGGCGAGTTTGAGAGCAGGCGGATAAGGTCTGTCTCGGTGGTGACTTTAATGGGCATGAGATTGAGAATGACAATCTTCAGCGGACGGATGTCTTGTGTTGATGCTCTCGAATTGTCTATCACGAAGATGTTTTCTTCCTTAAGCAAGTCAATAGCAGGTAAGCAATCGGGTAAGTTTAGTGGCATGGTGCTTCGTATTTTTGTATTTTGTGCAAAAGTACGAAAAACTTCATAATGTTCTGTCAAAAAGCAAAGGGAATCGAGAGACAGCCTGTGTCTTTCAATTCTTTGTCGTGTTGGCTTGTTGTGATAGGTTCAGTATGTGTACGGCATCTACTGGATGCGAGAGTCAGATGCGTATAGAGAATGGGCAGGCGATATACGTAGCTGATGAGTTTCTGGTTTCATAGGAGACTAGAATTAGTCGGGAGGAGTAAGTTGCGTGGAATGGAGAGTAGAGTTTTACCGGAAAGTTTTCCTCTGGTTCATTGGGAAGACAGCAAGCAAAGCCCTGTCACGCTTTGGCGAGCGGTGACAGGGCTTTGTGAGATTCCCGTTACGGGGAATGGGTTTGATAATGAAAACTTAAATGGTTTATTCGTATCCGTTTACTTGAATAAGGTTCGGATTCTTATCAAGAATACTTTGAGCGAAGGGGAAGTAACGGTGTTTAGGTTCGAACTTGCGCACTTCGATAAGTTTTTCTTCTGCAGAGGCATCTAATTTGATCGTAGCTCTGGTTTCAGGGTTAGAACCGTTCATGTCAACGGTACCTATTCTTCTTTCCAGACGGCCGTTTAATACGGTTTCTGCTACCATTTTTCCGCTTGCATCTTTCCAACGAACGATGTCAGCACGACGAAGACCTTCTCCTGCAAATTCCACGCTGCGTTCGCGGTGAATAAGTTCGCGTAGCTTGTCTTTGGTATTGTATTTCTGTCTGTCCATGGCTGGCATACCTGTTCTCGTACGTACTTCGTCTATCTTATCGAACACATCTGTCGACGGACCATTCAGCTCGTTTTCAGCTTCAGCCCAAGTAAGCAAGACTTCTGCAAACCGGAAGACGATGGGACAAGCATTTGTATTCCATATATCCGTATATTGTGTGATAGGCGACAGGTATTTGTTCCAAGTAAGTCCGGTTTTAGAGGCATTGTCGGCTGCCGTCATGAAGTTAGGGTTCGAAGCCTTTTCCCCTTTGGCATTTACAATCTCTTTATCTAATGTATTGAATACAGCAGTAGAGCCGTCGCTTTTAACATAATTGGCACCCGGATAAATGACGGTAAGAGCCAAACGCGGGTCACGTCCCTTGAACGGATGCTTTTTATCGTATCCTGAACCTTCTTCATCAATTGTTTTACCGTTGGTCATTTCGTAGGCATCTACCAATTGATGAGTGGGCACGATTGAAGACCAACCACCGTCACCGTTATTATACATCTGACCAATTACACCCAGTGGCTTGGTAGAATTGATGTATTGCACTGCCAAGATGATTTCTTTTGAATCTTGTCCTGCCACTTGGAAAAGTTTGCTATATCCTTCTTTACCTTTTTCCAGGTCATACTGTTGCAGGTCGATAATTTCTTGAGCTTTCGTTTTTGCAGTGCTCCAATCACCGTAATAGAGTGCTTCGCGCATGCGTATAGCCAGAGCGGCACCTTGAGCAATTCTACCTCTTTCGGTTGGTTTTACACTCAAGTCGTAAGTGTAGGTATCCAGTTCGGTTTCGATGAATGTTCTCACTTCATCCTCCGTCTTTTTAGGAACCTGTGCATCGACGGCACTTTCATAGTTCTCAATGATAGGCACACCGCCATATAGCCAGTTCATCTTGAAGTATCTGTATGCTCTGATTACGCGGGCTTGTGCAATCAGGTCTTTCTTTGTTTTTTCATCAGCAAATGTTACTTTTTCTATGTTTTCCAAGAAGGTATTACACCGGCGGATAATGGTAAAGTCGTAGAAGTTGGCTCCAGGGTTGGCAGCCGAGATGGTTCCGTTAGCAAAGTCTTTGTAGCCTTCCCAAGAGAAGTTGTTGTATCCAAAGTCAGAGGTACAGTCCATGTAGAGGATTTCAGTGCCGCTTTCCCATCCGTCATAACATCCGACAAGGAATTTCTGAGCGTCAAGTTCTGTTTGCCAAGTAGTACTTGGAGTCATGGCATCAGTTGGTAATGTATCCAGGAAGTCGTTGCAAGAAGGCATTACAGCCAATGCTGCTCCAGCTAATATATAAGAAATAAATTTCATAATTCAATTAATTTAAGGTTTAGCTTAGAAAGTGATGTTTACTCCGAATGCGTGTGTTCTCAGCAACGGATATGAAGACAGGCGCTGGCTGGTAGCTTCAGGGTCGATGTTTATTTTCATATTGTCGATGGTGAACAAGTTTTCAACAGAGTAATAGAAACGTACATTGTCGATTCCCCAGTTGGCAAGCAGGCTCTTGGGAAGCGTGTAGCCCAGCTGCAGGTTTTTCAGACGCAAGTAGTTGGTATTTTGCAGCCAGAAAGTGGAAACTGCATTGCGAGAACTACTCGGAGAGTTGGTATCTGTAAAGATACGAGGCATGGAAGCATCGTGGTTAGTTTCAGTCCATGCGTCTTTCCAGATGCTTGCAGGATGTCCGGCATCTCCTGAGAAGGCGCCATATACTTCGTGTGCATCAAACAAACGTGAAACTTTGGCTGCACCGTTGAACATCAAAGAGAGGTCAAATCCTTTCCATCCAGCGTTTAGGTTCAGTCCGAAAGTATAAACAGGATCACTGCTGTTTGCCATTACACGGTCTTTCCCATTAAGTGTTCCGTTACCGTCAGTATCCACATAGCGTATATCACCGGCTTTGAAGTCACCACCGCCGAAGGGATTGCCGTATTTGGCCGTAAATGCATCTGCTTCTTCCTGAGAGTTGAAGAAACCATCAGCCTGATACAAGTAGTAAGAGTTCATGGCAAAGCCCACTGCGTTTCGTTGGCTATATCCTGTTTCAAGATAGTCTACGCCGCCTAAATCAGTGATTTCATTGTGGTTATAAGCGAAGTTTGCAGCAGCTCCGAAACTCCAGTCGCCCCACTTGTCATTATAGCTGATATTTAATTCCACTCCTCGGTTCACCATTTCGCCCACATTGTCTTTGTAGGGAGAGAGAGCAAATTCGTTGGGTACTGCTACGTCCATCATGATACCTTCGGTTTTGCGGTTATAATAGTCAACAGAACCGGTTACTTTATTGTTGAATAATCCGAAATCAATACCTACGCCCCAAGTCTTCGCTTTTTCCCAAGTAATGGTGTTCAAGCGGAAAGAACCCTGATAATAACCGGAATTCAAAGCTCCTCCAAACGGGTACGTAGCTCCAATTTCATATGTGTTGATGGCAGGATAGAAAGCACCTGAAGCATCTGCGCTATTCAGTGCATCCTGATTACCCAACATACCCCATGAACCACGAATCTTTAAGTTGCTTAACCAGTTCTGGGCTCCTTTCATGAAATTCTCTTCACTGATGCGCCATGCTCCAGAGAATGAGGGGAAGTAGCCCCATCGGTTTCCTTTGGCAAAGCGTGAAGAAGCATCTGCACGGATATTGGCTTCCAACAAGTACTTGCCGGCAAAGTCATAGTTGACGCGTGCAAACCAAGAAATCATGGCAAGTTCGCGACTGTAGCCTTCATTGGTTTGTGTAGCGGCATCTCCGGCATTCATATCGGTCAGATTATCATTAGGGAAGTTCTTACGATATGCTTTCATGTATTTGTAGTTATACTTTTCAGTGTGCCATCCGGCCAATCCTTTCAGGTTGTGTTTTCCGAAAGTCTTGTCGTAGTTCAGCAAGACATCATAGTTTGTGCGGTCCCAGCGGTAATATCTTTCATCAAGTGAGCTTGGGTCGGAAGCTTTGTTTGGATTATATTGGATAAATGGCTGGAAGTATTTGTAATTCTGTAAGTCGTTTACATACGATCCAGTTAAAGTCAAGGTCAGTTCATCAAGAATCTTATAGTCTAGCGATGCCAGTCCGGTGAAATTATAATTGTCGCGTGTAACCTTCATTCCCGAGTCAAGCCAAGCTATAGGGTTTCCGTCTGAAATGGTTCCGTAAGTACCGTCCTCATAGCGATTTACAATCCAAGGAGAAATAAGATTAAGCTGACGGATAATTTGATCGGAACTTCCTCCGTAGTAAGCCGAGCTGGCATCATCGTATTTGTTTTTGATATATGCGAGATTGATTTTTGCACTCAGGCGTTTGGTGATTTTCATGTCAAGGTTTGTACGGGCATTAAATTGCTCTCTTCCTGCATTCGGTAACACACCAGTCTGATTCAAATAACCGAGCGAACCCATGTATTTGGCATGCTCATTACCTCCGGAAATATTGATATTGTGGCGGTGTTGAATACCTGTTTTGTAAGCCAGGTCATACCAGTCGGTGTTGGGATAATTAGGATCGGTTCCATCTTTAAATTTCTGTATTTCATCTGGAGTGAAACGGGGAGCCTTGTCTTCACTTTTCAATGCATCATTATACATGCTTGCATATTCGTAAGAACTCAGGCGGTCAATGGTTTCGGTGGTATTCTGAAAGCTGATATAACCGCTGTATGAGATTTTCGGCTTTCCTGTAGAACCGCGTTTGGTGGTAATCAAGATAACGCCGTTGGCTGCTTTCGAACCATAGATGGCTGCAGAAGCTGCATCTTTCAATACAGAGATGCTGGCAATATCGTTCGGGTCGAGATCGCCCATGGCTTCCGATTCCACTCCGTCAATTAATATATAAGGAGAAGCAGAGTTCAAAGTACCTGTACCGCGCACACGGATATTACCGCTATCCATACCCGGTGCTCCGTTGGTTCCCGTAATGGTAACACCCGGCATTAATCCTTGTAATCCGCTGCTCACGTTTTGTATCGGTCGGTTTTGGAGCTGTTCACTGTCAACAGAAGATACAGAGCCGGAAAGGTTTGCTTTTTTCTGTGTACCATAACCTACCACCACTACTTCTTCCAAAGTTTCTGTGTCTTCTTTCAGCACCACTTTCAGTTCACCATTCTTGGGAGCTAAAACCTCTTGTGATACATATCCGATGTAGGAAATAACTAACTTCGCATTCGGTGAAGATACGTTCAAGGTAAACTTACCGTCGAAATCGGTAATCGTTCCATTTGTTGTTCCCTTTTCCAATACGTTAACGCCAATTAAGGGAACTCCGGAGGCATCAACTACCACTCCGGTTACATTGGATGCATTGACTGTTGCTGTTTTGGTTATTCCTGGAGTTACAGATGCACTAGCCATACTGGTGGCACTGGCAGCTATAAGAAGACTCAAGGTTACAGGAATTGCAGATAGCAATTTTCTCTTTCTTGGCGAATTGCCTGATGAAAAGATAGAGTAATTTTCCATAAGTATTAAGTTAATTATATTAGTAATGAACCTTCCATTAAGAAGACTCAAGTTTATAAGGCTTTGTTCAGGGCTCAAAAGTATATTTTATGATGATAAATCTCAAATTTTATTAGTTAAAAATGCAAGCATAAAATAAAAAAAAGGATACAGCCGATTGAACTGTATCCTTTGTTATTTGATTAACAATAACTTAATTTTAGTCTACTGTTTCGTGATTAAAGTCCTCATGACTTCACACCCTGCGTGTTTGGTTTGAGTGCTTCATCTCATTACAGTCTGTTCTTGTAAACAGTAGCCATCAGCTTTTGGTATTGGTTCTCAATTTCCATGTATGCCTGAAGGTTTCGGTATACACCTTCGGCTTCCACATAGTAATCGATGATAGAAAGCTGTCCGGCTGTAACGGCTTGTTTCAGCAAGTCGAGTGTTTGATGCATGAGTGGAATGTCATAAGCCTGCATGGCTTCGTTGAGCTGCTGTATTTCATTAAACTGGCTCTGTATGTTCGCTTCGGTTTTCAGCCGCACGTCATCCCGCTGCAGTTGGGCACTGATGGCCTGGGCGCGAGCTATTTGCGTGCGTTTCCGTTTTGAAAACAGCGGAATGCTTCCACCTACAAGAAACCCGTTGCTCTTTTCTCCTAAAGAAGTGTTACGCCGGTAAGCCACTTCCAGTTTTGGCAACCAGTTCTGTCGGTTTACACTGAGTTCTTTGTCGGCAGCCCGTGCGGTAGCATCTGCTTCAAGAAGGGTTGCATCGGTTGTCATGACCTCATCATACAAGGCTGAGTAACTGGTTACCGGAGTAAGAACAGGATACGAGCTGCAAGCAAACTCAAGCGGAAGGTTTCCGTTCATGGCAAGCAACTGTTGGAGCGCATTACGATGAGCAGCTGCATTCTGTGCAACCTCCGTTTGAACATTCATGCGTTCCATCTTGATTTTATTTACTTCTAAGATATTGGCATCCCCTTTTTCCAGGCGTTCATTAAATAAAGCCAACAATTCCTCCGCATTTTTTTTACGCTGTTCCAGCAGCTTCTGCTCTTGGTTCAACCGAATCAAGTCCAGACACAAGGTTTTGGCTCTAAGCAAGACCTCACGTCGGTTCATTTCGTTCCGTCGGTTGAGTACTTCTTGCTGAAGCTTTCCCTGCTTTTTTCGGGCTGCATAGAGGGTAGGAAAGTCGAAACCCTGCTTCACTACCAATTCCGAACTGGCCACACCTTCTACTCCTTTGGCGAAGAAAGGACTGTATTCCACAGAAGGGTCTTCCAGATTGTTTAAAGTCTGCACTTCCATCTGGGCAGCATGAGTAGCTTGTTGCTGCGACTTCAGTTCCGGGCTGTTTTGTTCGATGCTACGTAATATCTCATCAATGGATTGAGCTTGCACTGCGCCGGAAAACAGGAAGGCTGCTATAAATAGATTAAATTTCATATACATACTGCTTTTACTGGATTGTTTTATCTGATTGAATTTTTTCTTTTTTGCGATTCATAAGCTCATACACAATCGGAATGATGAATGCATTTAAAAAGGTTGAGGTGAGCAGTCCGCCTAAGATAACCTTAGCCATCGGACTTTGAATCTCATTTCCGGGCAAACTGCCGCGGAGCGCAAGCGGAATCAGAGCCAAAGCTGACGAAAGAGCAGTCATCAGAATAGGATTCAGGCGGTCGAGCGAGCCTTGTATGATGCTTTGTTTTACATTCATTCCCTGTTCTTCTCTCAGTAAATTATAGTGGCTGATGAGCAACATGCCGTTACGTGTGGCAATGCCAAACAGCGAGATAAATCCGATGATGGCAGGAATACTGACTTCGCCGGTTGTCATCAGCAGGGCAAATACTCCGCCAATCAGTGCGAGCGGAAGATTAAGAAGAATCACGCCGCTTTGCGATGCGTTTTTAAACTGCATATATAAGAGCAGGAAGATGACCACAATACTCATGGCAGAGGTAAGGAGCAAAGTCTGGCTGGCTGCCTGTTCACTTTCAAACTGTCCTCCGTATTCAATGTGATATCCTTCCGGTAGTTGGATTTTCTGATCTATCAGTGCTTGGATGTCATTGACTACGCTGCGCAAGTCACGTCCGGATGTATTGGCAGAGATAACAATCTTGCGCTTTACATTTTCACGGTTTATAGTGTTGGGTCCCATGGATGATACCACATCGGCTACGGCAATCAGTGGAATTTTCCGTCCTTGGTTGTCATCTATCATCAGGTCTTTTACATGATCTATTGAGCCGCGGTTATCTTCACTGGCACGAACCACCAAGTTAAAAGCTTTGCCTTTTTCGTACACCTGTGAAACCACTTCTCCTGCCATGTTAATAGTGATAAACTCATTAAACTGAGGCAGTGAAATGCCATATTTGGCAAGCAGTTCACGCTTGGGAACAATCTTCAGTTCCGGGCGTTCGATTTGTTGCTCCACATTTAAGTCGGCAATACCTTCCACGTCGCTCACTGCTTCCTTGATTTGATTCCCGATCATGAACATACGGTTCAGGTCGTCGCCAAATAATTTGATGGCGATGTTTGCCTGCGTTCCACTCAGCATGGCATCAATACGGTGACTGATGGGCTGGCCAATTTCAATATTGGCTCCAGTTATGACAGACAGTTTATGACGCACCTCTTCAAGCACCTCAGCGTGCGAACGCTCGTCGAGTTCAAAAGGGGCTTCAATTTCAGATACATTGACTCCTAAGGCATGTTCATCGAGTTCGGCACGTCCGGTCTTTCGGGCTACGGTCTTTATTTCAGGGATGGTGAGCAGAAGTTCTTCCGCTTGTCGTCCGATGCGGTCGGATTCTTCCAGTGAAATCCCAGGCATAGAGCTGACATTAATGGTAAACGAGCCTTCGTTAAACGGCGGAAGGAAGCTGTGCCCTAAGGTGAAGAAACTTCCTAAAGCCAGGATAAACAGAGCAATGGTCCCCCCAAGCACTGTTTTTTTATGCTCTAAGGTCCAAAGCAGGGCTTGTTCGTAATGCTTCTTTAACCATACAGCCAAGAAAGCTTCGCGTGGAAGTCCTTCTTTTTTGGAATCACCCCCAAGCAGGTAACTGCACAGCACCGGAGTCAGGGTGAGTGCCACAATGGTTGAGGCGAAAAGAGAAACGATAAAGGCTACGCCAAGAGGCACCAGCATACGTCCCTCCATCCCGGTCAAGAAGAACAGGGGAATAAAGCTGACAATGATAATCAGCGTAGAATTCAAAATCGGCATGCGCACTTCGCGCGAAGCATTAAACACCACTTGCCGGATGGGCAATCGTTCGGCTGCAGGAAGCATGCGGTTTTCCCGTAAATGTTTCCATACGTTTTCTACATCCACAATGGCATCATCTACCAGCGAACCGATGGCAATAGCCATACCTCCGAGGCTCATGGTGTTGATACTGAGTCCCATGTAGTGAAGAACAAGAATTGCTACCAGAAGCGACAGCGGAAGGGTTACGAGGGAAATGAGGGTAGTGCGTGTGTTGGCGAGGAACAAGAAGAGCACGATTACTACAAAAAACGCACCTTCATAAAGCGATTCCTGTACGTTGCTGATTGAACTCTCAATGAAGCGCGACTGGCGGAAAATGTCGGTTGAAATCTGTACGTCTTTCGGAAGGTTTTTCTTTAAGTCATTCAAGGCTGCCTCCAGCTGTCCGGTCAATTCGATTGTACCCGTATTGGGCTGTTTGGTTACTGTAACCAGAACGGCTGGTTTTCCTTTTTCAGAAGCCAGCCCCAGTTTGGGCTGTTGAGCACCAATTTTCACGTCGGCAATATCTTCTAAAGTAATCGGTGCTCCATCCACGGTCTTGATAACAGAGCGAGCCATCATCTGTACATCATCGGTTGAAATGATACCTCTTACAATATATTCATTACCATATTCATAGATGACTCCTCCGTTTGTATTTTGGTTCATGTTTCGGGTAACAGCCATCACTTCACCTAAGGATATACCATAATGCTTCATGCGTTCAGGATGAATTAAAACTTGATATTCCTTGATGTCACCGCCCAAAACAGCAACCTGTGCCACTCCGCCGGTAGAAAGCAGTCGGGGGCGGATGGTCCAGTCGGCAAGCGTACGTAAGTCAAGCATGGAGGTGCTGTCGGCAGTCAGACCTACAATCAGTAACTCACCGAGAATAGACGACTGTGGACCCAGTGTGGGTTTTCCCACATATTCCGGAAGACTTTCGGCTGCTGCTGAAAGCTTTTCAGAAACAATTTGCCGGGCCAGATAAATATCCGTATCCCAATCGAATTCTACCCACACTACCGAAAAACCGGTAGTAGAAGAAGAGCGTACCCGGCGAACGTTAGTTGCTCCGTTTACAGCCGTTTCAATAGGGAAGGTAACCAACTGTTCAACCTCTTCGGCAGCCATGCCGTTTGCTTCGGTCATGACCACTACGGTGGGGGCATTCAGGTCGGGAAATACATCCACTTCTGTATGAAAAGCTGTGTACATACCTCCGATAAGCAGAAGTACGGAAGCTACAAGAACCAAGAGTCGGTTTTGCAGCGAGAAATGTATTATTTTATTCAGCATTTGATTTTTATTTGTTGGTTTGTAAGTATCTTGGTTTGTCGGTCTTTGAGTTTGCTTCGTCTGAATTCCGGTCAGGAAAATCGCCTGAAGAACTCTAAAACTGAAACACTCAGAAAACTCAAGAACTAATGATTATGCGTATGTCCCGGTATTGCATTTGAAGCCGAAGCCAGTTTAACATGAATTGCACCTTGTGTCACGACTTGTTCACCTTCGCTTAAGCCAGCCAGAATTTCAATGCGAGTTCCGTCGGTGGCTCCAGTATGTACTTCCCGTTTCTGATACCCCTCTTCATCCAGTTTGACATAGACAAAGTGCAGCCCTTGCTCTTCAGTCAGAGCCGAGACCGGAACGCTGATTATATTCGGACGCTCACCCGACAGCAGCCATACTTCAACGAAAGCTCCCGGAAGAATATCTACGCGGTTATCAAACTCAAAAGTGATGGGAATATAAAAAGAGGTATCTCCGGAAGATTTTCCGTAAGAAATAAGCCGTCCCTTCAAATCGCTGAGGCTGTACACTGCCTTTTGGTAAGGTGTCTGAAAATTAGCTGAATGGATGGATGAAAGCTGCTTGTAATACCGTTCGGAAACCTCGGCACGCAGCATGAGGCGCTGGGTTTGAGTAACCGTGAGCAGCGGTTGTCCGGTGGTGACATAATCGCCCTCTTTTACCAAACACGTTTTGATATATCCGGCGATAGGCGATTTAACTGCAACTCCTTTTCCGGAGCGGCTGGGCGATAAAGCCTCATAAGCCAAGCGTGCATTCTCATAACTTTCCTTGAGCTGCGTGAATTCCTTTTTGGAAACAATCCGGCTGTCAATTAGCTTTTCTGCCCGTTCATATTCTTCTTTAGCTCGTTCATAAGCAATGCGGGCACGTTTTACGGGGTCACCGTCTTGTAAATTCTCGGCAGAGATGCTCAGTAATTCACCTCCTTTGCTCAGTTGCATCCCCTCGGTAAGGTTTCTGTTAAACGAAATGATTCCCGAAGAAGCAGCAACAACGGTAGCTTCATTTCCTTGAGATGCAATGATTTGTCCGCTGGTAGGAATCACCTCACGGAACGGGGCAGCTTTCACTGTTTCAACCGTAATACCAGCTGCCTTTGCCTTTTCGGGTGTCAGAATGATTTCGTCAGAATGGCTGTCATGCTTATCGCCTTCATGAGCATTCAGCTCGGCTTCATGGTCATGTCCTTCGTGTGCGTGATTGTGTTCAGTACATGCGCTCAGGAGGAGTGCGAAAAACACTCCTGTATAAATAAGTTTCTTCATAGAATAAAAAAATGATGTTTCTGTTTAATGCAAAAGTATCTCTTATTCTCTGCAACCGGGTTGTGTGGTTACAGAAGTGTCTAAACCAGCTTGGAGAGCAGTTGGTTTAGATAAATCATATTAAGACAGATGGATAGCAGAAACCTCATCAAGCACAGTAAGAAAAAACTGTAGATGGAGCTTCTGGTTACTTTTTTGATAGTGTCTTAACGGTTAAGAGTGAAAAGCTGGAGGAGCGCGCAGATTACCCGTTGTGACGCAATACCGTGAGTGGAGCTTTTCAATATAAATTGAATATGCTTCCTTTGCTTCATTGTTGTGAAAGGTAAAGCGTTCTAAAACATTGAGTAATGGGTAGATAAAAGAATAGAAAGAATAATCTGGAGTGACGTCTATATGACGGTCGTGCTGCGATGAAAAAGAAAAATGAGTAATGCAATCAGCATGACAAGCGTGGTTTTCGCATCCTTTAGCCGTGTGGTCTTCATTCCCAGCAGCTTGAGACGGGCAGCAAGTCTCTAAATCAGCGTTCAGACAGAAGCGTTCTTCATGGTGATGATGAGGGAAAACGCTTGCCACCAGCATAAGAATGCTGACGATTAACAGGCAATATGTCTTGAAGCTGTGTTTCATTGAATTTTTGTTCCGCATGCAAAGATAACAGAAATCCGATGATTTTGCAAGCGTCTTCGGAGGCTTCTTTATCAAGAAGTTCCATCCGGATAAAAACGTCAAGGTGAGGGAGAGTAAACGCCAAGGTGGGTCATTCGGTTTTCTTAGGCGTTTTACAACAAACGTCAAGGCGTTTTTTTATGATAAAAGAAAAGCGCAGAAATGCTTCGTTCCGGAAAGCATTTTTGCGCTTTGTTTATGTTCTGCCGATGTGAAAACAGACAGGTTAGTTGGCTGCCTGCCTGATTTTAATCTTACGGTCGTCTGGCCCTTTCGGGTGAATGACTTTTTCTACTTTGATATGAAACTTCAGTACAGAGTGACCTCGGATACTTCCTGACCCGCTTGTACCATAAGCCAGCTGATAAGGGATATGTACATCCGCTCTGTCTCCCGGGACCATTCCTTTATAACCGGCTTCTGCCGTGGCTTTCATGAGTGCTGTTTGCCATCCGGAAACAACTCCTTGCACAAGGAATGTGCTGGGAGAATAAATCTCATCTGTATATCCATCTTTCCAGTCTCCTTGATAGTTTCCGTCAAACTTTTCATTGTTGATGAGCCATCCGTTGTAATACACACTTACACTATCGGTAAACAAGGGAGCTTCTCCCGTTTCCTGCTGGGTGTAAAAATGTACATAAACAGAGTCGGTCATGGTGTATTCCTCTCCCGAAGGTTTAATGATACCTCCGTTAAGGTTATTGTCTATTCCGTTTTTGTAATTAGGTACACAATACCATTTCCCGTCTGCATTTTTCCGTGCCAAGTCAACAATCGAATCCAAGTAATGATCGTTACGCGCTTCCCAGTTGGCATAAGGGTCTTCTACAGCCGTGTCTTCTGCACAAGAGGCGAAGCCGAGTGAACATGTTACCATCAAGGCAACTAGCCAAAGTATATTTTTATTCATTCATTCTGTTTTTTTAAGTTTGTTCGTCTTTTAGTTTCCAAGTTTTTGAGTCTGTGCCGTATCAGCAAACTTTCAAACTCAAAAACTAAAGAACTGAAACTTATTATTGCAATGTTTTCAGCAGACTTGTAATGCTTACTTTATCTGCAATGATGTTGTTCAATTCAGAAATAGCTACGCGTTCTTGTTCCATGGTATCGCGGTTACGCAAAGTCACGCAGTTGTCTTCCAGTGTCTGGTGGTCGATGGTGATACAATACGGAGTACCGATTGCATCCTGACGGCGGTAACGTTTTCCGATGCTGTCTTTCTCGTCATACTGGCAGTGGAAGTGGAATTTCAAGTCGTTCATGATTTCGCGTGCTTTTTCCGGCAGACCGTCTTTCTTCACCAAAGGCATGACTGCAAGTTTCACCGGAGCAAGAGCTGCAGGCAGTTTCAAGACAACGCGGGTTTCTCCGTTTTCAAGCTTTTCTTCGCAGTATGAAGCACTCATGATGCTGAGGAACATACGGTCAACACCAATTGAAGTTTCAATTACGAACGGAGTGTATGATTCGTTTATTTCCGGGTCGAAGTACTTGATGCTCTTTCCTGAGAATTTTTCATGCTGGCTCAAGTCGAAGTTGGTACGGCTGTGAATACCCTCCACTTCTTTGAATCCGAACGGCATCAGGAACTCGATGTCGGTAGCAGCATTGGCGTAGTGAGCCAGCTTTTCATGGTCGTGATAACGGTAGTGGTCGTCACCGAATCCTAATGCTTTGTGCCATTTCAGGCGGGTTTCTTTCCATGTCTTAAACCATTCCAGTTCGGTTCCCGGTTTTACGAAGAACTGCATTTCCATCTGTTCGAATTCGCGCATACGGAAAATAAACTGGCGTGCTACGATTTCATTACGGAAAGCCTTACCTATCTGTGCGATACCGAAAGGAACTTTCATGCGTCCGGTTTTCTGTACGTTCAGGTAGTTTACGAAGATACCCTGAGCTGTTTCCGGACGAAGGTAAACTTTCATAGCTCCTTCCGAGGTAGAACCCATTTCGGTGGAGAACATCAGGTTAAACTGACGGACTTCTGTCCAGTTCTTGGTTCCAGAGATAGGGCAAACGATTTCTTCATCTATGATAATCTGGCGAAGTTCGTTCAAATCATTTGCGTTCATTGCAGCGGCAAATCGCTCATGAAGTGCATCACGTTTGGCTTGGTGTTCTAATACACGGGCATTGGTTGAACGGAACTGTTCTTCATCGAATGCTTCACCGAAACGTTTGGCAGCCTTGGCTACTTCTTTATTGATTTTTTCATCGTATTTGGCGATTTGGTCTTCAATCAAGACATCGGCACGGTAGCGTTTTTTTGAGTCGCGGTTGTCAATCAATGGGTCATTGAATGCGTCTACGTGTCCCGATGCTTTCCAAATGGTAGGGTGCATGAAAATAGCTGAATCAATACCTACGATGTTTTCATGAAGCAATACCATGCTCTGCCACCAATATTGTTTGATATTGTTTTTCAGTTCCACACCCATCTGACCGTAGTCGTAAACTGCGCCGAGTCCGTCGTAAATATCGCTTGACGGAAACACAAAACCATATTCTTTACAGTGTGAAACTAATTTTTTAAAAACGTCTTCTTGTGCCATTTTTTATTTCCTTTTTGATTTTTTATTTCAAGATTCTGTATAGTAGGGCACAAAGATACATATTTATAACTGAAAAAATACGATACCTGTATTAATTTATCTTATGAATCACGGCGTTTGCCTTTTACTTGTCTGTGAAAAAGGGATTTTTTTCTTATTTTTGCTTGTGAAATGGCGATTGAAGGAGGACCTGTGTTTTGTTAACGTGTCCTTTTCCCCCTTTTTCCTATGAATAAATTGAAGAGGGTGTAAAACCTTATTCGTATTTGCCGGTTTACTTCTTTTATGGAGAAGTAAACAAAGTGAATTTACTGAGACTTGGAGTTTTTATGAAGCAAAAATATAAGGATAAATATACATTGATGACCACAGCCCCCATTCCGGGATTGATTGCTTCGCTTGCTGTTCCTACAATTGTCAGCATGCTGATTACCTCGTTTTATGTAATGGCAGATACTTACTTTGTGGGAAAAATAGATACACAGGCCACTGCGGCTGTGGGGGTTTCTTTTTCTGTCATGGCGATTATTCAAGCGTTCGGCTTTTTCTTTGGTCATGGTTCGGGTAATTATATTTCGCGTAAATTGGGAGCGAAAGAGTATAAATGTGCAGAAAGGATGGCTTCTACCGGTTTCTTCTGTGCCTTTATTGTCGGAGGAATAATCACATTGACCGGATTGCTGTTTCTTACACCGATTTGTCGGCTGCTTGGTTCTACTCCAACGATTTTGCCTTACGCTGAGACTTATTTGGGAATCATTCTTTTGGGGGCTCCCTTTATGGCTTCATCGTTGGTGCTTAATAACCAGATGCGTTTTCAGGGGAATGCAGTCTATGCTATGGTGGGAATTATTGTGGGGGCGGTGTTGAATATCGGATTGGATGCATTGCTGATTCTGGTGTTTCATAAAGGAATAGCCGGGGCGGCATGGGCTACATTGGTGAGTCAGGTCTGTAGTTTTAGTGTCTTGCTTTATATGGATAGGAAAGGAGAAAATATCCGGATTCATTTCCGTAATTTCTCTCCAAGCAAGGAGTTGCTAAAAGAAGTATTATATGGAGGAAGTCCTTCTCTTTGCCGTCAGGGGCTGGCAAGTGTGGCAACTATCTTGCTGAATGTATCAGCCGGAAGGTATGGCGATGCGGCGATTGCCGGTATGTCGATAGTTACGCGCATCTGTATGTTTATCAATTCGTTTGTGATTGGGTTTGGACAAGGTTTCCAGCCGGTTTGTGGATTTAACTACGGGGCGGAGTTTTATTCGCGTGTGCGTCAGGGATTTTGGTTTTGTGTAAAGCTCGGGGTTGTTTTCCTGACTTGCTGTTCAGTGGCTGGCTATATTTATGCACCGGAAATCGTTTCTTGGTTCCGGAAAGGAGATGTTCAAGTAATCGAAGTGGGAGCAAGTGCCTTACGCTGGCAACTTATAACCTTGCCTCTCGGAGCGTGGGTGATACTCTGTAACATGTTGCTTCAAACCATTCGGAAACCGGTTCGTGCGGTGCTTCTTTCGTCGGCCCGTCAAGGTCTGTTTTTTATCCCTTTGATTTTGCTCCTTCCTTTCTGCTTGGGCTTGCAGGGAGTGGAGATGACGCAGGCTGTTGCCGATTTATGCTCGTTCTTATTGGCATTGCCTCTTACGGTGCCTGTACTCCGTGCTATGCGTGCTGATGCTCCAACGGATTAATTCTCTTTCCGGGAAAAAGCGGCTGGCTGATTCTTGTTTCGTTTTTTTTGTTGTATTCGTTTCTTATCTTGCCCAGATTCATAGAAAAAGTTTGCAAGGCTATGCTTTACAGTTTCTTGGGTACGGAAGTTTTTTGTAATTTTGCCAACATAAGAATAAGGACATGAGCGAAGATATATTTAACAGAGAAGAAAAAAAAGAACCCGAACAAGAGGGGCATTCAGATTATAAACCCGTTTCGGTGAAGGATGAATCAGTGAAGCGTCAGTTAAGTGGCATGTATCAAAACTGGTTTTTGGACTATGCTTCGTATGTGATATTAGAGCGAGCCATTCCTCATATCAACGATGGCTTGAAACCGGTGCAGCGACGTATCCTTCATTCAATGAAACGCTTGGATGATGGTCGCTATAATAAAGTAGCCAATATCGTAGGTCATACGATGCAGTTTCATCCTCACGGAGATGCTTCTATCGGTGATGCTTTGGTTCAGTTGGGGCAGAAAAATCTGCTGATTGACTGTCAGGGAAACTGGGGAAACATTCTGACGGGCGACAGTGCGGCTGCTTCGCGTTATATTGAAGCACGTCTTTCGAAATTTGCACTTGATGTGGTCTTTAATCCTAAAACCACGGAGTGGGAGGCTTCTTATGACGGACGTAACCGGGAACCGGTAACTCTTCCTGTTAAATTCCCATTGTTGTTAGCTCAAGGGGTTGAAGGTATTGCAGTAGGACTTTCATCGAAGATACTTCCGCATAATTTTAATGAGTTGTGTGATGCAGCTATAGCTTATCTTCAAGGAGAAGACTTTCAGCTTTATCCTGATTTTCAAACCGGAGGTGCGATTGATGTTTCACGTTATAATGACGGTGAACGTGGAGGTGTGGTTCGGGTTCGTGCCAAGATTTCAAAAATAGATAATAAAACACTTTGCATCAGTGAAATTCCTTATGGAAAAACCACTACTTCGCTTATTGATTCGATACTGAAAGCTATAGAAAAAGGAAAAATAAAAATACGTAAGGTTGATGATAATACCGCAGATAAGGTGGAAATTCTGGTGCATTTGGCTCCGGGAGTATCTTCTGATAAGACATTGGATGCTCTTTACGCTTTTACCGACTGTGAAGTGAATATTTCTCCGAACTGTTGTGTGATTGATAATAAAAAGCCTTGCTTCTTGACCGTGAGTGATGTATTGCGTAAATCGGTTGATAACACATTGGGACTATTGCGGAAGGAGCTGGAAATAGAGAGAGAGGAAGTGCTTGAAACCCTTCATTTTGCTTCACTGGAGAAGATTTTTATAGAAGAGCGCATTTATAAAGACAAACAGTTTGAACAGGCTGAATCAATGGATAAGGCATGTGAATATATTGATGAGCGCTTGACTCCGTATTATCCGCAGTTTGTGCGTGAGGTAACAAAGGAGGATATCTTGAAGCTGATGGAAATCAAAATGGCGCGTATCTTGAAGTTTAATAAAGAGAAAGCCGATGAACTGATTGTTAAGCTGAAAGCTGAAGTTGAAGAGATTGATAACCATTTGGCTCATATTGTTGAATATACAGTTGATTGGTATACACGTATAAAGGAGAAATATGGAAAAGATTTTCCAAGGTGTACCGAAATCCGGAGCTTTGATACGATTGTAGCTACGAAAGTAGTGGAGGCCAATGAAAAACTATACATCAATCGTGAGGAAGGATTTATTGGTACCGGACTGAAAAAGGATGAGTTTATTTGTAATTGTTCGGATATTGATGATGTGATTATCTTTTATAAAGATGGAAAGTATAAAATTGTACGAATTTCGGATAAACTCTTTGTAGGAAAAAATATTCTGTATGTAAATGTATTTAAGAAGAATGATAAACGTACGATTTATAATCTCATTTACCGGGATGGAAAAGAGGGAAATTATTACATTAAGCGTTTTAATGTAACCTCTATGATTCGTGACCGTGAGTACGATGCAACAAAGGGAGAACCGGGGTCTAAAGTGGTTTATTTTACTGCAAACCCCAATGGGGAAGCTGAAGTAATCAGAGTGGTTCTGCGTCCGAATGTGCGTATTAAGAAGACTGCTTTTGATAAGGATTTCAGTACGATTCATATTAAAGGACGTCAGTCTATGGGCAACTTGCTTACAAAGTTTGAAGTGCATAAAATCACTTTGAAGCAACGGGGAGGCTCTACTTTGGGAGGACGTAAGGTTTGGTTTGATTACGATGTCTTGCGTTTGAACTATGATGGAAGAGGACAGTATTTGGGTGAGTTCCATAGTGAAGATAGTATCTTGGTTGTTCATAAAAACGGGGAGTTTTATACTACTGATTTTGATTTGAACAATCATTATGATCCGGATATTCAGTTTGTGGAAAAATTTGATGCGGAAAAAGTATGGACGGCTGTGCTTTATGATGCAGACCAGCAAAATTATCCTTATCTGAAGCGTTTTACTTTTGAATTAACCTCTAAGCGGTTGAGTTATTTAGGTGAGAATAAGCAAACACAATTGATATTGTTGACTTGTCAGGTTTATCCTCGTTTGCAGATTGTCTTTGGTGGAAATGATAAGTTTAGGGAAGGATTGATTGTAGAGGCGAGTGACTTTGTAGGTGTGAAAAGTTATAAGGCAAAGGGTAAGCGCTTAACTACTTATGCGGTTGAGTGTATAGAGGAATTGGAACCGACGCGAATGCCCGAGCCGGAGGATACAGAAGACGCAGAATTGGTTGAATCTGAAGAAGAAGTATCAGATAATGAGTAAAATGGTTATAGAAAATCGGATAAAGATAGTAAAGTGCCTTCTGCTCTTTATAATCTTGGTTTCCGGCTTGGAGGGAAAGGCTCAGGAGGATAGCTTGAAGGCAAATCGTTACGTAATGAGTTCTTTTCTGCTGGGAGCTGGTCATGCCAATGTATTAGATACTTATCTTTCTCCCTTAGAGTATGAGGGACCGGAGGTGCGTTTCCTTTATGAAAGAATGCGGATGACTCGCATGGGGAGGGGAAGGATTTCCGTGCAACATATTTTGCAGGGAAACTTTTATTTGGTAGAAAATCCGGCGAAGACAGCTGATATGTATGGAGGACTGTTGAATTGGAGTTGTGCTTTTCATTATCAGTTTCCGGTGAACGAATCGTTGAAATTATTGGCTGGACCGGTATTTGACTTGAATGCCGGAGGAGTTTATAACACGCGAAATTCAAATAACCCGGCACAGGCAAGGGCTTATGGGGGGATAGCTGCTTCAGGAATGGCTATTTATAAGTTCCGTATAGGAAACTATCCGTTGGTGGCTCGTTATCAAGCTACGCTTCCTCTTGCAGGGGTGATGTTTTCTCCTGAGTTTGGTGAATCTTATTATGAGATTTTTTCATTGGAAAACGGGGGAAGAAATGTATTGTTCACCTCTTTACATAACAATCCTTCCCTGCGTCAGATGTTGACGCTTGATTTTCCGGTTCGTAAAGTGGTAATGCGGGCTGGGTATGTTTGCGATATCCAGCAGGCTAAAGTAAACCATCTGAAAAATCATACCTATTCGCATGCCTTTATGATAGGCTTTGTAAAAAACTTCTATCTCTTGAGAGGAAAAAATAAAATTAGTATGCCTCATTCCGTTACTCCTTATTAAATATGAAAAAGTATCTTTATAGTTTTGTTGGTTTCTTTCTGGGAATAACTTTGTTGTCTTGCATTCGAGAGGATGTGTCGGGGAATTCTCCGCAAGCCAATTTTGAATCGCTTTGGAAAATTATTGATGAGCAATATTGTTTTCTGGAATATAAAAAACAGGAATATGGCTTAGATTGGGATGAGGTGCATGAGCGTTATGCTAAACGTATTACTGCATCAATGGGTTCGGAAGCTTTGTTTGAGGTTTTGTCGGAGATGGTTAACGAACTGCGTGACGGGCATGTTAACCTGCATAGTTCAATGGCTTCATCACAATATCGTGAATGGTTTGATGCATATCCGCGTAATTTCAGTGACAGTATTCAAGCTATTTATTTGCGGAAAGACTATATTAATTCGTCTGGTTTGACGTACCAGATATTGGAAAATAATATAGGTTATATTTATTGTGAAAGCTTTTCTGATGGAATCGGAGACGGGAATCTGGATCAGACATTGAATAGATTGGCTATATGCGACGGACTGATTCTGGATGTGCGAAATAATGGGGGAGGAAACTTGACCACTGCTCAAAAACTTGCATCTCGGTTTACTAATGAAAAAGTCTTGGTAGGATATATGTGTCATAAGAAAGGACCGGGACATACTGATTTTTCAGAACCAAAACCTGTATTCCTGGAACCTTCGGATGGAATTCGCTGGCAGAAAAAGGTAGTGGTCTTGACCAACCGACGCTCGTATAGTGCTACGAATGATTTTGTGAATTCAATGAAGCTGCTTCCTCATGTAACGATATTGGGTGATAAAACGGGAGGAGGCTCTGGCTTGCCGTTTAGTTCAGAACTTCCGAATGGTTGGTCTATCCGTTTTTCAGCCAGTCCGATGTTCGACCCGGAGATGAATCAGCTGGAGTTTGGAATTGCTCCTGACCGGAAAGTAGATATGATAAGTGAGGATATGCGTAAAGGAAAAGATACGATGATTGAGCTGGCCTGTGATTTGCTGAAATAAATTTGCTTTAAAATTTTGCAGATAAAAGAAAATAGTCTATCTTTGCACTCGCTAACAAAAAGGAAGTGCGCGCCTGTGGCGTAATTGGTAGCCGCGCCAGACTTAGGATCTGGTGTCGAGAGACGTGTAGGTTCGAGTCCTATCAGGCGCACGGAAAACGAAATTTCATTAAGGTCATCTTAATGAAATTTCGTTTTTTTTATGCGTTTATATAAATGAAATCAATGGACTGTCGATTTTTATGAGTGCGATTGTAAGTTTGTACATTATTATTTGCATTTATATGAGGAACTTCGTTTTGATAGTGACTTGCTGAATTCTTGGATTTTTCCGGTTGAAATTGAAACTGGAGGCTTTGAGTTGAGCTTGTTTAAACGTTTGTGTGAGATGAAGCCTGCTTTGAGTAAAAAAATGGCTCAGTAGATTTTTAGTGGGGATAGCCATATAAATTTGCTATGCGGAAAAGGA
>Glacier_p1__coassemble_129_pt1 | contig 194128 bp, 159 predicted proteins | sample Glacier_p1__metabat2_high_PE_021 | metagenome-assembled genome bin Glacier_p1 | reverse complement strand
TGGGCAAATACCAGAGTGGCCAAATGGGGCAGACTGTAAATCTGCTGGCTTACGCCTTCGGTGGTTCGAATCCATCTTTGCCCACTAAGAGTTGCGGAAGTAGCTCAGTTGATAGAGCATTAGCCTTCCAAGCTGAGGGTCGCGGGTTTGAGCCCCGTCTTCCGCTCTTGAAAATCCTGATTCCGGAATCCGGTTTCAGGATTTTTTTTATCCCTCAGCCTGTCATTCTGAAAAGACGAAGGCTCACAAGGCTTACTCATTGTTCTTGGAAATTCAACCCGGAAACCATTCACCTGTTCTACCTGGAGCTTCAGCAGTAGAACTTCAATAAAAAGGCTGACAGATTTCCCTGTCAGCCAAGAGTATGGAATGAATCAAAGAAAAAGACAAAACATTCCTATCTTCCTATTTAAAACTGGAAGTATATAAACGGCTGAATATCGCTGCTCTTTACCTGAATCACAAGATAAATCAAGGCTACAAGCAAGAAAGCTTGAACAACCAACGGAAGGCGGGTGACTCCCCGACTGCATGCCTGCTGCCAACTATCCGGACACCAATGAAGCAAGAATCCCACAGCCATTAAAGCAAATACCTTCCAATAGCCTGTTACCAGCTGCTCTAAAAGCTCAGGATGGAAAGCCGTAAACACCTGACGAATCATGGTAATGGAGGCATCGAAAGTCGCATTACGGAAGAATATCCAGCAGAAACAGACAAAATGAAATGTCAGCAATACAGCAAATACTTTACGGATACCGGTGCTGCGATAATGCTTGGGACGATGAAGCAAACTGCGCAAAAACTTATGCACAGCAAGTGCCACTCCGTGAAGTCCACCCCATACGATAAAATTCCATGATGCTCCGTGCCATAAACCACCCAAGAGCATGGTCAAGGCAAGATTGATATACGTACGTATCTTACCCTTCCGGTTTCCACCTAAAGAGATATAAAGATAATCGCGTAGCCAAGTAGAGAGTGAAATATGCCAGCGATGCCAGAAATCGGTCACACTGTCTGACTTGTAAGGCGAATTAAAGTTAATCGGGAAACGAAAGCCCAAAAGCAGAGCTATTCCAATCGCCATATCACTATAGCCTGAAAAGTCGCAATAAATCTGAAGCGCATAGCCATAAACCCCAAACAGGTTTTCCAACCCGGAATATAGACCGGGATTATCAAAAATACGCTCCACAAAATTAACACTGATATAGTCGGAAATTACCGCTTTCTTAAATAAGCCACTTAAGATAAAAAAGACTCCCTCACCGAACATTTCTTTAGAAACGAACAGGGGCTGACGAATCTGTGGGATAAAATCGCGTGCACGCACAATGGGACCTGCCACCAGCTGAGGAAAGAAAGAGACATAAAAAGCATAATCAAGTAAATGATCAAGCGGCTTCAAGTCGCGCCGGTAAACATCGAGCGTATAACTGAGTGACTGGAAAGTAAAAAAGGAAATACCAACGGGCAAGAAAATATCGAGCGCATGAAACTCTCCTCCCCAAAAAGGAGCAAGCATCTCGTAAAAGAAATTGGTATATTTGAAATAAACCAGCAAACCCAAATTAATACACAGACTGATTATTACCAGCAGTTTCCGCCTCACCGAATCAGTTGTACGCTCCATGATACGTGCCAGCAAGAAATCGGAAACCGTTACCACCCCCAACAGAAAGAAATAAATTCCGCTGCTCTTATAGTAGAAATAATAAGAAAATAAAGTTACAAACAATAGACGTGCCGTTGTTTTACGCTGCAAAAGCATATAAACCAACGTAAATCCAAGAAAGAGAAAAAGAAACAGACCGCTACTGAATATCATCGGCTGTTTCGGATTGTAAGTCAAAACCTGTATTAGTTTATCCCAGTCAATTCCGAGTGTCATCTGATTGAGTTGCCACATAATCGTTATAGGCTTTTATAAATGCTTCGTGTAACAATAATCCCTGTAAAATATAACCATCGTGCGTGAAATGTATCTTATCACGCTGAAAAGCATGAGCCGCCGCCCAGTTACGGCAAGCATACTGTTTTCCGCCGACTATATCATATAAATCCCATAATGCAAGCTGATTTTCTTCAGCAAACAGACGCTCGGTATTCACAACCGACGGCGTACGCGGATTAATAATCCTCCCCTGACGTCCGTTTCGTACATACGCTCCCGGAGGAGTGGTGAGCAGAAAAGCCGCATTGGGACAACCACTTCTCAATGCGGTCAACAGGCTATACATCGCTGCCTTATGTTCGGCTGACGAATATCGACGGCCATGAGCCTCATTCGTGCCAAAAGAAAGGATAATCAAGTCGGGGTTCAAGCGTATCACCTCACCGATACGTTCAGGCGTGGAAAAAGTGGCACAAGTGGCTCCGTTTGCTCCTAAAATATGATATACCACTCCGGCACGCCCCGTTTCATGAGCCAATCCGGATGTGCGGTAAGTTACTTCCATATCTAATACTGCCTGATTACCGAAATCATTTTCAAGCTGACGCCGCATGACATAAGGAAAAACATGTCCACGCACATGGGAGTCACCGATATGAACAATGCGAACCGGGTGACTCAGCGTCTCCAGTTTCTTCCAGAAACCCTGAAGAGACAATCCGGGATCAATTATTCTATTTTCTTTCGTTTCTTTGAAAGTGGCAGGTAAGGGATTGGCAACTGCAATGAATTCCATCAACTGCTGCAGTTCGCGACTTGGATATACGATTCCGGAGTTACGGTCACGCCGGGCCTGCTCCGGCAGCTCATCTTGCCCCCAACAAAAAACAGCTGAAAGACACAGCAGCAAGCCGAGGCATATCAGTCGCAACTTGACGGCACATCTATTTTGACTCATAAGCTTTTCGTTTATCATACTGCTCCTTACCATAGATCAATGTATCAAACAGAAGTGAGGCCAGATGCTTTCCGCCTCTGAAATTAATATGCGTATAATCATAATTCGCCATTGAAGGTTTACTTTCTACCATTTCAACGATGCTTCCTTCGCCTCCCATCGCCTCAAACAGATTCCAGAATGCAACCCGCGTCTCCGCTGCCAAAGCCTGCTGATAGCGAATCAGATTTTTCACTCCTGGCATAGTACGCAGTTCGCCCTGTTCATCCTTATATTCACGGTCGCCTACTCCTATAATCAAAACCGCAGCATTCGGGAAAGCTTTTTTTATCCGCTCTACCACAGGTATCATCGCTTTTTTATAATAGGTATAATTCACGCCTTTTTCAAAAGCCACATTCAGTCCGTATTGCAATATGATTAAATCGTAAGTGCGTAACCGGTTATAATCCCTCAGGCGAGACATGGGAATATGCCCTAACTGTTGTCCACTGCTACCGCGCATACTGAAATTGTCGAGTGCAATTCCTTCTTCCGAATCCATCGTCACCGCATAGAAAAGAGAAGCTGAATCGGACTGTTCTACAGTCCATGTAACTTGACCGATGCGTCCTTTTACTGAAGCCGACTGCATCAAGCTGTCGCCTTGAAACGAATAAGAGGTCACCTTACTGCCATTCACACGAGCAGTCAACCGTAAAGAGTCGGCAGTCAGAAAGTAAATAGAAGATACTTCACATGTATCTAAGTGAGAAGCATACTTACGTTGACCTGATAAGGTTACGTTTGCCCCTTTACGAGGCACAAAGTAGTGATTTGAAATATCCTGAAGTGAGCGTTCAAAACCGGTCGAATCGGTTACGGAATGACTATTCCATCCACTAAAGGAATGGCGAACGGTGGGACGAAAACCAAAAACCTGAGAAGTAACTGGAACATAGCCTACCCCACATCCGCCAAAGCGCTCTTGCAGCATTGCCCTCAAATCGCCGGTCAGAATATCTGCTTCAATGAATGAATCTCCAAAATACGCAATACGCACCGGACGCCCTAAAGAGGTCCGACGGTTTAATGCTTCATAAAAAAGCGACATCCCTCCACATCCAGTGGAATCTGAATAGTCTTCAATACAAGTCAGACCGGTCTTACAGGTATCAACAAAGGCAGGTTTGATAACCGGAGGAAGTACAACCGTATCTGTATCAACCGGTATCTCTACTTTTTCCGGACGGATATCGGCAAGTAAATCGACCTTGCGCAAAGGCTTGTCGGCTATTTGTACCGGAGGAAGATAATGCAAACTTCCTACACCAGCCACAACCAATAAAGTAAAAAGAAAAGTTGCAACTATTTTATTCTTCATACCATTTCCTCAATAAAAAACAGTTGCAAAGATACGATTAAATTTAAATATCTTTCAAGAACTCATCTACCATTTGCTGCCCTTTTATCGTAGTAATGCCTCGCATATGCAAGATGGTTACTTCACTATAAATCTGAGCCAACGGATAATTTTCGGTTATATCAGAATAAATAATCATATCAAGCTGCATAGACATAGCCTGACTGATGATATCAAAGTTTATATCACCACGGAAGATTCCCTGCTCCACTCCTTTCTGAAACCAAGTGATTGCAATGGCATCATTTTTACGATATTCCTCATGAAGGGCATTTAAGATTTCCGGGTATTTACGGAGATCGCGGAAAAACTGGGGGTTAAGCTCTCCTAACTCATTTAGTTTCCGTTTATAAAATGCAAAGATTATTTCCAGAACATTTTCAGTTCCGGAAATAATCTCTAACATATAATTATTGGTTTCTTGCCAATGGAGACGAATCACCTCCAGCAAAAGTTGTTCTTTATCATTAAACAGCTCATAAAGAGTACGTTTGGATATAGAAAGCGATATAGCCAAATCATCCATGTGCACACTTCTTACGCCTTGCTTGGTGAAGGCCTGTGAAGCCGCTTCAACAATCCGACATTTTAATGCTTCCTTATCTTGCTTTTTTCTCTTTACAGCCATATTAATTTTAATGTATAATTCCCAATTCCGAACTTGACACAAAATCGATAATCCGGTCAATCTCTTCACTGTGCGGAATTTGTTCTCTGATACGAAGCAAAGCATCATGCTGCGATGTGTTGGCTTTATAAAGAATACGATAAGCCTGCGCAATGTGCTTGATCAGTGTCTCAGAAAATCCGGCACGCTCTAATACAATCGTGTTGATACTATAAAACGAAATCGGCTCATGGGCAGCAACAATGTAAGGCGGAATATCCTTAATAAAGCGACAGCCACCCTGTACCACTGAGTAACTTCCGATACGTGTATTTCCCTGCATCAATACATTGGATGTAAGAATTGCACAATCATGAAGGATACAATTTCCTGAAATCTGCGAACCGTTACCAATGATACAGTGATTACCTACTGTTACATCATGCGAAATTCGAGAACCGGTCATAATGAAGTTTTCATTTCCAATTGTTGTTTCATGACCGGCATGCGTACCACGCATAATCACGGCATTTTCACGAATCACGTTTTTATCTCCGATACGCGCTATCGTGTCTTCACCGGTATAGGCAAAGTCCTGAGGAACGGCAGCAACAACCGCTCCCTGATAAACCGTATTTCCATTTCCCATACGAGTGCCACTCATCAAGCTGGCATAGGGCATGATTACATTATCATCGCCTATCTCTACATTCTTGTCGATATAGGCAAATGGATGAACCGTAACGTTGTTTCCCAGCTTTGCAGAAGGGTCAACATAAGCTAAAGGACTAATCATAAGTATTTCATTTTTTAGTTTCAAGTTTGTAAGTTTATAAATTGGCAGTTAAGGTAACCGACAAGCTCAAAACTTACAAACTTTATTATTTAAGGTTAATTATTCACGTCCTCCCCCCAATGCACTGTACAAGTTGATAACGGCCTGCATGCGCTGGAAATTATCGGCAACTTCAGCCAGCTGAGCGCTCAACAGATTCTGCTGTGAAGTCAGAATTTCCAGATAGGTAGCATCACCACTTTGGAACAATGCTTTGGTATAAGTTACTGCTTTGGTCAACTGTTCCACCTGTCCGCGGTCTTCAGTCAGCTTCTTATCCTGTGTTTCAAACAAGAACAAAGCATCACTGACTTCTTTTCCTGCTTCCAAGATGGTTTGCTGATAGTTCATCTGAGCTATCTTTTCTTCAGCCTTCGATACTTTCAGATTAGCTACCAGTTTTCCGTTATTGAAAATAGGTTGAGCTAACGATGCTACAGCACTTAAAATCCAGCTTCCGGGATTTGAAACCTGAATGCCCGAACCGTTTGTCCATCCGGCAGTACCTGTAATATTCAGTCCCGGATAGAACGCAGCACGCGCCTTATTGGTAGTGTAATAAGCACTTGCCAGAGTCATTTCTGCAATCTTTACGTCCGGACGGTTCTCAAGCAACTGCAAAGGAACTCCCGCTGCCAGTTCTTCAGGCATGACCTGTTCAGAAAGTGTACTGCGCTCAATGGTCTGAGGAGTCTTGGCGAGCAAAACAGCCAACGAGTTTTCGGTTTCACGTACCTGACGTTTCAAGTCCATCAGTGAAGCCTCCACCTGATGACTGGCTGCACGCATCTGAGCAACGGCTGCCTCGGTAGTCATACCGGCAATCTTCATCGCTTCCATTACACGTACATTTTCCTTATAAATAGCAGCTGTTTCCGCAGTAATCTCTACCTGACGGTCAAGCATCAGCAACGAATAATAAATGTTAGCTATACCACAGATAATCTGTGAACGCACTGCCTGACGGGCATATTTGCTTTGCGCATAAGCAGCCTGCTGTCCGCGTTTCGCATTTAAGATTTTTCCGAAAAAGTCAATCTCCCAACTGGCCACAACCGGAAGCATATACGATTTTACACCCGACATGTTTTCAGGTTTTGTAATCGTTCCCTGCGGAGCTAAGTTAATAGACGGCAGGTAAGACAAGCGAGCTGAGGTTAGCATAACCTTAGCTTCTTCCACACGAAGCACTGCTGCCTGCATATCTACATTGTTAGCCAGCCCTTCTTCAATCAAGGCCTGCAATTTTGCATCACGGAAAATGTTCTGCCAAGGCAAATTTCCCATGTTAGCCGTATCGGCTGCCAACGTATCGACTGCCGAAGCCGGGTCACGATAGATGCCTGAGGCATCTATCGTTTCCGGACGGTCGTAAGCTTTATAGATGTGACAACTGCTCATCATGGCAGCCAAACACATCACTCCTAATATTTGTTTCTTCATTATCATCTTTCAGTTTGTGAGCCTTGAGTCTTTAAGTTTGCTACAAGTCGGTACCAGGAAGGTAACGAACTTACCAACTTAAAAACCAAAGAACTCAATACTTATCATTTATGCGTATTAGTAGGAGAATACTGTTCAATTTCGGATTTGACTTCGCTTTCATCAAGACCTTCCCATTCAATTGGCTTGAATTTTTCCTGTAACCACTGGAATACCACAAACAGTACCGGAACAATGAAAATCTGAAGAATCATACCAATCAACATACCACCAATAGTAGAGGCTCCCAATGTACGGTTACCATGAGCTCCTACACCCATAGCCAACATCAACGGAATCAAACCGACAATCATAGCCAATGAGGTCATCAAGATAGGACGCAAACGAGCTGCAGCTCCTAATACTGCTGCCCAAGAAATACTCATACCCTGCTTACGACGGTCAAGAGCAAACTCTACAATCAAGATTGCATTCTTTGCCAACAGACCCATCAACATAATCAAGGCAATCTGCATATAAATGTCGTTTGACATAGATCCCAAAATCATCTTCAATGCCGGAATACTTCCCAAGGCTGCAAATCCGTTTACAAAGATGAAGCTACCCATCAAACCGAACGGCACAGAGAGCAATACAGACAACGGAAGAATGTAGCTTTCATACTGTGCACTCAACAGCAAGTAAACGAATACAAAACACAATACGAAGATAATACCTGTAGAACTTCCACTAGTCTGCGCCTCTTCACGAGCCATACCTCCCAATTCATAACCGAAACCTGCCGGAAGATTTTCTTCAGCCACTTCTGCGATAGCCTTAAGTGCTTGACCTGAAGTATAACCTGAGCCTGGAGCTACCATGACTTTAATAGAAGTATACAAGTTGAAACGGCTGATTACATCCGGACCATATACTTTCTTCAAGCTGACAAACTGGGTAATCGGAGCCATTTCTCCATTCTTGGCACGAACTTTTATGCTGTTCAGCGTTTCCATGTTCTTGGTTGCCTCACGCTCTGCCTGAATCATTACACGGTACATCTTACCGAAACGGTTAAAGTTTGAGGCATACATACCACCATAATATCCTTGCATAGTTGTCAAGATATCGCTCGGACTGATACCTGCCTTTTTACAAGCAGCTGCATCAATATCCAGCTGATACTGAGGGAAAGTAGGATTAAAAGTGGTCTGGGCACGGCTGACTTCCGGACGTTTTTCCAAAGCAGCGATATAATTATGAACCACTTCAGAGAAATGATCCAAGCTTCCACCGGTCTTATCCTGCATATTCAACTCAATATCACTTGATGCTGAATATCCCGGAATCATAGGAGGAGCAAAGAATAATACCTGTGCATCCTTTATCACTTTCTGGGCGCGCATAAATAAGGTAGCAACCACCATATCTGAATTCTGCATGGTAGAACGTTCTTCCCAGTCTTTCAACTTAATAATCACCGAACCATAAGAAGGTCCCTGACCTCCGATAAACCCAAAACCTGAGATAACGGTACGTGACTCAACAGCCGGGTCGGCAGCAATCAGGCTATCTACTTTAGCCAACACTTCCATAGCACGCTCTTTCGAGGTTCCGGGAGGAAGAGTTACGGCACCCATAATGGTTCCGGTATCTTCATTAGGCACCATACCGGTAGGAGTTGTATTCATGAAGAATACCAGCAATACGATTGAGGCACCCACCAAACCGAAAGACAACCATTTTTTATGGATAAAGAATACAACGCGCTTCTTATAGCTCTTCAGCAACGAATCATAAGCCGTATTAAATGAAGTATGGAAGCGGTCAACCAGCGACATTTTCTTGTTTCCATGTTCTCCGGTATGAGGCTTCAAGAATAAAGCACACAATGCAGGAGACAGGGTCAATGCGTTCAATGCAGAGAAACCGATAGCAATAGCCATGGTCAAACCAAACTGACGATAGAACGTACCTGCTGTACCGCCCATGAAACTTACCGGCACAAACACAGACATCATGACCAAAGTAATAGAAACGATAGCCCCACCCAATTCGCTCATTGCATCAATAGAAGCTTCGCGGGCTGATTTATATCCTTGGTCCAACTTGGCATGTACACCTTCGACGACCACAATCGCATCATCGACCACAATCGCGATGGCAAGCACCATAGCCGACAAAGTCAACAAGTTCACACTAAAGCCAATCAGTTTCAACACGAAGAAAGTAGCAATCAAAGCTACCGGAATGGCAATTGCCGGAATCAATGTAGAACGGAAGTCTTGCAAGAAGACATAAACCACAATAAACACAAGAATAAAGGCTTCTATCAACGTCTTGATAACCTCATGGATAGAAGCAAAAAGGAAGTCATTGGCATTCTGTGCCACGTTAATCTTCAATCCGGCAGGCAATGCAATCTGTGCCTTTTCCAGCGTAGCTTCCAATTCAGCAATAGTCTGCGTAGCATTGGTACCAGCCATCTGGTAAACAATACCGGTAACTGCCTTATGCCCGTTTACGGTATTGTCGAATGTATAATCCAGACGTCCTAATTCAACGGTTGCAATATCGCCCAAACGGAGAATTTCACCATTAGGCAAAGCTTTTATAACAATATTCTCAAATTCTGTTTCCTGCTGCAAACGTCCTTTATAACGGATTGTATATTGGAAAGTCTGGTTTCCCTTTTCACCGAACTGTCCCGGAGCTGCTTCAATATTCTGTTCTGCCAAGGCTCCTGACACGTCTGTAGGATTCAGTTTATACTGTGCCATTACATCTGGCTTCAACCAGATACGCATAGAGTAATCCTGACCTAACACCATCGCATCACCCACACCTTTCACACGCTTGATTTCCGGAATCAAGTTGATATTGGCATAGTTTTCCAAGAATTCAATGTTATATTTATCTTCTGCATCGTATACAGAAAATACCATCAACATAGAGTTCTGACGTTTCTGGGTGGTTACACCTACCCTTGTTACTTCGGCAGGCAGCAATCCCTGTGCCATTGACACACGGTTCTGCACGTTTACAGCTGCCATATCCGGGTCAGTTCCCTGATTAAAATAAATATCAATACTACCAGAACCGTTATTTGAAGCCGAAGATGAAAGATACATCATGTTTTCCACACCGTTAATCTGGTCTTCCAACGGTGCAATTACAGAGTTCAATACTGTCTGAGCATTGGCTCCGGTATAAGTGGCGCGCACCTGCACGGTAGGAGGCGCAATGTCCGGATATTGCGTTACAGGAAGCGTTATCAGCCCAATGAAACCCAAGATCACCATCAAGATAGAAATTACCGTTGACAGCACCGGACGGTTAATAAATTTATCTAATTTCATTTTATACCTTATATTATATAAAACAATATTTCTTATCAATTAAAAGCTGTAGCAAAGTTACCTTCACGCTGGTCTTTCAATGCCTGCTGGTATTTTGCTTCTCTTTCGGCTGGGGTCATCGGAGTTATTTTCTGTCCGTCCTGTAAGTTCTGAATTCCTTCGACAACAATTTTATCGCCATCCTTCAAACCGCCTGTTACGATGTAGTGCTTACCATCATTCAAATTTGAGATCTTCACTTCGGTATGCTTCAATGTATTGTCTCCCTGAAGTACATAAACGAATTTCTTATCCTGAATTTCCTGAGTTGCGCTCTGAGGAATCAGAATTACATTTTCCATGGTGTAAGGGAATACCACATTCGCCATACCACCACTGCGCAGGATGTTTTGCTTGTTCGGGAAGATAGCACGCATACTTACCGAACCGGTAGTCTGGTCAATAACTCCACTCACTGCATCAATTTTTCCTTTTTCATTGTAAATGCTTCCATCAGCAAGCTGCAGCTGCACTGCCGGCATTTTTTCCAACTGTTCTTTCAATGTACCTCCGGCACGAGTCAAATTCAACAACTGCTTTTCAGTCATTGAGAAATACACATACATGTCACCAATCTGAGATACAGTAGTCAATGCCTCAGCTACAGAAGGACTAACCAAAGCACCTACACGATACGGGAATGTACCTATCACACCATCCGAGGGACTGGTTACAGTACAAAAACCTAAGTTTTGTTTTGCGGCAGCGTATGAAGCCTCAGCCTGAGCAAGACTGGCTTTTGCAGAAAGCAAGTTGTTTTTTGCAGTCTGATATTCAAAATCACTGATAATCTGCTGTTCGTGAAGAAGTTTCTTATTTGCTTCAGTTGAAGTGACAGTTTCCAAATTTGCCTTTGCCGATGCCACTGCTGCTTTAGCCTGATCAAATGCAGCCTTATATTGAGTAGGGTCTATTTGAAACAAAGCCTGCCCCTTACGTACTGTTGCTCCTTCATCTACACAAAGTTTCACGATAAATCCTGAAACCTGCGGACGGATTTCAATATCCTGTAATCCCTTAATCGTTGCCGGATATTGCTCAGTCTGACTACTTGAAGTTGTAGTTACCGCTTCTACAGCAAACTGATCGTCGCCCATTTTCATACCGCTTTGGCCTCCGCCACAAGCAGCCAATACCGAAAGACCTAAAGACAAAAAGGAAATTCGGATAGAAGAAAAACTTCTGTTTCTTTTTACACTCTTGTTCATATTCATAAAATTAATAATATCCAAACCCATTGAGACTTGATGACAGCCTAAAGACAAATCACCAAGCTTCTAAAATGAAAACTTTTTAAGCCATTATAGTTTTTAGTGGTGCAAATATACGGAAAAAAATAGTTGTAAAATACTCACTTTAACGAACAATAACCATAAAATCCTTCTAATTATTACAGATTGCCCGATTTATCCGACCAACAGACAATTTTCAGAGACAAATCTGTTCAGCCATACAAACAACCGGATTAATATTTTTTAAATCAAAGAACCGTTTTTCATTTCCCCAACAGATATCGCTTTCCTCATCGTCATCCAATAAGCCGTGCAAACCAACACTCCGGTAAGTACCCATGAAACGGGATAAACGGTCATAAGTATGTCATATCCTCTCCAATACGAACAGACCACATAAACCCATACAATACGAAGCAAACAGGTTCCAAAAACAGTCAAAACGGTTGGGGTCATAGACTTTCCCATGCCACGCAATGAAGAACCTGCTATCTCATAGCTGCAAGCTATAAACTGAAATGCCAGCACGATGTGCATACGTATTCCTCCATAATAATGAACCTCTGCCACATTCGAGAAAAAACCTAAAAAGAAATTGTCCTGCCATGCAAAAAGCAGGTTGAAAAACGCACAAAAAGATACGCTGGCAGTCATGCAGATCCAAAAGACACGACGAACACGGTCTATCTTTCCGGCTCCATAGTTTTGGGCTATAAAACTGATGGCAGCCCCATTAAATCCTTGTATAATAAAATAACAATAATACTCAAAGTTCAAAGCTGCCGATGATCCGGCAATGGCATCTGCCCCGTAACTGTTGATGGACGATTGAACGATTACATTTGAAATAGAGAAAATCATACCCTGTATGCCTGCCGGTATTCCAATGCGAAGCATCCGCCACAGTTCTGAAGAGTGAATCTTCATCTTGGCAAAATGAAGCTGGTAAGGCTCACGCTCTATACACAACAGCTTTACGATAATACAGGCGCTGACCAGATTGGCTATTCCCGTTGCCACAGCTACCCCCTCTACGCCCATATGAAAACAGATTACAAAGAGCAAGTTCAAGAGCGTATTGATAATTCCTGCAACTACTAATATATAAAGGGGACGCCGGGTATCTCCCATACTGCGCAATATAGCTGCCCCAAAGTTAAACACCATGATAAAAGGCATTCCTAAAAAATAAATACGCAGATACATCACGGCCTCATCAAGTACATCTGGAGGGGTCCCCATCCAAGTCAGAATAGGACGCGCCACCACCAATCCCAAGACCAGCAAAAAACATCCGCTGCAGAGGGCTATCAAAGCTACTGTATTGATAGCATTCCGGATGCTCTTTTCATCCTGCTGACCGATGTGATTCGATATAACCGCACAGGCTCCCATGGAAATCCCAACAAACAAATTGATAAGCAAACCTATTACCGGCGCATTACTACCTACTGCCGCAAGTGCATTGCTTCCCACAAAATGCCCCACCACAGCCACATCGACTGAATTAAACAATTCCTGCAGTAAACTGCTTGCTGCCATCGGAAGCGCAAACCATAAAATCTTCTGAAACAAAGGTCCGTTTAACATATCCATTTCACTGCTTGAAGAACCTTTTTTACTTACACTAAAACTCATCTCTTTTTACCTGATTATTGAAAACGGAAGCAAAATTACAACATTTCATCCAGTATGATTCGTATTTAACTGGAATACAAAACAAAAAAATTACCGAACACAGAAAAAAGAACGGAATGTGCTGAAGAAATCTCAAAACAGAAACTCTGTTTCTAAAAACAAAGCCTTTGGCTGTAAAAACAAAACCTCTGTTTATACAGCCAAAAGCTCTGTTTTGACTTTAAGAGCCGGAAAAACAGATTTATGTCAAACGCCAGAAAACTTTTTGCCATACAGAGCCAAACTTATGTCAATACATGCCACATCTAATGTAAAAACAAACAGTACGGAAGCAAAAGCTCCTTCCACAGCACAGTCAATCCTATCATCAAATAAGCATTACCGGTTCCCAATTTAAAAACATGTTCAGTATTTCCCCCGAAAAAACAAACTTTTTGTTATTGTTTATAGTGAATTATATTATAAATTGCTACATTTGCATTTATTGAATATCAATTTATCTCCAAACATGAAAGTAGCTATAATAAAATATAATGCCGGAAATTTGTTTTCAGTGAACTACGCACTGAAACGCTTAGGAGTGGAAGCCGTAATAACAGCCAATAAAGAAGAGTTGCTACACGCCGATAAGATTATATTTCCCGGAGTAGGTGAAGCAGAAACCACCATGAATCACTTGCGAAAACAGGGCTTAGATAAACTGATATGCGAACTGCGTCAGCCCGTACTGGGTATCTGTCTGGGAATGCAGTTGCTATGCCGCCACTCAGAAGAAGGAAACGTGGACTGTTTAGGAGTATTTGACGCAGATGTAAAACGCTTTACCCCTCAGTATCATGAAGAAAAAGTGCCTCACATGGGATGGAATACGATTAAGGACACCACAAGCGGCTTGTTTCAAGGCTTTACAAAGGAAGAATTTGTTTACTTTGTTCACAGTTATTATGTTCCAGTCAACGAATTTACAAGTGCCATAACCGATTATATACAACCTTTCAGTGCGGCATTACATAAAGACAACTTTTATGCTACCCAGTTTCACCCCGAAAAAAGTGGAACGATAGGCGAAAAGATTCTTACTAATTTTCTGAATTTATAAAAAGAACGGCTCATGATAGAACTTATTCCTGCAATCGATTTAATTGACGGAAAATGTGTCCGTCTTTCACAAGGAGACTACAGCTCAAAATGCATCTACAACGAAAACCCGGTAGAAGTCGCCCTTGAGCTGGAAGCTTACGGCATTCAGCGCTTACATATTGTTGATTTAGATGGAGCTGCCTCTCAGCATATAGTCAACTATCGCACTTTAGACCAGATAGCCGGACGAACTTCTCTGAAAATCGATTTTGGAGGAGGCATAAAAAGTGATGAAGACTTAGTGATAGCATTCGAAAACGGAGCCCAGATGGTTACCATAGGCAGCATTGCCATCAAGCAACCGGCACTGTTCGAGCGCTGGCTTACCTTGTATGGAAATGAAAAAATCATTTTAGGAGCAGACACAAAAAACGGTAAAATAGCTGTAAACGGATGGAAAGAAGAAAGCACCCAGGAGTTAATGCCGTTTCTTGATGAGTATCTCGGCAAAGGAGTGACCAAAGTACTGTGCACCGATATCAGCAAAGACGGGATGCTTAACGGACCAGCCACTGCCCTTTATAAGCGGATTCTACAGGCACATCCCGAAACTTATCTGATTGCCAGCGGAGGTATCAGCGGCATGGAGGATATTCACGCGCTGAATGATGCCGGCATTCCGGCTGTTGTTTTCGGAAAAGCACTCTATGAAGGGCGAATCACATTAAAAGAATTAAGTAATTATATTGAATAGAACTATGTTAGCAAAACGAATCATCCCCTGCCTGGACATTAAAGACGGACAAACGGTTAAAGGTACGAACTTTATCAACCTGCGTCAAGCCGGCGACCCTGTTGAGTTAGGAAAGAGCTACAGTGAACAGGGAGCAGACGAACTGGTTTACCTCGATATCACAGCCAGCCATGAAGGACGGAAAACGTTTACTAACCTGGTGCAGCGTATCGCTGCTGAAATAAATATTCCCTTTACAGTGGGCGGCGGTATTTATGAACTCAGTGATGTTGACAGGCTACTGAATGCCGGAGCCGACAAAGTTTCTATCAATTCAGCAGCCATCCGTAACCCACAGCTTGTTGACGACATAGCCAAACACTTCGGATCGCAGGTCTGTGTAGTCGCCATTGATGCACGCCAAACCCTTCAAGGATGGAAATGCTACCTGAACGGAGGACGGATAGAAACAGAACGATACCTGGCCGAATGGGCACACGAGGTTTGCGAACGAGGGGCCGGGGAAATCTTGTTTACCAGCATGGATCACGATGGCGTAAAGCAAGGATATGCCAATGAAATGCTTGCCGAATTAAGCAACAGCCTAACCATCCCCGTCATCGCATCGGGAGGAGCTGGAAAACCGGAACATTTCCGCGACGCTTTTCTTTTAGGTAAAGCCGATGCTGCCTTGGCTGCCAGCGTGTTTCATTTCGGAGAAATACCCATACCCGAACTGAAAAGCTATCTGAAAAGCCAGCACATTACCGTAAGAAACTGAAAAGGTCATGCAAAATAAATTTGAAATACTTAAAGCATTATGAATATGGAACTTGATTTTGAAAAAATGAACGGGCTGATTCCTGCAATCATCCAAGATGAACATACCCAGAAAGTCTTGATGTTAGGCTTTATGAATAAAGAAGCATATGAAAAAACCGTAGAAACCGGAAAGGTTACCTTCTTCAGCCGTACAAAAAACAGCCTTTGGACTAAAGGTGAAACAAGTGGAAACTTTTTAAACGTGGTTTCTATCAAAGCCGACTGCGATAATGACACCCTACTGATCCAAGCTGTTCCGGAAGGTCCGGTATGCCACACAGGAACCGATACTTGCTGGGGAGAAAAAAACGAACAAGACGTAATGTTCCTAAAAGAACTGCAAGACTTTATCGATAAACGCCATGCCGAAATGCCGGAAAAATCATACACCACCAGCTTGTTTAAATCAGGAGTGAACAAAATGGCACAAAAGGTAGGTGAAGAAGCTGTTGAAACGGTGATTGAAGCCTGCAACGGAACCGACGAACGCCTCATTTATGAAGGAGCTGACTTACTTTATCACTTGATTGTATTGCTTACATCAAAAGGATACCGTATTGAAGATTTGGCACGCGAGTTAAAAGAGCGTCACAGTGAGACCTGGAAAAAACACTAAGCCAATGGAAGAACAAGAACTTATTTCTTATAAAGGCGTTTGCATCAACCAGCAAGAGCAGAGTATATTAAGTGGGGTTAACTTCACACTGAATAAAGGTGAATTTGTGTACCTTATCGGTAAAGTGGGAAGCGGAAAGTCAACTTTCCTCAAAACCATTTACGGAGAACTTGACATTCACGACGGAGACGCATGGGTGTTAGGCTATGACATGCGCAGCATCAAGGAAAAGCAAATAGCTTCTCTCCGCCGTAAATTAGGCATTGTATTTCAGGACTTCCAGCTCCTTACCGACCGCAATGTGAAAGAAAATCTGACTTTCGTACTGAAAGCTACCGGATGGAAAAACCAGACTGAAATAAATAACCGCATCCAAGAAGTCTTAGAACAGGTAGGAATGGAAAACAAAGGCTATAAAATGCCCAACGAACTTTCAGGAGGAGAGCAGCAACGCATTGTCATCGCCCGAGCCATTCTAAACAAACCGGACATCATACTGGCAGACGAACCCACCGGCAACTTGGATGTAGAAACCGGACGAAAAATTGTAGAACTTCTGAAAGGAATCTGCGAACAAGGCTCGGCTATCATTATGACAACTCATAACCTAAATTTGCTGACTGAATATCCGGGAACAGTCTATCAGTGTTCCGAACATCAGCTAACGAAGGTAAATGATTGACACAAGATAAGATATTTAAGCCGGAGATAATAAAAAAACAATAAAAAGCACCGAATATCAGCTTTTTATTATTACATTTGTCTCCGAAAATAAACTGATTAACAAACAATTTAAAAATTCGAAACACAACATGAAAGTTTTAAAGTTTGGAGGAACATCTGTAGGTTCTGCACAAAGAATGAAAGATGTAGCCAAATTGATTACTGACGGTGAACAAAAAATCGTTGTTCTTTCTGCCATGTCAGGTACGACCAATACCTTGGTTGAGATTTCGGATTATCTGTACAAGAAAAATCCCGAAGGTGCGAATGAGGTTATCAATAAGCTGGAAGCAAAATATAAACAGCATATTGAGGAGCTTTATTCTACTGAAGAATATAAAAACAAAACACTGGATTTGGTAAAATCCGTATTTGATTATATTCGCTCATACACCAAAGATATTTTTACTCTGTTTGAAGAAAAAGTGATTCTCGCACAAGGAGAAATCATTTCAACAAACATGGTAACCAATTATCTGTGTGAGCAGGGAGTAAAAACCGTATTGATTCCTGCATTGGAGTTTATGCGTACAGACAAGAATTGTGAACCGGATTTAACTTATATCCGTGAGAAACTGAACTTGCAGCTGGAAGCTAATCCGGGCTATGAAATTTATATCACTCAAGGTTTCATCTGCCGCAATGCATATGGCGAAACCGATAACTTACAGCGTGGAGGAAGTGACTATACCGCTTCACTGATTGGTGCTGCCTGCAACGCTTCTGAAATCCAAATATGGACAGACATTGACGGAATGCACGATAATGACCCGCGTATCGTAGACAAAACTTCTCCGGTGCGTCAGCTCCATTTTGAAGAAGCTGCCGAACTGGCGTATTTCGGGGCAAAAATCTTGCATCCTACTTGCATCCAGCCAGCCAAGTATGCCAATATTCCGGTAAGATTGCTGAACACCATGGAACCATCGGCTCCGGGAACATTGATTTCAAACGAAACTGAAAAAGGCAAAATAAAAGCTGTTGCAGCCAAGGATAATATTACAGCTATCAAAATTAAATCAAGCCGTATGTTATTGGCTCACGGATTCCTGCGCAAGGTTTTTGAAATCTTTGAAAGCTACCAAACTCCGATTGATATGGTTTGTACATCGGAAGTGGGCGTATCGATGTCTATCGACAATACCAAGCATCTCAATGAAATTGTGGATGACTTAAAGAAATATGGTACGGTTACTGTTGACCATAATATGTGTATCATCTGTGTAGTGGGCGACTTGGAATGGGAAAACGTAGGATTTGAGGCCAAAGCTCTTGATGCCATGCGTGACATTCCTGTACGCATGATTTCATTTGGAGGAAGTAACTACAATATTTCTTTCTTGATTCGCGAAGAAGATAAGAAGCAAGCTTTGCAGGCTTTGAGCGATGAACTGTTTAATAAGAAATAAAAGAAAGAGCAGACATGCTTTCTTAAACCAAAACAGGATTTCATAAACTACATGTCATCCTGACCATAAAGAAGGATTCGGGAGTCTATCATCACATGCTTACCGAATCCTTTCATTTGTTTATCACCTAAAGAACATTAAGTATATGAAAGGAAACTTTCCGATTAACAAGTTCAAAGAACTTACCACTCCATTTTATTATTATGATGCCAGCTTGCTGCGTGAAACGCTGAAAGTGATTCGTACGGAAGCGGATAAATATAATAAATTCTGTATCCATTATGCCGTGAAGGCTAATGCAAATCCAAAGGTATTAAGCATTATCCGGGAAAGCGGATTGGGAGCTGACTGTGTTAGCGGAGGAGAAATCAAAGCTGCCATAAAGGCTGGATTCCCTGCCAGCAAAATAGTATATGCCGGTGTAGGAAAGACAGACTGGGAAATAAACTTAGGGCTGGATTATGATATTTTCTGTTTTAACGTAGAATCTGTTCCCGAACTGGAAATCATCAACGAGCTGGCTACTGCCAAAAATAAAATAGCACGCGTTGCTTTCCGTATCAATCCGGATGTAGGTGCACATACACATGCAAATATCACTACCGGACTGGCTGAAAACAAATTCGGAATCAGCATGCAGGATATGGATCGTGTGATTGACCGCGCACTTGAAATGAATCATATCAAATTTGTAGGCCTGCATTTTCATATCGGATCTCAAATTTTAGATATGGGGGATTTCATCGCCCTCTGCAATCGCGTCAACGAATTACAGGAAAAGCTTTTTGCCCGTCAGATTATTGTGGAACATATCAATGTAGGGGGCGGACTGGGTATTGATTATAGCCATCCCAACCGTCAGCCAATTCCTAACTTTGCCGAATACTTCAGCACCTACCACAAACATCTGCGTCTGCGTCCACAGCAAACTTTACACTTCGAACTGGGACGCTCTATTGTAGGTCAGTGTGGAAGCCTCATCAGCAAAGTAATTTATGTAAAACAAGGAACAAACAAGCAATTTGCAATCCTCGACGGAGGAATGACCGACTTAATCCGTCCCGCATTATATCAGGCTTATCATAAAATAGAAAATATCACTTCTGAAGAGCCTGCAGAAACATATGATGTGGTCGGCCCTATCTGTGAATCCTCTGACGTATTCGGCAAGGCTATCGACCTAAATAAAGTAAGAAGAGGCGACCTGATAGCTCTGCGCTCTGCCGGAGCATACGGAGAAATCATGGCATCCGGATATAACTGCCGCACTTTACCTCAAGGATATACTTCCGACGAATTAGTATAAACGGTAAAAAAGTGTACCCGGAAGGATATTACCCGACAGGTACACTTTTAAACGTATTAATAACCTGCAATTATGATATTTACCGAACTGACATCAGCAAGCGGTATACTGGCTTCTACTTGTTTCATCTTACTCATCATCCAGCTTGGGTATGCTTTTGGAGTCTATAACCAATTACACCGCAACTTCAAGAAACAAAAAGAAAAAAAGCAATCAGATGACTTCCCTCCTCTGTCAGTCATTATTGTCACCAAAGACTCCGGTAAAGCTTTAAAAGAGAATCTACCACTTATTCTGGAACAAGATTATCCCCAGTTTGAAGTCATCGTCATCAATGACAAATCGGCCGGAGAAGATGAAAATATTCTCAAACTGTTAGGAAACAACTATCATCACCTATACTATAGCTTTATACCCGAAACGGCACGCTATATAAGCCGGAAAAAACTGGGAATAGCCATGGGAATAAAAGCAAGCCGATACGAATGGATTGTGGTAACCGAACCACAGTGCAAGCCCATGAGCAACCAGTGGCTGAAAAGTTTAGCGGCCCATTTTTCACCGGAAACCGATATCGTACTGGGATATAGCAACTATATACAGAATAAAGAGAAATTTGCACGCCATATCCGACTCGACAGTATGTTTCAGGCTATGCGGTACTTGGGACGAGCTGCAAGCGGACATCCTTATATGGGCATCGGACGCAACCTCGCTTACCGAAAAAGCCTTTACCTCAGCCATAAAGGCTTTACTACACAACTTAACTTACAGCGAGGTGATGACGACTTATTCATCAATGCGGTGACCCATGCTCAAAATACCAAGGTGGCTCTTTCTCCCGAGAGTTTTATCCGCATTCCGGTTCCATCCTATAAGCGAGTGTGGTTTGAAGATAAAGTAAACGCACTGGTTACCGGACATTATTACCGGGGAAATGCACGTATCTTCAACAGCATTGAAACATGGACCTGCGCCTTATTTCACTTACTGACATTAACCGGATTAATCTATTGCATTCTTAATAGAGCATGGATTGAAACGGGAATTATCGGAGCCGGCTGGCTTATCCGGTTTGTTTCGTACATGACTGTCATGAAACAAACATCAAACGATTTGCAAGAGGACTTCTGCTGCTCACTTCCGTTTTATGACTTGTTCCGCCCACTCTACAGTTTGCAAATAAGGCTGCAGTATTGGCTAAGAGACAAATCCGACTTTCTAAGAAAATAAGAAGTAAGCGCAGTTGAATCTTCTTTAATGCTTCCGAATTTATTTATTAAACAGTTCAAAGGTAAATTTACAGCCCACGGAGGTAAATTTACCTTTTTCATTTCCAATAAAGATACCGGCATCGAAAACCGTAGTTGCAAAGCCATAACCTAATTCAAAATACGGATTAAGGTGAGGCATAAATAAAATACCTCCATAAAGACGTTCTTTCTGGATAAAAGATAAAAGACGAGATACCGGATATAACAAGATAAATGGAGCCTCATAGGTTATATTACCGCTGACATAATGGCGGGAAGCATTATACCAGCGGCTATCCAACATCTGGAAAGTCCCGCCTATTTCATCATCCCATCCCTGAGGCAAATTCCGGTTGGCAAAATTTACATAATCCACAAAGTACATATCCGACTGGTTGGTAAATAAACCGAGTCCCAGATTATAAGCCAATGAATGAACATTTCGCAAGCGCACCATTTGCTTGGCTGCAAGTTCGATACGCTCATAATGCCCTGAGTTTTTCATTACCTTAATTCCACGTTCGTAATCAACAGAAAAAGTAGGAAAGCGCGAACCTACATTAACCTTACGGTGTCCATTAAAATAATAATACATGCCCGGTGTCCATTCCATGCGAATACGCGGAGCAAAACTATTATACTTTGACCGCACTCTTGACTCTACTTCCGGCGAACTTTTCGTGTGCCGCCAGTGCATCGCAATTCCGGTATTCAAGCTTAACCCGTTGACAATTTCAATACGATGCGACACATCAACATAAATATCTTTAAAGTAATCCAGTTCCAGCCCCTCAAATGAAAAGATGCTGTCGGGTATTTCTTTCAGCTGATCAAGCACCACGCTACTGTAAATACGATTACCATTTCCTACATGTAATTCAAAAGCCCCCTGACGCCTTGGGTTATAAACAAACTCCATATCGGCCTTTGCATAAAGTTCCTTTTTCGTAAAATTATACCCCACCTGAGGAGTGATACGCAACCAGCGTCCGTTATGAAACAACTGATTATATTTAAACTCCTGCCTATACGAAATACCATTACGATGACTATAACTGATTAACAAGGGATTTATCAAAGGAGAACAGTTCACACTTCCGAATTTGGCAAGATCAATATTATAACTACTAATCAGAGCATCTCCCAGCTGTCCCAAATAAATTATATTCTTCTTAGCCTTGCTCATCGGCATGGCAACCAGCGTATCAGCAGCACGCAAATAGTCTCTTCTCTGGGCAGCCTGATAAAGCGAATCTTCCAAGCCGCTAAGCGGAATAGGGCGAATGCGATGAAACGAATCACGGTTGGAAGTAAGTAAGCTCGTATCACAAGTCAATGTATACGATTTCGTCAGATTATAATCTTTCTTTTTCGAACGGACAGGAACAAGAGGTTCGCCCGGCTTCCTGAATTTCACCTCCTTATACTTCATCCATCCGGTATAATTCATCTCAAGATGATTTTTCAGAAACCTGAAATCCAAGTCCAAATAGAGCAAGGTAGGAAGACAGCGGGTTTCTTCCGTATTACCCATCTGCATAAACAGATGAAAACGAATCAAATCATATTTACCATGAACATCTAAATACCGAATACTCCAATCTGCTGACGAAACCCACAGATAGCCATCCAGCAGCTGCGTACTGTTATAACGAGGAATAATTTTTATTTTATACCAATCTCCACCTAAGCGATGACTGACCGAATCAAGCAAATAATAATAGTGCACCTTTGCTTTCGGATTTAACGGTGAAAGAACTTTATTCTCCATTACCGCCGGTGAATAGATATTAAATTTCATATAATCCATAATATCAAACAACTGACCGCGGTTGCTGGTAAAAGTAGTAGAAATAGCTCTCACCTTACGATCATAAATCGACGGAGCCGTATAATGGAGTTCACTGAGCGATTCATGCAAATATTTTTTTACCCCTTTATCAAAACGAAACATAGAAGGAACAAAACGAATAATTCGGTTTTGCTTGTGTACCTGCAACAATCCCTTCAAGTATAAATCGGCTTGATAACTCTTTACTTCCTGTGAGTAGAATTCTGCAGAATGGAATATATGATTCAGCACCGAATCGGCAACAAAAGGCTTTTCAGAAAGATGTGAAGCATTATCCCACGCCTTTCCTGCTATCGGGTACAGATTAAAAAGAAATAGAAAAACCCAATATATCGTATATAAATACTTACTTCTGCGCATAAGTCGGACAAATATACGTAAAACCACTTTGATAGGTCATTTTTTCATCATAAAAAAAGACCAATTTAATTTTTTATTTTTACCTTTGTGCTTAAGAACATATTTTTGCGGAACACTTAATTATGGTAAAGAAAGAACTTACAGAAGCTGAAGTAGCCGAATTCATCCCTGATTTATGGCAACCTCTCACACAAGCACAACGTGAACTTCTTGCCCAGAATTTCACAATTCAGAAATATAAAAAAAATGAAATAATTTACTGTGAAGGAGAGACTCCGATGTACTTGATGTGTCTGCTTAACGGTAAAGTAAAAATCTACAAAGACGGAGTGGGAGGCAGAAGCCAGATTGTACGTATCGTCAGAGACAAGGAGTATTTTGCCTATCGGGCCTATTTTGCTGAAGAAGACTATGTAACTGCTGCCGCTGCTTTCGAAAGTTGTACCATCTGTCTGATACCGATGCCTATCATCACTAAATTGCTTCAAGAAAACCCCGATTTATCTATGTTCTTTATCCGACAGTTGTCAAAAGACTTGGGAATTTCAGATGAACGCACCGTAAATCTTACTCAAAAACATATACGAGGCAGACTTGCTGAATCCCTTTTGTTCCTCAAAGATACATATGGAGTGGAAGAAGACCAATGTACATTAAGTATCTACCTTTCAAGAGAAGACTTGGCCAATCTTTCTAATATGACAACATCGAATGCCATTCGTACGCTGTCTAATTTCGCAGCCGAAAAATTAATCATCATTGACGGACGTAAAATCAAACTAATAGAAGAAGAAAAGCTGAAAAAAATCAGCAAAATAGGATAAAAGAAACCCTACCCTATTTTTAAACCGCCCATCCTGAAGGAAATTTCCTGAGACTGGGCGGTTTAAATTTACTCTTTTATCTTTTGTTTATAGATAGCGGCACGAGTCATAACATCGCGAACGAAATCATACGTTTCTGTTCCCCGGAAATACCCGTTCCTGCAAACCGGATCGCGATAAAACTTCTCACTGCTTTTCAGCAAGATATAATGTGCTACGTGATGCTCCCATATATACGGATTACGCCCATACTTCTTTGCCAAAGCCATCGCATCTGTAACATGACCCGCTCCTGCATTATAAGCCGCTAAAATAAACTTGACTTGTTCTTGCGGGTCTTTAATCTTACCAAACATACGCTTTAAGCCTGCTATATATTTCACTCCTGCCTTAATACTCTCTTCCGGATCGCTCTCTTTTCCGGGAGGAACTCCCATGGCACGAGACGTTGCAGGCATGAGCTGCATCAATCCTCTTGCCCCAGCCCAAGATACTACTTTCGGATTAAAATTTGATTCTGTATAAACCAATGCAGCCAGCAAGCGCCAATCCCATGAAATCTGCTGTGAGTAACGCCGGAACAAGTCATCGTAAAGCGAAATCTTCCCCTCCTTCAGCGACAATATAGAACCGTGAGGAATGTGTTTTGCCACTTCAAAATAACGCTTAGCACTTGCCCGAAACTCTGGAGAATTGATATTTTCCTTGTGCCACTTATCTGCCGCCTCAGCTAATAAAGGTGAGTTTTTACGCACAGCCCATGAAGAACGCTGGTCAAAACTTATGCGCAAGCCTATATTCAGTTTCGGATGGTAAGTCTTATTTATTTTTGCCAGTTCATCAGTAGCAACAGTATATTCTATCTGCCCTTCTGCCACACGGGCAATCAACTCCTCCGATGAAATACTATCTGTATCCAACACATGCAAACCGATTCCTCCACCTAACTCTTGATTCAGGTTCAGCAAGCGGTTATAGTATTTGCCTGAATTAATATACACCTCTTTTCCTATAAGTTCCGTCACATCTTTCAAGGCATTTTTTCCATTCCTCTGCACAAGCACCTGGTGGGTAATATTCTCTTCCCCACAATAAAGCAAACTGTCTTTATACGCCCTGGTTACCGGAAGATTATAAGCAATCAAATCTCCTTCACCACGCAATAGGCTATGCACCAATTCGGCCTCATTTTTTACTATCTTCAATTTCAGTTTAAGCCCTAACGAATGGGCAAACTGCCCGGCTAACTCATATTGGAAACCCATGGGTTCACCACGGTAATTGAAATAAGACGTAGAACCGGTAAGGGTAAGTGCAACCAGCTCCCCTCTTTCTCTAATTTGGGGCAAGTCATTCTCAGCTTCCTGCTGTCCGGAGGATTTACAGGAAGCCAAACATATGCAGCAAACGATGCATAACCATCTTACCCAAATGCTGGAAGATCTCATTGAGCAACAATCTTCTCAATATATAATTTTAGAATTTCAATCGCCTTCTGATTATGTCCGCCCTGAGGGATAATCAAATCGGCAATGCGTTTAGCAGGCTCTATAAATTCCAAATGCATCGGCTTTAAGACACGCACATAGCGTTCCATCACAGCCTCAGCAGTTCGTCCACGTTCTACCACATCGCGCTGTATCACACGAATCAGTCTTTCATCGGGATCAGCATCCACAAAAATACGCAAGTCCATAAGCTGACAGAGTTTTTTATCACTCAAAGCCAAAATACCTTCAATAATCACAACCTTACGCGGCTCTACATGTACTGTTTCGGGCTGTCGGGTGCAAGTAAGAAACGAATAAACCGGCTGCTCAATCGGTTCTCCCCGTCGAAGCATTGCCACATGATGCGAAAGCAAGTCCCAGTCGAAAGCATTAGGATGATCAAAATTAATACTTTGGCGCTCTTCTACCGGTACATGACTACTATCCTTATAATAAGAGTCCAGCGGAAGTACAGCCACTTCTCCTTCAGGGAGACTTTCTACAATACGTTTCACCACAGTTGTTTTTCCGGAGCCTGTTCCTCCTGCAATTCCAATAATTATCATGATTTTTTTCAATAATTAGTTATATCTTTGCAATTGTACAAAATTACGATAATTCATAAAATAAACAACTATGGTTAAGCACATTGTTTTATTTAAGCTTAAAGAAAACTTGTCGGATGCCGAGAAGAAGGAGGTAATGATCCGTTTTAAGAACACAATAGAAGCTCTCCCGGCAAAAATAAACTTCATACGCAGCATTCATGTCGGGTTAAACATTAACCCTGATGAAGAATGGGATATCTGTCTGGACAGTTCTTTTGACAGTCTGGATGATGTGAAAGCATACGCCATACATCCCGAACACGTTAAAGCGGCTACTATTTTAAAAGAAGTAAAGGCCGGACGTGCTTGTACTGATTACGAACTGTAAACACACTTTTCAGCATAAGGCTATGAAAAAGATTAAAAACCCATGGAGCGGAAAAGATAGTTACTTCTGTTTTGGATGTGCCCCCAACAATGAAGCAGGCTTAAAAATGGAATTCTACGAAGACGGGGAATCAATTATCAGTTATTGGACTCCTGAAGCCAAATACCAAGGATGGATTGACACCCTTCACGGTGGAATACAGGCAGCGTTATTAGATGAGATTTGCGGATGGGTTGTCTTCAGAAAACTGCAAACAGCAGGAGTAACTTCTAAAATGGAAACACGTTATCTCAAACCGATTCTGACTACCGAGCCTCGGCTAACCATACAAGCAAAGATACGAGAACTGCGAAGAAATATTGCCTTCATTGATGCGCATATCATGAACAGCAAAGGAGAAATATGTACCGAAGCAAGCTGCACCTACTATACATTCAGCAAAGAAAAAGCTGAAAAAGACTTTTCTTTTATTGAATGCAAAGCAGAAGAATGAATCAACTTAATACCAATTTAAAAGAAAACCAATACTTTTTCTTTCAAATATTTGCTTTTAACAGAAATACCACATATATTTGCCAAAAAGTAATAAAGAAGAAAATATGAAGATTACAGCCTTACATCATATCCATCATGCTATCCTGACGAGAAAAACGGTGGGCTGAGAGGTTGTATATTTTCATAAACAGATATCCAAAAGGCTTACCGTATTTATGGTAAGCCTTTTTATTTACCACACTAATACAAAGAAAATATGTTAAGAATTGCCGTACAATCAAAAGGCCGCCTATTTGAAGATACCATGGCCCTGCTTGCTGAAGCCGACATTAAATTATCGACCTCTAAACGCACTCTGCTCACCCAGTCAACCAACTTTCCCATCGAAGTACTGTTCTTGCGCGACGATGATATCCCTCAATGCGTAGCCAGTGGAGTTGCCGACTTAGGAATCGTTGGCGAGAATGAATTTATGGAGCGGAAAGAAGAAGCCGAAATTATCAGCCGGCTGGGATTCAGCAAATGCCGCCTCTCACTTGCCATTCCAAAAGAAATTAACTATACCGGAACAGAGTGGTTTAACGGCAAGAAAATAGCCACTTCATATCCTGAAATTCTCCAGAACTTTCTGAATCAAAACAACATAAAAGCAGATATTCACGTCATTACAGGTTCGGTAGAAATTGCACCGAGCATCAAACTTGCCGACTGCATTTTTGATATTGTCAGCTCCGGTTCGACTCTTATCAGCAACAATCTGAAAGAAGTGGAAGTTGTTATGAAAAGTGAAGCTTTACTCATCGGAAATAAAAGCATGAGTCAAGAGAAAAAAGAAATTCTGGAAGAACTCTTATTCCGGATCAAGGCAGTAAAAGCAGCAGAAGACAAGAAATACGTGCTCATGAACGTACCTACGGATAAAATAAAAGAAATCATAGACGTATTGCCCGGCATAAAGAGCCCCACCATTATGCCATTGGCTACCGAAGGATGGAGCAGTGTGCATACCGTACTCGACCAGAAATGCTTTTGGGAAATCATCGGTAAGCTGAAAGCATTAGGCGCACAAGGCATCTTAGTCTTACCCATTGAAAAAATGATTGTCTAATTTCCTATTAACATCCAAAAACATGAACATCATATCTTATCCCGAGCGTTTTCTTTGGAGTGAAATTTTAAAACGCCCTACTCTGAATCACGACGCTTTACGCGAAACAGTAGCAGCTATTTTATCTCGCATACAGACTGAAGGCGACTATGCCGTTATGTATTACGAAGAACAGTTTGACAAAGTAAAACTAAGTTCACTGCAAGTAAGTGAACAAGAATTTGCCGAAGCCGAAAAGCAGGTAAGCATTGAATTAAAGGCAGCCATTATGCTTGCCTTCAATAATATACGCACCTTTCACATGGCCCAGAAATTTGAAGGAAAAAAGATAGAGACCCTACCTGGCGTAACCTGCTGGCAAAAAGCCGTAGCAATTGAGAAAGTTGGACTATACGTACCGGGAGGAACAGCTCCTCTTTTTTCTACCGTTCTTATGCTTGCCACACCGGCACAAATAGCCGGATGCAAAGAAATCATTCTCTGCACACCTCCTAACCAAGAAGGAAAGATACATCCCGCCATTTTATATGCAGCCCGCATTGCAGGTGTAAGCAAAGTATTTAAGGCCGGCGGAGTACAGGCTATCGGCGCCATGGCATACGGAACAAGCAGTATTCCTAAAGTATATAAAATATTCGGTCCGGGCAACCAATACGTCACAGCAGCCAAACAACAAGTATCCCTGAGCGATGTTGCCATTGACATGCCTGCCGGTCCATCGGAAGTAGCCGTCATAGCCGATGAAACAGCCAATCCGGTATTTGTTGCAGCCGATTTACTATCACAGGCAGAACATGGAAGAGACAGCCAAGCCATACTGGTAACCACTTCCGAAACACTCATCCATGCGGTAACCGGGGAAATAGAACGCCAGCTAAATGAATTGCCACGCAAACAGCTCGCCGAAAAATCATTAGAAGGAAGCAAGTTGATATTAGTAAAAAACATACAGGAAGCTATTGATATGATTAATGAATACGCACCTGAACATTTAATTATAGAAACCAAAGACTATATGGAGTTAAGCGAAAAAGTTGTCAACGCCGGCTCCGTATTCCTTGGCTCTTACAGTCCGGAAAGTGCCGGCGACTATGCTTCGGGAACAAACCATACCTTACCCACCAACGGATATGCCAAAGCATATAGTGGAGTAAGTTTAGACAGTTTTATCCGCAAGATAACCTTTCAGGAAATAACCAAAGAAGGTATTCAAACCATCGGACCGGCTATTGAAGTCATGGCAGCCAACGAGTTTTTAGATGCTCATAAAAATGCCGTTAAAGTAAGACGCTAAACAAATCACAGATATGAAACCGCTAAACGAATTAATCAGACCCAATATTGCAAACCTGAAGCCTTATTCATCGGCCCGTGACGAATATCAGGGGAAAAAGGCTTCTGTGTTTCTGGATGCCAATGAGAATCCCTACAACACTCCCAACAACCGCTATCCTGACCCGTTGCAACAAGAATTAAAGCAATTAATTGCTCCGGTGAAAAAAGTACGTCCGGAACAGATATTCCTTGGGAATGGAAGCGACGAAGCCATTGATTTAGCTTTCCGGGCTTTCTGCCGTCCGGGTATAGACAATGTGGTTGCCATCGAGCCTACTTATGGAATGTATCAAGTATGTGCCCACATCAACGACATTGAATACCGCAAAGTAGAATTAGACGAAAACTTCCAGTTTAAAGCCGAAAAGCTCTTGGAAGCATGCGATGAAAATACCAAATTGATTTTCCTCTGCTCACCCAATAATCCTACAGGTAACAGTCTTGACCGTAATGAAATCATGACCCTCATAAAAGCTTTTCAGGGCATTGTGATTGTCGACGAAGCCTATGCAGACTTTTCTAAGCTTCCTTCACTTTTGGCTGACCTCAATGAATACCCTAATCTGCTTATTTTCCAGACTTTTTCAAAAGCATGGGGATGTGCAGCCATCCGCTTAGGCATGGCCTTTGCTTCGGAAGCGATTATCGAGATATTCAATAAAATCAAGTATCCCTATAACATCAACCTTCTTACTCAGCAGGAGGCTATCCGAATCATGGAACAGCACTATCAGGTCAACATCTGGATACAATCCTTGCTCGAAGAGCGCACTCGGTTTATAGAAGAGTTCAAAAAGCTAAAATGCTGCAAGCATGTTTATCCTACCGATGCCAACTTCTTCCTTACTCGTGTAAGCAATGCTAAGGCAATCTATGATTATTTAGTATCTAAGGGTATTATTGTACGAAACCGTACGCACATCACACTATGCCAAGACTGCTTACGTATTACCATCGGAACCCGCCCGGAAAACAATGCCGTGCTTGAAGCGTTAATCACACTTGAGTAAAAGAAGGATAAGCAGATTATCCCAATCCGATACATGCGGAAACATAAACCAGAAAGAGTCATATCACCCTCCGTTTCTTGAGTAATGATATGACTCTTTTCTTTTGAATATCCAGAACAGTCAGGCACCAGATAAAACCTGCCTACCTGAAAGCCTACTATATTTTCATCTTTAATCCAACTTAAGCACAGCAAGGAAAGCCTTCTGTGGCACTTCTACCGTACCAATCTGCTTCATACGCTTCTTTCCTTTCTTCTGCTTTTCAAGCAGCTTACGCTTACGGCTCACGTCACCACCATAACATTTTGCAGTTACATCCTTACGGACCGCCTTGATGGTCTCACGGGCAATAATCTTGGCACCGATAGCAGCCTGAATAGCAATTTCAAACTGCTGGCGCGGGATAAGTTCCTTCAATTTCTCACACATACGCCGTCCCAGATCGTAAGCATTATCCACATGAGTCAACGTAGAAAGTGCATCGACCGATTCACCGTTCAGCAAAATATCCAGCTTAATGAGTTTTGACGGACGGAAACCAGACTGATGGTAATCAAATGATGCATAGCCTTTCGAAATACTTTTTAACCGATCATAGAAATCAATTACAATTTCACCCAACGGCATCTTATAATGAAGCTCTACACGATTTCCAGAGATATAATCCTGACGAATCAATTCACCACGCTTACCTAAGCAAAGTGTCATGATAGAACCGATATAATCGGTTGCCGTAATGATAGACGCATCAATATAAGGTTCTTCAATGTGATCTATCAGCGTAGGGTCTGGCATACCACCCGGGTTATGCACTTCTTGCACCCCGCCCTGCTTATCATAAACCATATATGAAACGTTAGGAACGGTTGTAATGACATTCATATCAAACTCACGGTCTAATCGCTCCTGAATAATTTCCATGTGCAAAAGTCCCAGGAATCCACAGCGGAATCCAAATCCCAAAGCCAAAGAAGACTCAGGCTGGAAAGTCAGCGAAGCATCATTCAACTGCAACTTCTCCAGTGAAGCACGCAAGTTTTCATAATCTTCAGCTTCAATCGGATAAACTCCGGCAAAGACCATCGGTTTCACTTCCTCAAAGCCTTCGATTGCCTTGTCACACGGACGAGAGATATGCGTAATTGTATCGCCTACTTTCACCTCACGCGAAGTTTTGATACCCGAAATAATGTAACCCACATCACCGGTTCTCAATTCCTTGCGAGGCACCATATCCATTTTCAGTACACCGACTTCATCGGCATCATATTCTTTTCCGGTATTAAAGAATTTCACCTTGTCGCCCGTACGAATCACCCCGTTTACCACCTTAAAGTAAGCAATGATTCCGCGGAACGAATTGAACACTGAATCGAAAATCAAAGCCTGAAGCGGAGCGTTTTCATCCCCCTGCGGAGCAGGAATACGGTCAACCACGGCTTGAAGGATATCTTCAACCCCCATCCCGGTTTTTCCCGAAGCACGGATGATGTCTTCACGCTTACATCCCAGCAAGTCAATAATCTCATCTTCCACTTCTTCCGGCATGGCGCTCACCATGTCACATTTATTCATGACCGGAATAATTTCCAAATCATGTTCAAGAGCCATATACAGATTTGAAATGGTCTGCGCCTGTACTCCCTGCGAAGCATCCACCACCAGCAGCGCACCTTCACAGGCTGCAATCGAACGAGATACTTCATACGAAAAGTCCACGTGTCCCGGAGTATCTATCAAGTTTAATACATACTTTTCTCCCTTATATGCATACTCCATCTGGATGGCATGACTCTTAATCGTAATACCGCGTTCACGCTCCAAATCCATATCGTCCAACATCTGCCCCTCAGTAACCTTGATGGTCTGCGTATACTCCAACAGGCGGTCTGCCAGTGTTGATTTACCATGGTCAATATGAGCTATGATACAAAAATTGCGAATGTTCTTCATATCGTAATTTACCTATTATCAAAATTTATTGTGCAAAGATAGAGAAAAAACTGATATTTTTGTGTATGTTTGTCAGTGAAACTAATCAATCTATTTATTTAATTAACTAAACATCGACGTATGAAAAAAACTTGGATTATTATTCTTGCCGCAGTAGCTTTGATTGCAATATTCTGCGCAACTTCTTATAACTCGATGGTCTCACAAGACGAGGCAGTAGGTACGGCATGGAGCAACGTGGAAAACCAATATCAACGCCGTGCTGATTTGATTCCCAATTTGGTGAATACAGTAAAAGGTTATGCCAACCACGAAAAAGAAACACTTGAAGCTGTTATTTCCGCCCGTGCCAAAGCTACACAAACATCAATCAATCTGAATGAAATCTCTTCTGAAAAAATGGCTGCTTTCCAGCAGGCACAAGGTGAACTAAGCAGTGCCTTAAGCCGTTTGATGGTCAGTATCGAAAGATATCCCGACTTGAAGGCTAACCAGAACTTTCAGGCGCTGCAGGCTCAACTTGAAGGTACTGAAAACCGAATCAGCGTTGAACGCAGAAAATTCAATGAAATAGCCCGCGCCTATAATACCAGTATCCGACGCTTCCCCAAGAATATTGTAGCCGGACTCTTTGGATTTGAAAAACGGCCTTATTTTGAAGCACAAGAAGGTTCCGAAAAAGCTCCAGAGGTTAAGTTTTAATATCCGTTCAGCATGAAATATTATTTATCCGCTCTATTGCTCCTTTTCTGCTTCACTCTTCAAGCTAAGAAATATACCGTAGCAGATGTTCCCCTCCCCCGCCAGCTGGGACATACTTATGTCAGTAATCCGGATCAGATTCTCTCTTCAAATACGGTCTATGCCATTGATACAACACTGTATGCTTTAGAGAAGCAGACCGGAATCCAGGTATTGGTTGTAGCTGTGGAGCAAATTGAAGACGGTGACTGTTTTGATTTTGCCTACCGTCTGGGAAGAGAAAAAGGTATCGGGCAGAAGGGACTGGATAACGGGCTGGTTATTTTGCTGGTAACAGGTGAACGGTGTATTCAGTTTGCTACCGGCTATGGCTTGGAGGAGCATTTGCCTGATGTAACCTGCAAGCGGATTCAACAACAATACATGAATCCTTATCTAGCCAAAAACAACTGGGATACCGGAATGCTTTCCGGTGTGCAGGCTGTACGGAAGACATTAGACGGAAGCATGCAGCGACACTCCAGCTCGCCTAAAGCAAGCGACAACACCTTATTGTTCATCCTGCTCGTTTGCTGCTTCATTCTAGTTCCGGCTTTGCTTTGGATTAGTATGCGCCAACGTATGCGTTGTCCTAATTGCCATAAACAAGGACTCAAGCAGATGGCAGTCCGGACGGTTTCCGTAAAAAACGGAATACGTACACAGGAAGTAACCTATCTCTGCAGCCACTGCGGACATGTGGTTAGAAAAACCCGGAAATCGGAAGACCATAACTCTAATCATCCAGGAGGATTCGGCGGTCCATTCATGGGCGGTCCGTTTTTTGGCGGATTTGGCGGACGAAGAGGCGGATTCGGCGGAGGCGGGTTTACTGGTGGAAACTTCGGAGGAGGAGACTTCGGAGGAGGAGGAGCCGGAAGTAAATTTTAAATTATAAATCTAAAACAATACAAAACATGTACAACAATACGTTTGGAAATCTATTCCGGCTCACCAGCTTCGGTGAGTCTCACGGAAAAGCGGTAGGAGGCGTTATCGACGGGTTTCCGGCTGGTATCTCCATTGATATGGAGTTTATCCAGAATGAATTAAACCGACGCCGCCCCGGACAATCGGCTATTACTACAGCCCGAAAAGAAGAGGATAAAGTAGAATTCCTTTCTGGTATATACGAAGGAGTTTCAACTGGATGTCCCATCGGATTCGTGGTATGGAATACCAACCAGCACTCGAATGACTATGACAATATGAAGGAGGTATATCGCCCTTCACACGCTGATTATACTTATACGCAGAAATATGGATTACGCGACCATCGGGGAGGCGGACGCTCGTCAGCCCGTGAAACGATTGCCCGCGTGGTAACCGGTGCTCTTGCCAAGCTTGCCTTGAAACAGTTGGGAGTCACCGTTACGGCATTCACCTCACAGGTAGGAAAATACAAGCTTGAAAAAGATTATACACAATACGATCTGAGCAGAATAGAAGACAATCCGGTACGCTGCCCTGACCAGGAACTGGCCAGACAAATGGGAGAATATATTTACCAGATAAAAGGAGAAGGAAATACCATTGGAGGGGTTATCAGTTGTGTCATCAAGGGATGTCCGGTCGGTCTGGGACAACCCGTATTCGGCAAGCTGCACGCAGCCTTGGGAAGTGCCATGCTCAGCATCAATGCTGTAAAGGGGTTTGAATACGGACAGGGATTCGGCAGCATGGAACAAAAAGGCAGTGAACAAAATGACATTTTCTACAACAACCAAGGAAAAATAAGTTTACGAACAAACCGTTCGGGAGGCATTCAGGGAGGAATCAGCAACGGAGAGGATATTTACTTCCGGGTTGCCTTCAAGCCTGTGGCAACCGTACTCATGGAGCAACCTACCGTAGATGTACACGGAAATGAAACCTTGCTTAAAGCAAGGGGGCGTCATGACCCTTGTGTTCTGCCACGTGCGGTGCCCATTGTGGAAGCAATGGCGGCTATGACCTTGCTTGATTTCTATCTGCTCAACAAAGCAAGCCGACTGTAACCGGATATAAAAAAAATGCTTAGGCGTTTCACATTAAACATCAAGGTGTTTTAGTTGAAACGCCTAAGCATTTTTTATATTTACTTTTATGTCAGCCAAAAGGTTTGAGGATTCATATCAATCCCATAACCCACATTTATCAGAAGATAACTCCCAAACGAAAACCAATATTGCTTTGTCCGTCAATCTGGCAAGTGAGTGTATGGGTTTGATTAGTGGCATAACTATAATAACCAGCCACATGTAGTCCCCAACTGCCTGCGGTGGGATGAATTTTCAGCCCCACTTCCGGAGACACATAAAAGCCCCATTTCTTATCCTGCAATCCTCCGGCTCCAAAATAGGTGGAATTACGGGCAAACATCGCTCCCATTTTCGCACCCACATAAGGCTTCAAGTAGCTGTTTCCACCCACGGTATACGCTCCTGTCAAGCCTAAAGGAACCTGAAAAGCCGAACGCTGCTGATCAGTGGTGATTGATTCAGTCGGTGACAACTCCAAGGTCTGACGGCCAATATACTTATGATTCGTATGAAATGCAGCGAATACCCCCACATTCCAGCGCGGTGTCACTTCGTATGCCAGCTCATAATTCATCCCCCATCCGCTGATTTTATCTGTAAAGTCGGATGAAAGCGGCGCATTCATCTGCCAGTCGACCGTTAAATTCAGCTTACGCATATCCCATTGGGCAAACCCTTGTGAAGCCATTCCCACCAAAAGGACTCCCAATACAACCGTTTTTCTCCATACTTCATTTATAACTTTCATTGCTTATTCTCCTTTCCTATTTAACCGATTTGATATATGGTGACTGTTCAAACGCCTGACTGACAGAATTCAGCAGCAGTTCCTGATTAAAGCGTCCGCTATATTGATAACCAGAAGCACTGGCATACCATATCACAGGCAGTTTATCAGCTTTTTTCCCCTCCACATTCTTCTGTGTTAAGTTTACCATTTCAATCACTAAGGTATTCGTGTCGTATGAATAGGTAACCGGGAAAGGATAATTCCATCCACCCCACCAGGGACCCCAGAACCCGAAATCCCACCAGCCACCGAAGTAGCCACCGGTCACCACATTGGTTTGTGACACATACGAAAGCTGAACTCCAAAATCGACTTCATCTTTCTTATCCGGATTCATTTCACGCACATACCCGCGTTTCTCTAAATTCTCTTGTACTTTTCGGATAATCATTTTCGCATTGTCGTCTTTCCAATAAACGGCATGGCGACCTCCTGCCTCCAGAATACTGTCGGGCAGGAAATAAGTTTGAAATCTCCCGAAATCAACATTCGTATCATGATCTGTATATACCACCAAGTCAGCATCCAGCTTCCCCATATCAGGGTCTTTTTCACAAGCCACTGCTCCCAGTGCCACACATATCAGAAACAAAATCTTTTTCATGCTTCGTTCTCCTTTTATTAATCAATTCAACAATCATTTATTATACTGTTAAAGCGAGTTTCCCTTAAAAACGCTGCTCCGCTCTTTGGGTAAAATCACGCCATTTAAAGTAAGCCGGTTGGAATTAAAATTCGGACTGACTGTTACAGAAGCCCGGTTACTTCCCCGCATCATAGATATATCTACCCGGGCGGAGATTCCGATGCCCATCACATCCATTGAAACATACATATTCCCTTTCTTATCTTTGCGCGTTTCATAACGGGATATATTCCCGTCTACGGTTACACCTCCCAAGCCATTCGGTCCTGACGCTGGAATATTAAAGGCCACCTGAACCACAGCATCTGTTCCGTTTACAGCCACAAAGTTTGTATTCGAGGATACAAAAGCTGTCTGCCCGTATTTAAACACTACTTGATCAGCCTCTAAAGTAAAGGCTTTCTTTTCTATTGCCGTCTCGGCATCTACATACAGCAAACTGTCAAGACGTTCTTGCAAGGCTTTTTTTTCTTCACGCGTCAGCTCCCTTGCCTCCTGCGCACTCATGTGACCCATTGCTACCCATAAGGCCAGCATCATCATTGATACAAATCTTTTCATAAGTTTGCTTTTTAATTAGTTACAGTCTATAAACAAATTACAGCCGCTTTTGCTGCTCTATAGTTGATTAAAAAAACATAACAGATGTTATCCCTTTCCGAATAAATGATTATCTTTAGTGAAAAGAATATCGTATTACCTTTTAATCTGTGAACACCATGACAAACCTTAGCGACATTTCCTTACTGATAGCCGTTATTGCACTGGCAATGTGGCCTGTCATTTTACTAGCCTTGCGATTTATAAAAGAGCGACGCATGCGGCTGGAACATATCGAACGCATGACTAAAAATGAGCTGGATGACATCAGCACCAAAGAGCTGGTGATAAGTGTGCTTAAAAAAATAGGATGTCAGCCAGAAGTTAACGAAGAAGACCATATAACCTTTAAATATCAGGGAGACGACTTTTATATTGCTGCCGAAGAAGAAAACCGTTTTATCATGATATGGAATCCCTGGTGGGGGTCTATCAGCAGCGACAATGAAGCACTTCCCTTCTTGAAAGAAATCATTAATCTGGTTAATGTAAGTTCCCTCGTTACCACCGTATTTATGGCTGATGAAGACGGAAAAACCCTTGGACTTCACTCACGGTGCCATACCTTTTTCTCGCCTAATGAAGGGGAACTGGAGGAGCATATGAAAATGCTGCTCGATTATTTCTTTGATGCACACAATGCCATTAAAGATAACATGAACCAGCTTGGGGCAGCTTCTGTAGATGAGGAGCAAAAGAAAGAGCGGGTTAAAGTAAAAGGATTTTCTGCCTACCGTGATAATACAACGCCGCTTGAACCGAAGAAAGAAACAGAGTAATGTGTAAGCTTACTGGAACAAAGAATCAAAGCCACACTATGCATACCGCAGTGTGGCTTTGGTTCTTTGTTCCCATAAAAAAACTGACAAGTCATCTCTATTTAAACCTGTTCTTTCCGCATACTAAACTCACAGCCGCAATATTGCTGATTATAGAAATCGTATTCTTTTATAATGGCTATGCGACGTTCGCTCAGACCGCCTTTCCGCCAGTTTTGTTCCCACCAAACCACTTCCGGGTAGGGCTCTACTGCCCAACGGCCAGCTTCGTTTATCTGATCCAGACTCTTCCAGCGTGATGAAGCAAGCGTGGTGGTTATTACGGTAAAACCATGCTCATGTGCATAGCGTGCAGTCTCAGCCAAACGCAGTTTGAAACATTTCAGACAACGACCTCCCCTTTCCGGCTCATTTTCCAGTCCGCAGATTCCGCCTAACCATGCTTCATGGTCATAATCGGCGTCTATAATCTCCAACCCTAACGATCGGGCATAGCGTGTACACTCGTCTTTTCTTATCAAATATTCCTCATGCGGATAAATATTTGGATTGCAATAATAAATAACCGGCTGAATATCATGCTGCATCATACACTCTATAATGGCAGATGAGCATGGAGCACAGCAAGTGTGCAATAATACCCGATTGGCTCCTCCGGGAACTTCCAATTCAAATTTTTTCTTTTTCATGGCAGTCAACTTCTTTTTCCATATCTGCAAACAGCGGAAGTAAGCGTTCCGGAATTTCAATTCCCTGCTTTTTCATTTCAGTTAAACACAAAACAGCTTTTTCCGTCAAGGTAAAACACATCTGCCTTCTATCTTTTTCACTCAAGGTGCGTACCAGCATTCCTTTTTTTTCTACCAGACTGATTACCTTTGAAGCGTGCGACGGGGTGAGCCCTGTGCGCTCTACGATGGTTCCGGCTGTTACTGTTTCACCACTTATGCTACATAAAACCATCGCTTCGTTCAGTGAAACTCCATATTGTTCCAAAAGTCTGGCTTCTAAGAGAGAGAGAGCTTGAAACAGCTCTCTCATTACGCATATACATTTTATTTTTTCCATTACTCAGTTTTAAATAAACAAGTTGACATTGGCTTGTTCTGCACGCTCCATATAAGTAGCAACGCCCCCAACGGTTACATTGTCAAGCAACTCCTCACGCTTCACACCCATCACGTCCATCGACATCTGACAAGCTATAAACTCTACTCCGTTTTCAATGGCTTGCCTGCGTAACGACTCTAAAGAATCTATATTTTTCTTTCCCATCAGATAACGCATCATACGAGTTCCCAATCCTCCCATATTCATCTTTGAGAGTTTCAAGTGACGTGAATCTGAGGGCAACATTGCTCCAAACATTTTACCGAAAATATCTTTCTTCACTCTTGGCTTATGTTCCTTTTTTATAGCATTCAAGCCCCAGAAAGTAAAGAATATCGTTACTTTTTTCCCTGTAGCTGCTGCTCCGTTGGCGAGTACAAAAGTAGCTAAAGTTTTATCAAGGTCATCACTGAACAGAATAAAAGTTTTCCCTTGCTCACTTATTTCAGCCTTGGGAGTATCTGCTTTACCGGCAGTTGACTTTTCCAAACAAACGGTATAAACTCCATTTGCAGCAGAAGAAGAAAGAAAACGATGACCTGTGGTCCGACACCAAGCCTCTGCATCGCGAGGAAATCCTATATCTGTTGCTCTTATTTCCAGACGGTCTCCATCTGCCAGTTCTTCCATTGTCTTCTTTAACTTCAATACCGGACCGGGACATTGGATTCCACAAGCATCGACTGTCAATACATTCTTCGGCTCAAAAGCCAGACCTGGTGTGCTGTCTTCACTCATCGTCTGTTCATTTTCTGGTGGTAACTGCACCTGAGCCACCGCTGCCTTATAAGTTTTAAGACCTCCGATAAGGTTGCGTACCTCTTTATATCCTTTTTCTCTTAAAATAATAGAAGCCAAATAACCTCGCAAACCTATACCGCAAAATACCCATACCGGCTTATCGAATGGAATTTCCGTTATCCGCTCACGCAAATCATCAAGAGGTATATTTACCGCACCTTCAAGGCTACCTAACATAAACTCATCCGGAGTACGAACATCTACCAAAGTAACTTTAGTTAAATCGGCATCACGCAATTCACGCCAATAAAGCGGGAGCATCTTACCTGTCAGGATATTCCCCGCCACATAACCAGATATAGCCACCGGGTCTTTAGCCGAAGAGAAAGGAGGGGCATAAGCATGCTCTAATGAAACCAAGTCATAAACCGTTCCTCCCCGCTTGATAGTTAAAGCATATTCATCAATACGCTTATCTACGCCATCACATCCCACAATCTGAGCACCATACAGCCGTCCATCTTCTGGTGAGAAGATTATCTTTATATCCATCTGAACGGCTCCCGGATAATAACCTGCATGGGAACCCGAATGAATCGTAGCCGAAAGACAGGGTATTCCAAATTGCTTCAAACGCTTTGCCGGAAGTCCTGTTGAAGCCACAGTTAAATCAAACACTTTAGCTATGGCTGTTCCTATCGATCCTTCGTATCTTACCCGATTACCGAAAACCATATTATCGGCAACAATACGCGCCTGACGATTAGCCGGACCGGCAAGAAAATTCAACCAGGGCTTTCCTGTAAGTGGATGAGGAAATTCAATTGCATCACCTACAGCATATACTGAATCGTCGGATGTTTGCAAGTATTCATTTACATAGATACCACGCATCTCGCCTAACTCTAGTCCTGCTTCCGATGCCAAGCGGGTTTCTGCCCGAACCCCTATCGATAAAATAACCAGCTCAGCCTCAAGATTAATACCCGACTTGAACTTTACCATAACGCCCTGTTGCTTCTGTTCAAAAGATTCTACGGCCTGCTCCAAATAGAGCTTCACCCCTTTCTGAAGCAGGTGTTCATGTACCAGAGAAGCCATTGAATAGTCTATCGGACCCATCACCTGATTAGCCATTTCTACCACTGATACTTCCGCTCCGGCATGATGAAGGTTTTCAGCCATCTCTAATCCTATAAATCCGCCTCCTACTATGACAGCACGCTTCACATCATGAGTTTGCATATAAGACTTAATCTGATCTGTATCGCTCACATTACGTAAAGTGAAAATACCCTCACTGTCTATACCCGGAAGAGGCGGACGCACCGGAGAAGCTCCCGGTGAAAGAAGTAACTTATCATAGCTTTCAGTATAAACTCTGCCACCGGATGCAGAAACGGTAACCTCCTTCTTCTTGATATCGACAGCTATAACCTCCGAACGGGTACGCACATCTATATTAAAGCGTTTTCCAAAGGCTTCCGGAGTCTGAACAAATAAACGTTCACGCTCTGTAATCACTCCTCCTATATAATAAGGTAAACCACAGTTAGCATAAGAAATATATTCTCCTTTTTCAAATAATATTATTTCAGCTGTCTCTGTATTACGACGAATTCTTGCTGCTGCCGTTGCCCCTCCGGCTACTCCTCCGATAATAAGATACTTCATAGTCTTTTTATTTTATATTATTATTATTTTCCATTAGAAACTTTACGCAAAGAAAAATATTAATTCAGACTTCACAAAGTTTCCATAGGAAAATATTCTAATATTAAGATTTCTTAATAATATCGCTCTTTATCCATTGATAGGCTATACGTGGAGTCCCGTTTGCCACATAGATAATCCCGCATTTTAAAAAGCCATTACGCTCTACCAAGCGCTGCATAACCCAATTATCGGCATGAGTGTCTATACGAATATTGGAAGCTCTCTCCATACACCAATCCAAACAAGTCTGTCCTATTCCTCTACAAGACCCATCAGAAGCCAAGCGATGAATTACATAATAGGGCCCGTCATTTTGCCAATGACCTTCAATATAACTATAATTCGGATCAGGCTCTCCAATAAACGAAAAAGTAGCAACTATTTTTCCTTTATCATTTTCACAAACATAACAATGAGAAGCTTCAATCTCGGCACAAATTAATTCTCGCTGGGGATAGCCATTTACCCATTGATTCGCATTCCCAACTGACTGCATAAAATTACGAGCGCTGTCAAATATTTCCATTAACCGCTCCAAATCATCGGAAAGAGCTTTGCGTATCACTATATCCATATTTTTTTGTATTATTTGATTCCAGAAAGCAAAAATAGCTGTTTCTGTTGTTTTTTTTTATGAGATATAGTTTAAAAATCAAAAGGTTGTTGTATATTTGCATCACTAAACCAATGGGGCATTAGCTCATCTGGCTAGAGCGCGACACTGGCAGTGTCGAGGTGGCGAGTTCGAGTCTCGCATGCTCCACTACTCATTCATCAAAAGCAGAAATGCCGGAAATTGCATCAGATACAATTTCCGGCATTTCTGCTTCTAAAAGATCCAAATCTTATAAGCTAAACTTTTAATTCATATTAAGGGACATTGAAAAATCTCCGAAAAATTCAAGCAAATACGTTCAAACCTAAAAAAACATCCCGCCACAACTCTTCATTAAGAGCCACAGCAGGATGAAACTTCTATGAGATTGGATTTTCTATTACATTTTATTAGAAGCGGTAAGAGGCACCTATGTTGATTACACCTTGATCAAAATCACTAACCAACTGGTATTTTCCTTCAAGATTGATAGCCCAGTTATGACCCAAATCAAATTCAACTCCACCTCCCAAGTTCACACCGAATCGGCATTCATTATCGTCAATATCTTCACCAAAGCCTGTATCTATATCAAGCATCCAGTTTGTCAGAGTCAATCCGAAAAGAGGATAAAGTTTTACGCCTCTGCCTACCGGACACAGATAATGAAGATTCACGTTGAAATCGAGCATGCTCACATTATCGTTTTCAAAGAAATAGTTGAGTGAAGGTTCAAGACGGATAGGGTCTGTAATGTTATACTGATATTTTATACCTAAGCCCATGCTTTCAATTTGCGTTCCATAATTCAGACCAAAACCAATAGCTTGTTTTCCCTTCTGTGCCTGGATACCACCCAAGAACACAAAAAGAAGGCTGAATAACATCAAAAATTTTTTCATACCTTATTTTTTAAAGTTATCAATTAAGTTAATTTACTTTTTGGCAAAGATAATATCTTAGTTGAAATATACAAAATAATATAGAAATTTATCTTATGGACTTCCAAAAATTAATAAACTGAGCATACAAGCCATAACATACGAGCCGGTCGTTTTCCTGCAGCTCATAATTTTCCGGGAAAGTATTAGCCACTTCACGCTCCAAAACGGAAATTCCCGCACTGTTCAAGACGTGCTTGCCCTTTATCAGAGATATCACTTTCAAGCCGAATTCTTTTTCTATGTCAAGTTCATTGATTTTATATCCAACCAACTTCAAGGGAAGATTAAATTTAAATACATAATACTCATCATCTATCTGGAAAGGTTCAACATCGGCATTCAATTCAAGCAGCTGAGCAAGCATACGCGCTGCATCTTGCTCCGGTGTCAGAATCCGATCAAGTGAAAAAGCCTCAAGTACCATCCGGTGAACCTCGTCTACTGCGCGAGCATAAATATGTTTTACCTTATTCATTTTCAGCAATGAAACCACACGAACAGAAGCCCCGAAGTTTTCACCGATAGCCACGATTACCACATCTACCGTTTTAATCGGCAATACTCTCAATGCAACTTCATCAGTAACATCCACCACAAAAGATGTGGCCATTTTATCCTTCAAACGATCAACATGAGTTTCATTAAAATCGACACCCACCACTTCATGTCCAAGCGCTGTCAGTTCTTCTGCCAGCACTGTTCCATAATTTCCTAATCCTATAATCAGATATTTCATACCATCAGTTAATTATAATATTGTCACTCGGATATTTATAATGTCTTTTTTTCTCTTGACGAATAAGACCTGTAACCAGTGTAAAGGCTCCCACACGACCAATAAACATCAGTAGAATAATCAACAACTTGCCCGGAATGCTTAACACCGGTGTCAAATCAAGACTCGACCCTACTGTGCTTAAAGCCGAAACACACTCAAAGACGATAGCCGTAAGTGAAGCCCGAGGCTCTGCCATAGAGAGTAAAAAGACTGAAACAAAAGCAATCAGCAAATACAAAATAAAGGCTGCGTTAGAACGGCGGATTGAGTCATGAGAGAGTTCACGATGCATGACCTCTGTATGATTTGCTCCCCGGATAACCGCCCATAAATTAAGCAGAATCACGGCAAATACATTTATTTTAACGCCACCTGCAGTTGATTGAGTTCCTCCTCCCACAACCATCAGCATAATCATCAGCAAGATGGTTTGTGTAGAGAGCGATGTTAAACTCACACTGGAAAATCCTGCCGTACGCGGACAAGAGGCATTAAAAAACGCATGCACCCATTTATCTACGACCGGCATTCCGGAAAAAGCATGATTCCATTCGGCTACCGCTATCATAAATGTTCCAGCAACCAGCAATACCACCGTCATCACCAATACAATCTTTGTATTCAGATTATACAGATGAACCCTCTTCGAAAAGTGTTTGGTTTGCCTAAATACCAAACACTTCAGATAGCTTAAATAATAAGACAATGTACCGCTGAGATTTACCAAGATAGGGAATCCGATTCCTCCGAACACGATTAACAGACCAAGAGTAACATATAACAAATTATGATTCTGCATCACTATTTCATTACCCATTCCACCCGGCAAGGTGGAAAATCCAGCATTACAAAAAGCTGATATTGAATGGAAAGCAGAAAAATAAAGTTCCTCGTAAAAGCTCATTCCCAACGTATCGTGGATGTTCATCCAGATAACCACCGTTCCTACTCCTTCAATAACCAATGTAAAGCCTAAAATATAAAGTAAAGTAGAAAGCAGTGAATTTAAAGAATTCGAACTAATCATATCTCCCACCACCAACTGATTATAAAGAGAGGTATTCCCCATGAAAAACATGGCAAAAAAACTGGTAAGCGTCATCACCCCTAATCCACCTATCTGAATCAGAAGAAGGATGATAATCTGCCCTTCAAGTGTGAAGGTTGAAGGAAGATCAACGGTTGCCAACCCCGTTACACAAGCGGCACTGGTTGCCGTAAACAAGGCGTCAATCCAAGAAATACCTTCATACGTAGCTCTGGGAAGCATAAGTAAACCTGTTCCGAGAAATATAAAAATCAAAAAACTCGAAGCCAAAATACGAGAAGGGTTAGTTCGTTTTCCCAATAAGCGGACTACACTCCCTGACAGATGCGACAGAGATAATAGAAATAAAATAGCACCTTTATAATAAGAGCTATGAAAGAAGCGCCATACCCACAGACTCCAGTCTTCATTTTCCGGCTTATGAAAAATAACCGGAAGCAGGGTCAGATACAGACAAACAGTAAGCAGCCAAGTCCATGGAGTAAAATGCCAGGTCTTGTCATCCTGACGGAAAACAATCTGCGCAGTTGTGGCAATCAAAAAGACAACCCAGACTATCTGATAAACCCAATGTATAATGGCTATTTCATGAGATGACACACGAAAGCCATACTCATAAACTACAGCAAGAAAGAAGATAAAAGAACAAAAATATACAAATCCCCTTGTCAAATTCAGCAACTGATTGATTCGAGGTAAAACTAACTTCCTCCGATAGAGAAAGAGTCTGTCCCAATAATCCATAATTTACATCTGTTTTTTTCTATATGATTCAACATAACCACACTATACAAATTTAGTCAAAAAAACATTGTACGCTTTATTTTTGCTAATAAAAAAAGACTTCAAACCCTAATTAGTTGCTTTTTATCATTTCTTTCCCTACTTTTGGCAGAAATTATTCATTTAAACTTCATTATTATGAGCAAAAAGCAAAAAAGATTCATCTTGCCGGAAGATGAAATACCTAAATACTGGTACAATATCCAGGCAGATATGAAAACCAAACCGCTGCCTCCACTTAATCCGGCAACTAAAAAGCCTCTAACTCCTGAAGACCTCTACTCTATTTTTGCCAAAGAGCTTTGCCATCAGGAACTGAACCAAACAGACGCATGGATTGAAATTCCCGAAGCTGTACGCGAAATGTATAAATATTATAGAAGTACTCCCCTCGTACGTGCCTATGGACTGGAAAAAGCACTGGGAACCCCTGCTCACATCTACTTTAAAAATGAAAGTGTAAGCCCTATTGGTTCGCATAAGCTCAATTCCGCTTTGGCACAGGCTTATTACTGTAAACAAGAAGGGGTTACCAATATCACAACCGAAACCGGAGCCGGACAATGGGGAGCAGCCCTTTCGTATGCAGCAAAAGTTTTTGGACTGGAAGCTGCGGTTTATCAGGTTAAGATCAGCTACGAACAAAAACCTTACCGCCGAAGCATTATGCAAACATTCGGTGCACAAGTCACTCCTTCACCTTCTATGTCTACCCGTGCCGGAAAAGATATTCTAACCCAATATCCCAATCACCAAGGTTCACTGGGTACGGCTATTTCAGAAGCTATCGAACTGGCACGAACTACTCCCAACTGCAAATACACCTTGGGCTCTGTTTTAAGTCATGTTACTTTGCACCAAACCGTGATCGGACTGGAAGCGGAAAAACAAATGGAAATGGCCGGCGAATATCCCGACATCGTTATCGGATGTTTTGGAGGTGGATCAAACTTTGGAGGTATTTGCTTCCCCTTCATGCGTCACTCCATTCTGGAAGGAAAACAAACACGTTATATTGCAGCCGAACCGGCTTCTTGCCCTAAACTGACAAGAGGCAAGTTTGAATATGATTATGGTGACGAAGCCGGATATACTCCCCTGCTTCCTATGTACACTTTGGGACATAACTTCGCTCCTGCCAATATCCACGCCGGAGGTCTGCGTTATCATGGTGCCGGAGTGATTGTTTCCCAGCTTTTGAAAGACAATTTAATGGAAGCAGTTGATATCCAGCAGTTGGAATCTTTCGATGCCGGTATTCTTTTTGCCAAAGCAGAAGGCATCATCCCGGCTCCCGAATCATGCCATGCCATTGCTGCTGCCATACGTGAAGCTGATAAATGCAAGGAAAGCGGAGAGGAAAAAGTCATTTTGTTTAATTTATCCGGACATGGATTAATTGATATGTCGGCATACGACCAATACCTGTCGGGCAATCTGACCAATTATTCACTCAGCGATGATGAAATAGAAAAGAATCTGAAGGAAGTAGAAGAAAAGCTTCAGTAAGAAAAGCACAGATTAACACTCAAATCCAGATAATACCTCTTTAGAAAATTATCGGGATTTACTTCCATAAAAATGGAAGCAGACGTAAAAATAGCCGCCCAGAAATCCGGACGGCTATTTTTTTATAGCTCATATATTATTGCGGAAGGTTGCGTACTTAAATTAAAAGCAAGGTTGATACAGCTCTTTTATTTTACCATTCTAATCTTCATGCTCCTGGAGAAGCATTACTGAGGTTTTTAACCTCCTTAGGAATTTCTCTAAAAATGCCCTGAAGAAAAAACAAACACGCCTAGACATTTCATACTAAACAAGTTGATATTTTCAATGAAACACACATAGGCGTGTTTTATCCCCTTCTGCTATTATTTTTCCGGAGCAAGCAAGCGGATAAAAAAGATTCCTCCAGCTATCTTATCCGGATGACTGCGGAACGTAACTGTCACTTCCTTTTTACCTTGCAACATTGCTTCAGGCAATGCATATTCCACATTGACAAACTCACTCCGGTTCCATTTTCCCACTAAGTTTTCAGAAACCAGAAGCTTGCCGTCAATCAAGATATCAAATTCACGGTCGGCTGTTTCATTTCCCCAATAGCGCACCATCAATGCCAAGTTCTCGCGTCCTTCGGTAGAAAGTGTATACTCAAAATATCCTCCATCATGAGCATCCCGCCAAGCCTCTCCTTCGAAGTAACCTTTTGAAGATTTCTCATATTTGATCTGATGATCCACTTCCGGCTGCTGTTCACCCGTACCCACTGCATCTACCGTACGGCGGTCAAGTATCAGTTTCTGCTCTTCTTCCGCCTTCATCTTCGACAGATAATCAGCATACTGGGTTTCTGTCATTGACAGCCAATACATCATATAGCGGCTATCATGAATCTGCCAGAAAGGCTCAAGTATCAAATCGGCATATTTTGCTTCACGGAATAATCCGGGAACCGTATAGCTAAACGGTTTTCCGGCTACCGGCTTCATCTGGTTCAGTTTTTCCAGAATATCCTCACGCTCACCTATCAGGAAAGGAGTTTCATAAACCGGAACAAGCTCACCCGAAGCAATATGTCCCCATCGACTGTCATCTGCTACCAATCCATCCAGATGTTCTGTACCCATACGAGCCCCCAACAAAACAGGTCCACGCATAATCGCTACATATTCCGGAACGTTTGGCAGTTCTTCCAATGTTACATGCATCGGCATCTGAATTTCAACCACATCACCATCCTTCCATTTACGGTCAATACATACATATGATGAAGGAGAAGCATCTGCAGCATAATCTTTACCACTGCAAACGATTTTCATTTCGCCTTTTTTAACCCAATGAGGATAACGTATCATCAGCTTGAACTGCTTGCTACGCTTTAAGAACACAGTTAGCTTGCTTCCTTCCTCATTAGGGAAACGGGTATCTTGACGCAGCTTGATTCCTTCTTTCTTCCAGTTTAACTCAGATGCAACAAACAGGTTGACAAACAGCGAATCATGAACGTGAGTATAAATAAACTCACCGTATTTTCCATGATTTTCCATTCCGGTACCTACGCAGCACCACATCGCACTGTTTGGAGCAGAATATACCCGGTAATGAGCCGGACGTGCAGAAGTAAAATACACATATCCGCCATGCTGAGGATGCTGTGTAGATAAGATATGGTTATACATAGCACGTTCAAAAAAGTCAGCATACCGTGCTTCGGGCGACATACGGAATAAGCCTTCTGTCAGTTTCAACATATTGTTGGTATTGCAAGACTCAGGTCCTTCACGGTCATCTACATAACTCTTACAATCGTCTTTCGCGGCAAAATGTTCCCGACGGCTGTTTCCTCCCAAAGCCAGCGAACGAGTATCTACGACCGTATGCCAAAAGAAACGAGCAGCCTCATCGTAAGTCTTATCATCACACAATTCTGCAATTCGCTGATATCCTACAACCTTAGGTACCTGCGTATTGGCGTGTTTATTATCCAAGTTATCAACTCCAGCAGCCATACTGTCTAACAGCCAATGATGTGAAAAGCGTTTTGCTGCGTGCAGATATTTTTCATTTCCGGTCATCTGGTAGGCATCAGCATAAACTTCATCCATACCTCCAAACTCATTTTCAAGCATTTGTTCCATCTGTGTATCTGTCAACGGCGCAATGACCGTCAGCCCCCAGTCACACAAGTCTAAAAACATCTGCCGGGCTTCTTCATTTCCCGCATAAAGCCAAGCGTCGCGCAAGCCGGCATATATTTTATGTACGTTATACCAAGGAACCCAATACTTCCATATCAACTGCACATTTCCTTTTTTCAGTTCCTCCCATAGCCTTGCTCCGTTAGGAACTCCACCTATATACCCATTCCCATTCTTCTGCTGGCAACGCTTCAGTTCTGCAATCATGTACTCCATACGCCGCTTACATTCCTCGTTTCCGGTAGAAGCATAATGAATAGCCAGTGCAGTCAGATAATGTCCTCCCACATGACCGTCCAAGCCATCCCAGTTCGGAAACGACTCACCCTTCGGTGTAAGTCCGGCTTCTTTCAGAAAAGGGACCAATAAGCGGTCTACATCATATTTCAACAATACATCAACATTCAAATCTTGTGCATGTTTAAACGGACCGTCCAAGAGAGTTACTTCACTAAGAGCAAAAGTATTTGGATAAAGTTTGTCTTGCGCTTGTACTCCTCCCCATGCAGATGCAAGCATCAGAGCAGCAGCAATCAGTACTTTGTTTTTCATTCTTACCTACTTGATTCGTTTATAGTTAAAAAAGTCAATATCAACATATCCTCCATCCGATTTCGTTGCATAATTAAACAGGGCAAATTTTGTTCCCATGAAAAATCTGCGATAATCGAAAATCATTTTAAAGTCTGTACCTATTTTTGTCCAATTCCGGTTATCTTCGCTATAATAAAATGTAGCTATATCTCTATTTGTCCGGAAATCACTATCAATACGCAGATATATAAGATTTTGACTTAACTCAATACGCTCTTTTTCTTCTTTTTTCACACTAAGCACCGCTTTATCTGAGTCACGCAGACTGACTATATTGGTTGACATAGTCAGATACTTTTGGTTTCCTTCCATCTCTACCGACAATAATCCGGCATCTCCATTAAAGGCGCTGAATCCAGCTCTGTCTCCATCCTTCATGTGAGAAATATCCAATGCTATAATCCCGGAACAACAAGGTCCCTCCATACGTTGCGTCAACGTATTAGGAGACAAAAATAAATTGTCAACAATCCGGTTGGTCTTTAAGCGCAAAAAGCCGGGACGTTCGGTCAACGACCATGCACTATTTATGGGATTATGATTCCACTGCCAGTTTATTTTCAGATCTTTATCAGTGAAATCATCACTCACGACCAACGATTCTTGCTCACAGCCCTGTTTGGGCTTTTCCATAAGAAGTGGCACTTTTCCGTTTCCATCGCCCAGCATGGGCCATCCGTCAATCCATTTACAAGGCATCAGCGTCAGTACACGCCCTACTCCTCCACGGTCTTGGAATATCACTCCATACCAGTTTCCTTTACTATCATCTACAATGCAGCCTTGTCCAACATAAGGAAAGCCGCCAAAATCACTTTCCAATATGACCTTCTTTTCATACGGACCGATTATTTTATCGGCACGATAGCATACTTGGCGACGCTTTCCACCGTTAGGCCATGAAATCATTAGCAGATAATAAGTTCCATCATGCTTGATAAACCGGCTTCCTTCAAGCAATCCGGTCTCCGTTTCATCGCGCTCAAACAGTTTTACATCCACTCCCCCCGGCTGTACGTCGCTCAAGTCTGGCTTTAGTTCTCTCAACTGCCCCGTTCCATAAAAGACATAAGCCTTACCATCATCATCAAAAAAAAGAGAAGCATCATGAAAATGAGGAATACGCGACTTAAGCGTCCATCCTTTTTTAGGGTTATCAGTAGTATAAACATACCCGCGGAAGGGCTTGTCATTCGGTGAAAAGTACGCATAAAATTTACCCTTGTGAAAACGGATGGAAGTAGCCCATTGCCCTCTTCCGTAAGCCGTACCCTCCTTCAGGTCATAATTAGGCGTATCATTTAAGGTATCAAACAAGTAGCTGACTATTTTCCAATTAACCAAATCTTTCGAATGCATAACCGGAGCACCAGGCATCAAGTGCATCGTAGTGCTAACCATATAATAGTCATCGCCTACCCTTATCACATCCGGATCAGGAACATCACTCCAAAGCACAGGATTGGTAAAAGTTCCATCTCCATTATCGCTTGACTGCGACTTCACCGTGACTGCACTTAAGCACCCCACAGTCAATAAGGTCCAAAATAAATTAGGGAATTTCATACTTATAATTTTATCATTATTATTTCCATGTTCTAAACATAAGATATCATTACTTTTTTATCTATCAAAAGTTCTTGAAACAAAAGGCAGACAGAGATACAATGCAGAATGCCAATATTCCCAATCGTGTCCTCCATCACGTATTCTAAACTGACAAGGTATACCGGCATTACGCATAGCCTGGAAAAACTCTATATTCCGGTCAAGCAAGAAATCATCATCACCACAATCTACAAACCATGCTACCGAGCGTAAGGCTTCTCTTACATTTTCATCTGACTTTATCACATAATCAATTGCACTGTTTTCAATAACCGAACAGGTCAGAATGGCAATCTTGTCATCTGGCTTTTCATAACGAACGGCTCCCTGACCGGGTATAGTCATCAAAGCACTCATAGCATAAACAGCCGCGAACTTATCACTGTGCTTTAAGCCATAAACCGTAGCCCCTCCGCCTCCCATAGATAATCCTGCCACTGCACGATGCTTCTTGTCTCCTATCACCCGGTACTTCTTTTCCACAAGAGGTAGAAACTCTTCATAAAAGAAACGCTCATAACTCCATCCCGGCATGTCAAAATAGCCATTCCAGTTATCCTTATAAATATCGCCTCCGGCATCTGGCATAATTACAACCATTTCACTGATTTCTCCACTTGCCATAAGCCGGTCGATGACCTCCTGCACATGACCTCTCCATATCCAATCCCCATTGGTCTGCGACATACCATGCAGTAAATAAAGAACGGGATATTTCTGTTCCACATTCTGCTCAAAGGAAGAAGGAAGATAAACAGAATAAGCCCTCTCTGAATTTAAAACCTTACTGAATACTGTATCAGTGACTATCCGGCTACGTGCATGAGCAGGCAACACCGTCAGTTCCAACATCAACATAAAAAAATAAAATGTTTTCATAGACTCTTAGCTTTTCTTGGACAACAAAAATAACAATCTTTATCCAATAGCTTAGACCGATTATGATACAAATGTTTATGTTCTGGTTACATTCTAAAGGAAATATAAAGTAAAATCTAGCTTTTACAGGTAAATTCAGACTTTTCATTCTATACTCAGCAGCCCTCATTGTCTGATATCTACTAGAAAAAAACACATCTCACAGGTATACTTAATTTCATCGAAAGTAAATATATGTAACCTACGGAAAAGAATCTGAAACATATAAAACTACTCATTTCAAAAGAAACCTCTACATTTGTCACGTAGAAAATTATGTCTATTTTAATATTTAATCAATCAATAAAACATGAAAAACCGATTCAATCTTTTTGCTTTAGGCGCATTGGGATTATTAACCGTATCATGCGCAAATCAACAGGAAGCAGTCGTTCCGGGTACTCCTGTATTTAGTAATTTTGTCTATACTGGACAAGACGCTATTTATGACAACAACCCATTGGCTGCCGATGAATTCTACACTCCTATTCTGCAAGGTTGCTACCCAGACCCAAGTATCTGCCAGAAAGGAAACGATTATTATTTGGTATGTTCTTCGTTTGCCATTAATCCAGGAGTTCCTATTTTTCACTCCAATGATTTAGTAAATTGGAAACAGATAGGTCATGTATTAGACCGTCCTTCTCAGCTGAAGGTAGAAGACACTGGTATCAGTGCCGGTGTCTACGCCCCTACAATCCGTTACAATCCGAACAATGATACTTTTTATATGATTACCACTCAATTTGCAGGAGATTTTGGAAATATCATTGTCAAGAGTAAAGACCCCATGAAAGGGTGGAGCGATCCTATCAAACTAAATTTTGAAGGAATTGATCCCTCTATTTTCTTCGATGATAACGGAAAGGCTTATATTGTACATAACGATGCCCCTGAAAAAGCTCTTTACGAAGGACACCGTGTTATTAAATTATGGGAATATGATGTTGAAAAAGACCAGATTATCCCCGGAACAGACAAAGTAATTGTCAATGGAGGAGTTGATTTATCGAAAAAGCCCATTTGGATTGAAGCACCACATTTATATAAAAAGAACGGAAAGTATTACTTAATGTGTGCCGAAGGCGGAACAGGTGATGGTCACAGTGAAGTTATCTTTATGGGCAATAAACCTACTGGACCTTTTACCCCTGCACCCAATAATCCTATACTTTCACAAAGACACTTGTCTGCCGACCGCCCAGATAAAGTAGATTGGGCTGGACATGCTGATATTGTAGAAGGTCCAGACGGAAAACATTACGGTGTATTTCTTGCTATACGTCCAAATGAAAAAAACCGAATAAATACCGGACGTGAAACTTTTATTCTTCCTGTTGACTGGACTGGAACCTATCCTGTCTTTGAAGGAGGTATGGAACCTTTGAAGGCTAAAATTAAAATGCCTCAGGGAGTTACAAACCAAAGCGGAAAGAATGGCTTTTTCCCCAATGGAAACTTCACATTCAGTGAAGATTTTTCGGCAACACAGTTAGACTACCGCTGGGTAGGAATAAGAGGAGCACGCGAGGGCTTCATTTCTACTTCAGCAAACGGACTGACCATTACACCGTATGAAGAAAATATCAAAGCTGTAAAGCCTACCTCTACTTTATTCTACCGTCAGCAACATTCAAGCTTTACTACCACAACAACTCTGAATTACCAACCTCGATCGGAAAAAGATTTAGCAGGTATTGTGTGTTATCAAAGCGAACAGTTTAATTATGTATTTGGCGTTACTAAAAAAGCCGAAGAAAACTATCTTGTTTTACAACGCACTGAAAGAGGAAACTCTACTACACTGGCAAGTGTACCTGTAAAAGAAACCTCATCTATCCAACTGAGAGTAAAAGCAGAAGGCGATAACTATACATTCAGTTACTCTACTGACGGAAAAGACTTCCAAGCTGTGGGAGGAACAGTATCTGGAGATATTTTATCAACCAATGTAGCTGGAGGATTTACCGGTTCTATGATTGGGCTATATGCTACCACAAACAATGATGCAGCAGTAAAATAACAATTCAGTTCTTTTACTGGACTTCATCATATAACAATGTCGGGAATTCCTAAGCAACCCTTCGGGATTTCCGGCATTTTTTTCACTTCTTTGTGGATAAATTATCATCTAATTTTCCATGCCATATAATCAGAATTCATCCAACGAAAAAACCCCATCTGGTAACGATTGATTTCACCTACCAGACGGGGATTCTATTTTAATCTATAACAATCTTATCCGAGGAAAGAGATGAGCACACCGGCAGCTACTGCCGAGCCAATCACTCCCGAAATATTACTTGCCATACAATACTGCAAAACATGGTTCTTCGGATCGTATTTCAAAGCGATTTCATTGGCTACACGGCTCGCCATAGGCACTGCGCTTAATCCTGTTGCTCCAATCAACGGATTTATTTTTTTCTTAGTAAACAGATTGACAATCTTTACCAAGAAGATGCCACCGGAAATAGACAGTGCGAAAGCCAAGAAGCCACCGATAACGATGCCGATAGTAGTCCAGTTCAAGAACGCATCAATCGTCATGGTTGCACCTACAGATATTCCTAAAAAGATAGTAGCTGCATTCATGATGCTGTTTGATGCGGCATCAAACAAGCGAGATGTATTACTGCCGATTTCTTTCACTAAGTTACCAAACATCAGCATACCCACCAAAGGCACAGCACTCGGCACAAACAAAGCTACCACAGTGGTACATACGATAGGGAAGAATATCTTCAATACACGCAAATTCTTGATTTCAGTTTTTGAAGGATATTTCTTCTCCTGCTCCTTCATATTGATAGACAATTCTTTTTTGGTACACCACAATTTAACAACCAACGGAACAATCACCGGCACAAGTGCCATATAAGAGTAAGCCGCTATGGCAATCGGACCCAGCAAATGAGGCGCCAGCTTAATAGTAGTAAAAATAGCCGTCGGACCATCCGCTCCACCGATAATACCCAGTGAAGCAGCCTCTTTCGGCGTAAATCCCATTAAAATAGCCACAATCAGCACGGCAAAGATACCAAACTGAGCTCCGGCCCCAAAGATAGAAAGACGAAGGTTTCGAAGCATCGGACCAAAATCGGTCAATGCCCCCACTCCCATGAAGATAATAGGAGGCAAGAAGCCCGTCTTAATCAGCATATAATAGATGAAGTTCATCAAGCCCAATTCATGTGCAATTTCATGAAGAGGCATTTCCCAAATGTTCTTCATCACACCATTCACCATTACCATTCCATTTTCGTCTGCCTGAATCACCCCCATGTCACCGCCCGGGAAATTGGCAAGCAACACACCAAAGGCAATCGGTATCAACAGCAAAGGTTCATACTGCTTCTTAATACCTAAATAAAGCAGGACAAAAGCAATGGCATACATGATGAGAAACCGCGGGTCAGCAATAATATTGCTGAAAGCAGTCATATCATATAATCTTTCAAGTATATCTTCCATTACAATATCTTCATTAATACGTCATCTTCTGATACGGTATCTCCAGAATTAACACAGATGGCAGTAACCGTTCCACTAAATTCGGCACGGATTGCATTATATGTTTTCATAGCTTCCACATAACAAATCACATCGCCTTTATTTACCTTATCTCCTACTTTTACCGGAGTTTCCTGAGCACTCTTCGATAAGAAGAATTTACCTTCAAGCGGAGACAACACGTCTTTTCCTTCACCGGCAGGAGCAGCAGCCGATGCTGGAGTTGTAGCGCAAGACGTTCCCTGAGCCGCAGCCAATGTAGCTGGATTCACATCTCCAAAGGCCACCGTTACACGGTAAGGCTGTCCGTTCACATCCACAGTCAGCACCTTGGTCGGTTCGTTTGCCATGTGTACTTCTTCCTTCGCCGCACGGCGTTTCTGCACATCTTCCAAGAAATCAGCCTTTGCCTTTCCACACTTGTAAGCCTCATATTGAGCCGGATGCATGGCATATTCAAACAGTTCTTCATCGTCTTCTCCGGTTTCCCATTTTTTCTCCCACATCATCTGACGATATTTTTCCAGCTGATCAGGATAATTGTCTTGCGGATTACCGGTAAAGAATTTGCGTCCTTCACGTTCTGCCTTCTCTACAATTTCAGGAGCCAGTTTTCCCGGAAGTGCTCCGGCTTTTCCCAAAATCATATCCCAAATGTCATCGGCAATCATACCCCAGCGTTCCTTTCCTTTTTCCATCTGGATAACGTTCATCATTGCCAAGTTCTTCACATATTGGCTAAACGGAGTCACCAAACAAGGATAGCCTACGCGAGGCCATACATAAGCCACTTCGTCGAACAGTTTGATTAACAGCTCATCTTGAGTCATGAACGGAAGATTGCGTTTTGCCTTATACTTATTGATTGACTCCAAGTTGGTTTCCAAGTCGGCCATCAAACTTCCCATCATTCCTCCAGGAAGTCCCGGACCGATAAGCAAAGAGTTCATCAGACGGTTCTTCGGACTGATATATAAACCCAGAAAATCATCCATAAACTCTTGAATCATAGAACGGACTTTCATGTATGCTTGCATATTGATTTCGGGCACTTTGAATCCTGCGTCTTTCAACATGGCCTGCACACTGATGACATCGGCATGACCGGTTCCCCATGACAACGGTTCCATTCCTACATCCACATAATCGCAACCAGCTTTACATACTTCCAATATAGACGCCATATTGAACCCCGGTCCGGCATGTGAATGATACTGAATAGTAATATCTTTGATTTTCTTGATACCGGCTACAATTTTACCAAGGAAAGCCGGACGACCGATACCTGCCATATCTTTGATACAAATCTCATCACATCCGGCTTCAATCAGCTGTTTTGCCATTGCCAGATAATATTCAACGGTATGAACCGGTGAATAGGTGATACAAAGACAACACTGTGAAACCATACCTGCATCGTGTGCATAACCGATAGACGGGATGATATTGCGAACATCGTTCAAGCCGCAGAAAGTACGGGTAATATCAGTACCTTGTGCTTTTTTTACCTTATAAAATAACTTGCGGACGTCGGCAGGAACCGGACTCATACGCAAACCGTTTAAGGCGCGGTCAAGCATATGAGTCTGAATACCAGCTTCGTGAAAAGGTTTTGTCCACTGACGAACAGCCTTATTAGGGTTTTCACCAAACAGCAGATTAACTTGTTCAAATCCTCCCCCGTTTGTTTCTACACGGGCAAAACACCCCATTTCGATAATAGCTGGGGCCACTTTTACCAACTGATCTACACGCGGAACATATTTTCCGGCACTTTGCCACATATCGCGGAAGACCAGACTAAATTTTACTTCTCTTTCCATGATTGATACATGTGTTTTTCTTTTCTCGAATTAATGTAATTTTTCTACTTTTATTACCTGTCCTTTTCCGGCTGTCAGTATATCGACAGCAGCTTTAATAGCATCCATTGCACCCGCATCTGTTGACGGAGTTGATACCGAAGGTTTCTTTTTCGGTTCTTCTTCCGGAGCAACTTTGTTTACAAACGCAATAAGAGCCTTTCCTAACCAGATAACGATAAGAAGAATTAAAAAGACAGTGGTCATTCCAACTGCCATTAACAATAATCCAGTTCCAAGGTTTTCCATCTTATTAGTATTTTTTACTGTGTTTTTTTACAAACTCTGTTAGAGCACCTCAAAAATAAGGAATTTACTTCTATTCTACTACTAAATCTCGTTAAATCTATATCTTTATTCTTCCCAAATATCTGTTTAAACAGAAATATTCCATTTTACCATAAAATAAGATGACAGGATAAATGCTTAAATTCCTGATTGAAGCAAACCTGCCACCTTCTTTTAAAAGCCGCCACACTCTTTCTTCATGGTTTCGTTATAACTCTGTGAGTGAAACAGACTTGTAGTTCCGCTTAAGCAAAAAGCAATTCTTATACTCCGGTATATCTGCGGTTCAGTACAGCCCAGTCTATGATTTCCCATACCGCATCAAGATGAGCAGCCCGGTTATTTCTGTAATCTACATAATAGGCGTGTTCCCACACATCAATGCCCAAAATAGGTATCAGTCCGTGGGTAACCGGATTTCCACCATTGGCTTCTTGGGTGATATAAAGCTTACCGGATGCATCTTTCGAAAGCCATACCCATCCTGAACCAAATAATGCAGTGGCACTTTTAGTAAATTCTTCTTTAAACTTATCAAAGTTTCCCCATTGGGCATCAATGGCACGGGAAAGATTTCCTACCGGAGTTCCACCGCCTTCGGGAGAAAACTGGGTAAAGTAAAGATTATGATTTAATGTCTGTCCTGCATTGTTGAACAAAGCTCCTTCTGAAGTTGCCACTATTTCTTCGAGTTCCATTTGCTCAAACTTTGTCCCTGCTATTAATTTATTGAGGTTATTTACATAGGTATTTAAGTGTTTGCCATGATGCAATGACAGGGTCTCGGCACTGATAACAGGTTCTAAGGCATTCAGCGCATAAGGGAGTTTCATCAATTCAAACTTTCTATGACTGCTTTGGGCCAATCCAGCTCCAGCAATAACTACCATACACAGTGATAACAATATTCTTCTTACATTCATACTTCATTCCTTAATTAAAGGGTTATACAATCAATCAACAAGACTCAACTTTATCTGCTCCTTTTATGAAAGGAACTTTAACTTGAGATGCTTTACAAATATAATAGAAATATTTTTATATAACTATTTTATTTGTAAAGATTACAAATTTATTTATAATATTATATTAAAAAAGAACATTTCTGCCTTCCCTATAACACAACAAGGAAAATAAAAAAAACGCCAAGACATTCCATTTAAAACGCCTTGACGTTTCATTCAAAATGCCTAAGCGTTTTGTAACGAATCTCAGTTTTACTTCTAATGCATTGTATGATAATCAATTATCAATCATTTCACCCCTATTGTCAGTTTTCTTCTCATTTTCCGTCATTTTTAGTCCAACTAAAAAATATACTGCAAGCGCATCTGAACCAAAAACAGATTTTTCTAAAAGAAAATACTGTCTATTTGAACAAAGACTTACGGACCTTCATTTTTTAGTTCTTTTTGCTTCCACCTGAAAAACAGGTCCTTTTCTGCTTCTTTTTCTGCTTCCATGCTCTTCTGTAGCCTCATCTCTATGCTCTCGGTGAAAAACAATAAGCAAACATACTGATTTATCGAAAGGAAAATCTTAATTTTGCAGCATAAAAACAGAAGAGATGGAAGAAACAAAACATATCAAAATAAGCGATTATAATTACCCCCTACCGGATGAGCGAATCGCTAAATTTCCTTTGCCCATACGCGACCAGTCTAAACTCTTGGTTTACCGCCATGGTGAGGTAAGTGAAACTCGCTTCACCTCACTACCAGATTATCTTGAACCGGGAACACTGATGATTTTCAACAATACAAAAGTCATTCAGGCACGCTTGCATTTCCGTAAAGAAACAGGAGCGTTAATTGAAATCTTTTGTCTGGAACCTATACAGCCTCATGACTATGCACTGAATTTCCAGCAAACACGTCATGCAGCCTGGCTCTGTATGATAGGTAATTTAAAGAAATGGAAAGAAGGAGTCTTACATAAAGAAATGACAGTTAAAGGTAAGCCAATTACTTTAACAGCCACACGCGGTGCATGTCATGGCACAAGTCATTGGGTAGACTTTAACTGGAACAATGAGGAGGTGACCTTTGCCGATATTCTGGAAGTATTCGGTGAGTTACCTATTCCCCCTTATCTGAATCGGGAAACTGAAGAAAGCGATAAAGAAACCTACCAGACTGTTTATTCTAAAATAAAAGGCTCGGTAGCAGCTCCTACAGCAGGATTACACTTTACCGAACGGGTATTAAGCAACTTGAAAGAAAAGGGAGTTGACTTGGAAGAAGTTACCCTTCACGTGGGGGCCGGTACTTTCAAGCCTGTAAAAAGCGAAGAAATAGAGGGGCATGAAATGCACACCGAATATATTTCTGTAAACAAAACAACCATCGAGAAACTGATTGCACATCAGGGTGAAGCAGTAGCCGTAGGTACAACTTCTGTCCGCACGCTGGAAAGTTTATATTACATCGGTGTAACCATTTCTCAGCACCCGGAAGCCAGCGAAGAACAATTACATGTAAAACAATGGCAACCTTACGAAACCCATCCTTTGCTTACAGCAACAGAGGCATTACAATATATCATGGATTATATGACGCGAAATCAGTTGGATACACTTCACACCAGCACACAGATTATTATCGCTCCCGGATATACCTATAAGATTGTGAAAAAGATGGTAACCAATTTCCATCAGCCACAGAGTACCTTGCTGCTCTTGGTCTCGGCTTTCGTCAAGGGAGACTGGCATCGGATTTACAATTATGCATTGGAGCATGATTTCCGATTCTTAAGTTACGGCGACTCTTCTTTGCTGATTCCGTGAAATCAATCGAAATATAAAAGAATGAAAGAAACAGACCGTAATTTCATTTCTACAAAGGAGTCAGAAACAGTTTCAAGAAAAAACTAAATAGCTCTAACAGAGATTTTCATTGAACAGCATATGAATAAAAAAGCCTGAATCATTTAGTTGATTCAGGCTTTTTTGTTAAATCAGATAACTTAAAATCAATCTGTAATACGTTTGTTCAGGATAATATGAGAAATCAGACCGATTACTACCAACAGCAATGAAACTCCCAAAACAGAGTTGTTATTTACATTGCCACTTGCAAAACAAGCAATCAGAATAACAGCACCGATTATCACCAATATTACTCCCAAGTTCTTTAACAAGCTTTTCATGTGTGTCTTCTATTTTTATGGTTTATTTCTTGATTACAAATTAAAGCATAATTCTTTTATCAAGAAAATTATTTCGTGAAAAAAAACAGAAATTCAATCAAATATCCATTTTAACCCGCCAATGTCAAAATAAGAAGCTGAGCTGTAAGGATACGAAGGAACATTGCCAACGGATAAACTGTTGAATAGCCTACGGCAGGTGCATCGTTTCCTGAAATCTGATTGGCATAAGCCAATGCGGGAGGGTCTGTATTACTACCAGCAATAAGTCCCATCAATGTATAATAGTTCACACGGTGATGCCAACGTGCTATCATACCCATGATCAGCAATGGAATAATCGTTATTAAAAATCCTAAACCGACATAAAGCAGTCCATCACCTTCCACAACCATCTGAACAAAGTTACCACCGGCTTTTATACCTACACTGGCAAGGAAAAGTACCAAACCTACCTCACGCAACATTAAATTCGCACTCATGGTTGTATAAGTCACTAACTTAACCTTATGTCCGAAGCGTCCGATTAAAATAGAAATAATCAGCGGACCTCCAGCCAAACCAAGCTTCACCGGAGTAGGCATACCTGGAATTGCTATAGGCAGACTACCGAAGAAAATACCGCAAAGGATACCCACAAAAATGGTAACAATATTCGGATGGTCAAGACGCTTCAACTGATTACCCAACAGACCTGCAACACGTTCAATAGCATCTTGTGTTCCTACCACCATCACACGGTCTCCCACCTGCAAACGCAAGTTACGGGCAGCAAACAAGTCCATACCTGAACGGTTTACACGAGTTACATTCACTCCATACATGCTGCTGAAGTGCAGTTCACCCAATGTTTTTCCGTTAATCTGAGGTTGTGTAACCAAAATTCGGCGTGAAACCATCGGCTTATCCGAATGATTGGTCGCATTCCAGTCCATATCAATACTCGGACCGATAAAGGTCATGATAGCTTCTGAGTCATCCTCCGCACATACGATAAACATCTTGTCTCCCAAGCGCAACACCGTATTTGCGTTCGGCGAAACCATCCGGTTATCTTGAATGATACGCGTACATACAAAATCGCGTGCCAGAAAAGCCTGAACCTGAGAAAGTTTCTTGCCAGTCAAAGCCTCGTTCTGCACCTTCAGTGAAATAGTGTAAGGTTTCAGATGAGGATTGGCTTCCTCTTCCTGCTGGATTTCTTCAGCTTCCCGGTTCATATCCACCCGGCACAAATAACGGATTACAATCATAGACAAAATGATACCCATTACTCCCAGCGGATAAGCGCAGGCATAACCCATCGCGATTTCCGGTCCGTTGTAACTCAGCTGCTGCAAAGCTTCGTTCGCCGCACCAAGACCTGGAGTATTCGTTACCGCACCACAAAGGATACCTACCATCATCGGCATTTCCACACGCCCCTGCAGAGCGTAGTAAAGAGCCAATGCAACTGCAATATTCAACATGACTATGCCCACCGCAAGCAAGTTCATGGTTATACCTCCCTTCTTAAATGAAGAGAAGAATGAAGGACCAACTTGTAAACCGATACAGAATACAAACAATATCAGTCCGAAGTCTTGAATAAACGAAAGAATTGCCGGATTTCCGGTAAAACCGAAGTGCCCGACCATAATTCCCACAAACAAGACAAATGTAACTCCCAGTGAAATACCGAAGAATTTAATTTTTCCCAACAAAACCCCTGCGGCGATGACAAATGCATATAATGCAACAATGTGGGCTATCGAGTTAGGATTCGTTAACAAATCTTGTAGCCAATTCATAATATTAAATCGTTTTATTTTTCGTGAGACAAAAGTAACAAATAAAAACCATAGTACAAATTTTTCTACAAAGACTTTAAATCATAAGCACGGCTCTTTGGTTCATTCAAGTGCGGCACTTTCATTTAACAATGAGGTCTGCTTTCAGTACTTCTTGGGAAGTACTCCAGTACTTTCTAAGGAGTACTCCGGTACTTCCAAGAGAGTACTGGCTTTAAGTGAAAGAGCCGTGAAATCCATAAGGAAGAGCATCCAAAGAAAAAAGGTGATTAATGAAATGTATGCAAACAACATGTCATTAACCACCTTCCGGGGAAAATCTTTATTAATTTAAGCATCCGCCAAACGGATACCTCCCTCTTCTAAAACAACCAGACGCTTCTTATATAACTCGCCCACTGCTTTCTTAAATGTTTTCTTACTCACACCAAACGTTGCATATATCAGTTCGGCATCTGTTTTATCATTCATCGTGGTAAATCCCTGATTATCCTTGATATGCTGTAAAAGGACCTCTGAAAAATCATCTACTTTACGTACTCCTCCCCGCTGAAGTTCCAAGTCTATTTTTCCGTCCTCACGCACTTGCTTTACATAAGCCTGCATACGCATGCCGGGTTCCAAAGTACGGAATACTTCATTACGATATAACATTCCGCTATATTGGTTATCCACAATTACTTTAAAGCCAAGATCGGTTTGCTGCCACACCATCAAATCTACCGTTTCTCCCTGCCGATATCCAGCTCTATCCTTCGACAGATAGCGTTCTATCTTTGCAGAGGCTACAATTCGATAACTCTCATCATCCAGATGTATATGCACCAGGTATTTCTTTCCTTTTTGCATCTTCAGTTTCTGCTCACGGAACGGAACAAAAAGGTCTTTCATCAATCCCCAGTCTAAAAAAGCTCCATACTGATTCACCCAGGCTACTTCTAAATAAGCAAATTCACCCACCTGGGCGTAAGGGGTTAATGTCGTTGCCACCAGGCGTTCATCCATATCCAGATAAATAAAAACATTCAGTATGTCACCCGGTTTACAATCTTCAGGCACATAACGTTTGGGCAACAAGATTTCACCATCCTCGTCTCCATTCAAATACATACCGAAGTCTACTTCTTTTACAACCTCCAGTTGATTATATCTTCCTAATTGTATATGGCTCATATTTTCCTATTTTGCTGTAAAGATAAAAAGTTTTTCTGGTTAAACATGATGAACTTGTCGAGTTTTATTTTTACGACCTGCTTTTATGAAGATACTTATAATAGCTTAACACTTTATAATAATAAGGTCCCGGCACTCCTCTCATAAACCTTAAATACTTTTTCGAACATTTCAGCCAGATATATCACGCCACAAAAACTGAAAAAACAAGTAAATTACTTTTTTTTACAAAAAACAAGCCTCACGCTAAGTATTTTTTCATTTAAATTTGTTATTATAGCACATGGTATTAATTCATATAAATCTTATAACATGAAAAAACAATTCACTTCTCTGTTTGCAGGATTGGCTTTATTAGCTCTGGCAGCCTGCTCCCAAAAGCCAGAAACGATTGAGGTAAAATGGGCTACATTTAATGTCCGCTATGACAATCCTGAAGACAGTTTAAATAATTGGAAGTATCGAAAAGATACAGTGGCCAATTTTATCAAAGCACATAATTTAGATGTTGTAGGTATGCAGGAGGTTCTACACAATCAATTGGAAGACCTCAAAGCCCGACTTCCTGAATATGCAGAAGTTGGCGTAGGACGCGATGATGGAAAAACCGAAGGAGAATATGCTCCCATATTCTTCAGAAAAGACCGCTTTGACGTTCTCGACAGCAATACTTTCTGGCTCTCTCAATATCCAGACAGCGTTGGTTTCATTGGATGGGACGGAGCATGCACCCGCATTGCAACATGGGCAAAATTAAAAGAAAAGGGAACCGGGAAAATCGTTATGGCTGTAAATACTCACTTTGACCATATCGGAGTAGAAGCCCGTACCAAGAGTGCTTTACTTATCATCGAAAAAATAAAGGAAATAGTGGGAAACCAGCCCGCTGTACTTACTGGCGATTTTAATGTTTCGGAAAAGTGGGATGCCTATCAAACCATTACCACCAATGAATTTATAATGAAAGATGTTGCTAAAATTGCAGAAAAAACAGAAGGTATAAACTATACCTTCCATGATTTTGGTAAAATACCGGGTGACTCTTGCGAAAAAATTGATTTCATCTTTGTAACTCCACAAATCAAAGTATCAAACAGTTTTATTCCTAAAGAGACAGAGGAACAAACCGGATTTCTTTCCGACCACAATCCGCATTTAGCTACTTTGATATTTTAATGGAAGATTTACCCAACCGACGATAACAGGTAAAAGATAAGGATAACATATGCTGATTACAACAATAGGTATTAGCAATTTATTATTCAGCAGCCACTGATTAGAATTAAAAACTCACCAAAGTAAACCTTTTCCGGTTTCACCTTGGTGAGTTTTTTCTTCTTACTATCTGCTGCTTTAAAGCACATCCAAAATCTGCCCGTCTACCATATGAATGGTACGGTCTGTCTGACCAGCCAGTCCCTCATCATGAGTTACAATAACGAACGTCTGTCCCAGTTTATCACGCAAATCAAAAAACAAACGATGTAACTCTTCTTTATTCTGCGTATCAAGACTACCAGACGGCTCATCAGCGAAAACTACCGACGGATGGTTTATGAGCGCACGGGCTACTGACACACGCTGCCGCTCTCCACCTGAGAGTTCAGCCGGCTTATGCGAAGCACGATCAGACAAGCCTAAAAAGTCCAGCATTTCAAGCGATTTCTTACGCGCCTCTCCAGCCGAAACACCCTGAATCAAAGCAGGAATAGTTACATTCTCTAAAGCGGTAAACTCAGGAAGAAGCTGATGAAACTGAAAGACGAAACCAATTTCTTTATTGCGGAAAGCTGATAATTCTTTTTCTTTCAGCAAATTGACAGCTACACCATTAAAGAAGATATTTCCACTGTCGGGCTTATCCAAGGTACCCATCAGTTGAAGCAACGTAGTCTTTCCTGCTCCACTCGGACCCACAATACTTACCACCTCACCTTTAGTGATTGTTAAATCAATTCCTTTCAGAACTTGAAGTGAACCGAAACTCTTGGTTACTCCCTGTAATTCTATCATTTGCTCAAGTTGTTTAGTTTATAAGTTGTTGAATTTAGTCTTAAGCTATCAAAACTTTTCCTTTCAACCAGCCAGATACATAATAGATATCGGTATTATATCCTCTCAAATACATCTGAAACCTGGCATCTATATCTCCGTTCCCCTTCTTATATTTTCCGAATTACATATTCAGCCAAATAACAGCCAAACACAGCCGGCATATAACTGACAGTTCCGGTGGTAGATTTTTTATTTTGTTCATCATCAACCAAGATAACCGCCTTTTCATCGGCTTGTTCAGTACTGAACACCACCGGAAGTCTTCGCTTTACTCCCATTTTCTGCAATCGTTTTCTTACAGCCTTACTCAAGCCGCAATGATAAGTTTCCCATAAATCAGCGAAACGTACTTGAGTTATATCTTTCTTAGCTCCAGCACCCATGCTGCTTACAATTTTTATTCCCCGTTGCATTGCATGATAAATCAAGTAACATTTAGGAGCTACCGTATCAATAGCATCTACGATAAAATCAAACTTCCGGCTATCAAGCAGCTCCGGGATAGCCTCATCTTTCAAATAAACCGGAAGTACAGTCAAATCCAACTCAGGATTAATATCACGGAAGCGTTCCGCCAAGACTTCAGCCTTCGGACGTCCCAATGCCGAGTGAGTCGCAGGAAGCTGCCGGTTTATGTTAGTAGGCTGTACCGTATCGGCATCTACAAGAGTCATATGTCCCACTCCGGCACGGCAAATCATCTCAGCCGCATAAGCTCCTACTCCGCCCACTCCGACAATCAGCACATGCGCCTTGCGCAGACGTTCCATTTTTTCTTCACCCAGTAACAGTTCGGTACGTTGCTGCCACTGTCTTACATCGTTACTCATGAGTTTTTAAACCATTTATAGAACCAGTTTCCCACTTTATCATAATACTGTGTTTCTGCCATACCTCGTGGATCAGCAAATGAAAGCGATTCATTAGGGTCGCCTTTTTGGTCAGGATACAGCAACATGATACTATTATTATTAAAGTATTTAGAAATCTGCATCGGAAGACGCTCGAAAGAAGAGTCATAAGAAATCGAACCACGACGTGAACTCACAATTACCAGCAAATGATCAAAATTTACCTGTCCGGTAATAATCAGCAAATCGTCCCAGTCTTCCAGTTCCTGATATTCAGTCAAAACATCCTTATGCTTTTTGGTAATATATCCCTTGATATAACCTAACGTCTGCGGATGAGCAAAGAAATGCAAACGACATCCCAACTGACTGCTCATGCGACACAGATGAGTTATCCATTTCACAAAGCCATGCTCAAATTCCGACTTAGGCGGAACAGCCACAATGATACGCCGCAACGTATTCACCGGAATCAAGAAACGAGCAATCATCACCTGCTGGTAAGTACTCTTCAACAAGTTTTCCGTTAAGTTTCCAAAGAAAGAATCCACAATGCTTGCTTTATAATGCAAACCTATAATAATACTGTTTGCTTCATTCTCTTTGGCTGTATGCAAAATACCTGTAGTGATGTTCAAGTCAAAACGACTCACGGTTTTAAGTGGAACATTGGCGGAAGCCGCAATCTGAGCAGCCCGTTCCAAACTCCGTTTTCCCCTCATCTCCAACTTAACCGAATCGTTATTATCATTGACCACGCTTAATGCCACAAGATTATCGGTTCGCTTTTCATCACGCACCACCATAGCCAGTTCCATCAAGCTATCAATAGTTTCCGGATTAGCTACCGGAATCAAGAAACGTTCCTTCTCCTGCGCCTTTTCTTCATGCAGTTCCGCATCATCCATCGCCACACGCTTGGCGGCATATTCCGTAATGAAAGAACTCACCACACAAGTCACCAAGATAAGCAAAATCGTTCCGTTTAATACATCTTCATTAAGCAGTCGCTGCCCATCAGGCAGTATAATATTATATCCCACCAATACGGCTGCCAGAGTTGCTGCAGCCTGCGCATTGCTCAATCCGAACATCAATTCACGTTCCAATGCGCGCATCCGATATATTTTCTGCGTACACCATGAAGCAATCCATTTTCCCAGCAAAGCCACCACAATCATTACCCCTGCCACCTTCAAAGAATCAAGATGACCGAACAAAACTTTTACATTAATCATCATACCCACTCCTATCAAGAAGTAAGGAATAAACAAAGCGTTGCCCACAAACTCCAGATGACTCATCAAAGGAGACACATGAGGAATCAGCCTGTTCAGAACCAGACCTGCGAGGAAAGCTCCCAAAATACCTTCCATTCCTATAAACTCCATCAGTCCGGCTCCTAAAAAGACCATCGCCAATACAAATATATACTGCACTACAGAGTCTGTATAACGACGGAAAAACCATCGGCCTATACGAGGAAATGAATACATGATAATCAAGGTCAGTACCAGAACCTTCAAAACCAGCCATACAATAAACCAATCCGAGTCACCGCTCTCATTGTACATACCTCCGATTACAGCCAAGACCAACAAAGTCAACGTATCTGTAACCGCAGTACCTCCCACCGCTATACTTACAGCCCGCTGTCGGTTTATTCCATAACGAATCACAATAGGATAAGCAATCAATGTATGAGAAGCATACATACTGGCAAGCAGTATGGAGGTCATTAAACCATATCCCAGCAAATACTGATTGGTCCATATCCCTATTCCCAGCGGAAATATAAATGCCAGAAGTCCCAATACAGTTGCCTTACCACGAATACTCTTGAAATCCTCCATATTCATTTCGAGTCCGGCAAGGAACATGATATAATACAAGCCCACCTTACCAAACAATTCGAAACTGCTGTCACGCGCCAGAATATTAAAACCATGCTCTCCCACCACGAGACCGGCAAGAATCATGCCGATAATATGAGGAATGCGCAAACGTTCCAGCACAATTGGTGCAAAAAGTATGATAACCAGCACAAGGAAAAAAATCCACGTAGGGTCAGCAATCGGAAAATGGATATCAAAATTTACCAAATCAAACCATTCTTTCATAAAGATGTACACTCTAATTTCATTTTAGGAACAAAAATACGAAAAAAGTTCTGCACATCCCGTTTTTTATTTCAAAATGTTTTATTTTTGCAGCAGGATATTCAAGTTGAATACAAACAAGAGATTATTAACGCACACAAAAAAAAGAAAAAAGAAAATGAAAGTAGCTATTGTTGGTGCGAGCGGAGCCGTAGGACAAGAGTTCTTGCGCGTGCTCGAGGAAAGAAATTTCCCGATTGACGAGTTAGTATTATTTGGTTCATCACGCAGTGCCGGCCGAAAATACACCTTCCGCGGTAAAGAAATTGAAGTAAAACTCTTGCAACACAACGATGATTTCAAAGGAGTTGACATCGCTTTCACCTCAGCCGGAGCAGGCACATCCAAAGAGTTTGCCGAAACAATTACTAAATACGGTGCTGTGATGATTGACAACTCAAGCGCATTCCGCATGGACAACGACGTACCATTGGTTGTTCCAGAAGTAAACCCTGAAGATGCATTGAATCGTCCGCGAGGCATTATTGCAAATCCGAACTGCACCACCATCCAGATGGTTGTCGCATTAAAAGCCATCGAAAACTTATCCCATATCAAACGCGTACATGTATCTACATACCAAGCTGCCAGCGGAGCCGGTGCAGCTGCTATGGACGAACTTTACGAACAATACCGTCAGGTGTTGGCAGGCGAACCTGTAACCGTAGAGAAATTTGCATATCAGCTGGCATTTAACCTGATTCCGCAGATTGACGTATTTACCGAAAACGGCTATACCAAAGAAGAGATGAAGATGTATAACGAAACACGTAAGATCATGCACTCCGACATTCAGGTAAGTGCTACCTGCGTACGTGTACCTGCACTTCGCTCTCACTCTGAAAGCATCTGGCTGGAAACAGAACGCCCCATCAGCATAGAAGAAGCCCGCAATGCTTTTGCCGATGGTGAAGGATTGATTTTAATGGATAATCCTGAAAAGAAAGAATATCCGATGCCGCTCTTCCTTGCAGGTAAAGACCCCGTTTATGTGGGACGTATCCGTAAAGACCTTACCAATGAAAACGGACTGACCTTCTGGATTGTAGGCGACCAGATTAAAAAAGGTGCCGCTCTGAATGCGGTTCAGATTGCTGAATATCTGATTAAAGTAAAAAATGTAGGATAATCCATCCTCACATACGATAAAAAGCGGGTGGCATTGAACTCATGCGTTCAAATGTCACCCGCTTTAGTTTATATCCATTTCGAATGAAAGGCGTTCCGGTTAGTCTTCATAATCATACACCAGACTGAAATCATCAATCCACATCACACTTTCTCCTCCCGTAAAATAATCGCCGTACTTACTTGCAGAACAAACAATCAGCAAAGAAGTCGGAACCCGGTTGGTAGCGCGATAATCCAATTTGACTTCAAAAGACTTATACTCATTCACGTCTTCCCCACACGTCATTTCCCCGTAAGCAATCACATGAGGGTCATTCTTGTCAAAGTACTTCCCGTTATTATTATTATCCGTCCGGATTTCAACTGCAGTCTTCTGTCCGGTTTCAGCATTTTGAGTAAGTTCCCAGTCACCTAATGCTACCCAAACGATACAAGTATCAGGCAGGTTCTTCAGCTTTTCATATCCTTTGGAAACCTCTGTTATCGGAGCGGTTTTATACTTGAACCATCCTTTAAGCGCAGTAGGATAAGATACGAATTCACGTCCAAAGCCTAAGATGCCATTGGTTCCTTGGGTCTTCTTATATTCTCCCACAAACAAGTTACCCGCAGCAAACTTCACTCCCAAAATATTTTGAGAAGACAAACAAGCTGCATACTTTCCGGTTGATCCGGGGCGGATATCCGTTACATTCGTTGTAACGTTCTTCTCACCTACAATGGCACTTCCGTGATTACCAGTATCCCAAAATACCGAACCATCTTTTGCCCACGGACAGATAACCGACTTTTCACTCTTATGCCAGTCTTCGAATCCCATATTGGGGAAACTACCCATATCTACCGTAGAGAATTGAACTTCTTTCGCTCTCTGCCCATCTGAAAAGGCTCGACATTCATACGTAGTATTTGCTTTTAAGTGAGGAACCCGGGCATAAAACTGTCCGCCATTCACCGTTACATACTCTTTTGGAACAGCAATCCAATTTTCAGCGCCTGCCTCACGGTACTCAAACCCACACTCCGTACCAGCCACACCAGCGCCATACATCCAAGCTACATTTACCCATCCGTCAGCACGCTCTGTCAATACATCACTATCGCTGTTATAAACCTTCACAGTCCACTCTTCATCGATAAAGTCGCTGTAAGTTACATGAATCGTTGTTTCTGCATAATTTGCATATCGGTTCCAGGAAACAGCAGGAAGTCCTTCCGGACTTCCATTATAAGCAGCACCAGTCGGACCAAGCTTTAAGTCCACCAGCTCAACGTCTCTCAAAGAAGCACTTTTCGTTATATTAATGGTCACCAAGCGCTTGTCTTCATCAAAAACCGCATTTCCCACCTGATTACTTACTGTCAAGCGACGCTCAATCGGCTGGTTACGCATGATTTTCCACACATAATCCTGATATAAAGACAACGTAACCTCTACATCATTCGTCAAGTCTATCACATCACCCGAAGACAAAGCAGCTACTGCCTTATCCGTATATCCAATCGAGTCAATCTTTACCTTCTTAGGATTTACCGTTTCAGCCAAAGTCACCGTTGCCGTTCTGTCTTTTTCAGAAAAAGACGTAGTTCCTATCTGCCCCTCTACCTTCAAAGCAGTAATCGACAAAGGGATACGTGCAAAAGGAATATCATTTTTAATACAGCCGCACAACACCGCAGCCAACAGCAGCAGCATTCCCAGCTTATAAAATAAGGTTCTTACCATAATTACATGCAAATAGTTATTCCTATGTTAATATTAAGAATATTAATTTTAAAGTTTGCTCCACTCGTGCTTCGCTTACCTTCTTCGCCCGACTCATTCCGCTGTTTTTCCGAGCGGTATCTAAATCCGGCTACACCAAAAGACATTTCCGCACATACATTAGGCATGATGAAAACAGCTACACCCGGATTAATACCAAGGTGAAGTTCGTTAATCGTAGTTTCCGTATGCTTCAATCCTTCCTCTTCGGTTCCGGAGTTATAATTGGATGTTCCGTGTTTATAAGTTAGAGTCGTTTCATTAAACAAGCCGAAACGTCCCCCGCCATCCAAGCCTACATAAGAGCGGTTAAATACTCCCACCGAATATAAATCTTCAGTATATCGCATATTACTCAACGAAAAGCTTAAGTCACTTCCTAAGTCAAGGTCGATATTGCCCACATCACCCACCAAGTGATTATAACCGAACTTTGCACCGAGAACCAAGTTGTCTTTTATGGTATACCCCACATAAGGATGAATCGCCTTGATACCTAAGTTCATGTCCATTCCTCCCAGCAAGGAATAAAGCAAGCTACTGTCATCGCTGTCAAAGTTCACATACGAGAAGGTCAATCCGCCAATCCACTTTCCTTTCGGGATAAACTTGTAATTAACGATTCCCCGGTCATATCGTCCCATCGGTTTGATACGAATCAGGTTATTCGACTCTACCGTCTCTACTTTCTTGCTTAATTTAGGTTTCTCCAAATAAATGGTGTCATGAATCACAATCGTATCACGAGTCTGTGCATATCCTTCCTGAAGGCTGCACATCAAGAAACCCATCAAAATAATTAGCTTATATAATCCTTTCATACACTACAAGTAAAAGGCTACTCCCAAGCCGATTGAGAAAATATTGATATGAAAATTCGCTTTGCTCGAAGAGCGCTCTCCGGTATAAATCTGATCACGCTTCTGATGGGTCTTGCTGAAGTCAACTCCCAAGACACCCACACTGACCTCCACTGCCGTATAATTGTTGATGAAAGCCACGATTCCGGGAGAAACTCCGATGCCCAAATCAGTGGAAGTGGAATACGTTCCGGTCAGTTCATTGCCTTCCTTGGTGACCAACTTCGACTGGCTTCCACCAAACTTCAACTGTGTTTCGGCATAAAGAGCAAAGCGCTTGCTGCTTCCCAAGTTGATATAGTTACGCATGATTCCCATTACGCTGTATGAATGCGTAAGTTCATAGGTATCATTCAAGTCGATGGTCAAGTCATCATCCAGACTGAAGCCCACATTGTCGAAGCGGGTCAGCGTACGGCCATACGAGAAGCGTCCTCCCAATGCGAGGTTATTTTTTATACCATAAACCAACAGCGGACTCACTTTAAACGTATAACCATCGGAGTTAAACTTATCAATGACCAAGAACTGATAATTTTCTTCCGTATGCTCGGAGTAAGAAACTGAAGTTCCCACAATCCATTGTCCTTTCGGAACAAATACATTGTCGGCAATCTTCCGCTTCCCCTCTTGCTGTGCATGGGCGGTCACCACCGCCATGCACAAAAAGGCTATGAGATAAATAACTTTTTTCACCGTTTCTTTATTGTTTTGATAGTTTACTTTCTTCGTAAATTAACTCAAGGTCGTCCAGCCACATCGTACTGCCTTCTCCTCCAATATAAGAATCTCCATATTGACTTGCAGAAGCTACTACAATGATTGATTTCGGCATTCGCTCATAGGAACGATAGTCAAGTGGAATCGTAAATTCTATCATTCCACCATCTGCCCCCTTAACTTCTCCCTGAAGTATCTTTTCCCCATAAGCAATGATTCCATCACCTGTATAACTTCCTTTTTCAGGATTAAACAAATCGGTTTCCGGATATAGTGTACGTATCACAATAGGCCAATTCTTATTATACTCTGCTCCAGTCCAATCACCTATTGCCACATAAATGATTCCTCTGTCCATTCCGTCTGGGAATTTTTCATTCTCGCAAGCTTTTGGCATGTAACGCACATAACCACGTAAGGCCAATGGACGGGATTTCCAAGGTCTTCCCCACCCCAATATGCCTTTTGTTGTTTTTTCCGTTCCTAAAAAGTCACCCACAAACAAGTTCCCCGCAGCTATCACCCCAGCAACTTCTGCAGTCTTTAAACAAGCTGATTTACCTGAATGAATATAATCTGAAGCAGGAGTTGTCATACTATTACCAAATACAGCAGCTATTCCTGTAGTAGAACCCTCATTTCCTGAATCCCAAAACATTGATTCATTCTCTCCATAAATATACCAAGTCTTGCCATTCTGATGCCAATTCTCAAACCCGCTGTTAGGCAGCTGAAGAGCCGCTTCCGTAGTGAACTCGCAAGTCTGATTAGAAACCTTATCTCCTTCGAGTACTTGATACTCATACGTTGTTCCCGGAGTCAGTCCCTTGATTTCATCCGATGTAATGGTCTTTTGGTCTTCTCCCAACTTTGCCGGAATAGCTTCATTCCAAGTCTGTTCACTCTTCTTCCGGTAACGGAAAGACAGCTGAGCATCCGGAGCAAGCGTACGTCCATTGATAACCTCTCCATAAAGCGTTACACGGTCTGCCCAAATCTGATACGGATAAGGGATGTTCACCGCACAGATATTGGCATTGGATACCGAAATCGTCCAGTCGATAGTATTGGTACGGGCTGCTGTATTTCCTTCCACTGCCGTATCGGTCGCCTTATAATGAATATGATGCTCACCTTCCGCTTGCAACAATTCATTAAGCGAATTTCCCCAGCTCATGGTCAGCAGTTTTTCCTGCGATGTTACCGTAATGCCTTTTTCCAGCAATGCCGCGCGTGTTGCCTCATCCATCAGATTGAGTTCGGCAGAAGCCAAGCCCAGTTTAGTAAACACCTCGCTCGTAACCGAAGCCTCTGCCAACGGAGTAGAAGTATAAATCTTCACCTCCGGCTGAATCTGGCTGTTCAGTTCCAAGAACCAAGGCTGCTTCATATCCACTTCTTCCGACTGGTTTACTGCACGGAACTGCGGGCGCTGATAAATCAGGATCTCTTCCTCCTTTTTAGCCAAAGGCGTTTCATCGACTTTCAAATCAATGAAAGCTCCCCCTTCATCTGTGGGAGGTGCCGGAGTTTCCAAATCGGAAATCTTATAAGTCAGCGTATATAAAGTAGACTTTTTAGCCGACTCAATGCGATTGGTCTGCGTAAACTTCCGTCCGTTCTTTGCCACACCGGTAAATGTACAAATCAGATATTCTTTTCCCTGAGGAAGCGAGTAATAACCCGTCTTCTCTTCAGCCGCTTCTTTCTGATAAGGATAAGTCAGCGAACCGCCATCCACATCCACAGCTACTGAAACTTCTCCCTTCTCCAGATACGGTTCCAGCGAAGCATCAAATACCACTTTAGCCAAGGTATTCATCACGTTGCACACCACCTCTACCGGAGTGGTTTGTGCCTGACAGATTTCAAACGATTTGTTTCCCTCGTAATACTTCTTGTCAAAAGACGCATCTACCGAGTCACCCGAAGTGATGCGCACGCGGTACGCACCGCTCGACAAAGACAGTCCGGGTTCTTGCAAGGTAGCATCCCACCCGGCATGCTTATAAATCAGTTTTTCTCCTTTATAAATACGGACTCTACAGTTCTTCTTCAATTCCTCTTCGGGCGAAGTCTCGCCTTCAGGAGCACCTGCCCGTGAAATGATTTGCACTTCATCGTTAACTTGCGCACGCAGACGAAGCGTTCCCTCTCCATCGAGCAGGGCGCGGTCATCGCGGCTGCAAGCCAGACAAAGGCAGGCCATACCTACGAATGCTATATATAATTTCTTCATCCTTCCTTACTTGGCGTTTGTACTGTCAACAGTCAGCGTAGCCTTTACCGAACTGTTGTTATTATCTACCACTTCAATAATAAACCGATGGATACCGGCAAAATCCCCTTTCAGCAAAGGCATGAACTTGGTTACATCAAATTTCACCAGCTGCTGATTGATAACCTGTTCACTCACCGGAAGTCCCAGTTCCTTCAGCTTTTCTTCCAAAGCGCCCGGATCAGCCAGGTCGAACGGACCGCCGAACATTTCCTGGATAACCCCGGCAAAGGTTTCATTTTCCGATGCAATTTCCACCTTCACGTGGGCAATGCCATCGGGAGCCATCAGGTTTACCACCACCTTCTGGTTCAAGTTGGTAACCGGCTGGCTGAGGTCGAAGCCATCGCCTTCTATCGCCGGTTTACCGAAATCCAAAATTTCATCTTCCTCCGGCAATACCGCACCCGTTTCATTTACGGCAATCAATTTCTCATCTACTGAAATTCCGGGCGCATGGAAACTTCCGCCTGTTCCCGGATCGATACCCGTCACCGATTCCTTATATTTATAAGTAACAATCAGTTCGGTACCGAGCGCAATTTCAGCATACGATCTGGTGATGGACACCGGCTCGCCTTCTACACTGCCCTCGAAAACCACATCCACCACATTGTTTTCCGGTTTTCCGTGGAAGAAGCCCGATAAGGTCTGGTCTTTGGTATATTCCAGTTTTTCATCGCCCACCTTTACGGTCACCTTCACATCATCGCCCAACAAAGCCATCAGTTTGTCTTCATATTTCACCGTAACCTTTACGTTATGAAGCGTACATTTCACTTCACCGATTTCCGTAATTTCATCCTGTCTGATTTCAAACGGCTTTTCATCAGAAGCACAATAAGGTGTATCGAAAGCCGCACCGGTTACTTCGGGGGCATGTGCCACCAGTTTATAGGTACCCGTCTTCAAGGTGAAGATTTCGGGCATCTCGGCATATTTCCACTCCTGCAGTTTCTCACCGTTGGCTGCATACACAGTAATCAAGTAGTCATTGATGTCGGCAGATACGCGTGATGCGGTCACCAGCGGCTCGGTATCGGCTGTTACTTGCATGGAGGATAGTTTCAGTTGTCCGAAAGTATCCATCTGAAAACTTACTTTTTCGCTATGGCAAGCGGTCAATGCAATGAGCATCGACAAAACGGTAAGTGAAATGAGTTGTAAGCGTTTCATATATTTTCCTTTTTTTATTTTATTCATAAATTAATTGTATGTCGTCAACCGTTAAAATACTTCCAATGTGGCGAGAATCATAGTTTCCGACAAACATTCCTTCCGCACCTTGGATATCTTTAGTTTCAGGGCTATCAACATCTGTTGAAGGAAAAACGATTGTTATGTTTCCTGCTTTTTTCAAAGGCTCTGAATAATCAATATCGATACTTCCTTTGGTAAACGTATTTATCCGTTGGTTAATAGTCATCTTACCAGAACCTATCTTTTCTCCATTTACATCATAAACAATCACGTAAGGACTGGTCGTTTCATTATTATAAGGATAATACTTATACCAAAAATCAACACGAGAAGGACGAGATGTAAACCCTTTTCCATAACTAGCAGCATTAGTATCTGTATTATAACTACCAATATATAATTGTCCTGGAGTTTTATTTGTAGGATTCGAATGATTACTAGCACTTACCCAAGTTAAATCTGTACCCCAACCGATTGTAGCTATTTCAACAGCATTCTTACCCGTATGTGCTTCTGTAGCCAAATCTTTAACTCCTCCAAATTTTCTCCAATGATAGGAAGCTGTTTGTTCAGAACTTGAGGTCGGAACAACTCCTGGGAAAGAACGATAATACCAAGTGGCAGCATCACCGGGATAAGGAGTCGTTAACGTATTCGTCGTATCCCAATAACGTTCAGACTCTCCAGAGCTTTCCAACCAAGGATAAAACCCATAAATAGTACCTAATCGCTTTCCAAATACAGTAGTCCAATACAATTCCTTGCGATACCATTCTTCAAACCCACTGTTCGGCACCTGTTTTTCCTCTTCCGTAGTCACTTCCACTTCATTCGATTTATCCTTAGAACCATCGCGCATTCTTACACAGAAGCGGAACGAAGATTTTGAAGGAACCCCATGTACAGCCACACGTGTACCTACTCCCGGCTGATAAGCGTCCACTTCTCTCAAATCCTCCAATACAAACCGGTTTCCGTCGCCTTCCTTTTGGTATTCCACTTGCACCTGACTTGCTTCCGCATTATATAGATGGAAGATTACTTTCTTCGCCCATACATCGTAATCGCCAGCCACTTCAATACCGTAGCCCACCTTCACTTGCGCTTCACGGGTATACGATTTGGATTCCCCCGACAAAGTGAAAGCTTCCTTAAACTTCACCTCCTGAGGAGCGGTCAGCGTAACGGTAAAGTTCTTGCCGTCCTCTGTTTCCGAAGATTTATAAGTAAACTTCTTCTTCTGGTCGCCCACCTTTATATAATAGAGCAACTTGTCCGGACTTCCCTTAAATCCGGCATTCTCGGTGAGATACTGCACCTTCACCTTACACTCCTGCCCCATGAATGGTGCATCCTCGTCTGCCGTAACCATTGCAAAATCGCAAGCAGTTACCTTGATGGTCAATACCAGCGTCTCTTTGCCCGATGATTTACCGTAAAGGTCGGTTGCATTCTTCAAGGTAAACTGATGGCTACCAGTAGGAAGTTCCGCCAGAAGAGCCGTAAAATCCACCATCGCCATCTGTTCCGTATTGCCGGAAAATCCTTTCACGTTCAGTCCCATCTTCTTCAAGATTTCTGCATGCTCGCCCGGTTTGGCCAAATTAACAGAAGCAGGAAAACCCTTTCCCGTCAAAAATTCAGAATTGGTTTCCAAGGTACATCCGGTAAGTCCTCCTACCGCATTGATATAGGCATAAACCTTCTTATCCAAGATATTACCTTCCAGCATCTCAAACACCTCTCCACTTACAAAGCCCTGCGCCTTGAAATAAGGAGCCGGAGCGTTCAGCGCCTCATCGGTTACCGGAAACTCCACCAGCTCTTCCTGAGAAACCTCCTCTGAGAAAGAAACCGTCATAGTAGCCGAACCCGCATCCACATCGAGCGTCAGCGTATAGGCATGCTGTGCCTGGGCATCAATCTCTTTCACCTTATATACCGCATCGGCTGCCTGTCCGGCTTTCTTGACTGCCACATTCACAGCCAACTTTCCCGGAGCAAAGTACGCAAAGCGTTCTTCTCCCTGCTTATATTCCACGGTATTCCCCTTTCCGGTAGAAACCGAAGCCGAATAAGAAGCAAAGTATTCTTTAAAACGATCAGTATATTCTATTTTCAACTTCGCATTCGCCAGTTTACAAAGGATGCTCACCGGAGTCACTTCTCCTTTCTTGATGGCGAAGTCGGTTTTCCCTTCGTAACAACCCCGCTCAAACCCCTCGGCCGACAAGTCGCCTTTCCAAGCCTTAGCCGTATAAACCGACGGACGAAGTTCAGGCTTCTCATCTTCCTGCATTTCTGCATACGTAGCCCATTCACAAATCACCTCTCCTTGTTTTTCTACTGCCACAGAAAAATCTTCCACACCAGCAGCACTTCCTGTTCCTGCACGCGAAACAACCTGATCGCCTACAATAACCTCGGTGGTCGCCTTCAAATCAATTAAAAACGAACCCGTCACTCCATTATCGGCTCCACTGTCTTTCGAACAAGCTGATAAAAAGAGCGTCAACAGTCCTCCCAAAAAGGTAAAAAAAATCTTTTGTCTCATTGCTATTTTTACAAACTATATTTTATCGGCTGCAAAGTAACACCAATCCGTAAAAGCGTGCAAGGTCTAATTGTTTTATTTTTGGTCGTTTTTTTACTCCTCAGTCATTCCAATCTACCTAAACATCGGATTTACACCTGTTTTACATATTACCGATTCGCCTAAAATTAAAAAAATATTCTATGCAACATTACAGAAAAGGAATGCAATTTAAGCATTTACTTTAAAACAGACATCGATTCCAATGTAATCAGACAGACTTTTTCAACCTCAGGAAAATAGGGATTTTTTTATCGCCAAACGGGCAGGAAAGCCAGAAAAAAGCATCGATTCAAAACGCTTAGGCGTTTAATTTAAAAGACCTAAACGTTTTCAGTCAAATGCCTTGGCGTTTCAAATGATTCGCCAAGGCATTCTTTTAAACAACTTTATCAATGAAAAAATTATTCTATCTTGATTTGAAAAAAAGTACAGCCAGAATCATACAAGCCGTATTTCATTCCTCTTACAGCCCCCAAAGGGCTTATTCTATTTAGCAAGTGCCGATTTATGACTCCCTCATGAAAACGGTTACAAAATAACATCATACCCGAAAATCCTACAAGGTCTATTTCTTCCATTTTTGTCCCATTCTTTATCTTACACATATAACAAAAACAATTGACCTAATGTTTTATCGTATTATATGGTTTATTTTTCATATTATTGTTCTGTTCTTAAAAGCAATTCTTATCTTTGTATAATCATTAAACAAGAACAAAAGTATGACAGAGAAAGAACTTCCTAAAATAGATTTTCCGGAAAACTGGCTGATAGGAACCGACATCAGCAAAGAACTGCTCAGCCTCTATTGCAACTATCCGGTGCGACTGAAATGTGAAATCTTTGCGCTCTGCATGGACGGAGAAATTGAAGTATCTGTTAACCTGAACCGTATTTCCATACGGAAGAACGATGTGATTACCCTCGTGCCGGGAACTATCTTCCAAATTCATAGCGTAGAAGGAAATCTGAAAATCTATTTTTTAGGCTTCTCATCGAATTACATAGAACAAGCCAACCGCTCACACACACTGCTTGACTTGATTTACTTTACATTGGGACACCCGGTTTTATCAATCAAAGCTGAAGGGGCTGGCTTATTCGAAGATTATCTGAAACTGCTAATCCGCATGTTTGAGTTCTTCCCGGAAAAAGTTCGTGCCGAAATGGCTCCAAACCTATATGCCAACATCCATAAAGGAATCTCCTTATTATATAGAGGACAGAGTGAAAATCAAGTCATCTCATCAAAAAGCGACCAGATTTGCCGGAACTTCGCCCAGCTCGTCATGCAGCATTATACAGAGACGCGTAATGTGGCATGGTATGCCGAAAAGCTCAATATCTCACATGCACATCTCTGTACTACTGTGAAGCAAATTACCGGAAAGACTTGCGGTGACATCATTTCATCGATGGTTATCATGGATGCTAAATCGCAGTTAAAATCTACTCAGCTGTCTGTTCAGGACATCGCAGACGCACTGAATTTTGCCAATATGTCTTTTTTCGGAAAATACTTCAAACGGTATGTGGGGATGAGCCCGTTAGAGTATCGCAATAAGGGGTAATCATGCATGTAAAATAAGAAAAAAAGAACACTTAAACTTCGTTAGCAAACTTGGTTTTTCTTATGGGGAGGGTTATATTTGTAATTACAAAAGCTATAACTATAAAGAATCATTATTATGAAACTCTTCCATTTTTTCTTAGGTGCACTAGCTCTTCTTGTAGCTACCTCATGCAGCAACAAGAAAAAGCAAGCAGATAACACCAAGGTAAGCATCGTAAAAACCGATACCGTACGCTTGGCTTCGTCACTCTCTGTGCTTCAATTCCCCGCTAAAGTCAAAGCTGCTCATGACATCAACCTTTCCTTTAAAGTGAGCGGCACCATTGAAAACATACGGGTCAAAGAGGGGGAAGCCGTCCGGAAAGGACAGCTACTGGCTCAATTAGACCCCACCGACTATGAGGTGCAGCTTCAGGCTACCGAAGCCGAATATAATCAGATTAAAGGAGAGGCACAGCGTGTCATGGCACTCTATCAGGAAAACGGTACGACTCCCAATGCCAATGATAAAGCCAGATATGGTCTGCAACAAATTGAAGCAAAATACAAGAACCACCGCGACCAGCTGGAATATACCCGTATGTATGCTCCATTCGACGGATTTGTACAGAAACGCCTGTTCGATTCGCATGAAACCGTAGCTGCAGGTATGCCGGTTATCTCTATTATCAGCAGAGAAGCTCCTGAAGTGGAACTGAACTTGCCGGCTTCAGAATACATCCGCCGGAATGAGTTTGAATTGTTTTCTTGCACCTTCGATGTCTTTCCGGGAAAGACGTATAACCTGACCCCCATCGGCATTACAGAAAAAGCAAATTCAAACCAGCTTTATACCATGCGACTGAAAGTGGAAAAAAACACGCTTCCACTTCCTTCTCCCGGAATGAATACGATGGTTTCTATTACCTGCAAATCGGGCGAACAGACGGTATGGGCTGTACCCGGCAGCTCGGTCATGCAGAAAGATGGAAAAGAATTTCTTTTCATCTACAAAGACGGTCATGTCTATCTCACCGAAGTAAAAAGTTTACGTCTGAAAAGCGACGGCAGTCTGCTGATTCATTGCAACCAGCTTAAACAGGGCAGCTGCATCGTATCATCGGGCATTCATTATTTAAAAGACGGTCAAGCCGTACGGATTTTACAACCGGTATCATCAACCAATGAAGGAGGTTTGCTATGACAGATATAGGTAAATGGGCTTTCCAAAACCGCAATCTCATCTATTTCCTGATTGCGGTTTTGATTCTGGGAGGACTTTTCTCATGCTACCAGATGAGTAAGCTGGAAGACCCGGAAATAAAAGTTAAGCAAGCGATTGTTGTCACGGTATATCCCGGAGCTTCTGCCCATCAGGTGGAACTTGAAGTGACCGACCCGCTGGAAAAAGCAATCCGCTCAATGGGAAATATAGACCATACGGAGAGTTATTCATACAATGACTTGTCACTCATCGAAGTGGAACTGAAAACCACGGTTCCCGACAATGAAGTGGAACAATACTGGGATATGTTGCGCCGCAAGGTAAACGATGCAGGAACTTCTCTACCTCAAGGAGCCAACAAACCGACAGTACAAGATGATTTCGGCAATGTATATGGAATTTTCTATGCACTGACAGGTGATGGCTTAAGCGACCGTGAACTGGCTGACTATGCCGAACTCATCAAACGGGAAGTCGGCAATTTGGATGGAGTAGAACGGATAGAACTTTACGGTAAACGGGAGGAATGTATCAACATTTCACTGCTGCAAGACCGTATGGCTACCTTGGGAGTAAGTCCGGCGGAAGTTCTGGTTACTCTGAACGGACAAAACGAAACAACATACAGCGGCTATTTCGAGAATAAAGACCGCCGAATCCGAGTTACGGTTGACGATAAGTTTAAAACGGTAGAAGACATCAGCCGTATGCTGATACAGGGGCATGAGGATGACCAGTTACGCCTTTGTGACATTGCACAGATAGAAAAAGCATATGAAGACCCCACCCGCAATGAACTTTTTTATGATCAGCAACGGGCTATCGGAATATTAATAGCAGCCTCATCGGGTTCGGATATTCTGAAGGTCGGTCATGCCGTGGAAAAGAAAGTGGAGGAACTCAAGTCTAACCGATTTCCTACGGGTGTGGAATGCCATAAAGTTTTTTACCAGCCGGAACGAGTGGCAGACTCATTGGGAACTTTTGGTATCAACTTAGCTGAATCGGTGGCTATTGTAGTCATCATTCTCATGCTGACCATGGGGTTCAAAAGCGGCATCATCATCGGAATCTCCCTACTTATTACCGTATTAGGTTCGTTCCTCTTCCTCTACAGCATGGACGGAACCATGCAACGGGTTTCACTGGCTGCTTTCATTCTTGCCATGGGAATGTTAGTGGATAATGCCATTGTCATCGTCGACGGTATTTTAGTAGATATGAAAGCCGGAAAACCACGAATGGAGGCTTTGACTTCCATCGGACGAAAAACAGCCATGCCTCTATTAGGAGCTACTTTAATTGCTATTCTCGCTTTCCTTCCTATCTTCCTGTCGCCCGATACAGCCGGCGTTTATACCCGCGACTTGTTTATCATTCTTGCTGTGTCGCTGACCCTCAGCTGGGTACTCGCCCTAGTACATGTTCCACTACTTGCCAACCGTTATCTGCATCCCTCAAAGGAGGTGCAAGAAGAAGGCGAAAAGCGTATCTATAAAGGAAAAGCCTATGAGTGGCTGCGCTGCGGACTGCATTGGGGGCTCTCTCACCGATTTACCTTCGTAGGTATTATGGTAGGACTGCTGCTCCTCTCTCTGTTTAGCTTCCGGTTTATGAAGCGGGGCTTTTTCCCGGATATGTCATACGACCAGCTTTATATGGAATACAAGTTGCCCGAAGGTACCAACTATACACGGATAGAGCACGACTTGAACGAGATACAAGACTATCTGAAGACACGGAAGGAAATCACCCACATCACTGCTTCAATAGGAAATACGCCCGGACGATACAATCTGGTGCGAAGCATTCCCTATCCCTCACTGTCATACGGGGAACTGATTATAGACTTTACCTCGGCAGAAGAACTGGTTGAACATATTGATGAAATTCAGCATGAGCTTTCTGAACGCTATCCCGACGCTTATATCAAACTGAAGCGGTATAACTTGATGTTCAAAAAATATCCAATCGAAGCTCAGTTCTTGGGACCAGACCCTGCCATACTGGAAACATTGGCAGACAGTGCACGGCGTATCATGGAAGCCATGCCTGAAGTTTGCCTGATAACCTCCGACTGGGAAAAGAAAATCCCGGTTATTACAGTTGACTACGACCAAGCGGCAGCACGCGCACTCGGACTGAGCAGAAGCAATGTGAGTATGTCATTGTTAGTTGCCGCAGGAGGAATTCCTACAGGTAGTTTTTACGAAGGCATACATCCTCATACCATCTATCTGAAATGTCTGGACGAAAAAGGAAATCCGATTGAGGACTTAGGCAACACGCAAGTGTTTTCCATGATACCCTCTTTACCGACCGTCTTATCCGATGAAATGATTGACAAAGCTATGACCGGAACTTTAACCAAAAATGATATCATAGAGAAAGTCATGGCTACAACTCCACTCAAACAAATCAGCCGGAGCATTGATATCCGGTGGGAATATCCGGTCATTCCGCGGTATAACGGACAACGGAGTTACCGCGTGCAGGCTTCGCCCATTGCCGGACTGGAAACGGAAGCTGCCTGGCAGGCTGTAGCTGAAAAGTTGGAAAAGATACAACTGCCCGAAGGGTATCAGCTGCAATGGCAAGGGGAAAAAAGTGCCAGCAGCCAATCTACTCAATACTTGTTTAAAAATTTCCCCTTAGCCATTATCCTGATGATAGCTATTCTTATCATGCTCTTTAAAGATTACCGCAAACCCATCATCATTCTTTCTGTCTTGCCGATGATTTTAGTCGGTGTTGTAGCTGTCATGCTGCTGACTGGAAAGACCTTTGATTTCGTGGCTATTGTAGGTACATTAGGACTTATCGGTATGTTGATAAAAAACGGAATCGTACTGATGGACGAAATTTCACAGCAAATCAACAGCGGGACAGACCCTGTTACAGCCTTGACAGACAGTGCGCAAAGCCGTTTACGTCCGGTTATGATGGCTTCGCTTACCACCATATTGGGAATGATTCCATTACTTACCGACCCGATGTTCGGCTCTCTTTCCGCATCCATCATGGGAGGACTACTTTTCGGTACGCTAATTACGCTATTGTTTATCCCTGTGCTTTATGCACTTTTCTTCCATATAAAAAAGTAGAACAATGAAAAAAACGAATCGATTGATATTGTCTCTTCTTGTTCTTTGTCAAGGTATCCTTGCCCAAGAATATCTCACCTTACAGCAATGCCGCGAAATGGCTTTGGAACAGAACAAGCAACTGGCTGCATCGGTCTATCAGATTGAATATGCCCGACATACTGCAGCAAGCTATAAAGCGAACTTCTTTCCCGACTTTAAACTTAACGGGACAGGACTTTACAGCACCAGTAAAGGAAACTTCCCCATTCAGGGAGGAAATCTTCCGGTTTTCATGCCCGGAGCAAATGGAACTCCCACGCCTAATGGGGGATTTGCCTATTTTCCCGGAATTGACCTTAACTATAAAGTAGGATGGGCTTACATGGGAGGAGCCACCGTACAGCAGCCGCTTTATATGGGAGGAAAAATCCGCTCAGCCTATAAAATGGCAAAGTTGGGTAAGGACATGGCTCTTTTGAACAAGACTTTAACCGAAACAGGGGTGATTATGAATACCGAACATGCTTATGCCATGCTGGTTAAAGCCCAAGAGATGCAAAAGGTTGCCAATGCCTATCACAAAACCTTGGAAGAGTTAATGAAGAATGTGGAAAGTGCACTACGGCATGGACTGAAGTCACGCAATGATGTACTCAAGGTTCAGGTCAAACTAAATGAAGCCGAAATAAACCGGCGCAAGGCAGAAAACGCGCTCCGGCTGGCTTCCATGAACCTATGCCACTATATAGGCAAACCTCTTACCACGTCTCTCACTGTATCCGATGAATATCCGTCGGTCGACTTAAGCACAGCTCTTCAAGCCAACGACATCAGTGCACGACCTGAATATAATATACTCAACAAGCAAGTAGAAATTAACCGGCAGCAGGTAAAACTATCGCGCAGCGAAATGTTGCCTCAAATAGGCGTGCAGGGAAGCTATAATTACATCAACGGACTCGATGTAAACGGTCAGAAGTTTCTGGATGGAGGTAGTTTTACCGCACTGCTCAATGTAAGTATTCCTATCTTCCATTTTGGAGAGCGAAAACATAAGGTAAATGCAGCCAAAGCCCAATTGCAGCAAAGCTTGCTGGAACAGGCAGACAAGAATGAACTGATGCTATTAGAAGTGACTCAAGCTGCCAATAACCTGGAAGAAGCCAAACTGGAATGCGATCTTGCCGATATTTCACTGGAACAAGCCGAAGAGAACCAAAGAGTCAGTGCCGAACAGTTCAAACAAGGATTGGAAACCTTGTCCGACCATTTAGAAGCACAAACTCTTTGGCAGCAGGCCTGGCAAACAAAAGTTGATGCACACTTCCAGCTGTATCTGGAATGGATTGCATATCAAAAAGCAAGCGGAACGCTAAAAGTTAAGTAAACTTAGCTGCAAGCCACTTGCGAACGGGCTCATCGTATAGTTTGAGATAAAGATAAGCTAACGTCACATTGGCAGCACACACTCCCAGTACAACGAGCCATGTGTCTGCCAATGTGAAAAGCTGATGCTTAATCAACCACGCATAAAACAGGTACATGATGGGATAGTGGGTTATATAAAGCGGAAACGAAATATCACCCAAGAACTTACAGATACGTGAAGACAAAGTATCGGTGGTTTTTCCTGAAGCTCCCAGCCATACCAGTAAAGGAAACATCACTATAATGCAAAAAGATTCAAAGACTCCATTCATACAGATTGTTCCGCTACTTGCAATAGGAGGTACAAGAAACAACAGCAACAAGACGGCAGAACAAATCCAGAAGGCTCCCCTGATTTTTACCGGTCTGAAATGACGGGAAAGCAAAAGTCCCATCGCGAACGGGAACATCATGCGCAATAAGCCGCTCCAAAACCCGGCTCCCTGCATGGTCCATCCCACTCCGAAACTTCCGTAACCTGACATGTCGAGCCAGGTAAATGCCATCAAGCCGCCTCCTAATGCTATTACAAGTGCTGTCAAGGATTTGGTAGACAACCGGCGAAGCATAAGAGCATAAAGAATATTACCTATATATTCATAAAAAAGCGACCACGCCGGACCATTGAGCGGAAATGCTTCTCCATTCCCGCGCACTTCGCCCATTCCGCCCGGTAAGGCAGGGATAAAAAACAAGGCAAAAAGCAAAGCAATCATTACCGATGAGATAGCTACATGAGTCCCGTCCCACTGCACGCTTCCTTGCAGTAAAAAGCAAACAGCTCCTACGACTGCTCCCAACACCACCATCGGGTGTAATCTGATCAAACGACGTTTAAAGAAATTGCCCATCGTCAAACTCTTATTCCAGCGGTCATCATAGGCATAGCCTATCACAAACCCCGAAAGGATAAAAAAGAAGTCAACAGCTAAGTATCCATGGTTCATGTGCTCAATTACTGGTGCTCCTCCAGCAAAGGCAAATCCTTCTTGCACATGATACCATAATACCAATAAAGCCGCTATGCCTCGCAAACCATCCAACAGTTCATAATGAGGCTTCGTGTCAGTAAATGCAGCAGAAGAAACCTGCTGCATGGTCGATTTAAACATACGAATTAATGCGTTTTTGTGAAAAAATAGAATTCATTTTACAGGTAAAGGCAGCAAAAAGCAAGCACAGTTCCAACTCCCAATGCCCATTTACTCCTCCTCTCTAAGAAACAGAATCAGGCAGTTCCACAACCCCTACTTTCTTCTTTCCATCCATCTTAACCGTCAGCGGCTGGTCAAAGTGCACCCAACGAAGATATTTAGTTTCTTCTATAGCAGGCATACTGTCAAGCAAAGCCTGATTATATATACCGTCATTCATATATGCATTGATGGTAAAATAGCCCACCCCGAATGAAGTAAGATTCTGGAAGAAATGCGTTCCCTGACTGGGGTCAACACGATAATTTGTCAATCCTGCTTCCACTATAACACGGGCTGCCGATATGTTAGGCCACTTCACTGGAATACCCAGCCAAGTATCACTGCTTCCCCATCGTCCCGGACCCACAAGCACATAATGTTTCTCCTCATCAAGGAAACGTCGGTTCAGTTTTTCAATATCATAAGCAATCAACTGATTATTCGATGCCGAATATCCCTCAGTCTTTACATAAATCACATCGTGTATTTCTTCCATTACCCCATGTCCGAGCGAGTTTTCACTCTTCAGCAGTAGCCGGTTTTCAGGAATTGCATTTAAGTCTTCCTGCAAATCGGCTTTCAAATCTACCATCGGACGAATTTGAAGCAGATAGAACACCCCACTACGGGTACGCGCATCAAAGTTGACAGCAAACTCAATTTCTACCGGACGCCGCATCTCGTTTTGACCATACTCTTGAACCAACTGCAAAATACGAGCCAAAGGAAACACGTCATGCTGAAGGATATTAGCAAAGGTAATCAGTTTTCGTCCTCCCGGATAAATGCCGTCACGGATAACCATGTCATACGGATCGTAAGTAGATGCAATGTAATTTAATGCACCGTCAGCTTCAGCTTCTTTCACATGGAGTTTCAGCAAATTAAACCCGTCGTCAAGCGAGAAGTCTTCACCCATGTTTTTCAAGTCGAGTGCATAAAAGCGAGTCTGGGTTTCACGTAAAGCAATCTCCATTTCACTGGTTTGAAGTACCTGAGTGGGATGATACGGACAGATGCGCAACGTCAAACCTCCGTCCACAATGTATTTACCGAGGCCCAAGGCAAGACTGACTGTACCTTCTTCTGCCAATTCATCATTAATGGGATAATAATTGATGGAACGTGCCACTCCCGAAATAGCAGGATAATAACGGTCGCCATATTGGGTACCCACCACTTCCTGCAAAATCACAGCCATCTTTTCCTGGTCAATCACGTTGCTTGTGGCTTGCATATAAGCCTTGCTGTCCTTATAATAAACCGAAGCATATACCCCTTTAATCGCATCGCTCAACATGCGGAGCATTTCGTATTTGTCTTCCAGATAGGGAATCATATAAGTGGAATAAATTCCGGCAAACGGCTGATAATGGGAATCTTCCAACAAACTGGAAGAACGGATGGCAATGGGAGCTTTTACAACTTCGAAAAAGGCAAAGAAATCTTCTACCAGATGGTCGGGAAGCTTTGCTCTCAAAAAAGCCCGCAAAATGGCATCATCATCAGCATCGCTCAAGGCTATCTGATAAAGATGATTAGTATCCATAAACTCATCAAAGATGTCCGTGCAAAGCACCACCGTCTTGGGAATTACTACCGATGCATTTTCAAACTCGCTGAACTCAATATGACGCTTTACCATATTGTCAATAAAAGCCAATCCACGCCCTTTACCGCCCAACGAGCCGTCGCCTATACGGGCAAAATTTGAATAACGGTCAAAACGGTCACGCTGGAATATAGCTACCACTCCCTGATTCTTACGCTTACGGTATTTTACGATGGCTTCAAAAATAATCTGACGGTGTGCATCCAAGTCTTGCAACGAATCCCAAGTAATCTGACGAACAAACTCTGCCAAAGGAAACATGGCACGCGAATAAAGCCAACGAGAGATATGGTTACGCGTGATATGATAAAAGAAAGACTCTGCAGGAATGGAAAACAACACATTTTGAAGTTCTTTCAAATTATGTACCCGCGCCACTTCTTCCTGGGTCTTCGGATTTCGGAAAATAAAATCGCCGAATCCAAAGTTATCAGAGACCGCCTCCCGCAAGTCTATGTTCATCTTCTTTGAGTTCTTATCGATAAACAAAGCATCCAGTTCATCGGCATAACAGCGGTTGGCTTCTTCTGCCGACTGAAGAATCAATGGCATGAAAGGATCGCGTGCACGAACTTCTCTCAGTAATTTGATACCAGCCAGCGGGTCGGTAACCCCCTCATGCGGAAAACGCGCATCCGAAATGATTCCCAGTATATTTTGGCGGTATTTCTCATAAAGTTCCATCGCCTCTTCATACGACCGGGTCAGTACAATCTTCGGACGCCCACGCATACGCAAGGTGCGCTGATGCTCATTTAGGGCTTCAGTAGCAAACTCCTGACTCTGACGGAGTACAAACTTGTACAGATTAGGCAACACTGATGAATAAAAACGGATAGAGTCTTCCACTAACAGAATCATCTGTACGCCTACCTCTTTAATGTCATGCTCCAGATTCATTTTATCTTCTATCAGCTTGATAATAGACAGTAACAAATCGGTATTGCCCAACCAACAGAACACATACTCAAAGATACTTAAATCTTCATGTTCCATCCGCTGCCGAATACCATGCGAAAAAGGTGTAAGCACCACAAGCGGCAGATGAGGATATTTCTCTTTTACTTCACGGGCAATATCAAACGTTTCACTATTATCCGAACCCGGCATACAAATCACCAGATCAAACATCGTTTCATCCAGCTTACGCCAAGCCTCTTCCGGACTTGACACCTGCGTAAACCGGGGAGGATAACGCAAGCTGAGACTCATATATTCATTGAATATTTTCTCATCTATACGCCCATCGTCTTCCAGCATGAAGGCATCATACGGGTTCGCAACGAGAAGCACATTAAAAATACGCTTCATCATCAAGTCAACAAATTGCGTATCTTTAAAATAAAGCTGATTTAACTTTAACTTACTGAACATGGTATCAAATTTTGATTTACTAACAAAATTCGCAATTTCCCGTGAATAATCAAAGCTTCAGATTTATTTTCACAGCTAAAAACAGCTAAACATTCTCTTAAAACAAGCTTTCATCTCCAGCAACAAATACTTCGGTGCTTGCCGCCGGTTACAAGATGTTTCTCGGCATTCCTTACCCTTGTCAACCATTCTTCAAAAATTTTACAGAAACATTTGGAATTTTCACCTAAATAACTAACTTTGCAAGTACATAAAGTTTTCATTTTGTCAGACCTTATAAAGTACAAAACTATGAACATTAGTCAAATTATGTCATCCTTGGAGGCAAAGCATCCGGGTGAATCTGAGTATTTGCAAGCCGTTAAAGAAGTACTGCTTTCTATTGAAAACGTATATAACCAACACCCAGAATTTGAAAAAGCTAAAATCATAGAACGCCTGGTTGAACCCGACCGTATTTTTACATTCCGTGTTACATGGGTTGATGATAAAGGCGAAGTACAAACCAACCTGGGCTATCGCGTACAGTTCAATAACGCCATTGGCCCGTATAAGGGAGGTATCCGTTTCCACGCATCGGTGAATCTATCCATCCTGAAATTCCTGGGATTTGAACAAACCTTCAAAAACGCATTGACCACCTTGCCTATGGGTGGCGGAAAGGGAGGATCTGACTTCTCTCCACGCGGAAAAAGCCAAAGCGAAATCATGCGCTTCTGCCAAGCCTTTATGCTGGAGTTATGGCGTCACTTAGGACCAGACATGGATGTTCCGGCTGGTGATATCGGTGTAGGCGGACGTGAAGTGGGATATATGTTTGGCATGTATAAGAAACTGACCCGTGAGTTTACCGGCACATTTACCGGAAAAGGTCTGGAATTCGGAGGCTCACTCATCCGTCCGGAAGCTACCGGCTTCGGTGGTCTGTATTTTGTTAAACACATGTTAGACAAAAAAGGAATTGATATCAAAGGAAAAACAGTGGCCATTTCAGGCTTTGGCAATGTAGCATGGGGAGCAGCAACCAAAGCAACTCAATTAGGAGCTAAAGTTATAACCATTTCCGGTCCGGACGGATACATCTATGACCCGAATGGAATTAGCGGAGAAAAGATTGACTATATGCTTGAACTGCGTGCTTCGGGCAATGACATCGTTGCACCTTACGCAGAAAAATTCCCTGAAGCAACCTTCGTAGCAGGAAAACGGCCTTGGGAAGTAAAAGCGGATATCGCATTGCCATGCGCCACTCAAAATGAATTAAACGGAGAAGATGCAGCTAATTTAATCAAGAACCAGGTTACCTGTGTGGGAGAAATCTCCAACATGGGTTGCACACCGGAAGCTATCGATGCATTCATAGAACACAAAATCACTTATGCACCGGGCAAAGCTGTTAATGCCGGAGGAGTTGCCACTTCTGGTCTTGAAATGAGTCAGAATGCCATGCATTTAAGCTGGTCGGCTCAGGAAGTCGACGAAAAACTGCATCAAATCATGCATAACATTCACGAACAATGCGTGAAATATGGCACAGAAGCTGATGGCTACATTAATTATGTGAAAGGCGCTAACATTGCCGGTTTCATGAAAGTAGCCCATGCCATGATGGCGCAAGGTATTGTATAGAAAGAAACCTATTTAGATATTCTCGTTTAGTTGTATTTGTATTTTGTATTGTAGTCAACGCTGCCCCACCTGTGAAGGTCCGGCAGCGTTTTTTTTACTCCATAAAACCATTTCTTAATGGTACACACAAACAAAAAAACACGTTTTTTCCTCAAAACAGTTCAGCAGACTGATATATCGTATAGAGTCGCAGGTTCACTTTCAGGGTTACAAGATAACACAGTGACGAATTGAGCCTTTGCGAAACTTGAATAATATATAATAGTAAAACCATCCGAAATGAAACAGTATCTTAGTCTTATCTACACCACATGTATTCTCCTGCAATTCTGTCCTGCTTGTATTTCTGAAGATAATGCTCCTGTGGAAACTCCTACCTTCATCATAACAGGAAACCAACAGAAAAACTTTCAGCTTCTCCCCCCGGAAAAAAACAGCCGATTAAATTCATCACAGATATTGGAAACTGGAAGCCAAATTTCTTTTTTCAGCCAAGGAGGTATTAAAGCAAATAACCTAACGCTGACATTCGATGGAAACACATGGAACGGTAACCTTGATGATACATGGATTCCGGGGGAAAATACCGCTTCAATTACCACCTATTACCCGATTCTATCTTCTGATATCTATCAAAATGACGGAACACTGACCGACTGGCTTTATCAAAAGCAGAATATCTCGCCCACCAATCAAATCAAACTGAACTTTTCTCACCTTTTCTCTCAAATCAGTTTCCATATTCCTCTAGAGCTAAACAATCAAACGGAAGAACTGCGCTTTACTCCTTCGGTCAGCGTGTCCGCCATCGAACCATACACTGCCAATATTATCTTAGGAGAAAAGGCTCCCACACTTCACTTCAAACAAAAACCGGACGCTACTTACACTTTCATTGTTCCTCCATCTGAAGCTGCATCTATCACTATTGAAATTGAATGTGCAGATGGGAAGATATATGCAACCCAACTTCCGGAAACCGTCTTCAAACGCGGTACACACTATAATTGTAACATCTTATACGATGACGGAACAGCCGGAATCAGAACTGCTGAAGATTTTATTGCCTTTTCACATCTCATCAATGGAGAAGCTTATAAAAACAGAAAACTGGATGAGTTTGGATTTCCATCCGACGGGAAAATGGTTTATCGCCTGAAAAATGATATTCACTTTACAGAAGAAGAATCAAGCCAACTCCTCCCGATAGGATATTCCATCGATGAGGATAAGTATTTCAAGGATGTATTCGAAGGGAATTATCATACACTAAGCGGAATCAGCCTTAAAAAGAAAATCATAGGACACCTAGGAATTTTCGGAGCCATAGGTTCGTCAGGCGAACTCAGAAACCTGCTCATAAAAGACATCACTTACAATATTTCCGACAAAACAAGTAATTACGACGGGCTGCTATGCGGATATAACGGAGGAACAATCAACAATTGCCATTCCGATTCATGCACAATCGAAACAATCAGCCCGAAACAGGAAATAGGAGCGTTATGTGGTGTAAATACCGGATTGATTGTTAACAGCAGTACGCAACATCTGAATGCTTCAAAAGCTACCTCTGTAGGAGGATTGGTTCATTCATCCTCTGGCACTATAGCAAACTGTTATGTAGCCACTTGCACCTATCCAAAGCCTAGTAAAGGTAAAGCGGGATGCATCAGCTATCAACTTTATGACAATGCCATCTTATGTAACAGCTATGTATACGAAAAATACCAAAAAAACGTATATGCATTAGCTCAAATTTTAAATACGACAAAGGGTACACCACAAATCCTGTATTGTTATTACCCCAAAGGAATGACTGCCCATGACCAGTCTCCTACTATCATCACAGAAAATGTAAAAAGCTATGCAGAATCTACGGCCTATAAGCTTCCCGGAGTTTTAAATAACTGGATATCGGATAAAGGCAACGGACTTTATCCCGACGTAGAGTTTTCTTCATGGCAAAAAGGAAAGGATATACCTGCAGTCTTTGTCACATCCGAACGGAATAAATAATCAAACGCCCGGAATTGCAACCATTTTTAATAGAGAAAGTCATCTTATCTTCAATAAAATATTGTATTTTTGCAGCAAATGCAAAAACCATGGAAAAGAACAAATCATACATTTTAGCAATCGTCGCACTGATAATCATTACTTTAGGAACTTCTTTCTTTGCATTCAATGAAATGCATAAAAACAAAGAAATGACCGAACTGTTCGCCGTAGAAAAAGAAGAAATGGAAAACGAATATAGTACGTTTGCCACTCAATATGATGAACTTCAAGTACAAATCAATAATGATTCACTCCGCGAGAAATTAGAAAGCGAAAAGCTGAAAACCCAACGTTTACTGGAAGAATTAAGACAAGTGAAAAACACCAATGCTGCCGAAATCATGCGCTTGAAAAAAGAACTGAAAACCGTTCGTGCTGTTTTGCGAAGCTATGTCATTCAGATTGACTCACTCAACCGGGTAAATGCTGCCTTGAAAGAAGAAAATGAAGCTGTAAAAAACAAATATTCGGCTGCAACCGTACAAATCAGCAACCTTTCTAAAGAAAAGAAATCACTTAATGAAAAGGTCTCATTGGCTGCTCAGTTAGATGCTACCAATATCCATGCTACAACCCTCAACAAACGGGGAAAAGCTACCAATAAAGTAAAAAACGTGAAGAAGATTGCCATCTCATTCACCATTGTAAAAAATATCACGGCAACCACCGGAAATAAAACGCTTTATGTACGCATTGCAAAGCCCGACAATGAAATTTTGAGCAAAAGCGCAAGCAATACATTTGCTTATGAAGACAGAAACATCAGCTATTCAATCAAGAAATATATTGAATATACAGGAGAAGAACAAACCGTTACGGTTTATTGGGATGTAGAGGAATTCCTTGCTCCGGGAAAATACCGTATCAACCTGTTTGCCGATGGAAATATGATTGGTGAAGGTTCATTTAGCATGAAATAAAACAAGCAAACATGAACAAAAAGTTTATCTATACCTCTATTTGCTGCCTTGGACTGACGGGAGGCTTATCATCATGCGGTGAAGACCGCTCTGGAGAATATTATGCCCTCATCGCCAGCAAAACATGGATTTATGAAACCATGCAGGAAAACTATCTGTTTTATGAAGACTTGCCTGCCGAGGATCAGTTAGACTTTTTCATGAAACCTGCCGACTTTGTCAAGGCAGCCGCTTCATCGCGCGACAAAAAAAACGGAGTAACCTTCTCACATGCCGACTCCATTGCTCCTTCGCGCACGCAAAGTGAATATCCGTGCTTCGGACTGGAAGTGGATTATGCCAATACTCCCCAGCAAGGTATTCCTGTAATGCGTGTGCTTTATGTCCAGCCTAACTCTCCCGCCAATCAAGCTGGAATAAAACGGGGGGACTGGATTATTGCAGTAGATAGTGCCAAGGTTTCAAGTGCGAACTATATCGAACAAATCCTGCAGCCTACTCAAACGCACGAATTTATGCTGGGGAAATATATTCCTCCTCAAGAAAACAATGAAAACGAAGATAACGAATCACTCGTACAGGCAGAGCTTGACACTTTACGTTCTGTCACGCTGACTCCTGCTTACATAGAGATTCAGAACCTGCTGGAAGAGAAAGTAATCCATACCGGAAATGGACATAAAGCATTATATCTGCTCTATAATGAATTCGGACAAGAAGATATTCTTACACTCCAAACGGCTTTAACAAAACATCAAGGGTTTGAAGATATTATACTTGACCTTCGCTATAATCCAGGAGGATTTGTGAATACATCGCAAGTATTAAGCACATGTCTGGCACCTCAAGAAGCCATGGGACAGGTGTTTTTAAAAATGACTTATAACGATAAGATAAATAAAACGGAAGTTTTGCCCTTCGACAAGAGCCTTTTGCCGGGAGGAAATTCTGCTTCTTATCGTAATTTATATATCATTACATCAGCAAGCACTGCCTCTGCTTCCGAAATCGTCATCAATTGCTTAAAACCTTATATGAAAGAACGGCTTTTCCAAGTAGGAAGTGCAACTTTCGGGAAAAACGTAGCACAACAACTATTTACCAGCGAGGTAATGCCGCAGGTTGAATTATGGCTGACTACAACTCGATTAAGCAACTGTGAAAATAATTCTGACTATTTTACTCATGGATTAATACCTGATTTTGAAATAGAAGAAAATACCATTAACGCCTTAGGTGAATTTGGAACAGCCGACGACCGACTCCTGCAACCCGTATTGTATCACATACAAAACGGTAGCTTCCCGGCAACTGAAGAAAACGTAAAAACCAACTCTTTTTCAAGAACTTCAAGCAAAGAAAAAGTGCTTAACATAACCTATACTTCTACTGACTCCAAACCTAAATGGAACAAGTTCTATAAATAAGAGGATATTTACTTACGTGCTAACTCAAGCATGATTCAGCATTAGCTTTTAAATTTTATTAAAGTTGCATTGACAATCTTTTCAACAAAATCCTTTGTTCATTTGTTATAATATCATACATTTGCAATGTTGCATAAACAACCAAAGCAACAAGAATAAAAATGAAGAAGATACTAAGTGTAATTTTATTGACAGGGCTTATCTGCAACGGATATGCTCAACGGATATTGTCTCTAGACAGTTGCCGCACACTTGCTCTTGCCAATAACAAAGAGTTGCGCATTGCAAAAGAAAAAATCAATGCCGCTCACTATCAGCAAAAGGCGGCTTTTACCAACTATCTCCCCAAGATAGACCTCATGGGTACGTACATGCGCACGCAAAAGGAGATTTCTCTACTCAGTGATGATCAGAAACAAAGTATCGGAAATATAGGAAGTTCTACCGGAGCTCAACTTCAGCAGCAGTTCAAACAACTTGCAGCTCTCAATCCCGGACTAGCTGCTTCCCTTAAAAAGCCCCTCATGGCTTTAATGCCCGGGCTTACCAGTGGGCTCAATGGCATCGGTCAAACATTAGTAGACGGCTTACGAACTGATACACGTAATATGACGCTGGGTGCAGCTACCTTAACCCAACCTCTATTTATGGGTGGAAAAATAATAGCCTACAATAAAATCACCAAATATGCCGAACGCCTGGCTGAATCGCAGCATGCTACAGGTATGCAAGACTTGATACTGAATACAGATCAAGCTTACTGGCAGGTGATTTCACTGGCCAACAAGAAGAAATTAGCAGAAGGATTTCTCAAACTGGTTCGGAAACTTGATTCGGATGTGGAACAAATGGTAGCAGAAGGAGTAGCCACTAAAGCAGACGGGCTAAGCGTTAAGGTAAAAGTCAATGAAGCTGAAATGACACTGACTCAAGTAGAAAACGGACTAAGTCTTTCTAAAATGGTATTATGCCAGCTGTGTGGCATTCCTTTAAATACACAGATCAAACTGGCAGATGAAGATATGGAGAATCTAACCCTACCCGATACCTATATAGAAAGTAATGTTCAAACGGCATTTGCAAACCGGGAAGAATTAAAAAGCCTCGAATTAGCCAGCCAAATTTACCGGCAAAAAGTCAACGTAGTCCGGTCGGAATTTCTTCCCTCAGTAGGACTTACCATAAACTATATGGTCACCAACCCCTCACTTGTTAACGGATTTGAAAACAAATTCCGCGGAATGTGGGCAGCCGGTATAGTAGTAAAAATACCCGTTTTTCACTGGGGAGAAGGGATATATAAAGTAAAAGCTGCAAAAGCAGAAGCGAACATAGCCCGTTACCGGCTGGAAGACGTAAAAGAAAAAATAGAGCTACAAGTTACTCAAAGCTCTTACAAAGTAAACGAAGCAAGCAAAAGATTGGTTATGGCACAAAACAGCATGGATAAAGCCGATGAAAACCTACGCTATGCCACGCTGGGATTTAAAGAAGGAGTTATCCCTACCAGCAATGTTTTAGAGGCACAAACAGCTTGGCTTTCAGCACAATCAAACAAGATAGATGCGCAAATCGATGTAAAAATGAGTGAATTATATTTGAACAAATCAATGGGAACTTTAAAATAAACAAAAACTATGGCAGAAAAGACTCAACGAAACAATATTTTACTGGCGTTTCTCACCCTTTTAGGAGTAACTGCCGGTGTCAGCATCATCGGACTATTCACATTAAGAAAAGGTCCGGAAATCATACAAGGACAAGCAGAAGCAACCGAATACCGTGTATCAAGTAAAGTACCCGGAAGAATACTGAAATTCTTCGTGACCGAAGGAGATAAAGTAAAAGCCGGTGATACACTTGCCATTCTCGAAGCGCCTGACGTAATGGCAAAACTCTCTCAGGCAAGAGCAGCCGAAGAGGCTGCACAAGCCATGAATGAGAAAGCCCTACGGGGAACACGCAGCGAACAGCTGCAGGCGGCATTCGAAATGTGGCAAAAAGCAAAAGCAGGACTCGATATTGCGGAGAAATCATACAACCGCGTCAACCGCCTCTATGAAGCTGGGGTCATGACCGCCCAAAAACGAGATGAAGCTCAAGCACAATATGATGCAATGAAGGCTACCGAACGCGCTGCCCATGCTCAGTATACCATGGCTCAAAATGGAGCGCAGCGTGAAGACAAAGCGATGGCTGCGGCACAAGTAGAACGGGCTAAAGGTGCAGTAGCCGAGGTTTCATCTTATATAGCCGAAACTTTTTTGATAGCCAGTGCCAACGGTGAGGTCACTGAAATCTTTCCCAAAGTAGGCGAACTGGTGGGAACCGGTGCACCTATTATGAATGTAGCCCAGCTGACCGACATGTGGGTAACCTTTAATGTACGCGAAGACTTCCTGAAAGATTTCACTGTAGGCGAAAAAATCAAAGCATATATACCGGCTCTCGAAAAAGATGTTGAGTTTAAAGTTACTTACATGAAAGACCTCGGTACCTATGCAGCATGGAAAGCTACCAAGACCACCGGTCAGTTCGACTTAAAAACATTTGAAGTAAAAGCACGTCCCATTCAAATCGTAGAAAACCTTCGACCGGGCATGTCGGCCATTATCGAGAAATAACTCTTATCACACACTATGCTTGTACCTGTTCATAAACGTTTTTTTAAAATAGCCTTGCGGGAAACCACCCGTATTGCCACCAAACCGATTTATCTTTTTTGCATGATCATAGCCCCTATACTTTGCTTCGTGTTCTTTACCACACTGATGAGCAAGGGGCTACCCACCAATCTGCCCACAGGGGTAGTCGATTTAGACAATACGGCAACCACCCGTAACATTGTCCGCAATCTGGATGCCTTTCAGCAAACAGAAATCGTGGCACATTACAGTAGTGTAAGTGAAGCACGTCAAGCAATGCAGCGTGGCGAAATTTATTCTTTTTATTATATTCCGAAAGGAACCACTGAAGAAGCCTTGGCAAGCAGACAACCCAAAGTTTCTTTTTACATCAACTACTCATATCTGATAGCCGGATCATTGCTGTATAAAGACCAGCGTACGATGTCAGAACTGGCTTCAGGAGCCATCGGACGCGCAAGTCTGTATGCGAAAGGAGCTACAGAAAAGCAGGCAATGGCTTTTCTTCAACCCATTGTTATCAGCACGCATGCACTGAACAACCCGTGGCTCAACTATTCGGTTTACTTGTGTAATACCCTTTTCCCGGGTATTTTAATGCTACTCATTTTCATGATAACCGTATACACGATAGGAACTGAATTAAAGGAAGGCACTTCTCAAGAACTGATGAAGCTGGCAAACAATTCCATTGCAACCGCACTAAGCGGAAAGTTATTTCCGCAAACAGTAATCTTCTTCGTTATTGCAGTATTTTATAACGTATATCTTTACGGCTATCTGCATTACCCCTGTCATAGCGGCATCATTCCCATGCTTCTGGCCGGTTTACTTTTGGTGTTGGCTTCACAGGCTTTCGGGGTTTTCCTTTTTGGCTTATTCGGAAATCTCCGTCTGGCATTAAGCACAGCTTCTTTATGGGGAGTGGTTTCCTTCTCCATCTCCGGATTTACCTTTCCGGTTATGGCGATGCACCCCGTTCTCCAAGCACTTTCTAATTTATTTCCGTTACGCCATTATTTCTTGCTCTATGTAAATCTTGCCCTTAATGGATACCCGCTTGTATATGCCTGGCATTCACTGGCAGCCCTACTGGTTTTCATGCTTCTGCCCTTTCTGGTTCTGAAGAATTTAAGAACAGCCATTCTGCATTATGTCTATATTCCCTAAAGAAATAAGAATTATGAAAGAAAGCCCTTTTCGAAACACTGTCTATCAAGGATTTTCAGGTTTATTCCATATTTGCGCCCACGAGTTGAAAGCTGTATTCAAAGACCAAGGCGTCCTCATCTTCTTTCTACTCGTCCCATTAGCATACCCACTGCTCTACGCATTCATCTATACCAATGAGGTGGTACGTGAAGTTCCTGCTGCAGTAGTTGATGCCAGCAACTCCACCTTAAGCCGAAATTATTTACGATTGGTTGATGCCAATGCCGGCGTACATATCCAGTCGTACTGCGCCGACATGGAGGAAGCCAAACTTTTACTGAAAGAAAATAAAGTATACGGCATCATCTATATTCCGGCAACATTCAGCAAAGATATTGCTACAGGCAAGCAAACCACCGTCAGTCTATATTGTGACATGAGCGGAATGCTATATTACAAATCACTGTTAGTAGCAAGTACCAACGCGTCACTGAGCGTAAACAAACAAATCAAAATCCAGCGAATGGCCAATACCACCCAGCGGCAAGATGAGGTCAGCACGGCTCCCATTACCTATGAAGATGTTTCACTCTTCAATCCGCAAGACGGTTTTGCCAGCTTCCTGATTCCTGCTGTATTGATTCTGATAATTCAGCAAACCTTGCTGTTAGGCATCGGACTTTCAGCAGGAACAGCTCGCGAGAAGAACCTGTTTCGTGATTTAATTCCACTGAAACGCCAATACCAGGGAACTCTTCGCATCGTATTGGGTAAGTCAGCCGCTTATCTGCTTATCTATGTCTTAGTCTCAGCATACATACTCTGTCTGGTACCCAAAATGTTCAGTTTAGTACAAATAGCCCAACCGATGACATTATTGGCGTTCGTCTTACCCTACTTACTGGCATGTATTTTCTTTGCCATGACCTGCTCTATATTCATCCACCACCGTGAATCATGTATGATGATTTATGTATTCACTTCGGTGCCCTTACTTTTCATTTCCGGCATATCCTGGCCCGGAACATCCATTCCTCTATTTTGGGAGATTTTCTCATGGCTGTTTCCGTCTACATTTGGAATCAACGGATTTGTACGCATCAATACCATGGGAGCCACGCTCTATGATGTGAAAACCGAATACGCTGCCTTATGGCTTCAGGCATGTATTTATTTTGTCACAACCTGCTTGGTATACCGATATCAGATTATGCTAAGCCGCCGGCATGCACTGGTACGACTAAAACAGATGACAAAAGCTGATTGAGGATTATTAACACTTCTAGGTTTCAAAATACAAGGGAATACTTGTAGCTTTGCATCAATTTACCAATTGAGATATGAAACCGATTAATTTTACGCTAATCCTGATTGCATTTTTCCTGTATTTCATAATGCCTCAAAAAGCATGGGCGGACAATAAAACAAAGACCTTTAACATCACCATACTCAATACAGCAGGAACCCCACAGAAAAACATTTTTCTGAAAATAAGCGGATACAGCAGTGAATATCCTATTGATGAACAGGGAAATATTAACTTCAAACATGAAATAAACCCTAGCTATATCCGCACAGCCAACCTTTATTTTCTGCATGACAAAACGAAACCGGTCAAATCGTTCCAGCTCGATGAACATGCAACCGATACCATTTTCCGAATTGACTGTCCGGATGATCTTGTACTGTTTAAACAGGAAGGACGTCTGGTAACTATACATGGAATCTTAACCCATGGAAAGAAACCACTTTGCGGAGCCGAAGTTCAAATACAAGGCACTCCGCGCAAATCCTTAAGTGATACGGACGGTAAATTCTCTATTGAAGCCGATTACAGTCATCTCATCGTAATCCGTGCAGAAGGAATGGAGAACCGCTATATGGACATACACCCTTTTCTGATACATCCAGAAGAACCGTTATCTATATCACTGAACAAAAAAGGGGCAGAACGTATTTATTCCAGCGTAAACCAAATGCCCGAATTCCAAGGAGGAATGAAATCTTTTTTTAATTATGTAAAACATAAACTTCAACCCTCGCAACTCGCCGAAGAGACCGGCATAGAAGGGACTGTCATGATTCAGTTCGTAGTCGAAAAAAACGGAAGTATCAGCTCTCCTGCCATCGTAAGGAGCTTGAATGCCGAACTTGATACGGCTGCCTTAAATATGATTCAGACCATGCCGCATTGGATTGCCGGAAAAGAAAACGGCATCCCTGTACGGTGTAAGTATTCTGTTCCTATTGCATTCAAAAAGCCCAAGGCCACTGTTCCTGTTGACAGCACCCTACAGCCTACTGTTCAGAAAAAAGAAAACAATCTGTCTTTACAGCCTGCTAACCTTCATTTTCTTAGCAGAACACCCCGGCTCCCTCAACCCGCTTTTACGGCTGCCGACTCTTTACAGCTGAAAACATCAGAGCCACATTTCACAAAACCTGACTGTTTGCAACCCAAAGCAAAAAAAGGAAATTTCCTTACCCGCTTTTTCCGGAAACTGTTCGGAAAGAAAAAGCAAGATACTTCAACCAATGCATCTTGAGCAGGAATACTGATCAACAAGCATAAAAAAAGCATCATCTTTTACCGGATGATGCTTTTTTACACCCTTCTACCGAAACGATTCCGACACAGTCCGTGAAATAAATACAGAAGGAATACTTTTATTATCATAAATCTGCTTATCTTTAGAGCCTGTTTAACAAAATGATTAAGCAGACCCAAATACCGGCTTCATTTCAGTCGGTAAATCACTTGAAGATTTTAAAATAATTGATAAAAACTACATAATGATGAAAAGACTAATTACCTTACTTTGCCTGTTTGCCTGCTTTTTAGGCTTATCGGCACAAAAAGTAACCTTACAAGATGTAGCCAAAGGAACTTATCGCGCTCAAACCATCCGAGGACTGAAACCTATGCTGGACGGGGAACATTATACCCAAATCAGCAGCGACCACAAGCGCATCGTGAAATACTCGTTTAAAACCGGAGAAGAAGCCGGAACTATTTTTGATGTAACTACCGCACGCGACTGCAAGCTCAAATCATTCGATGATTACATCATGTCGCCCGATGAAAGCCTCATCTTAATTCAAACCGAAACGAAAGCGATTTACCGCCGGTCGTTTACTGCAGTATATTATATCTATAACGTACGAAACCGCACCTTAGAGCCTTTATCAAAGAATGGACCGCAGCAAGTACCCTTGTTCTCGCCCGACAGCCATCAAATTGCTTTCGTGCGCAACAATAATATCCATCTGGTAAAACTGCTCTTCGGGAACAGTGAATCACAGGTAACCAAAGATGGTGAATACAATAAAATATTAAATGGCATTCCCGACTGGGTTTACGAAGAAGAATTTGGTTTCAACCGAGCATTCGACTTCAGTGCCGACAGTAAAATGATTGCTTATATCCGTTTCGACGAAAGTCAGGTTCCGATGTTCTCGTTCGATGAATATAAAGGAATGTTTCCTGCAAAGGATGAATATGCAACTTATCCGGGAAGTTATCAATATAAGTATCCTAAAGCAGGGGTGGTCAACTCAAAAGTAAGTGTACATACTTACGACATCAAGAGTCATGTTACACGTAAAATGAATTTGGAAATCGAGGCAGATGATTACATTCCCCGCATCCAATTTACTTCCGACCCGGAAAAACTTGCCATCATGACACTGAACCGTCACCAAAACCGTTTCGACCTGTATATGGCTAACCCTCGCAGTGCCCTCTGTAAAGTGGCCATACGCGATGAAGCCGAACAATATATTAAGGAGCAAGCTTATTCAAGCATCGCTTTTTATCCGCAAAACATCGTCATGATGAGCGAAAAAGACGGATATAATCACCTGTATCTGTACACCATTGGGGGAAATCTGGTCAAACAGATTACTAAAGGAGAATTCGAAGTAAAAGATTTCTTGGGATGGGATGAAAAAAACAATGTTTTCTATTATACCAGCAATGAAGAAAGTCCGCTTCGCTCAGCTGTCTATAAAATAGATGCCAAAGGAAAGAAAACCAAACTATCTACCCGAGTGGGAACAAACAATGCCTTGTTCAGCAAGAACTTTGCCTATTATATCAATACATTCTCGAACTTGCACACTCCTACCCTGATTACCCTGAATAACAACAAGGGAAAGGAACTGGTTACCCTGCTTGATAACAACGAGCTGAAGCAACAAACTGCCCGGCTGAATATGCCTGTGAAAGAATTTTTCTCGTTCTCCACTACCGACGGGGTGGAACTGAACGGATGGATGATGAAACCTGCCAACTTTGACCCGAACAAAAAATATCCGGTTATCATGCACCAGTATAGCGGTCCCGGCTCGCAGCAGGTTCTCGACCGATGGGGAGTGGGAAGTTTTGGCGACGGAGGTCTGTTTGAAGCCTATATGTGTGATAAAGGTTACATCATGGTATGTGTAGACGGACGCGGAACCGGCGGACGTGGAGCTGCTTTTGAAAAATGTACTTACCTTTTCCTCGGTGTTAAAGAGGCTAAAGACCAGGTAGAAACAGCTAAATATCTGGGAACATTACCTTATATAAACGGAAGCCGTATCGGTATTTGGGGATGGAGTTTCGGCGGATATACCACTTTGATGTCTATGAGTGAAGGCTCAGGCGCATTTAAAGCCGGAGTAGCCATTGCTGCTCCCTCCGACTGGCGCTTTTATGACTCGGTTTATACCGAACGCTTCATGCGTACTCCCAAAGAAAACGGAGAAGGATATGATGCCGGTTCAGCGATTAAACGAGCTGACCAGCTGCAAGGAAGCCTGCTCTTGATTCATGGTACTGCCGATGACAATGTGCATTATCAGAATTGTACCGAATACAGCGAAGCATTGGTACAAGCAAACAAGCAGTTTGACATGCAGATTTATACCAACCGGAACCACAGTATCTTCGGAGGAAATACCCGAAATCATTTGATGACACGTGTGGCAAACTTTTTTATGAACAACCTTTAATAAACTAACTCTGTCGGTGAGCCGGGTGTATGCCTGCTCACCGACAGAGTTTTAATATCAATCACTATGGAACACGTTAAAAAGCCGGACTGGCTGAAAATTTCGATTGGAACCAACGCGCGTTACACCGAAACCAAACGCATTGTTGACCACCACAAATTACATACGATATGCAGCAGCGGACGCTGTCCCAACCTCAGTGAATGTTGGGGAAGAGGAACGGCTACTTTCATGATTGGAGGAGCCGTGTGCACCCGTGCCTGCAAATTCTGTAATACACAAACCGGAAAACCGCTGCCACTTGACCCAAAAGAACCTTTGAGAGTGGCTGAATCTGTACAGTTGATGAAACTGAATCATGCCGTCATTACCTCGGTCGACCGGGACGATTTGCCTGACTTGGGAGCCGGGCACTGGGCAGAAACCATCAAGACAATAAAGCAACTGAACCCAAACACAACACTGGAGGCACTGATACCCGACTTTCAGGGAAGAAGCGAATTGGTGAAATTAGTTACCGATACGCATCCCGACATTCTATCACATAATATGGAAACCGTGCGACGAATCAGCCCGCTGGTACGAAGCGTAGCGCGCTATGACACCAGTCTCGCCGTTATCCGCCAGATAGCAGAAAGCGGAATCAAAGCAAAATCGGGCATCATGGTAGGACTGGGAGAAACAGCCCAGGAGGTAGAAGAAACCATGGACGACCTGCTTGCAAACGGATGTCAGATTCTAACCATCGGACAATATCTGCAACCCAGCCACCGCCATTATCCGGTTTATGAATACGTCACCCCCGAACAGTTTCTACGCTACAAAGAAACCGGTGAAAAAAAAGGGTTTCTGACCGTAGAAAGCGGACCGTTAGTACGTTCTTCCTACCATGCAGAAAAACATTTATTGTAATGAACTTTCCACAAAGTTATTTGTTGTTTTAAGTGCATCTTTTATGCAATGAAACTTATACTAAAATATAAAGAAACGATTGTATCCTTCGGGTTACTGCCAACCATTATCACGCTTGCCGGATTACACTTTTTCCCGGCAACCGTGATATTAGGCTTTGGACTCTTCATCAGTATAATTGCTTTGTTTTATGCCATTTTCCGGATAAAAGAGCTTAACTTCTTTCTTCTGCAAGGAAGTATTTCTATCGGAATCTGTCTTCTTTTACGGCTATTGACTGGATACAGATTCCTTCCAGAGCAGACCATTACCCCCACTCTTGAGTTTATGTTGCTCATCTTTGCCTTTCTTCATGTTACAGCTCCTGAAATTTATCAGAACTTTCTGCGTAAGTTACACCTCAACACCTGCCTTTCATATACTCTAGAAACTAAAATCATCGTTCTTTTATCTTCCATTCATTTGCTCATCATAGGAGCCATGAAATACGAATTCAGCAGTATCTCTTCCGAGTATCAGTTCATGCTGATTTATGTACCTCCTTTTTCAATTTATCTGTTCTGCCTTATTTTCAACATCATCGGCATACATGTTGCCATCAAGGAAACTCCTTTCAGATATAACCTGTTACGCATCGCCCCCATTTTTCATGGGGAAATCTACCTGATTCCCCGCAAAGGAAAAAGCCCCAATGACTTTTTTTGGGATATACCCATAGAGGAATTATTTGAAGGAGCTGTACGCAAATCAGAAGTAGAAGCAAATAAGATTACACGGAACTATTTGAAAGCCAGACGAAATATACGCCTCCGCTTTTTACTTCATTACAGAACGGTGCAGGAATGTGGCTACATACAGCAAACCCGACTCTACATTTTGCCTTTAAACCGGGAACAGCTCAACTGTTGTACTGGAGGGAAATTTGTTACATTCGAAGAAATAAAGAAAAACCCCAAAGACTATAGTCCCACATTGATTAAAGAATCAGATTCTCTGCAAATGGCTGCAGAAATGTGGAAAGAATACGAATCCGATCAAACAGAATAAAATCATGATACGTAAGGTTATTCCTACAGACATAGCAGATATTACCGCTATTTACAACTATTACATAAAAAACACATGCATTACATTCGAGACTGAACTGGTCACAGAAGAAGAAATGAGCAGACGGATGGAAGCAATTCATTCTGATTACCCCTATCTGGTCATGGAAGAAGGCGGAAAATTAATCGGCTATTGCTATGCCCATGGCTGGAAAGAGAAAAAGGCCTATGAGCATACCGCAGAAATTACGATTTACCTGCATCCTGCTTATACAAATAAAGGGTATGGGAAGAAGCTGCTCACTGCTCTTATTGACGCATGCCGAAACCATGGTTTACATGTACTGATAGCCTGTATTACTTTCCCTAATGCCCCCAGCGTACGTCTTCATGAATCGTTTGGTTTTACACAGGTGTCGCGCTTTTATGAGGTCGGGAAAAAATTCGGTCAATGGCTGGACATTTATGATTTCCAGCTGATTCTTTAATCAGACAACGAATGACAGTAAGGAAAAAACAGAGTCTTAGATAGACTACGAGCTAAATAAAACAAACATCCGGTTCAATGAACCATTCCCTTATTTATACAAGAGGAAGATGCAAGGAATCTTGTTCAAATCGGGCAAGTTTCCTTTCCACTCTTTAACCGTCTTGGTACGGATATACTCTCCCTCACACGTAATGTTGGCAGCAATACAAAGTTTGGTCTGCGGACGGCAGGTCTTCAGAATTTCCTCCATCATCTTGTTGTTCCGATAAGGAGTTTCAATGAAAAGTTGGGTCTGATGTTCGGTATAAATACGGGCTTCCAGTTCTTTCAGACGCTTCGTGCGTTCACCCGGTTCTATAGGCAGATAACCATGAAAAGCAAAACTCTGTCCGTTAAATCCAGACCCCATTACCGACAAAATAATAGAAGAAGGACCAACCAACGGAACCACTTTAAGACCTTTCCGCTGCGCTATGGCCACTACATCTGCTCCCGGATCTGCCACGGCAGGACAGCCCGCTTCTGAAATGACTCCCATCGGAAGTCCCTCCATCAACGGTTTCAAGTAGCCGGATATTGCTTCAGGAGAGGTATGTTTGTTTAATGGATAAAAAGTCAGTTCATCTATATTAATCTGTGACTCAACTTTCTTCAGAAATCGGCGTGCCGAACGCACATCTTCTACAATAAAGTGTTTGATTTCAACAATAATCTCTTTATTATAAGCCGGCAAAACTTTTCCAACCGATGTGTCGCCCAAAGTTACGGGCAATAAGTATAAAGCTTTCTCTATCATATCAACCTTTTATATCTTCTAACAACCCGCTGAAATCGGTACGCTCAAGCAGTTCTTTCAACGTTACTTCTTTATGGTCATTCATGTATTTGTCAATCAGCCTCATCCCCAGCCATACACCTATCAGAGACGGAATCTTTTCTCCATTTACCACCATGCAAGGGTCAGGACGGGTATAAGCACGAATCAGCATCGGATCTGTACTTTCAAGCAAATGCTGATCAGCCATCCTTCCCCACATCTGCGCTTCATTCTTCTTGCACCAGCGTATTTCTTCTTTCGTATATCCCAATGATTTACGTCCAGAAACATCCCCCTTTAAAATGTATTCTACTGCCCATGCCATCTTACCCCGATAGAGCATAATATCAAATAAAGTACGATGTCCTTCTTCCCATAAAAAGGGATACTGCGCACACAGATAAAAAGTAAGGCAGTCTGGTACAATACGCTCCGGAGTCATATAGCGACGCTGGTAGTCATAGTAATAGCGCTTGTAAATGGGATAATCGGCTCCCATATACTTATCCAGGCTGAAAGCCAACAGACTGTCTCCCACCACAGCCGATTGATTCAAGGCTGAAAACTGAGAATAAATACAGGGAATCACCAGAGAGGGAATTTCTTCCTTTAACACGCCCAATCCATCGGAAAGTTCTTTTTCTATCGGTGTCATATCTTTAAACATGACTTCCGCATCTTCCATGATTTTCAACAGAATCGAGTCGGCATAATACGCACATAAACGCTCGTAGATATTCGGTTCACTTACCGAACCAAGCGCCAGTACATCCTCTATCAGAAGCTTGGTAGCACGCGGACTTTCTGTTGTCATTTTCTGAAGTGCCAGCACACTGTTTAAAGCCACCGATTCATATTGCAAGCGGTCATAACGGAGTACTTTTACACCTTTATAAACAGAAAAACCGTCTTTCTGCCCATCATGAAGACAGGCAGAAAAGACGATTAAACTTATTATAATGAATATAAACCGCTGCATACGGAAAATTTATATTATCCGTAGATAATATGACCGTTTTCGTCTTTATATTCGTCTAATCCTTTTTCATAAGTAGCCATCGCACGGAGACTCATACCTACGCTTGAGAAACCACCATCGTGGAACAAGTTCTGCATAGTAACTTTACGGGTAAGATCGGAGAACATCACAATACAGTAATCTGCACATTCATCAGCCGAAGCATTGCCCAACGGAGACATACGGTTGGCAAAGTCGAATAATTTATCCATACCTTTCACGCCCGATCCAGCTGTAGTCATTGTAGGTGACTGTGAAATGGTATTGATACGTACATGATGCTCACGACCGTAAATGTAACCGAAGCTGCGGGCAATTGATTCCAACAGAGCCTTGGCATCTGCCATATCGTTATAACCATAGAATGTACGCTGTGCAGCCACGTAGCTCAATGCCAAGATAGAACCGTATTCATTGATGGCATCCAACTTTTTAGCAGCCTGAATCATCTTGTGGAATGATACTGCCGAAATATCCAGTGTTTTATTCAGCATATCATAATCAAGGTCATCGTAGGTGCGTTTTTTACGAACGTTAGGCGACATACCGATTGAATGTAAAACGAAGTCTATCTTACCTCCCAATACTTCCATTGAACGTTTGAATACATTTTCCAAGTCTTCAACATTCGTTGCGTCTGCCGGAATTACTTCACAGTTCAGTTTTTCAGCCAATGCTGAAACTTCACCCATACGCACTGCAACAGGAGTATTCGACAAAGTAATGACAGCACCTTCTTCAACAGCCTTTTCTGCTACTTTCCAAGCAATAGACTGTTCATTCAAAGCACCGAAGATGATACCTCTTTTTCCTTTCAGTAAATTATAACTCATACCTTTTCTTATTATAAATTCGGCAACAAAGATACGAACTTATTTATATATTTTTACTGTTTTTATCGTTAATCTTTACTCTGCACATTAAGAATACAAGCTTATACAGAGCAAATAATAGAAAAAACTTAGTTTATGCAAAGAGATTAATGAAAAGAAAGGACCTCGCTACATAAATCCAGACTTATACTGAGGTTTTACTAAAAATTGAGCTGACAGAAACTCAAAACCACGATGTGATTTGTACAGGTCACACTGTGGTTTGTACAATTCACATCGTGGTTTATACAAGTCGCACTGCGATTTACAGAAATCACAGTGCGACAGACAAGTTTCTACAGGCACGGATTTACGTTTATCCGACCGTGAAGCAGGATTCTATTTCATACACCTTACCACACGTTGACGCGTTTCTCGGGTGCAATATACATTGAATCATCGGGTGTAATGCCAAATGCATCATACCAAGCCTGAATGTGAGGCAAAGCTCCGTTTACACGCCATCTTCCCAATGAATGAGGGTCTGATTTGGTATAAAGACGAATTTGCTCATCACGGATATTTCCAGCCCACAAAGTAGCATAAGCAAGGAAGAAACGCTGTTCAGGAGTAAATCCATCTACCACTCCCAGCGGAGCATCTTTCGTTGCATTCTGGAAAGCAAGGAAAGCTACTTTCAAACCTCCGTGGTCGGCAAGATTTTCACCCAAAGTCAGTTCTCCATTCGCAAATAAGCCCGGAAGCACTTCTATTTTATTGAAGAAATCTACCATCACCTGCGCACGTGCCTTAAAGCGGTCGGCATCGCCTGCAGCCCACCAGTCTTTCAGGTTTCCATTTTTGTCAAACTGACGTCCCTGATCATCGAATCCATGAGTCATTTCATGACCAATAACCACACCGATTGCTCCATAGTTAGCTGCATCATCGGCTTCCATATTAAAGAAAGGAGGCTGCAGAATAGCTGCCGGGAAGCAGATTTCATTGGTTGAAGGATTATAATAAGCGTTTACAGTCTGCGGTGTCATCAGCCATTCTTCTGAGTCGACCGGTTTACCCAGGCGGCTGTACATATCTTTCAAGTTCCATGCTGCCACTCTGCAAACATTAGCCCAATAAGAATCTTTTTCTACATGAAGGTCTGAATAATCTTTCCATTTGTCCGGATAACCCACCTTTACATGGAAAGCATCCAGCTTTTCGTGAGCTACAACTTTAGTACTGTCGCTCATCCATTCTTGTACATCAATGCGTTCACCCAGTGCAACCTGCAAGTTCTTCACCAGTTTCACCATACGTTCTTTGGCAGCTGCCGGGAAATATTTTTCCACATACATCTGACCCACCAGTTCACCCAGCATACCATCTACGCTGCCAACGGCACGCTTCCAGCGAGGTTTGTTTTCACCACGACCAGACAGCACCTTGCCGTAGAAGTCAAAGCGTGCAGCTACAAAGTCGTCGCTCAAATAAGAAGCTGCCGCATCAATCACATTATATTGCATATAAGCGATATGAGCAGAAAGCGGCAAAGTCTGAATCAGATTAGCCACTTCTTTAATCGGCTCAATCTGTTCTACATTCAGCTCAGCAGGAGCTTCAATATTCAAGCCTTTCAAATAAGCATCCCAATCGATTCCAGAAATTGTTTTCTTTAATTCGTCGTACGACATTTTATGGTAATTTGCTTCCGGATTGCGGAGCTGTACAGCTGAGAAAGACGCTTTTGCAATAGCTGTTTCAATCATCATCACATCAGCTGTTTTCTGAGCTGCTTCAGCCTCAGTATATCCGGCAAGAACAAAGAGTTTGGATATATAAAGTTTATACTGTTCCCGGATATTAGCAGTTACACTGTCATTGTCAAGGTAATATTCACGCTCTCCTAAGTTGATACCTCCTTGTCGCATCTGGAAGATATTCAGTGAACTGTTTTTCGGATCGGCATACACATAGCTGGAAAAGTAAGTGCCGATTCCATTGTAGAGCAGTTCGGTAACAGTCGGGATAATCTGACTTTTATCTTTCAAGGCTGCAATTCTATCTAAAGTAGGCTTTATCGGTTCAACGCCTTGTTTGTTTAATGTCACACTGTCCATGGCAAGGTTATATAAATCACCGATTTTCTGTCCCGGTGTACCTGCTTCGCTTTGCTTGGCAGCCAATCCCTCAATCAGTTCGCGTAATTGCTTCTGGCTGTTTTCATATAACAGTTCAAAGGTGCCGAAGCGAGAGTATTCGGCAGTCAACGGATGTGCGTCGTTCCATCCTCCACAAGCATAACGGAAAAAGTCCTGACCAGCCGAAACAGTTGTATCCATATTGGCAAGGTCAATGCCGGAAGTTTCTTTTGCTCCCTTCTGACTGGTACAAGCGGTCAATGCTGCGAATGTCATTGCGGCAAAAACCAAATAGTTTTTTTTCTTCATTTGATTCTATGTTTTAAGTTTTTAAGTCCTTGAGTTTTCAAGTTATTTAGTTTTGAGTTTCTGTTTTTTGACTTATTTAGTCTTGAGTTTTTTAAGCTCGCAGACTATTTAACTGTTACCGATTCGACAAGGATTATGCTCGTGTTTTCAAGTTGAAACACATAAGCCTCCTTCTTTTAACCTCTCGGCTATGAAGTTGCATTGTTCTGTATCTTGCTACAGGGCACTCCTCTCTATGCTAAAATCAGGAAGTCATGGCTTCCAGTTCCAGCGAAACGCTTTCCCATGCATCTTCGGCTTCCGACAGCTGTTTTTTCAGTTGCTGATGTTCTGCATATAAACTCATATCAGAAGCTCCTTCCGGAGTAGCCATTCGCTCTTCTACTCCTGCAATCTGTGCTTCCAGTTTTTCAATGGTTGCTTCGCATTCGGCTACCTGCTTTTCCAACTTACGTATTTTTTTGCTCAACTCTTTTTGAGCTTCATAAGAAAGCTTATTCTCACTGGCTTCTGAGGGAGTATCTTTTTTTTCTGAAGCAGAAGCCGGCGACTGAGAAAGCTGCAATTCATTCAAACTTTCCATTTTCTTTTTCTGCAAGAAATCATAAATACCTCCCAGATGTTCTTTTACCACACCTCCGCCAAATTCATATACCTTGGTAACCAATCCATCCAAGAACTCCCGGTCATGAGATACCACAATTACGGTACCGTCGAAATCACGAATGGCCTCTTTCAGCACATCTTTTGAGCGCATATCCAAGTGATTGGTCGGCTCATCAAGAATCAGGAAGTTCACTGGTTCCAGCAAAAGTTTAATCATCGCCAAACGGCTCCGCTCGCCTCCCGACAACACCTTTACCTTTTTATCGGAAGCTTCTCCTCCAAACATAAAGGCTCCCAAGATATCACGTATCTTCAATCGTATATCCCCTTGTGCCACCCGGTCGATGGTATCAAAAACGGTTTGATTTTCATCCAAAAGCTGTGCCTGATTTTGAGCAAAATAACCAATCTGCACATTATGACCGATGGTCAGCTTTCCTTCATAAGGAATTTCATCCATGATACATTTTACCAAAGTAGACTTACCTTCTCCGTTCTTTCCCACAAAAGCCACCTTTTCACCTCGGTTGATGGTCAGTGTTACATCGTGGAAAACCACATGGCTGCCATAAGCTTTCTTCACGTTCTCACATATAACCGGATAGTTTCCCGAACGAAGGGCAGGCGGAAATTTCAAGCGCAAAGTAGAGTTATCTTCCTCATCAATTACAATCGGAACTATTTTTTCCAACTGTTTGATACGGCTCTGTACCTGCACAGCTTTCGTAGCCTTATACCGGAAGCGTTCAATAAAGTCTTCGGTATCTTTTATTTCTTTCTGCTGATTCTCATAGGCACGCAGTTGCTGCTCCCGACGTTCTTTTCGAAGAACAACAAAGTCATCATAAGCTACTTTATAATCATAAATACGTCCACAGGATATTTCAATCGTACGATTCGTTACATTATTAATAAAAGCACGGTCATGGCTTACCAGTACCACTGCTCCGGAACTTACTTTCAGAAAGTTTTCCAGCCACTGGATACTTTCAATGTCCAAATGATTGGTTGGCTCATCAAGCAACAGCACATCCGGACGTCGCAACAATAGTTTTGCCAGCTCAATACGCATACGCCAGCCCCCGCTAAACTCTGAAGTAGGACGGTCAAAATCACTTCTGCTGAAGCCCAGCCCGGTCAAGGTTCGTTCGATTTCAGCCTTATAATTGGTTCCACCCATCATCAGGTAGCGTTCATTATCATGAGTAAAGCGCTCAATCAAGGCATGGTATTCATCTGAATCATAATCAGTCCGGTCAGCAAGTTCCTGATTCATCTTTGCCAGGCGGTCTTGCAATTCAAAAATATGTTCGAATGCCATCTCAGCTTCAGCCATTACGGTACGCTCATCACTGAGTATCATCACCTGAGGCAAATAGCCTATAGTTACTCCGCGCTGAACAGCAACGAATCCTTCAGTCGGCGACTGTAATCCGGCAAGAATTTTCAACATAGTTGATTTTCCAGCACCATTTTTCCCCACCAGCGCAATGCGGTCTTTCTTATTTATAACAAACGATACATCCTCAAAAAGAGGTGTAGCTCCAAATTCAACCTTCAGTCCTTCAATTGATATCATGCAACGTATTCTCTTTACAAAGTGTCGGCAAAGTTACAATTTTAATCGAATATAATTTGCGTTTCAGCAAGCAAAAAAAATAAAATGGTCAACAATACCAGCGTCAGTTTGATGCTATTCCAATAAAATCAGCAACTCCCCCCTTCGATTACAATTCCCTTTATGAATAGATCGGGTAGCTGAAAAACGAACACCTGTATGTGTTCTAAACTGTATAATCTTTACACTCACATCAAACCGGTATTTTGTCAACACAACAAGCCGTATATCCCTTTTGACCAAATTCCTACCTTTTCTGCCTATTTTTTATACCTTATTCTTTTGGGGATGCTCTTTCCCGTTTCTTGAGACTCAAATCCTGCAAGGCCTTTCCCATTGCATCTTCTTTTGCAAGCAGAAGAAGATCGTCATCCAGCTGAAGCGCATAAAGCACCCTAAGATAAATGCCTATTGCTACTGTCGGCGTCCCTTTCTCGATACGTAAAACCGTAAGGAGGCGAACAACTGGCACGTTCGACAATCTGTGCGACACTAAGGTTCCTACGCAATCGTACTAGTCTGATTTGCTCAGCCACAATTTGCATTTCTGCGCCATTTTTTTGGCAACTTGGTACCCATTGTACTTTTGTTATAGAAATTAATTTTCGAATTTACTCTTGCTTCAATCTGCCTAACTACAGCATTGGTCGTTGAAACATTAAATACTATTATATTATTCGTAGAGTTCGTACATTACCTGTAACAAACAATATATTGTTTCTAATAAAGAAAGCGAAACTCATTCTGATTGTATGACTTTTATCCTGATATTTATGTATAGACAACACCAATCAGCAGAATACTACAATAATTGTATGTACAATTTTTGCTGTAACAGTTTTTGTAGCTACATTTTATGTATTATATTTGTGACGTAAATCAAAGTAGAGCGTTATGGAAACTCCGTTTATATTTGGAAAGATTGCTACCGAGAAGAATTTTACTGACCGCGAGAAAGAAACAGCCGACCTGGTTCAGAATTTTATGTCGTTAATCAACACGATTATTATCTCTCCTCGCCGTTGGGGTAAAAGTTCGCTTGTAAATAAGGCAGCAAAGTTATCAATGGCGCAGGACAGTAACCTCCGAGTCTGTCATATCGACCTTTTCAATATACGTAGCGAGGAGCATTTCTATTCACTTCTCGCCCAAAAGGTCATTGCCGCCACTTCTACAAAATGGGAGGAGGCAATCGAGAGTGCGAAAAGTTTCTTTTCGCATCTTGTTCCCAAGATTTCAATCGGTACAGACCCCACCAATGAGGTCTCAATCGACTTTGATTGGGAGGAGGTAAAACGCAACCCCGATGAAGTGCTCGATCTTGCCGAAAAGATTGCCAGGAAGAAAGGGATGAAGATTGTGATTTGCGTAGATGAGTTCCAAAATATCGCGGAATTTACTGACCCAGACTATTTCCAGAAGAAGTTGCGTTCACATTGGCAGCTGCACCAAAATGTAGCCTATTGCCTTTATGGCAGCAAGCGCCACATGATGATGGAAGTGTTTACCGACTCATCCAAACCATTCTACAAGTTCGGCAACCTGATGTTTCTTAATAAGATTGAGGCGTCTTGCCTTGTAGAATTTTTCAAGAGTCGTTTCGCTGATACCGGCAAAAATATAGACGATGAAGCAAGCCATTTGATTGCAAAGCTCGTAGATAACCATCCATATTATGCACAGCAGTTGGCACAACTATCATGGCTCAGAACAAAAGATGTATGTACCGTTGAGATCGTGCGTGAGGCACACACAACATTAGTGGAACAGTTAAGTCTTTTGTTTGTAACAATTACCGAAACACTGACCACACAGCAACTGAACTACCTCAAGGCTCTTATAGCTGGAGAAAAGGCTATTAGTTCGACTGAAGTGATGTATCGCTATCAAATCTCTTCAACGACCTCAATATCCCGTTCAAAGGCTGCCCTTATCAAGAATGATATATTGGATAATAAGGCTGGTGAAATCTCGTTTCAGGACCCGATTTATGCCTATTGGTTGAAGACTGAGTACTTCGCAAAATAATAAGACTATGAATAAGTGTAACCGTACCTGGATTGCTTTCGCCAATAAGAAAAGATGTAGGCATGCTGATGCTATAAATACCTTAGGGTTTATTTCTTGGAGAATGGGGAGAGCTCGTTTCGCCATAGGCGATATAGTATATCTGTTTATGTCCGATGAACGTTATGTCCGTTTCAAAATGATTGTAACAGCAGAGAACAGCAAACGTGAGGATAAAGAGTTTTGGATAGAAAAGGCTCCTGATGATAAAACTTATAAATTGGAATTACTTGCAGAATCAAATCGTTCTCGATTGACAGAACCTGATTTATTGCAACATGGATTTAAAGGAGGAAAAAGTTTAGAAATTCCCAATTGCAACAATATGGAATTGATAAACTACATTAAATCTGTTTTTTGATATTACAACGAATAGTTATAAACAACATAAATAACTTGTTATGAAAGGTGATGCTCAACCATTAATCAAATTCTTTGATGGCTCAGATAAAAGATTCATAATACCTCTATATCAAAGAAATTATGATTGGAAGGAAGAAAACTGCGAACAACTATTTAATGATTTGCTAAATCTACACGAGAGTAACAGAAAAAGCCATTTTTTTGGAAGCATTGTATCAAGTATTCAACCTGGCACCGAAGACAGGTATATCATTGATGGGCAACAACGTATTACCACCGTTTCGTTGTTGCTGATTGCTATAGTCAATGTAAAAAAAGAAGGATTGATAGAGGCAACAGATTCCAAATTGGTTGAAAAAATATTCAAGCGATACCTTGTGGATGAGTATCAAGAAGACGAACGCAAGGTAAAACTCAAACCAATCAAAAAGGATATGGAAGCATTCGATGCTTTGCTATATAAATCAAGAGAACAATATATTAAAGAATCTAATGTTACGCGAAATTATGACTTTTTCTATGATAGGGTCATACGTTCCGGACTTACAATTGACGAGTTATTTGAAACAATTAAGAAATTGGAAGTCATAAATATTCGTCTAGATGCAGATGACGATCCTCAATTGATTTTTGAAAGTCTCAACTCAACAGGACTTGATCTAAGTGAAGCTGATAAGATACGTAATTACTTATTAATGTCTCTATCTCCAACAGAACAAGATAATCTCTATAACCGTTTTTGGAATCCTATAGAAGTATTTACAAAGTACGATCCTTCTTCATTTGTGCGCGATTATCTCACTATGAAGCAAGGTAAAATAGGTCGCATAGATAAAATTTACTTTATATTCAAGGAGTATGCTGAAGGGAACAATATGGCAAGGGCTGATTTGCTTGAGGATATGCACCATTATGCCAAAATATATAGTCAAATAGCTAATGCAAAAGCCGGAACCGATAAATTGAATCAAAAGCTAAGTCAATTACGAACACTTGATTCAACAATTGCATATCCTTTCTTTATGGCTTTTTTTAATTATGCTTCAAAAAACGATTTGCCTGAAAGTGAAATTTGCAAGGTCATAGATGTAATTGAATCCTATTGGGCACGCCGCATAATATGTAACCTTCCGTCAAATGCCTTAAACAAAGTTTTTGCCACTTTACATAGAGACGTATTAAACCAAAAATATAAAGTGGTAAGTGATAACAAACCTGCTTATATTGACGTCTTGACATATATCCTACTCAAAAAGGGGCGTTCGTCTATTTTCCCCAGTGACGAGGATGTTAAAACGGACTTTGCCACACGTCAAGTGTACAAGATTCCGGCAAATGCACGAATGTTCATATTGGAACGTTTGGAAAACAGGGATAATAACGAACGTCATGATGTTGTAAAAGGACTTTCAGAGAAGAAAATTTCCATTGAGCACATAATGCCTCAGACGCTTTCGGATCAATGGAAAAAAGATTTAGGCCCAGAATGGGAACGCATACACCAGACATATCTTCACACTATGGCTAACCTTACACTAACAGCCTATAACTCACAATACAGTAACCTTACATTCCTTGAAAAGAGAGATATGGAGAAAGGGTTTAAAGAAAGTGCTTTCAGATTAAACAATTATGTCAAATCTTGTGATAAATGGACAGAGGATGAACTGAAAGAAAGAAAAAAGGAACTATTGGGGGTTTTTATGAAATTATGGCCGATGCCGTCAACCACATTCAAGCCTACTAAGCAAGAGGCAGAATCTGCATCATTAGAAGATGATGATTTTGAATTTACTGGTAAAAAACTGCAAGCATATATACTATATGGAGTTCGATACACGGTAAACACTTGGAAAGATATGTTAATTCAAGTATGTAATCACATTTTATTAAAAAGACGCTCTACTATTGAGTGGTTATGCGCAAATGAAAAATCTGGATTTTCAACAACCCCTGAATCATGGAGAAGAGAGCTTGGCCCCAATATGTACTTATGGACAGATAATAACACACAGACAAAGATAAATATTCTGCATGGTTTATTTGAAGAATGTAATATTCCCTCCTTTGAACTAATTTTTGAATTTAGATCTGACATTTGTGATAAAGATGAAGAATAATATTTAATGCAATGATATCTCTGATTTCTACCTTGGTTTCATATGGAGAACTCAAAGTAGATAACAAAATGCAATAAATTGAAAACTAGTATAATTATGCACCAAGATTATAAATTGAAAATAGAATTTGAAAATTGTTCATATGACAGTCCATATTTAGTAGAAGGCTGTGCAAACAGTTGTATTAAACTGCAAGAAGAACGTCTGGTATGGCTGGGCAACGAACAGGCTATCATGTCGCCCGAATGGTCTATCCATGCTGCTGCCGGAACAAGCAACTATATGTTTATCTGGGGAATGGCAGGAGAAAATCTTGATCACAATGACATGGATAAAATACCTTACACGGAAATAAAATAAATACCCATAAAAAAAGGTGTCATTACTGACACCTTTTTTTATTATATAACAGTTGTTCTGATTATTCAGTATAACGTTCAATTGTCTGTGCGCGGTCAGGACCTACAGAAACAATCTTGATTGGAGTTTCAAGCTGTTCTTCCAAGAATGAAATATATGCATTAAATTCTTCGGGGAATTCATCTTCGCTTGTCATACCAGTCATATCTGTTTTCCATCCTGGCATTTCCACGTAAACCGGTTCGATACCTTCAGTAATATCATAAGGGAAGTAATCAATTTCTTCACCATTTACTTTATAAGCTACACAAGCCTTGATTGTTTCAAAAGCATCGAGCACATCGCTCTTCATCAAGATAAGCTGAGTAACTCCGTTAACCATGATAGAATAACGCAAAGCCACCAGGTCAACCCAACCGCAACGGCGTTCGCGTCCGGTTACCGCACCATATTCATGTCCTAAATCGCGGATAGTCTTACCTGTCTCATCAAACAGTTCAGTAGGGAAAGGACCTGCACCCACACGTGTACAGTAAGCTTTCATGATACCATATACTTCGCCTATTTTGTTAGGTCCCAAGCCTAAGCCTGTACATGCACCGGCACAAATGGTATTTGAAGAAGTTACAAATGGATAAGAACCGAAGTCCACATCCAACATCGTACCTTGAGCACCTTCGCACAATACGCTTTTTCCTTCTTTCAAGAGATTATTGATTTCATGCTCACTGTCAACCAAATGGAACTGACGCAAATACTCAATACCTTCCAGCCATTGTTTTTCCAACTCGGTAATATCGTATTCATAATTCAGGCTTTTCAGAATCTGCTCATGACGCGCTTTTGCAGCTGCATATTTAGCTTCAAAGTTATGAAGAATATCGCCAACACGCAAACCAGTTCTACTTACTTTATCTGTATATGTAGGACCGATTCCTTTTCCGGTCGTTCCCACCTTTGCATCCCCTTTTGCAGCTTCGTAAGCAGCATCCAGAATACGGTGAGTAGGCAAAATCAGATGCGCTTTCTTTGAAATGTGCAGGCGTTCTTTCAGCGGATGACCACTTGCTTCCAGCGCTTCAGCCTCAGCCTTGAAAAGAGACGGGTCAAGTACAACACCGTTTCCGATAATGTTTACCTTATCTCCCTGAAAAATTCCAGAAGGAATAGAACGGAGTACGTATTTCTGGCCTTCAAACTCTAGGGTATGACCGGCATTCGGACCTCCCTGAAAGCGAGCCACTACATCATAACGCGGAGTTAACACATCGACAACTTTTCCTTTGCCTTCATCGCCCCACTGCAAACCTAATAAAACATCTACTTTCATGATTTCTTTGTTTTATATTCTTATTTACTTTTCTTTCGTTTCAGTCCCATACACTTGCTACACAACCCATAAATATATAATGAATAATGTGAAGCATAAAACCCTTTGATTTTTGTCTGCGCAACAGCTTGCTTAAGGTGCTCGTCTTCAAACTCAGACACCTTTCCGCAACAAGTGCAAATCATATGATGGTGGGTTTCATTATTATACGAGCGTTCGTATTGGGAAGTATTTCCAAACTGATGCTTAATTACCAGTCCGGCATCAATCAACAAGACAATGGTATTATATAACGTAGCCCGGCTGACACGAAATTTCTCCTTTTCAGCCATATAACTATACAATGTGTCAATATCGAAATGTCCCTTTATCGAATAAATCGTATCCAGTATAGCATAACGTTCAGGAGTTTTCCGATGTCCGTTCTTCTGCAAGTACTCTGTCAGTATCTGCTTCACCGTATCTTTTATATTTTCTTCCATCTCCATTATCTGTTCAGGCTTCAAAGGTAGTTCTTTTTGCGTAATTTAGAAAGACTACAGACAATATTCTAACTCATTTTTTATTTCTTCTGCCAAAGCCGATACTTCTGACTTAGGCGAATGAGTTAAAACTGTCAGCTGTTTACTTATCTTCTTAAAATTATTCCGTGACTGAAGTCCAAACTTGCGCAAGGATAAAGAAGCAGCCTTCTGCACCTGTGGATATTCACTTTCAAGGGCGGTAAATGCCTGATCAAGAAATTCTGATTCGGCACGTTCATTTAGCTGCATTCCCTTTAACAGCAAGCGAGCCATCAGCAAAAAGCCGCAAATCTGGAAATACTCCCGTTCATCGGCCATCCAGGGGAAAACTACCTCTGAGGCATAAGGCAACCGCTGAAACAGATTCATAACCGTATATTCTGCCAATTCCGGATAACGCATGTCTTCTATCCATATTTCCGCTATTTCGCGGCAAAACGGCTTCACTGGCTGAAGCAAGCCTGCCATTATTTTACATTCCCGGATATTTTCTTTCCAAAGAGCTTGTGCCAACTCATGACTGGGCTCATAATCTGCTGCAATTTCTCGGATACGCGGGTATTCTATGCCAAAGTTTAATTTATAATCCATCCCTTTGTCACGCATACTCTGCGAAATAACTCCGTTCATAAAAAGACGGAATTTAGACTTTATATCTTTTATTGTTTCATGTACGTCTGCCATACTACTTATTATAAATTTGAATACTCACGGCTATAACGAAGCATCTGTTCTGCATAACCTTCAGTATAACTTATATTCACATCTACTATATTTCCCTCTTTATCCATTACCGGTGTATAAACCGGGTTTAGGAATCCTTTATAAGGAGCTAAATGCAAAGCCCGATAACGATTCAGCACTTCTTCATGAAGGGCTGAATCTACATTCACTGCATAACGTTCTACCAGCTGACGTGCAGTCTCATAGTCGCCTTCACTCTTTATACGCTGAATCTCTGCCAATAACCGTCCAAACAAATTACGTAAGCTTACATAATCATTAATACGTACATAGGTTTTTCCTTCTCGCTTTACCCATTCAACAACATGATCGGTCTGCCCTTTTTCCAATGCCCAGCGTGCTATCAACTGCCGGTTACGCATATGAGCTTCTTCCACCACACATCCCGGTTCTATACGAACCAGCTGAGTCATCAGCCCGTTCATCATATACGAATAATAAGCTGCCTTATAAGCTTCTCCGTCGGGTGTCAGTCCTAATTCCACTAACTTAGAATCGGGCAGATAATAAAGTCCGAACAAGTCTGCACGGGCTTCTTCAATGGTTGAGCCATAAGCCTTCAAAGCATCCGAATCAACTCCCGGAAGCAATTTACCAGACCCATGCCCCAAGCACTCATGTAAATCTGTATGCAAGTCATCTGTAATATCGGCATACTTATCCAACAAGTTTTTCTCAACCTCACTATATACAAACTCCTCACGGAATCCGTTTCCACGGGCAGCCCGACTATAAGCATCCGTCAAGTTTCCAATCGTTACCGATTTGGAGCCATGCACACTGCGAATCCAGTTTGAGTTAGGCAAGTTGATTCCGATAGCCGAACTTGGATATAAGTCACCGGCAAGAATGGCTGCAGTAATTACCTTGGCAGAAACTCCCTTTACCTGTTCTTTCTTAAACTGAGGTGCCACCGGTGAATGATCTTCAAACCACTGCGCATTATTACTGATGGTCTCAGTACGATGCGTAGCTTCCAAATCCTTAAAATTAACAATCGACTCCCAGCTGGCTTTCATTCCAAGCGGATCACCATAACTCTCTATAAACCCATTGACAAAATCAATGCGCGAAGAGGTATCCTTTAACCAAGCAATAGAATAGGCATCAAAAACTTTCAAGTCACCGGTATAATAGAACTCTATCAACAACTGTATCACACGACGCTGTTCCTCATTCTCTGCCACTGCCTCTGCCTTCTCCAGCCAGCCTACGATTTTTTCAAGAGCCGGACTATACATTCCACCTATTTTCCAAACCTGCTCACGAATAACTCCGTCGGTTTTTACCAAACGCGAATTCATGCCATACATTACCGGTTCTGTTTCACCTGCCGTTTTTTGAGAAGCATAAAACTCTTCTGCTTCCTTCTGGGTAACACCCTCATAATAATTGGCTGCCGAAGTTGAAATCAAATCTTCTCCATCGGTCTGATTCACCCGCTTCGGCATCACTTCAGCATCGAACAATACAGGGAAAAGCTGATGACACATTGACTCTACACTCTCATGCTCGCCTAAAGGCAAGACTTCCGCCGGAAGTGTTTCTATAACAGTCTTCAAATAAGATGAAGAAAATTCCGGTATAAATTTATCACATGCATAATGATGATGAATCCCATTTGAGAACCAAACCCGCTTCAAATAGACCTCCAATGCCCGGAAATCATCTGTTGTCCGGTCACCCTTATAATGGATATAAACAGCCTCTAGCAAACGCCGTATCTGCAAGTTATATTTCCCGTTTTGATCAAACAAGATATCTCTACCTTCAAGGGCAGCCTGCGAAAGATAATAAATCAGTTGTTTTTGTTGTAAGCTCAACGTTTCAAAGCCAGACACCCGGTAACGCAGCACCTGTAAATCGGCAAACTGCTCTACCGTATAGCTGAACGGCTCTTTTTCCTGTACTTCTTGTATCATTTTATTTTTGAGATGTATTATTCAAGCGGTATTCACGCGGAGTACCACCTACATGTTTATAAAAAGCCGCGTAAAACGACTGGCGATTGGCAAAGCCTACCATCGCACTGATTTCCTCTATTGTCTTGTCCGTATAACGCTTATCTACCAGCAGATGCTTCGCCTCGCGGATGCGGTATTCATTTATCAGGCATGTATAATTCATTCCGAAGCGTGAATTAATCACACCCGACAAGTAACGCGTATTGGTCTTTAATTCTTTAGCCAAATCTTTTGCGCTATAATGAGGGTCTTTATACTTCTTCTGTGCAACGATAATTCGCAATATTTCATCATACAGTTTGTCTGCCAGCTCAGCACGAATCATTTCACGGTAAGCAGCATTGACAATTTTACGCTCACGGATATTATACTTTTTTATATTCTTCTGTTTTTCCTTCGACTGCTGTTCTTCAGAAAAAGCCTGTTCATCTGTAGCTCTCATACGTATCAGTTTTAGATTGAAGTTTTAACGTTAATATTTATGTTTTACAAATGTGCGCAAAACTTTTTTAATTTACAATAGATACGGACATCATTCTTCCACAATTTTAAAAAATCCGTATCTTTGCATTTTCTTCCAAAGAACAACAAACATGATGCTGAAAACATTAAAAGCCTATTTTGGATATACTCAATTCCGTCCGCTACAAGAACAAATAATCAAGCGCATACTTGAAAAAAAAGATACATTAGTACTCATGCCAACCGGTGGAGGAAAGTCAATTTGCTACCAGCTTCCGGCTCTGCTGATGGAAGGTACGGCCATTGTTGTATCTCCTCTTATTTCGCTGATGAAAGATCAGGTAAAGGCTTTGCAGGCCAACGGAATCATCGCCCGTGCCCTGAACAGCAGCAACGATGAAACAGAAAACATCAATTTGCGTTTTGAATGTATACAAGGACGTGTCAAACTGCTTTATATCTCGCCCGAGAAAGTCTTGTCTGAACTAAACGGTTTGCTGCGCGACATCAAGATTTCACTGTTTGCCATCGATGAAGCGCATTGCATATCTCAGTGGGGGCACGACTTTCGTCCGGAATATACACAACTGAAAGCGTTGCGCACTCAGTTTCCGGCAGTTCCCATAGTGGCTCTTACCGCCACAGCCGACAAAATTACCCGGCAAGACATCATCCGCCAGCTGACCATGCGTAATCCTGAAACATTTATTTCCTCTTTCGACCGACCGAACCTGAGTCTGGAGGTAAAACGGGGCTATCAGCAAAAAGAGAAGATACGCACTATCTTAAGCTTCATCGAACGTCACCCAGGTGAAAGCGGGATTATTTACTGCATGAGCCGAAACGGAACCGAGAAGGTGGCGAGCTTACTTGAAAACGAAGGATTGAAAGTGGCGGTCTATCATGCCGGACTAAGCAATGCTGATAGAGATGCCGCCCAAGAGGATTTCATCAATGACCGTGTACAGATAGTATGTGCAACCATTGCCTTCGGGATGGGTATCGACAAATCAAACGTACGGTGGGTTATCCACTATAATCTGCCGAAAAGCATTGAAAGTTTTTATCAGGAAATCGGACGGGCAGGACGAGACGGACTGCCGGGCGATACCTTATTGTTTTATTCGTATGGTGACATTGTATTGCTTTCCAAATTCGCTACAGAAAGCAATCAGCAGGAAATTAATATGGAAAAGCTAAACCGCATGCAGCAATATGCAGAAGCGGATATTTGTCGGCGCCGCATTTTGCTCAACTATTTCGGTGAGGCAATGGACCATGATTGTGGAAACTGTGATGTATGCAAAAATCCGCCGGAACGTTTTAATGGTACCATTCTCGTACAAAAAGCATTAAGTGCACTGATGCGTACCAATCAGCAGATAGGAATGCATACCTTGATTGATATTCTGAGAGGAGCCGTATCACAGGAAATCATCGAGCGGGGATATGACAAACTGAAGACCTATGGGGTGGGAAGAGACATTCCGGCTAAAGACTGGCAGGACTATTTACTTCAGATGCTCAATCTGGGATACTTTGAAATAGCATATAATGAAAACAACCATCTGAAGCTGACGGAAGCCGGAAACAAAGTGCTGTATGGATATGAACAGGCCTTGCTGGTGGTTATCAAGCGAGAAGAGTTCAGCACACGGAAATCGAGGAAAGGAACTTCCAAAGGAACGAGTACTCCTGTTCAGCTACAGCATCCTGTCTTTGAAAATGAAGACGACTTACTATTTGAAGAACTTCGCACGCTGCGCAAGCGTCTTGCCGATCAGCAAGCCATTCCGGCTTATATTGTATTATCAGACAAGGTTCTTCACTTACTCGCACTCCAAAAACCAACTACGATACAGGCATTCGGTGAAGTAAGTGGAATCGGAGAGTATAAACAAAACAAATACGGAAAAGATTTCATTGAAGTGATACGCAACTTTACCAATGGGAAAAAGCCATCGGTCTAAAGATAAACGAAACGACACGTTCAAGCAACTATACGCCCAGACAAAGACTGCACAAACCATAACCCGGCAGTACTTTCACCGGAGTACTGCAGTACTTTCGCCGGAGTACCACAGTACTTCCGCCGGAGTACTGAAGCCATGAGCCGAAGGTAATACGCCAGAACGGAAATAACCATACGAAACCGGAAGCATCCTCCACTCTACTAAACTATAGGCTTTACAAGATTATTACAAGATTTTTTGTATCTTTGCCGCAAATCTTAAACCTTTAAAATCACATTTATGTTATTAGATTTACTTCAATCCTCTTACTTTTCCATCTTCCTTATTGTGGCTTTAGGCTTCATGCTGGGACGTATTAAAGTAATGGGTCTGTCGCTCGATGTTTCGGCCGTAATTTTCATCGCATTGGCATTCGGACATTGGGGGGTTACCATTCCCAAAGCTTTAGGTAATTTCGGCTTGGTATTGTTTATCTTCACCATCGGTATTCAGGCCGGTCCGGGCTTTTTCCACTCATTCAGAAGCAAAGGAAAGACACTGATTTTAATCACTCTGCTCATTATTGCCTCTGCCTGCCTAACCGGCATCGGAATGAAATATGCATTTGGCATTGACACGCCGAGTCTGGTGGGACTCATCGCAGGCTCTTTAACCAGTACTCCCGGTTTGGCTGTGGCCATTGATAGTACACAGTCGCCTCTTGCTTCGATTGCCTATGGTATTGCCTATCCGTTTGGTGTCATCGGAGTCATCCTGTTCGTAAAGCTTCTTCCTAAAATTTTACGTATTGACTTGGAACAAGAAGCCCGACAATTGGAAAAAGAACGTCGGAGTAATTTCCCGGAATTAAACACATGCCTCTTTAGAGTAACCAATGCCTCGGTTATCAACCAGACTTTGGCTCAGCTGAACATACGGGCAATGACTGGAGCTGTAATTTCGAGAATCAAACGTAATGATGAAATCATGATGCCTGCAGCTCACACCCAACTCCTATCGAACGACTGTGTGCAGGCAGTAGGTAGCGAAGAAGCACTGAATAATCTGGCCGTCATGCTGGGAAGCCGTGAAGAAGGCGAATTGCCTTTAGAGCACACCCAGTCAATCGAATCGCTGTTGCTCACCAACAAGGAAATGATTAACAAACAAATAGGCGACTTGAACTTACAGCGCAACTTTGGATGTACGGTTACACGTATCCGCCGAAGTGGTATCGATATTTCACCTTCACCCGATTTGGCACTCAAGTTTGGTGACAAACTGATGGTAGTGGGCGAAAAAGAAGGAATACAAGGGGTAGCCCGTTTGCTTGGAAATGACGCCAAGCAACTTTCTGACACCGACTTTTTCCCTATTGCTATGGGTATCGTACTGGGAGTACTGTTTGGTAAGCTGAGCATCTCATTCGGCGGTGGCATGTCGTTCTCTCCCGGGCTGACCGGAGGCGTGCTGATGATGGCTCTTTTCTTGAGTGCCATCGGAAAAACCGGCCCCATCTTATGGTCTATGTCAGGTCCTGCCAACCAACTGCTGCGCCAGTTAGGTTTATTACTGTTTCTTGCAGAGGTAGGAACTTCAGCTGGTAAAAACCTCGTGGCTACCTTTCAGGAAAGCGGATTCACGCTGTTTGCTGTAGGAGCTGCCATTACTTTAGTTCCGATGCTGATTGCCGCCTTCGTAGGCAAGCTTGTCTTCAAAATCAGTACGCTCGACCTCTTGGGAACCATCACCGGAGGTATGACCAGTACACCCGGTCTGGCAGCTGCCGACTCGATGACGGACAGTAACATTCCCGGTGTGGCTTACGCTACTGTTTATCCTATTGCCATGGTTTTCCTGATTCTATTTATTCAGGTGATCGCCATGTTCTTTTAACGAAAGACTTTTTTAAAATAGCAAAGAGGGCGGAAGAACCGAACTGGTTTCCTCCGCCCTCTGATTATATAATTCAAGTTTAATCGGTGGTTAATCGGGCTTCCGCCAACAGAGCAACAAGGATTCAGGAGATTTGCTTATTGACACTTACCCTATACCTGCAAAACCGACTTACCAAACCCGAATCAGAAGCTGAAATATAAAGCATTCTTATTCAAGTTATAACCAATAAAATTACACAAGTCTAATCTATATCCTTCAAGATTCAAAAATCTTCCGTCAACTACTTCAATTTGATAAGAAGCACTTCCCCTGGTCAAAGTTCCAACATGGATATTACCCACATAAACCACGTAGGTAGTACGTTGCTGATACTGTGTTTCTTCCAGAAACTCATTGAACAAAAGCACTCAACTAACTTCTACAAAAAAGACGTCATCTAATACCATAGACAACGTCTTATTCCGTAAAAGACACTTCTGCTTATACTCCATACACCTCTTTATAAATACGCTGGCGAATAGTATCAAAAGCATCATCAATACTATCTGTACCGCTATACATTAAAAAAAGAGGGACTTCCTCTCCCCCCTCACGGTAAGGCGGTTGGATGTATTCTTTCTCACAGAGCTGAAAACCGCAACGTTGATAGAAGCCGATTCGGCGGCGGCTCATTTCATCTTCCGGATGTTCCACTTCCAGAACAATCACTCCGGGAAGCAAATCCTTAATCTGCTGGATAATCTGCTTACCATATCCCCGGTTACGTATCAAGGGAGTGGTAGCCAAATGCTCCAGATAATAAAATCCATCTAAATTCCAAGCTGTAATCAGACCCACCGGAAGTTCATCATCTGAAATGAAATAACAAGTAAAGCGCGGATTATGATCTGTGTTATCACGTTGAGCTTCATCGTCTCTCCGCTCAGCCAGCGGAAACGAATCGTGAAGTAATTGTTCTACAAAAGAGTAAACCGAATCGGTTGTTTTAATTGGCGTTAGTTTTAGCATAAATCTTTTAATTTACTTAGGTTTATACGTCAATATTGTTTTAATTCTTATTCAGTATAGAAGCGAATCATCCGCTCCAAGGCACGCTCGCATACCGGACAAAAGCGGGGAGCCTCATTTATCTTCATACGGCATTCTGTGGTAGGACGGTAAATGCCTTTCAGCGAATAGCCTGCACCTTCGAATACCCCGACCTTACTGTATAATTTACTCTCATCTGTTTCAGCCGGAGTAGGTACCGGAGTACCTTCAGGAAGCATGTCTTTCCACTTGCTCCCGAAATCAACCAGCGTCGTAATGTTCTGTTCCCACGGCTCTATGGAGTAAGGATACAGCGGACTGGGAGCTTCGGTATAAGCATATTCATCTGCCAGGCCTCCAAAGCTATGTCCAAACTCGTGTACTACAACCGGACGGAACATGGAATGATGCGCAGTGGTCAAGGTATATGAGTTATAAATACCTCCTCCCCCATACGTATCTGTATTTGCCAAGATGATGATGTGTTCATACGGAATACCTGCCAGCCAGTTATGAACTGCCTTCACGCTCCGGGTGGTTAAATAGCGGTCGGAATAGAATGTATCAAAATGAGAATTGACAGCCGTTGATTTCCATTCATTCTGACGGGGAATGCTTACTCCGCTATCGTGCGACGGACTTGCCACAGCTACTATATTAAAGCGGTTTTTAAACTGTTTGAAAGGGACGTGTTCAAAAATCGCATCACATGCCCTCTGGGCATCCTCATAAAACAGTTCCATTTCTGTCTCCGTATATCCCTCTGCCATAATCGCCACATCAATGCAGTCTTCATCTGATCCGCTCTGTAGCAAATAACGGTGAGGAGTAATGTGAGTTTCCCCACGCTGATGAATCAAAATATCCGACGGATTGACTTCATGAGTCAACGAAGCACTTTCTTTCTGATACGCATCTTTCAAGCGGACTGTAACCAAAGCCGCACGCTTAGGATAGGGCAACAAGAATGTATTCTCAAACCCACGTTTTACCTGTTTAGCCTCACTCTCACCGAGCCATTCCTGAAATAAGCTCGAAAAAGAAGTACGATAAATCACTTTACCGGTCTCCTTATCGGTCATTTCAACATCGCCGTTTCCACCTAAAGGTAATTCACTTAGACGATGACGACGCCCTGCCCATTGGGGCAATGCACATAATTCATCTAAATAAATATGCTGATGTTCGGCATCTCCCGTAAAAATGTAATCAACTCTCAATGTTTTATCCACAAAATAGTCGTTAAAATCCTGCCCGTTCATAGAAAAGGGGATTCCACAGCAAAAAGTAAGGGCTATCAGTAACTTTTTCATGTTTTTAAGAATTTATTCGTGACAAAGTTAATGATTGAAAGCGAAAAAAACACTAAATTTGCATGAATATTTAATTTAGAAAAGATGGGACATCATCAATTAGACAAATTAGACGAGCAGATTTTGCAATTAATTGCCGACAATGCGCGTATTCCTTTCTTGGAAGTGGCACGTGTTTGTAATGTTTCAGGAGCTGCCATTCATCAGCGAATCCAGAAGCTGACGAATTTAGGCATATTAAAAGGGTCAGAATTCATTATCGACCCGGAAAAGATTGGGTATGAAACCTGTGCCTATATCGGTCTTTATCTGAAAGACCCTGGACAGTCGGCTGCAGTTACCGATGCATTGAAACACATACCGGAAGTAGTGGAATGTCATTACACTACCGGTCAGTATGACATGTTCATCAAAATTTATGCCCGAAACAACCATCACTTGTTGGAGATTATCCATGATAAGCTCCAGCCGCTGGGACTCTCTCGTTCGGAAACAATCATCTCATTCCGTGAAGCCATCAAGCGCCAGATGCCTATTTTAGGATTGACGGAAGAAAACGAAGGCTAATCAGCTGGTTTGTAAGCCAACTCATTAAAATGGCTCATGAGACTGAATCTTTTATCTTTCTCATGAGCCATTTATATTTCAGAGCATTATATCCGAATGTAATCCACAAAATCATAAGCATAAAGATGCTTTTCATCAACCGAGTGCGTCTCTCTGCTAATTTCCTCCCAAGCGGTTTTATCTATTTCCGGGAAAAACACATCTGCTTCTACAGTATCATCATCTATCTCCGTGATACAAAGACGGTCAGCACTGGTCATGGCTTCTTCATACAGCGAAGCACCTCCGATAATAAAAACCTCCTCTCCTTCACAATGCTGCAAAGCTTCTCGCAGACTATGAAATGTCTCTGCTCCGGCAAATTCCCGGTCACTGCGGGTCAACACGATATTGCGCCGGTTAGGCAAGGCTCCCTTAGGAAGCGATTCAAAAGTCTTACGTCCCATAATGATGGTATTCCCCGTAGTTAACGCCTTAAAGCGCTTCAAATCATTAGGAAGCCAATATAACAGCTTATTGTCAAAACCAATTCCGCGGTTTCTGTTTATAGCAACAATCAAAGTTATCATTTTTGAATTGATCAGTTTATAAGTTTATGAATTCTTCTGCTTAGGAGCTTTATGTTTTTAAGTTGAGTATCTACAACGTATAAATACCCGGACTACACTGAAACCTTTCCGGCAATATGAGGCCAAGGGTCATATCCCTCTAATGAAAAATCATCATAGTGAAAACTGAAAATATCTTTCACATCCGGATTTAATTTCATAACCGGAAGCCGACGGGGCTCACGCGTCAGCTGCAAGTCAACCTGTTCCATATGATTCAGATAAATATGGGCATCTCCCAGCGTATGAATAAAATCGCCTGCCTTCAAGCCTGTAACCTGAGCCATCATCTGCAAGAGCAGTGCATACGAAGCGATATTAAAAGGCACGCCCAAGAACGTATCGGCACTGCGCTGATACATTTGAAGGCTCAAACGTCCGTCTGCTACATAAAACTGGAAAAAGGCATGACAGGGAGGCAAGTTCATGTTTTTCAAATCGGCCACATTCCATGCACTGACAATAATGCGCCGTGAATCGGGATTATGCTTGATGTCATTCACGGCTTCTGATATCTGGTCAATAAAACCTCCATCATACGTAGGCCATGAACGCCACTGGTATCCATAGATATGTCCTAAATTACCATCTTCATCCGCCCATTCATTCCAAATGCGTACGCCGTTTTCCTGCAGATATTTCACATTTGTATCGCCCTGCAAAAACCACAGCAATTCATGAATGATTGACTTCAAGTGAAGTTTTTTGGTTGTCACCAAAGGAAAACCTTCCTCTAAATTGAAACGCATCTGGTGACCAAACACACTGATGGTTCCGGTTCCCGTACGGTCTTCTTTCTTTACTCCTTCGGTACGGATGCGATGGAGCAGATCTAAATATTGTTTCATCGGCTGACTTGGCTTTTTTTGTTATTGGCGGCAAAGTTACGAGTTCTTCACTGAATACACAACGTTTTCAGCTGTAGCAAAGCGTGTTTTTTGAGAAACAAAAAACGCCTTGGCGTTTCACTGTATTCGCCAAGACGTTTTCTTGCATTTGCCTAGTCATTTAAACCTGAATGCCTTGACAAGTGTTATATAGCCTCGGGAGTAAATAAAAGAAGATAGTTATTTTCATCTTTCCACTCTCTCATCAGGGCATAAAAATCAGGATAGGACGAGGGCGTAAGAAGCTGCTGGTTTACTACTAAACGGCAGGTTACTTTTATCGCATTTTCAGCCTGTTCGTAAGTAAAAACCACCTTACCGCAGGCGTTCACAATCTCCCGGTCTGATTTCCTTACCCAAGTCATGCCTTCAGAAAGTTTCACCGTAGTAACAAACGTATGGTCATACTTCATCGGAAGCAGAACCGGAGCATCTATTTCCGTATTCTTGGCATAATTATCTGAAAGTATCAATGCCATGTCTTTTCCCTCTGCCTTTACCAAACGGATGCCTCCTTCCAGGGTACGAATACGCTTGTCGTCTGCTTCAAAGGTATAGTATGTACGGGCATGTTCATTCCACTTGTTTTCGAGTTCAACCGAATTTCCGTTCAGATCGGTTATCGTCATGTACTCCTGTAAATCAGCTTCCGCCGTACCACTCAGCGGCACCCGCATTGCCATGTTTCCGCTACGGGCAAAGACAGATACTATGCCACTTAGTCCCACATTATCGGTTTTCGAAGCACGAAGAGCACAGATCACTATATCAGCCTCCAATCCGGCTGCACGCTGAAGACAAACATCCAGATTGACCAATTCAGCCGTTGTACCATATCCCGAGCGAAGCACTTCGGAAGCCGGACGTAAACGATAACCCGTATCGGCAAGCTTTAAGCTGATATTTCCTAACCTGCTGTAGCGATACATCATATACTGACCGATAGCATCACGCAGTTTCTGCTTGTCGCCTTCCGCCCCGACAGCCAGCTCTGTCACCTTTTCCTTTATCACGGCCTCATCACCGGGAACAAACTGAGCACGCAAGGTTTTAAGTGCCTCGGCATACGAGGTATGCGTGGTGGCTACAATAACCGGCTGCATACCGCTTGCAGCTTCTTGTATCAAAGACAAGCGGTCATGCTGAGTGGGATAGTTATACGGACGGGGAGAGACGTTACGCAAGGTCCACTGCACACATTGACGGTTATTGCGCGTATCCATCCGTTTCGCCGGCGCATCGTAGTTCAGCAATTCATAATGAAGTAAAGGAGATTTCTCGGTTTCAATCGTGCAGATAAATTCTTTAATCGGACTCAGTTCCCGAACCGAGCAACACACATCAAGTGCCGGCAGATAGCCTGGCTTGCTGATAATGGAATAGTCGAGATAAATAGTCGCTCCGAGTTCAAGTCCGGTATGAACCACCACCATTTCTTTCAGCCGGTTATATGCCGGAGCATCGGCTGCTACTGAAGGAAGAACCTCCACAAATGCATTATCCGGAGTTTTCACAATGGTTCCGTCTTTCTGCTGTGTATACGACTGGTGTATCTGCAATTCTTGAAAAGCCGGATCATACGTAATAAAGGTTTCACCATATAACCCATTCATCGCAGCATGCGTATAAAGGGTCAATTCCTTACGCACACGCAGTTCCTGACTTCCATCGACACGGAGCGTATAATGTTTTTCCAGCTTACGGAACTCTGCTTCCGGACCGGCAAATGCAGGCAGGCAAGTACATATCAACATCATGCACAAACCTATATAAATTGATATTCTTTTCATGGTTGAGTTATTTCTTTAATACAATATAGTCTCCATAACGCTTTGCAGCCTCCACAGCCTGACGGAAGTTTTCCCAGTCGGAAGCCTCATAAACGCGTTTTTTCAAAGCCAGCCGAGTCTGTAGCCTCAGCATTCTTCCCTCTTGCAAGAGAGATCCGCTGAAATCGGCAGCCAAGCCTGTCAGTTCATCTGAAAGTTCCTGTCCCTGCAGCTGATAACCCGAAGGCAAACGTAAATTTTCATTCAACTCAACCAACCGCGAACACGCATCTTTAAAACCATACTTGCGATGCTCCATATCGGTATTGATACGCAAATAAGTCATCACCTGCGTATAAAGATGATTCATCACAAACGGACGAAATACCAAAGTATTGTTTCCTGCAAGGGCATAATCGGGTATCTCATAGCGGAAAGTAATGCGTATCGGTTCTTTTTGATAATCTTTCGGAGAGCGCCCCCAGTCTACACTCATCAAACGTGCTTTCGGAGAAACAGCAAGTAACTGACGTTCCATGGTATTACGCCATTCACTCTGGAATCCGGTTGTAAAGATTCTGCGGATACTGCTGTCACTCTGCCCTTCGGCGGTTATGGTAAACGTTCCATATAATACTCCTTCAGCGTCTATACGGTTATCTGCATGGATACGTACAAAATGATTTTCGGGTGCTGACACCGGAGTCAGACAAAGATCGGAGCCTTCCGGAATACCGGGAAGATAGTTCTGCTGTTGTTCGGCACTGCTCCATAACTCGCGGCAGAAAGGAACCCAAGTCGGGTCAAGAGGCATCAACGTTCCATTGTTGAGACGAACCACAGCCACACAGTGATTGAAATGGTCGGCTGGAATCGACTCTACCCTACTTCCTGCCATGGTCATGGCAGGATAAGCTTCAAAGCCAGCCATGCGCAAGAAGGCAACCAAAGTTCCGGCAATATCTTTACATACCCCACAGCGGTCGGTATAATTCATCTTCAAGTTATGAAGCGTAAATCCTTCACCCTTTCCCATCGTAATACCGGCATAACGGATATTATCGGCTACCCAATGGGTCAGCACGGCTATTTTTTCCATTTCTGTACGCTTGCCTTTTATCAACTCATCTACTTTCTTCTGTGCCTCCGGAAGTACATTAAAGCTCCCGTAATCTTCGTTCACTTTATTAAACCAGCGTGACTTTTCCTGCCAGTCGGGAGTGGTGGACATCATCAGCTTTGGGGCAGCATCAAACAAATCAACCATATTGGGTTCCTTCTCAAAAGGCATCAGTCCGCTTACGGCAAATGAATAAGTCTTTCCCCTGTCTGTGAAGCGAATTGAAGAAGCACAAGTTCCTTGATAAAACTGATATTGCATCTCCTTCTCCATCGGAACTGTTACCTGATATACCTTACGGACAGTCGGCTCATTTGCCCAGAAAGGAACAATATCATAAAACTGTCCGCGCATAGGTGGAATAAAACGGCTGTCGTCTTCTGCCGGAAAATTACCTAAAAGAGCATAGGTAAATCCTTTTTTCTCTATCTCATAATCAACGATATCCCCCGGACGAAGTTCGCCTAATTCCAACATAATCTGACGGGCTCCCCAGTAAATGGCACGGGCAGGAGCTGCATAATCACAAGTACGCGATACGTCTACTTTCGTTTCTGTACCATCGGCATGATGCACTGTTACCTTGCGGAATTTCGCGGCTGCTGTAAGCGGATCATAATCATATTTAAGAATTCTGTTTTTCAAAGCCCCCTTTATGTTTTGCACCTTAAACACCCGGCATACGGCAAATGAGCCCTGACCGGTAGAAGCTACGGAAACATCTGTACTGTCAAGCAAAGTAATGCAGTCGGCTGCACGATAAGTTTCCAACTGCGCCTGCATAGCATAAGGCTTCCAAGTTTGCGCCGCTCCTGTCAGTGAAGCGGCTGCAAATAAGATAAATGTAAGTGCTTTGTTCTTCTTCATAGCAATTACGATTTACAAATCAGATTGAAATAGTTACTGTTAAAACTGGAACAACGCTGTAAGCACAATACGATTGTTCTTTACAAGGTGTGTATCAACCACCTTACCCTTGGCATCATTTTTACCATAATAAGTTCCGGTCCAAGAATATTCAGCTCCGATTTTCCAGTTCGGCAGATTATAGGTTAACTCTGCTGTAGCTGTAGTAAGCTGGTCAACATTAGTCCCCGTACCCAAGAGACCTGAAACTTCTTTACGAGCTCCCAGATTTTTCAGGTAACCGGCAAAAATTCCACCGCGCCATTTCGAGCCGTACATCGCATTCACCCAAGTATGTGAAAAGCGAAGCGGGGTATATTGCTGCTCACCGGTACGAGAATCAACTGAAGTAATTCCGTAACCACCCAACGTACTTGTCTGAGTTAAATTGGAGCTAAGTACTGATTTTACTGCCATCTTAAACAGCTTATGCGTATATTTCATATGAACCTCACCCGAAAGAGCAGTGATACGTTCAGAAACCTTATACGTTTCTTTATCAACAACCGACTGAACGCGCGGTGTAAGTGAAGACAAGTGAAGGCCAGCTCCTACCTGAATCTCTTCGGATTTATAATCCATACCAACATAAAACTCAGGTACACAACTGTTTTTAATAAAGCTTTGGTGCTTCTGCGTAGCGGTTTCACCTACTTTATCCGACTTCGGACCTACCGACAGATACTGAGACTGCCAAAGGGCTGCTGCAGTAAGCATAAAGTTCTTATGAGTAAAACGGTAACGCAACTGAGGAGCACGGCTGAACGGCTGGTAAGGAGCTCCCATATTCAAGTTCAAGATTTCAGGAGATACATCACCATAAAGCGGATGCCAGGTCTGGCCAAATAAAAGCACCGACTGCCCCCAGTCAAGATTTACATACACATGACGAAGACGCAGCATATGAAAGTTCGACCCAGAGCCGCGGAAATCCACTTCTATCTTTGCCGAAGTTTTTGCTTTTCCCAGCATAGGACCTTTCACATCTACCCCTAAACGAGTGTAAAGTGTATAAAAGTTACCATCGGGCTTGGCATTCAGATCTTTTCCATCGGCATCAGGCAACACATCCTTGGGATACATATAAAAGAGTCCGTCTACGGTTTCCGAATTTGCGCGGCTGTTATAAAACAAGTCAGTACGCACCTGACCATAAAATTTGTAATCGAATCCCTTCTTCTGTGCCATTACCCCCGGCGCCATTGCAGCCAATGCTGCCAAAAAAAGTAATTGTTTTTTCATTTTCAAGCTATTAGTATTTATATAATTGGAGGCAAAGTTACAAATAATCCACGAATACCCTCCTTAAGAGCGCAAAGCATTTTTACGGTACCACAATACGAATCCTATTACAGCGACTAAAGTCAATCCCATTCCGACAGGATATGCAACACTTCCGGACAGATCAAGACCTTCGGGAGCTATAAGGATATAAGTGGCACATACACAAGTCATAAACAAGGCAGGAAGCAAAGTTACCCACCAGTTTTTCCGCTCACGTACAAGCCACACTGTAATAGCCCATAAAGTAAACACAGACAAGGTCTGATTACACCAGGCAAAATAGCGCCATATAATTTTAAATCCTTCGGCATCACCAAAGCTATAAACCAACAAAGCAATGGTGACCAGAAAGATAGGCAATGAAATAAAAAGTCTCTTACGTATGCTACGCTGCTCTATGCGGAAAAAGTCAGCTATAATCAGACGAGCCGAACGCAACGCTGTATCTCCACTCGTAATGGGAGCAGCCACAATACCTAATATAGCGAGCAAACCTCCTATGGAGCCAAGCCAGTCACGTGAAATGTCTGTTGCCACTTTTGCTCCCGAATAAGCAATTCCGGTAGCCTCATCCACAATACCATGCTCTTGAAAGAAACAAGTAGCAGCTGCCGCCCATATCAATGCCACAATACCTTCCGTAATCATTGCTCCATAAAAAATCGGACGACAATGTTTTTCATTCGTTATACAGCGTGCCATTAAAGGAGACTGAGTGGCATGAAACCCACTGATCGCTCCACAGGCTATAGAAATAAACATCATAGGAAAAATAGGATTCTTCTCATATTTCACTCCGAACCCCTCCCATATCTCGGGCAAATCCGGACTTTTCAGATAAATCATAATCAAGATACCCACTGCCATAAATAAAAGAGCCAAAGCGAAAAGAGGATAAATACGACCTATTATCTTATCAACCGGCAACATGGTGGCAAGCACATAATAAACAAAAATAGCTGCTACCCAAAAATACACATCCAATGCATCAGGAGTCATGCCAGCCAGCAGTTCTGCCGGACCAGATATAAATACCGCTCCTACCAAAATCATAAGCAATACGGTAAATATACCTGCCACCTGCTTGGTTCGCAGTCCTAAATATCTTCCGATAATCTCAGGAAGGCTTTCTCCTCCGTTACGCAACGAAAGGGTTCCCGACAGAAAATCATGAACAGCCCCGGCAAAGATTGTTCCGAATACAATCCAGAGATAAGAAGCCGTGCCAAACTGTGCGCCCATGATAGCCCCGAAGATAGGTCCCAAACCTGCAATATTCAAGAATTGAATCATAAAAATCTTCCACGTAGGAAGTGGAAGGAAATCTACTCCATCGGGTTTTGTCAAAGCCGGAGTTTTACGGGAAGCATCGGGGGCGAACAGCATATCAACATAACGTCCATAAACCCAATAGCCTCCCAAAAGAAGTGCCAATGCTATACTAAATGTTATCATATATATAAAATTACTTTTAGAATGTCGCAAAAGTAATAAATACAACGAATACTTTGTATATTTGCAGCAACAAAATCAGATTTATGCAAAGATTCATTTTCATATTCTTCATACTTTGTTGCAGCATGACAGCTGTACAAGCACAGCCCAAACAAGAAATACGAGCCACATGGATTACTACCTTGGGCGGATTAGATTTCCCTTCAAAAAAAGCAACTTCTCCCGAAGGCATACGCCAACAGAAACAAGAGCTTTGCCGGATATTAGACCGCTTACAAGAAGCCCACTTCAACACCGTTCTTCTACAGACAAGGCTGCGCGGTGATGTCATTTATCCGTCTGCATACGAAGGTTTTACCGAATCATTAACAGGACATACCGGACGAAACCCCGGTTATGACTTGCTGGCTTTTGCCATTGATGAATGCCACAAACGCGGAATGGAGCTACATGCCTGGATTGTAGCAATTCCGGCAGGAAACTCACGCCAAGTGAAGCTTCATGGAAAAAACTCGATTGTAAAAAAACAAGCAAAGCTCTGCAAATTTTATAAAGGCAGCTGGTATTTAGATCCAGGGAATCCCGGCACAGAAAATTATTTGGCAAGAATTGTAAACGAGATAACTTCCCGATATGATGTAGATGGAATCCACTTGGATTATATCCGCTATCCGGATCATCCGGAAACCTTTCCCGACAAAGACAGTTTCCGCAAATATGGCAAAGGAAAAGACCTTGCCACATGGCGTCGCGACAATATTACCCGCATTGTGAAACGCATCTATTCAGACACCAAAAAGCTCAAGCCGTGGGTAAAAGTAAGTTGTGCCCCTGTAGGAAAATACAATGACACTTCACGCTATTCTTCACGGGGATGGAATGCATATCACACCGTTTATCAAGATGCGCAACGCTGGCTCACCGAAGGTATTCAAGACATTCTTTTCCCGATGATGTATTTTAAAGGCAACCATTTCTATCCTTTTGCCCTCGACTGGCAGGAGCATAAACAGGAAAGATGGGTTGTTCCTGGGCTTGGTATCTATTTTCTTGACCCTAAAGAGCAAAACTGGCCATTAGATGAAATTGCTCGCCAAATTCTGTTCATACGCAACCATGGACTAGATGGGCAAGCCTTTTTCCGCAACCGCTTCTTGCTTAATAATACGAAAGAAATTCTCAACGAACTGACTGAGCAATTTTACACCTACCCTGCTGTAGTACCTCCTATGACTTGGGCAGATAGCATTCCTCCTGCCCCACCCGTTCATCCTACGCTCAACAGGAATGGATATGAGATCAAACTGAATTGGAATGCAGCTGAACATTCAGATGCCATCTATTACCGTATTTATGCTTCCAATCAGTATCCGGTTCACACAGAACTGGCCCAAAACATCGTAACCATACGTACCGACAGCACTCATTACACATTCTCGCCCTCTGCCCCATGGCAACAAAAAATCTATTGGGCTGTGACTGCCGTTGACCGTTTTGGCAATGAAAGTACACCCACATATTTCAACCACCCAAAAGATAATATGCTTCAGATATTTGAAGAAGAATTACCTGAAATTCCACAAAATACAACCTTTATTCTATCTGACGCAACCGGACAAGAAATTATTCGTCTTTCTCCCCAGTTGAAAAAAATTCCCTCCACTATAGGAAAAGGCATTTTCCGGGTAAGCCTACTCACGCCGGATGGAGAAATCAAACCATTGGGTATCCTTATACGCTAACCCATCTATTTGTTAAAAATCAACCGCCTTTATGGATATAAAGAGAATATTCGCTAAATTTGCACATTCTATATAGAAACATATCTAATTACATAACTCATGAGTAACCAACGATACATGCAGCGTGGCGTTTCTGCTTCAAAAGAAGATGTACATAACGCTATCAAAAACATTGATAAGGGTATATTTCCTAAAGCATTCTGTAAAATCATTCCAGACATTTTAGGTGGCGATCCTGAATATTGTAACATTATGCATGCAGATGGTGCAGGTACTAAATCTTCATTGGCCTATCTGTATTGGAAAGAAACCGGTGATTTGTCTGTTTGGAAAGGCATTGCCCAAGATGCACTAATTATGAATATCGACGACCTGCTCTGTGTAGGTGCTGTAGATAATATTTTAGTTTCCTCCACAATCGGACGAAACAAATTACTCGTTCCGGGAGAAGTCATTTCTGCCATTATCAACGGAACAGATGAATTGCTTGCTGAACTTCGCGAAATGGGAGTAGGAGTTTATGCTACTGGAGGTGAAACAGCCGACGTAGGCGACTTGGTACGTACCATCATCGTCGACAGTACAGTTACCTGCCGCATGAAACGTGCAGACGTAATTGACAATGCCAATATCCGCCCGGGTGACGTTATCGTAGGTCTTGCTTCATACGGACAAGCCACTTATGAAAAAGAATACAACGGCGGTATGGGAAGCAACGGACTGACCAGTGCACGCCACGATGTATTCTCTAAATATCTGGCAGAAAAATATCCAGAAAGCTACGATAAGGCAGTTCCCGAAGATTTGGTTTACAGCGGAAAACTGAAACTAACCGATCAGGTAGAAGGATCTCCACTCGATGCAGGTAAGTTAGTACTTTCTCCTACACGTACCTATGCTCCGGTTGTGAAGAAACTGCTGGATGCCCTCCGTCCGCAAATACATGGTATGGTACACTGCTCCGGAGGCGCACAAACCAAAGTATTACACTTCGTAGGTGATAACTGCCGCGTAATAAAAGACAATCTCTTCCCTGTTCCTCCTTTGTTCCGCACCATCAAAGAACAAAGCGGCACAGACTGGGACGAAATGTATAAAGTGTTCAATATGGGACACCGTCTGGAAGTTTATCTTTCACCTGAACATGCCGACGAAGTCATTGCCATTTCAAAAAGTTTCGGAATCGATGCACAAATCGTGGGACGCATAGAAGAAAGCAATGGCTCAAAAGAGCTGATTATCAAGAGCGAATTCGGAGAATTCAAATATTGATAGCCTCATACGGCAGCAAAAAGATTCATCACATAAGTTCGGCGCAACAGCCAGATAACCGAATCTTCTTGCTGCCGTTATACTGTTTCTTAAGTTTTGTCTTTGCCACGAGTTTCATAGGATGCGATTTTACAACTAAGCTATATTGTTATTGACAACCGCTTTTGGGATGCTTGATAAATTTATTTGTAACTAAAGAAACAGAAAACAAATCATACAGGTTGTTCTTTGATTTCCAATAATCCTGCCTGCAAGCAGTGATCTGTCACAAAGAATGTCTTGTTTATTTCGAGACTCCGTTATGATACCAGACAAAACAGGATACCGCAAGAACAAACAAATCTTAACTCAAAGATTATAAAACAACGAATAAGTTAATGGCAGAAAACAATACACTTTTAGAGAAACTGGAAGGACTCGTTTCACGTTACGAGGAAGTATCCACTCTCATTACCGACCCCAACGTCATTGCTGACCAAAAACGATATGTCAAGCTCACCAAAGAATACAAAGAATTGGGCGACTTAATGGAAGCACGTAAGGAGTACCTCCAATACCTGAATGGCTTAGAAGAAGCCAAACTCATGATGAGCGAAAGCGACCCGGAAATGAAGGAAATGGCACGCGAGGAAGCCGCCTTATGTGAGGCACGTATTCCTGAAATGGAAGAAAAAATCAAGCTTTTGCTTGTCCCAGCCGACCCACAGGATGACCGCAATGCCATCTTGGAAATCCGAGGAGGAACCGGAGGTGACGAAGCAGCTATCTTTGCCGGCGACCTTTTCCGTATGTACACCAAATATTGTGAATCAAAAGGATGGCGGCTGGAGGTATCGAGCGCCAACGAAGGTGCTGCCGGAGGATTCAAGGAAATCATCTGTTCCGTAACAGGCGACAAAGTATATGGTACTTTAAAATACGAGTCTGGAGTACACCGGGTACAGCGCGTTCCTGCTACCGAAACCCAAGGGCGCGTACATACTTCTGCGGCATCTGTTGCAGTACTCCCCGAGGCAGAGCCGTTTGATGTAGAAATCAATGAAGGAGAAATCAAATGGGATACATTCCGAAGCGGAGGTGCCGGAGGACAGAATGTAAACAAAGTGGAATCGGGAGTACGCTTACGCTATAACTGGAAAAATCCCAATACGGGAGTGGTAGAAGAAATTCTGATAGAATGTACCGAAACACGTGACCAGCCGAAAAACAAGGAACGGGCACTCTCGCGCCTGCGTACATTTATATACGATAAAGAGCATCAGAAATACATTGACGATATTGCATCCAAGCGCAAAACCATGGTCAGTACCGGTGACCGTTCGGCTAAAATCCGTACGTACAACTATCCGCAGGGACGTATTACCGACCACCGCATCAACTATACCATTTATAATCTGGCTGCCTTCATGGATGGAGATATTCAAGACTGTATCGACCATCTGATTGTTGCAGAAAATGCAGAACGCTTGAAAGAGAGTGAACTATAACACTGCAAATGCAGTACAAGCCCCATAATGCCATGACCTTGTCCTCTTTTTCCATACAGCAGACATTGAGCTTTCTTATAAAAACAGGTGCACAATGCCTCAAGCGCTTTCCCGTTACTATCGGGTTCGTTTGGGCTCTTTCTGCCTACCTGTTTATAAGAGTTTATAATCCGCCCCTCATCAAAGAGTGGGAATGGAATGTTACCTGCTCTTATTATCTGCTGACAGGCTCACTGCTCTCACTCACATTACACTTATGGGGGGAAGAGCAGAAAAACAAACCAATGGTATGGAGTGCTTTCTTCATAGGGCTATTCCTTTTGCTTGCCGACAGTATTTATCTGCATTATCAAGCATTGACACAAGAGTTAGTCTTATCGCGTGGAGCACTGATTTTCTCCATGCTGCTATCAGCTTTCATTCTACCTTTTATAAAGGAAAAAGAAGACGTAGCAGCCTGGAATTTTTCAGCATCTGCCATCCAGGCGTTTTCATTGGCACTCTGCACGGGAGTCATTATGACAGGAGGAATCATCCTGCTGCTGATTTCACTGGATAAGCTCTTTAATATAGAAATCAGTACTAACTATTTCATCTACGTAAGCATTTTATGCAATGTTATCCTGTCTCCCATGCTCTTTCTCGGTCTGCTGCCGGAAAAAGAAAAAAAGCATGACAACCGGTTTTACCACTCGCATTCTTCTGACAACATCTTACGCTGGCTGTTTCTACCCTTACTGATGAGCTATATGGCAGTGCTTTACATCTATGAAGCACGTATCATCACGCTGTGGGAATTACCAGACGGATGGGTTTCATGGCTGGTTACCGCCCTTTCGGTAGGATGCATCTTGCTGCTTAGCCTGCTTTATCCGATAAGAATGCGAGGAAACAGACGCTTTGACATACTTCTGTTCCGCTGGCTTCCCCTACTGGTATTACCCCTGCTGATACTGATGACTGTGGGCATAATCCGGCGGTTTAACGACTACGGACTGACTGTCAACCGCCTCTATCTGTTTACATTTAACCTTTGGCTCTACGGAGTTTTCATCGGATTGTGGATAAACCGCGGACGGCGCATGATAGGAATTCCTATTTCGTTTGCCATTGTTTTTATGCTGACTTCTGTATCTCCGATAAACTATACGAGTATTACTTATAAAGTATTACTCAGCCAAGTAACTAATGAATTAAAACAAAATGGAGCAACCCAACTTCCGCTCACCAAAGAAGAGTATGAAGCATGGCTAAACAAACAGCCCCAAGAGAGACAAATGCGCGTAAACGAAAAGCTAAAATATTTAAGCTTACTTTCTATAAATGGCGAGTTAGATGCAGAGATAGTGGAAGCTGGCACTCCATTCTACAGCTATGCCTATAACATGGATGCAATAAATGATGAAGTGGAAGATATTGAATTTATGCTTGATACCCCAGTTCTCACTGTACCAAAAGGCTTTCGCAACTTCCGGCAAATCCAAAATCTGGACATTCCTTCGAACGGGAAGCTGACCCCCGACCAACTGCTGACCATTCCCATCCCCGACACAGGAGACACATGCTATATAAAAGCGACCTGTCTGCTTGATGCCGCAAAAGAGGATAAGGCGACCAAAGCAATTGCCCTGCCTTCCGCATCTGGAGAATATGTCTTTATCATCACCTCTTACAGAAAATATTCTGTCAGTTCACCTTTACATATAGAGGGTTACCTGTTTTTTAACAAAAACATTCAAAAACAATAACATTACAACATCATGAACAAACAAGAATTATTTGAAAACATCAAACGCAAGAAGTCATTTCTTTGCGTAGGACTGGACACGGACATCAAAAAGATTCCGGAACACTTATTGAAAGAAGAAGACCCTATCTTTGCTTTCAACAAAGCAATTATTGATGCCACTGCTCCCTTTTGTATAGCTTATAAACCCAACTTGGCTTTTTATGAAAGTATGGGTGTAAAAGGATGGATTGCATTTGAAAAAACAGTGGAATACATCAAAAGCAATTATCCTGACCAGTTCATCATCGCCGATGCAAAACGCGGAGACATCGGAAATACATCGGCCATGTATGCCCGCACGTTCTTTGAAGAACTGAACATTGACTCAGTAACCGTAGCTCCTTACATGGGTGAAGACAGCGTAACCCCCTTCCTTACATACGAAGGAAAATGGGTTATTTTACTGGCATTGACCTCAAACAAAGGTTCTCACGATTTCCAGCTTACCACCGACCCTGAAGGCGAACGCCTTTTTGAAAAAGTATTGCGCAAATCACAGGAATGGGCCAACGACGAAAACATGATGTATGTAGTAGGTGCAACTCAAGGACGCATGTTTGAAGACATACGTAAGATTGTCCCTAACCACTTCCTGCTCGTACCCGGAATCGGAGCACAAGGCGGCTCATTAGAAGAAGTATGTAAGTATGGCATGACTAAAGAATGCGGACTGATTGTAAACTCAAGCCGCGCCATTATCTATGCCGACAAAACAGAAAACTTCGCAACCGTGGCCGGTGAAGAAGCACAGAAAGTACAAAAACAAATGGAAGAACAGCTGAAGACTATTTTGTAATTTTCTTCCCCCCTCCAATTCGGAAGGAATATCCATTGCGAAAGAAAAAGAACACCATATTCCCCGTTTCAGGGCATATCCACTTATACTTTTGCAATGAATATTCCTTCTTTTTTTTCACTATACAAACCACTTCCAACGGGTTTTAGGGCACAAAAAGAGAAATAATTGGCTTTTTTTACGGATTTCTAAAAAAAAAACACGTAATTTGCATAATTAAAGAGTGTGTCTACACGACATATCTCAACTAATCATAAAAGGAAAAACTAAGGAATAAAGAAGTATTATGGAGTTCTCAGCTAAACAAATTGCGGAATACATCCACGGAGTTATCATAGGAGATGAAAATGCAACCGTACATACCTTTGCCAAAATTGAAGAAGGTATACCGGGAGCACTGTCATTCTTATCAAACCCGAAATACACCCATTACATTTACGAAACTCAATCATCTATCATCCTTGTCAATAAAGACTTTGAGCCGGAACAGAAGATTAATGCCACACTCATCAAAGTAGACAATGCATATGAAAGCTTGGCAAAGCTCATGACTCTATATGAAATGAGCCAACCCAAGAAGAAAGGCATAGACCCGCTGGCATCCATTGCTACCGGCGCAAAAATAGGAAAAGATGTATATATCGGACCGTTTGCCTGCATTGAGGAAGGAGCTGAAATTGGAGACAATACCTATATCCACCCTCACGCCACCATAGGATGTAATGCAAAAATAGGAGCCAATACCATTCTTTATCCTCATGTAACCATTTATCATGACTGCCGAATCGGAAATAACTGTATTCTCCATGCCGGAGCTGTTATCGGTGCCGACGGATTCGGGTTTGCCCCATCGCCGGAAGGCTATGAAAAGATTCCCCAAATAGGTATCGTCATTCTTGAAGACAACGTGGAAATAGGAGCCAATACATGTATTGACCGTGCCACCATGGGAGCTACCGTTATCCATAAAGGAGTAAAACTTGATAATTTAATCCAGCTGGCTCACAATGTAGAAGTAGGCAGCCACACGGTCATGGCTTCACAAGTAGGAGTGGCTGGCTCAGCAAAAATAGGCGAATGGTGTATGTTCGGCGGACAAGTAGGAGTGGCCGGGCACATCAAGGTGGGCGACCATGTTAGCGTCGGGGCTCAATCAGGAATTCCCGGAAATACCAAATCGGGCAGTACCCTAATGGGATACCCAGCCATTGACCCCAAACAGTTTGCACGCTCTTCAGCTATCTACAAGAAGCTACCGGAAATGTACACTGAATTAGGGCGCCTTCAAAAAGAAATCGAAGAATTAAAAAAACAACTTAACAAATAAAACCCATGTTGAAACAACAAACCTTAAAAGGCAGTTTTTCACTGAATGGCAAGGGACTTCACACCGGAGTCAAACTTACTGTTACATTTAATCCTGCCCCAGAGCATCACGGGTATAAAATTCAACGCATCGACTTAGATGACCAACCAATACTGGATGCAGTAGCTGAAAATGTAATTGATACCACCCGAGGTACTGTATTGGCTAAAAACGGAGTAAAGGTCAGTACCGTAGAACATGCCTTGGCTGCTCTTTATGCTGCCGGCATTGACAACTGCCTGATTCAGGTAGACGGACCCGAATTCCCTATTTTAGACGGAAGTGCCAAAGCATATGTAGAATGTATCAAGCGTGTAGGTATTGAAGAACAGGCTGCTCCCAAAGACTATTACATCATCAAATCAAAAATTGAATTCCGTGATGAAGAAACCGGCTCTTCAATTATTGTTCTTCCTGATGATAAATTCAGCGTCAATGCCTTGATCTCCTATGACTCAAAAATATTGAGCAATCAATATGCTTCATTGGAAAACATGGCTGATTTCCCTACAGAAATAGCTTCTGCACGCACCTTTGTTTTCGTCCGTGAAATAGAGCCGCTGCTCAATGCCGGACTAATCAAAGGAGGCGATTTAGATAATGCCATCGTAATCTACGAAAAGCAAATGACGCAAGATAACTATGACAAGTTAGCTGATGTTATGGGGGTTCCTCATATGGATGCAAACCAATTAGGATATATCAATCATATTCCTTTGGTATGGCCTAACGAACCCGCCCGTCATAAACTACTTGATATTATCGGTGATCTTGCCTTGACAGGAAAGCCCATCAAAGGACGCATCATCGCTACCCGACCGGGACATACCATCAACAATAAATTTGCCCGCCAGCTACGCAAGGAAATCAGACAGCATGAAATTCAAGCTCCGATTTATAACTGCAATGAGGAACCGCTGATGGATGTAAACCGCATCCGCGAACTGCTGCCTCACCGCTACCCATTCCAGTTGGTTGACAAGGTTATTGCCATTGGAGCAAACTATATTGTCGGAGTAAAAAACGTAACATCAAACGAGCCTTTCTTTCAGGGACACTTCCCCCAAGAACCGGTAATGCCCGGCGTACTTCAGGTGGAAGCCATGGCACAAGTGGGAGGACTGCTGGTTCTCAATTCTGTAGACGAACCAGAGAAGTACTCAACCTACTTCCTGAAAATCGACAATGTGAAGTTCCGTCAGAAAGTAGTTCCGGGAGATACTTTGCTTTTCCGTGTTGAACTGATGGCACCGATACGCCGTGGAATCTCAACCATGAAAGGCTATATCTTTGTAGGCGAAAGAATTGTCTGCGAAGCTGAATTTATGGCACAAATTGTAAAAAACAAATAAATATGATAAGCCCATTAGCATACATACACCCTGAAGCTAAAATCGGAGAAAATGTAGAAATTGGTCCGTTTGTCTTTATTGACAAGAATGTAGTAATCGGCGACAATAATCTCATTATGCCGAACGTAAACATCTTAGAAGGGGCACGTATCGGCAATGGAAACCGTTTTTTTCCGGGAGCTGTTATCAGTGCGATTCCTCAAGACCTTAAATTCCGCGGGGAAGAAACAACCGCAGAAATAGGCGACAACAATACCATTCGCGAAAACGTGACCATCAACCGAGGTACGGCTGCTAAAGGAAAAACCGTGGTAGGAAGCAACAACCTGCTGATGGAAGGTGTACATGTAGCCCATGATACCATTGTAGGAAGCAACTGTATCATCGGCAACTCCACCAAAATGGCAGGCGAAGTTATCATTGATGACAATGCCATAGTAAGTGCCAATGTCTTGATGCACCAGTTCTGCCGGGTGGGAGGTTATGTCATGATTCAAGGAGGATGCCGGTTCAGCAAAGATATTCCGCCGTTTATCATCGCCGGACGTGACCCTATAGCTTATTGCGGAATCAATATCGTAGGCTTACGCCGCCGCGGATTCTCAAACGAACTGATTGAAAACATACATAATGCTTACCGAATCATCTACAACAGTGGAAAGACTGTAGCTGAAGCACTTGAACAGGTACGCACCGATATACCGATGAGCAAGGAAATCGAATATATCATTTCGTTCGTTGAAAATTCACAACGAGGTATTATCCGGTAAAAAAGATTTTGTATCTTTACCTCATCAACAAAACTTTTAAATTAAAGTATACACCTATGGTATATAAATTTAGAATCATATCTGATGAAGTCGATGACTTCTTGAGAGAAATCAAAATTGATTCAGAAGCTTCTTTTTATGACTTACATGAAGCTATCCTAAAATCGGCCGGATATAAGGACGACCAAATGACCTCTTTCTTCATTTGTGATGATGACTGGGAAAAAGAAACTGAAATCACGCTGGAAGATATGGGAGGAGGCAGTTCGGAAGAAGATACCTATGTAATGAAAGAAACTCCACTCAGCGAGCTCCTGGAAGATGAAAAACAGAAGCTGCTGTATGTCTTCGACCCTCTGGCTGAACGTGTGTTCTTCATTGAACTGTCTGAAATCATTACAGGAACAGATTTAGACAAAGCTGTCTGCTCACGTAAAGAAGGTCAAGCGCCTAAACAGCTAATTGACTTCGATGAGCAAATGAGCACCAATACTTCACTCGATTTGGATGAAAACTTCTATGGAGACCAAGACTTCGATATGGAAGACTTCGACCCAGAAGGATTTGATATGGGAAGTGGAGGTAATCCATACGATGAAGATAAATACTAACCAACCAGAGAAGATAAAAAATTAAAACCAAGTAACAAGGTGCAGTAGCCTAATTAGTTGGTTTTAATTTTTTATCTTTTTTAATACTACTTGCATGATGCCCACACTTATCGTACTTATAGGCCCGACAGGTGTCGGAAAAACAGAACTCAGCCTGAAAATAGCCGAGCACTGCCATACTGAAATCATTTCTTCTGATTCACGGCAACTTTATGCCGACTTGAAAATAGGCACGGCTGCTCCAACTCCCGAACAGCTCAAACGGGTACCCCACCATTTCGTAGGAACGCTCCAACTGACCGATTATTACAGCGCAGCACGCTATGAAGAAGAAGTCATGGAGAAGCTGAAAGAACTCTTTCAGACCCATTCATCGGTAGTCATGACCGGAGGTTCAATGATGTATATCGATGCGGTATGTAAAGGAATCGATGACATCCCAACCATAGATTCAGATACACGTGAACTCATGCTGAAACGCTATGAAAAAGAAGGATTGGAAGCACTCTGTGCTGAATTAAAGCTGCTCGACCCGGAATATTATGCTCAAGTAGACGTCAAAAACCCCAAACGGGTAATCCATGCGCTTGAGATATGCTATATGACCGGAAAAACGTATACGTCCTTCCGAACCAGAAGCCAGAAAAAACGTCCATTCAATATTTTGAAAATAGGATTGCGACGGGAACGTGAAGAACTATATGAACGAATCAACCGGCGAGTAGACTTGATGATGGAAGAAGGACTGCTGGAAGAAGCAAAAAGGGTTTATCCTTACCGCTCATTAAACTCGCTGAACACGGTAGGATATAAGGAGCTGTTTAAGTTTCTTGACGGAGAATGGGAATTGCCTTTTGCCATTGAAAAAGTAAAGCAAAACTCACGCATTTACTCACGCAAACAGATGACATGGTTTAAACGGGATGCTGATATTACCTGGTTTCACCCCGATCAGGAAACTGAAATCATGACATTCATCAACAATCATCTACATACTTTATCTAACTCAAATGAATCATTTTCTCCTTATTCCAACAAGTAAATTATCGTTTTATCCCAAAGACTAAATATATTCGAAGCCATGAAGAACACCTTCTGCATGGCTCCGATATTCTGCCTTTTACACAATACAATTCAATATAATAAACTTCTTGAAAGCAAGAAATACAACATCAATAATAGTGTTCCTTTATCCAACCTTTCAGTATTGAGCTTATCAAACTTTTGACAGAAAGTCCATGCTCCATACTCTTCTCCAACAATTTTTCATACTCACGAAATGACAGATTAATCAGCATATATTTTCTCTCCTCATCATTCGGAAGATGTTGTTCTTCCCCATCATCGTCCTTAAATTTTCCAATTATTTCTTTAGCTACAATATTCTTATCATAAAAATTATTGATTTCATGTCTACCTTCTATCAGTAGATTTCTAAGTTCATCCAATAACTCTGTATTAATATCACCTTTTGTATTCTTCCTCCACTCCCCTTTGGAGTTTCTGATTTTACTCATACCAAAATTAGTATTTGTATATAGGTTAATCACACAAGGCTGGTTCAATTTCTTTATCGCATCAATACTCCCTTGTATTATCAAACGGTAATTTGTAGTATTACAAAACGACCTTGAAAATACAAGCTCTTTTCCTTGAGTACTTAAAAGAACTATATAACTTCCCTCTTTGGTATGCAAACCATCCCAACTCTCTTTTACATAAACATTAACTTCTTTCATGATTATCAGTTTTTATACATCCAATAAAATTTTAAGTCAAAATAAATCACTCTACATGAATGCCCAGTAATCAATTAAATATATAATAAAAAGTATTTATTTATAATTATATCTACCTAAAAAAACTCTACCAGCCTCTAAGAAAAACAGATAAAAAGAACGTATCACTGTAATGGCATAATCGTCTCATTGTGCAGTTACACACCTTATAAATCAGAAAAATGCAGTTTTCTTTTCAGCTTATGCTGCCATAAAATACTAAACCGGCAACGTTCCGGAATTTCCCATACTACTGTGCTACGCAGATTCTCATCCCGGTCTGCTTTAAACCCCGAATGCATTTTCACAAACTCTCTTCTCGCACGGATTACAGCCTGTGCATTCTTCCAATCTCCTTTCAGTACAAAAACAAGAACAGCTACATAGTCCAGACAAATACGTATAAACATCACCTTATTCAACTCACAAGGAGGCAAATTCTTATAAAGCATAATCAGATTATTGCGAAAATTAAGCAGTGTTTTACGAGGGTTTTCCTTTTTCAAGGTAGCTCCCCCCACATGATACACCTTGCTGAACGGCAAACAAACGATGCCATAACCGCGACTGCGCAAGCGCCAGCAAAGATCAATTTCCTCCATGTGAGCAAAAAAACGCCCGTCTAATCCTCCTACTTCACGGTATACTTGGAGACGGATCAAAAGAGCAGCTCCCGTAGCCCAAAACACAGGGATTATGTCTTCATACTGACCGTGATCAGATTCTATTACATCAAAAATACGACCACGACAAAATGGATAACCATATTTATCAATAAAGCCTCCTGCGGCACCGGCATATTCAAAACAAGATTTTTCCTGAAAGCTGAGCAACTTAGGCTGGCAGGCTGCCACTTGGGGATGCTTATCCAGATAGTCTGTCATCGATTCAAGCCATCCCGAAGTAACTTCCACATCACTGTTCAACAAAACTACATACTCTGCATCTATCTGTTGCAAAGCCCGATTATATCCCTCGGCAAAACCATAGTTTTCACTCAAACGGATTAAACGGACTTCGGGAAATTCACGCTCAATTACTTCACAAGAATTATCAGAAGAGGCATTGTCGGCTACACAGATTTCAACTCCTTCTCCTTGTGAATAAGCTATCACAGAAGGAAGGAAGCGACGGAGCATCTCAGCCCCATTCCAGTTTAAAATAACTACTGATGTTTTCATTCTAATATCATCCCTCGCAGAGCCGTACCGTCTTCATTAAAATCGCCCAGCTTCACACGTAACAAACGGTTGTCAAGGCTTTCATCATGCCCTAATTCCACCCGGATATAGTTTGATGTAAAGCCATGCATGGGAGTGCCCGGCTTCGATTTTTCCATCAAAACAACTGCCTCCTGCCCGATGTGACGCGCATAAAAAGCATGCGTCTTTTCATCTGATAAAGCCAAAAGGCGCTGGCTACGCTGATGCTTTTCATCGGCCGAAACCACGTAGTCAATCTTAAGCGCTTGTGTTCCGGGGCGTTCTGAATAGCTAAACACGTGAAGTTGAGTTAAATCAAGCCCCTTTATAAACTCGTAAGCCTGCTCAAAAAACTCCGGTGTCTCCCCACGTGTACCTACAATCACATCCACACCGATAAAGGCATCGGGCATCAGTTGCTTAATGGTATGGATTTTTGAAGCAAACAAAGCTGTATCATACCGACGGCGCATTAACTTCAATACATCGTCGCACCCCGACTGCAAGGGAATGTGGAAATGAGGCATAAAGCGACGAGAACGAGATACGTATTCTATGATTTCATCTGTCAGAAGATTAGGCTCTATCGATGAGATACGGTAGCGCTCAATTCCCTCTACCTCATCAAGTGCCTTTACCAAGTCAAAGAAGGTTTCTCCGGTTGTCTTCCCAAAGTCACCGATATTTACTCCGGTCAACACAATTTCCTTGCCTCCTTCGGAAGCAGCCTGACGGGCTTGAGCTACAAGATCTTCAATCTTTCCGTTACGGCTCCGTCCGCGTGCAAAAGGAATAGTACAGTACGAACAAAAATAATCACATCCATCTTGTACTTTCAAAAAATAACGCGTACGGTCTCCTCTTGAGCATGAAGGCGAAAAGCTACGAATCTCTTTTGCATCTGTAGTAATGGTCTTCCCGTGTACATTCTTCTCTAAGTTTCCCAAATAATTCACCAAGTCTCCTTTTTGCTCAGCACCCAGTACAAGGTCTACCCCTTCTATTTCCGAAACCTGTCCAGGCTTCAACTGTGCATAGCAACCTGTAACCACTACAAATGCACCGGGATGCTCTTTGGTCAGACGGTGAATGGCCTGACGACATTTCTTGTCGGCCATTTCTGTTACCGAACAGGTGTTAATCACACAGATATCTGCCTTCTCTCCTTTACGTACAGTGCGCACTCCGGCTTCCTTTAAAGTTTTACCTATTGAAGAGGTTTCTGCAAAGTTAAGCTTGCAGCCTAATGTATAATAAACGGCCTTCTTATCTTGAAAAACAGTCGTATCAATCATATCTATTTCTTTTTAATATAGCCTACAAAGATACTGATTTCTCCGGGATTTTCTCCTTTTTTCATCTCTTCTCAAACATCATATCAGACAAGTTAACTAAAAAGATATATTTTAAAACATATTTTTTTAATAAAAAGTCGGTCCAAAGTGAACAACGTATTGTAAAAGTACGTATCTTTGCAGCGTTCTAAGAAAACAAAGAAGTATTACAGATTTTAAAAAAGCAAAGAAAATGAAAAAATTAGTATTTTTATTCGTAGCATTCGTTGCTGCATCTTTCGCATCATGTGGAAACAAAGCAGCTAACACTGAAGCAAACGCAGATTCAACTGCAGTAGTAGTAGAAGAAGAAGTTGTAGTAGCAACTGATTCTGCAGCTTGCGATTCAGCAGCTTGTGATTCAGCAGTTGTTGCTGAATAATCTAATCGGATAAATTAGAGAGAATTGAAAGTCTGAGTGCGTAAAAGCACTACAGACTTTTTTTTATGCCTTCGCCCTTCCTCTCGATTACCTGAAATACAGAAGTCTGGTTATTATAACCATATCTCTATTCGCAATCAGGGATACAAAATCATCTCCACAAAAGAAAACATAAAACAATATAAAAAAATAGCCCCGGACAGAGCATTCTATCCAGGGCTTTTATCAAGTATTTACAGATACAAATTAAGCTTCTTCTGCAACAACTTCGAAAGGAATTTCTACAGAAACTTCCTTGTGAAGTTTAACAACTGCTTTATACTGACCAACTTCTTTAACTGAATCTTTAACAACGATAATCTTACGATCAATGTTGTGACCCAATTTAGCCAATTCTTCAGCAATCTGAATGTTACCAACTGAACCGTAGATAACTCCGGTAGCACTAACCTTAGTAGCAATTGTCAAAGTAACATCTTTCAAAGATTCAGCAACAGCTTCAGCGTCTTTCTTAATCTTTTCCAATTTGTGAGCACGTTGTTTCAATTCTTCAGCCAACATTTTTTTAGCAGCCGGAGAAGCGATAACAGCTTTACCAGTCGGAATAAGATAGTTACGACCATAACCAGACTTAACGGTTACAATATCATTTTTGTAGCCTAAGTTTACTACGTCTTCTTTCAAAATAATTTCCATACTCTTATTCCTCCTTTATTATTTCATCATATCAGTTACGAAAGGCAGCAAAGCCAAGTGACGAGCTCTCTTAACAGCCTGCGCAATACGACGCTGGAACTTCAATGAAGTACCGGTAATACGGCGCGGAAGGATTTTTCCTTGTTCATTCAAGAATTTCTTCAAGAATTCAGGATCTTTGTAGTCGATATACTTAATACCACTTTTTTTGAAACGGCAGTATTTCTTCTTTTTAACGTCTACTGAAGGTGGAGTTAAATATCTGATTTCTGATTGTTGTTGTGCCATGATTAATTTTCCTCCTTTTTAGTTGATTTTACATTTCTTCTCTTAGCAGCATATTCTGCAGCGTATTTGTCCATCTTGAAAGTCAAGAAACGGATAACACGTTCGTCACGACGGTAGTTCAATTCAAGTTTTTCAATTACCGACGGTTCTGCTTTAAACTCAATCAGTTGGTAGAAACCTGTAGATTTCTTCTGGATTGGGTAAGCCAATTTCTTCAATCCCCAGTTTTCTTCATTGATAATCTCCGCACCTTCCTGTGTCAGGATAGCTTTGAATTTGTCTACCGCTTCCTTCATCTGAGCATCAGACAAAACGGGAGTTAAAATGAAAACGGTTTCGTATTGATTCATACTATTCGTTAATTAAATTATTAATAATAAATTTTTAATCGCGGCGCAAAGGTACGACTTTTTCTCTTATTCACAAAGATTTATCCATCTTTTATGCAATAAAGAATCTTAAAATTGAATATAGATATGCAAAAGATATGTATCTTTGTACAGTTGCTTAAACAATAATTACATGATAGAACAATTTAATTTTGATATCCAGCTTATTTTTGCTATCCTAAACGGAAAGGTATCGGCTGCTATTAACCGGAAACTTAACCGCAACTTCCGCCAGAACGGATTGGAAATTACCCCAGAGCAGTGGACGGTCTTGCTTTATCTTTGGGAAAAAGACGGAGTAACACAACAGGAGTTATGTAATGCTACATTTAAAGACAAACCTAGTATGACACGACTTATTGACAATATGGAAAAACAACACCTGGTGGTGCGCATTTCCGACAAAAAAGACCGAAGAACAAACAAAATCCATCTAACTAAAACCGGGAAAGACTTGGAAGAAAAAGCGCGATTTATAGCCAACAAGACACTGAAAGAGGCCCTGCACGGACTTACACTTGAAGAACTGCGAGTAAGCCAGGAAGTACTGCGTAAAATATTCACCAATACAAAAGACTGATTTGACTTCATACTAAATCAAGTAAGACAAGGCATTATAACAGGCCTGCAAAAAACACACAAACGAAGGCTCCTTTTGGAAAAAGGCAAAAGAACAGATTCCCCCCAAAAAAATCAGAAGAGTTTCAAAGAACAAGGTCAGAACAGAATTTAATCTAACCTTATTCCTTGAAACTCCTCAAAGATTAATCAAGACCTATTACCTGCCAGAATTATTCTTCTGGAGTTATAAGTTTATATCCCTTACCGTGAATATTGATAATCTCAATTGAGCTGTCTTCTTTCAAATGTTTGCGCAACTTGGTAATATAAACATCCATACTACGAGCATTAAAATAATTGTCGTCAATCCAGATAGTCTTCAACGCAAAATCACGCTGTAAGATTTCATTTGCATGAGCACACAGCAATCCTAACAATTCCGATTCCTTAGTTGTCAATTTTGTCTGCTTATCATCAATCGACAGAATCTGCTTCTGTGTATCAAAAGTAAAGCGCCCAATCTTATATATATTACTTTCTTTGATGCGTTTTCCGCGTACGCGACGCAAAATAGCCTCAATGCGGAATGTTAATTCTTCCATACTGAATGGCTTCGTAATATAATCGTCACCCCCCAATTTAAACCCTTCCAGGATATCTTCTTTCATCGTCTTAGCCGTCAAGAAAATCACCGGAATCTCCGCATTAGCCTGGCGGATTTCCTGTGCTAAGGTGAAACCGTCTTTACGGGGCATCATTACATCGGTTACAACTAAATCGTATTTGTTTTTCAAGAAGTTTTTATAACCCACTTCTCCGTCTGGGCAAAGGTCTGCTGAATATCCTTTTGCCTGCAAATATTCTCTCAATAACATGCCAAGATTTTCATCATCTTCGCACAACAAGATCCGCAATTTCTCGTCCATTTTTATTCGTCTTTAAATAATGGTAATACAATAATAAACTTAGTCCCTACATTCAGCTCACTCTCCGCACGAATCGTACCCTTGTGATCTGTAATGATTTTCTTTACATAGGCCAGTCCAAGACCAAAACCTTTCACATCATGACGGTTTCCGGTATGAACCCGATAGAACTTATCAAATATTTTCTTTAAATTTTCTTTCTTTATACCTATTCCGTTATCTTCTATAGATATATGCAGCTTTCCTGATTCATTCCATGTTTTTACTTTCAAGGCAATGTCACCATCTGGTTTCTTATATTTAACCGCATTATCCAGCAAGTTAAATACCACATTGGTAAAATGCATTTCATCTACAAATATAACAGGATCTCCGGCATTTAGTTCAGCATCTATCGTCCCATTATATTTTTCCACCTTCAAACGGAACGTATTGACAACTCCTTGAATCAGTTCATTCGCATCGATTTCTTTTTTCTTCAATGTTACGCTTTGACGTTCAAACATCGACATCTGCAGAACCTTTTCCACCTGAAACCGCAACCGCTTGGTTTCATCATTGATTACCCCCGATATATGCTTAAACATTACCGGAGATTTTCCTACAGCTGGGTCATTAAGCATCTGAGCTGCCAATGAAATAGTAGAAATAGGGGTTTTAAACTCATGCGTCATGTTGTTTATGAAGTCATTCTTTATTTCTGTCAGCTTCTTCTGACGGAAAATAATGTAAATGGTAAATACAAACGTCACAAGCAAGACGAGCGTAAAGATGATAGAAGGAATCATAAAACGCACCGAACTGAAGATGTAATCATCAAGTGTGGGAAAGAATACATTTACAAAACCCATCTTTGCTGGAGGATCTTTCTCAAACAACAAACGAGAGTAAATCTTTTCATCTTCATAAACATAATCCGAACAACGGTAAACCACTTTTCCGTCACGATCGGTTACCGAGAAATGATAAGGTATATCTATTCCATTATTAAACAATTCTGATTTCAAAAAATGATCTAACTGCTTAAAATTTATACGCTCCTTCAATGGCTTTTCGCTAGCAGTATAAAGAATGTTATATACCACCTCGTCAAGCAATGCGCGCTGATATACATATCGTTCTTTCAATATTTCCTGTAAAGCGCGAGAAGTCTGGGGAATATTGGTTCCGGTTGAGAACATCACTTTGGGAACACTCGACGGACGGTTTGTTATCGCTTTAAGTTCAAATGTGGAGCATATACTTCCATCCGGAGAGGTCACGGTATACTGATGATGTTCTACTACATTTTCTGTATTCTGATTATTAAACTGCTGGGATAAACGAGCTGCACGGGCTTGAGCAGCCACATCTTTTTCCAAGTATTTCTTTGTTTCAACCAGTTCCAGATTATGCACAGCTTTAACCAAGCTACGGTTCACATTTTCTTCAAACTGACCGCGGCGCATCTTAACCATTTCTTCAATATAGCTTACTTGCAAATAAAGCAAACTAAGAAATGAAAGGGCCATTACCACCCCTAATATCCAAATAGTTGACTTTTTCATATAGGCAAATTTAAAAGCCTTTTCTATAACCTCAACCTAGCTTAACATGTTTTAATCCGCCATTCCCTAATTTTAACATAGCAACTGTTTTTATATAAGGAATTATAAACTAAAAACACGTATTCTATGGCTTTAATGCAAAAATAAAAAAAAATTAAACAACGCACAAGAAGTGGGCAGAATATATTTAAAGATAGTTAAAAGAAATCAGAGAGCCTCTTTATATATCGAGCCCGATATAAATATAGCGGCTGTACACTGAGACCATACGTTGAAAGACAAAAACGGATTCTTTAAAAAACAAAAAAAGGGTTACCTTTCTTCCGAAAAATAACCCTTCCTCTATATCCTATCCTTTAAAAATAGAACACCTTATCCCAATTATGCCTCTTCTTTTTCTTGTTCTTCAAACTCTTTAACCAGTTTTGTCTGAACATCTGTCGGAACCAGCTCATAGCTAGCAAACTTCATTATAAACGATGCACGTCCTCCTGTCAAAGAACTTAAAACTGTAGAATAATTCGACATTTCTTTTAAAGGAACTTTAGCAGCCAACTTTTCATATCCCTTTTCACTGCTCATACCCATAATCATGCCTCTACGTCCCTGCATGTCACTCATTACATCACCTAATTTATCACTCGGGCAGAAGACTTCCACATCGTAAATAGGTTCCAGGATTTTAGGACCAGCATTTTTGAAGGCTTCACTGAAGGCATTTCTACCTGCCAGCATGAAAGAAATTTCGTTAGAGTCAACTGGATGCATCTTTCCATCGTATACAATCACACGCACATCACGTGCATACGAACCAGTTAGAGGTCCCTGTTCCATACGGCTCATAATACCTTTCAAGATAGCTGGCATAAATCGAGCATCAATAGCTCCACCTACCACACTATTTACAAAAACCAGTTTACCTCCCCACTCTAAGTCAACCACTTCGGTTCCTTTCACGTTCATCTTAAATTCCTGACCATTGAACTTATACACTTCCGGAGCAGGCATACCTTCATAATAAGGTTCTATAATCAAATGAACTTCACCAAACTGTCCGGCCCCTCCCGACTGTTTTTTATGGCGATAATCAGCTCTCGCTGCTTTTGTAATAGTCTCACGATACGGAATCTTCGGTTCATAAAATTGAATCTGGAGTTTTTCATTATTTTCAAGACGCCACTTAAGTGTACGCAAATGGAATTCTCCTTGTCCATGAACCAAGATTTGTCGTAATTCTTTTGACTGCTCAACCACCCAAGTAGGATCTTCTTCACGCATGCGATTGAGAATAGCCATCATTTTTTCAGTATCAGCTTCATTTACGGGCTTAATGGCACGCGTATATTTAGGATTAGGATACTTGATGAAATTAAAGCGGTTTTCACAGTCTTTGCCATTCAGCGTATTACCGGTCTTCACATCTTTCAATTTCACCGTACATCCAATATCACCGGCACGAAGTTCGTCGACTTTTTCACGTGTTGCACCAGCACAGACATAAAGCTGAGCCATGCGTTCCTTAGAACCTCTATCAGCATTGGCTAAATCGTCACCTTCACGTACGACCCCACTCATAACTTTAAAGTACTGCACATCGCCGATATGGGGTTCAACTGCCGTCTTAAAGAAATATAAAGAAGCAGGAGCATCAGCCACAGGAGGAACAGGTACCCCACGTGTGTTATGTACCACCGGCATTTCATCAACAAACGGTACTACGTTTCCTAAAAACTCCATCAAGCGACGCACACCCATATCTTTTCCTGCACAAACACAGAATACGGGGAACATTCCGCGTGCTGCCAATCCTTTACGGATACCTTCACGCATTTCGTCTTCGGTCAAAGATTCCGATTCAAAGAATTTTTCCATTAAGGTTTCATCATGTTCAGCAGCTGCTTCTACCAAAGTTTTATGCCAAGCCAATGCTTTTTCCATTTCCTCCTCAGGAACCGGCTCTATAGTTGGAGCACCTCCGTCAGGTCCCCATGAATATTTTTTCATCAAAAGTACATCAATCAACGAATTGAAATCCGGACCCGTAGCCAAGGGATACTGAACCGGAACGACTTTAGAACCGTAATTATCTTTTAATTGCTCAAGCACTTGATCAAAATCACATTTTTCACTATCCAGCTGGTTAACAAGGAAAATTACCGGTTTACCTAACTTTTCAGTGTAACGAAAATGATTCTGAGTACCAACTTCCGGACCATATTGACCATTCAATAACAAAATAGCTGTATCGGTTACATTCAAAGCTGTAATAGCAGCTCCCACAAAGTCATCGCTACCCGGGCAATCAATGATATTCAGTTTTTTACCATTCCATTCTACATGATAAACGGTAGAGAAAACAGAATAGCCATATTCTTGCTCTACCGGAAAATAATCGCTGACTGTATTCTTGGCAGTAATTCTGCCGCGGCGTTTTATAATACCACTCTCATAGAGCAAAGCTTCTGTGAGGGTGGTTTTACCTGCTCCATCATTACCGAGAAGGGCAATATTCTTAATTTCGTTCGTTTGATATACTTTCATGGTATTTCAAGATTTAGTTAATAGACCAAAGGATATGCTTTTCATATCTCATTTTTAACGGAGCGCAAATTAGGGATTATAATCGGGAAAAGCAATAAAAACTTTCGTGTTACTAAACTATGTTTTTAGACAGAACCTACAAGTTTCTTTACCCTCTTCCATCCTTCTCTCCGATTAAACATCAAATCTTAGACCACGAAACTAACGTAATTTACTAACCAGCCTGGTAAATCACTTCTATGATATAAAAAAAGCGGATATGCCTACTTAAAGACATACCCGCTCTTAATTGCTTATATCAAACTATTACTGACGCTGAGTAGCAGAATAGTTAATTTTCAAAGCATAAGCTTGACGAAGCGCCTGTTTTACCTCTGTCACAATACCCATCTTAGTATCAGCATCAACTTTCAGGGAAACAGTCATAAACGGCTTATCTTCTTCTTTCATGTTTTCACGCTCCTGATAAATATAATCCTGAACTTCTGACGGTTCAGCAAATTTATCATTCAACTGAATACGATCGGTAGTACCCATTGTTTTTTGGAACTCAGGCATCGGTTTACCGATATAAATGAAAGAAACCAAAGATTTCTGCTCCAATTTTTCCAACTCTGTTGCAGCCGGAACTCTGAACTGAACCTTTAATGTAACCTCACGCATAGTTGTTACAATCATGAAGAAGAACAACATGGTGAAGATAAGGTCAGGCAAAGACGAAGTATTCAACTCCGGCATTTCTTTTTTACCCGATTTATTAAATTTTCCCATGATTATTTTCCTCCATATTTTTTAGGTTCTGCTTCAGAAATCTTCTGTGGATAGTAGTCAGTAATTGCTTTTTTCTCATCTTCAGAACATTCGTCAAAAGACTTACCGAACTGCGACTGAGCTAAGTCATTACGCAACTCATTGTAAGCTGCAACCAATTCGTTCTGAACCTGAATATATGCATTATAACTGGTACCAACGTCATTCTGTACAGAGATTACATGCTTATCAGTCACCATTACGTCACCAAAGAACGGCAAAGTTTTTGCATGCTTTTCAGGCAAGTTTGCATCGTTATTTGGATTGGCAATGAATTCTTTTGCCTTTTCTCTCAGTTGCTTAACATCAAACCATTCTCCACCAACCATCAAGTTATCATCCTTGTTCAGTTTAACCTGAAGAACGTTTCTTTCCTTAACAATAATATCATCTTTTTTCTGATCCTCATTTTCAGGAGGAGGCGGCAGACGTCTTGCCAAACCGCGGTCAGTATCCATTGATGTTGTGATAAGGAAGAAAATAAGCAACATGAAGGCAATATCCGCCGTAGAACTTGCATTAATTCCCGGTACTTTTCTGTTTCTTTTTGCCATTTTACTTACTTCTTTTAAAATTTATCAAACTCTCAATGAAGATATTATCTCTGTTTAAAAATACCGAAAAGGTTCAACAATGTACCAACTGCTGCAACAATCAGCAAAGCATAAGTTGAGTAAATCAACATATCTGAAACCTTCAACATCACAGCATCTGTATAAACGGCACCGTCACCTTTCAATACTGGTTCAGCAGAACCCATATTATAAGTAACAACCAACAGAACTGCCAACAGGATAAGTCCCAATAATGATTTGATAGCGCCTTTCGGGTTATCTTTCAGCGCACCGCCAAACTGAGCGATAGCACCAATCAAAGTTACAACAACAGCAACGGCAAACATTCCGTACATCAAATACATCAAAGCTTCTGTATTCTGAGGTTCATTGTAACTGCCAACCGGATTATGATATCCTACTCCGAAGAAAACACCCAAAACTACCAAGATAGCAGCAACACAGGCATAAAATACGTAGTAAGATACTTTGTATGATAATTTAGCCATTTTAAATATTATTTTTTGTATTTCAAGTTGTATTTCATGATCATATCAAGCAATGTGATAGAAGAATCTTCCATCTGGCTTGTAATAGCTTCAATCTTAGACAAGATGTAGTTATAGAACACCTGAAGAATCAAAGCAACGATCAAACCGAAGATAGTAGTAATCAACGCAACTTTCATACCACCGGCAACAACTGTCGGAGAAATATCACCAGCCTGCTGGATTTGGTCGAACGCCATAACCATACCGATTACAGTACCCAAGAATCCCAAAGACGGAGCCATTGCGATAAACAAGGTAATCCAAGAACATCCTTTTTCAAGGTAACCAGCCTGAACACCACCGTAAGAAACTACAGAACGTTCAACAACATCCAAACCTTCGTCAATTCTCATCAAACCCTGATAACAGATAGATGCAACAGGACCACGAGTGTTACGACAAACAGTCTTAGCACCTTCTACATCACCCTTTTCCAAAGCTTCTTCAACTTTAGCCATCAGTTTCTTAACGTCAACTTCAGCCAAGCTCAAGTAAATAATACGTTCAATACAGAAAGCAAGACCAAGAACCAATGCAATAGCTACCAATGACATAAAGCCTGCGTCACCTTCGATAAACTTAGTCTTTAATTCTTTGTGCATACCACCTTCTTCAACTACTGCCGGAGCTGCTGCTTCGTCAGCTGCTGCAACCTGTTCTGTTTGAGCCGGAGCTGCTGTAGCTGTTTCATCCTGAGCCATAGCCGCCTGAGTCATTCCAAACGAGAAGACTCCCATCACTGCAAGAATTGCAAATAACTTTTTCATTGTGTGTCTAATTTTTAAGATTAAATAATTAATAGTTATAAATTGTTTTTAATTGTTTCATCTTTTTCTCACTGCGGAGAGAACGGGATTCGAACCCGTGATACGCTTTTGGCGTATACACGCTTTCCAGGCGTGCCTCTTCAACCACTCGAGCACCTCTCCTTAAGCGCCCATAAAGGCTTTGTTCTCAATTCGGGCGCAAATTACAAATAAAAATGCGAACCGCAATCGATTTCAGTCACAAATGTATTCTTTTTTTTCGTCTTACATAACATTCTATCCGCAAAAGTTTATGCATTCGACAAAAATTAATAAACTTTAAAAACTTGAAGCCGCATTTTTGAAGACTTTTAAGGCATTTTCGGTTGTTTCACGAGCAACTTGTGCCAAAGGAACACCATAAACGACCGAAAGTTTCTCTGCTATTTTGGGCAAATAAGCACTTTCATTCCGCTTTCCTCTATAAGGAACAGGAGCCAAATAAGGCGAATCAGTTTCAAGCACAATCCGACTTAAAGGTACATCCTTCAAAACTTCCGGAAGAGAAGACGACTTAAATGTAACCACCCCGTTTATACCTAACATAAATTCCGGAAAGGAAAGTAAGGTTTCTGCTTCTTCCGCTGTTCCCGAGAAACAATGGAATACACCACTCAGCTTTGTGTTTTGATAAGGCTTCAACACCTCTATCAATTCCGGATAAGCTTCACGACAATGAATGCTCAATGGAAGACCATATTCAAGCGCCCATTGGATTTGTTCATCAAAAACGAGCATCTGCTCTTTCCGAAACGTTTTATCCCAATAAAGATCGAGTCCAACCTCTCCTATTCCAAAGAAACGATGAGGAGTATCAAACCACGACTTTACCGCAGCCAGACGTTTTTTCCAGTCTGCGTCCACAGAAGTGGGATGAAGTCCCAGCAACGGGTAACATCCATCATGCTTCTCACATGTTGCCAGCAGCGCTTCCACTGTGGTATCATCCACATTAGGCATAATCAAGCGGGTTACCCCAGCCTCACCTGCCCGGATAATAGCTAATTCACGATCATCATTAAACTCTTCGGTAAACAGATGGGTATGCGTATCGATTAGTGTCATCATACTATTATAATTTACGGTTCATTAATTGACAGACAAATGTACGAAGATTTTCTTTCATTTCATCTTTTACCGAGACTTTATCTAATAAATCCAACCCTTCAGCATAATATTTATTAATCTGCTCGGTGCAAAGCTCCGCTATTCCCACCTTATTATATATAGCAGTAACAGCCGCGATCTTCTCTTCAGGCACAACCTGCTCACGCTCTATCCAGCCAAGCAATTCTTTACGATCATTTCCCTTAGCCAAATTTAAGGCAGTAATAAGCATATAGGTCTTCTTATTGCACAAAATGTCTCCTCCTATTTTTTTCCCAAAGACAGCCGGATCACCATACACATCAAGGAAATCATCTTGCAATTGAAACGCCAGTCCCATCTTAATGCCAAAGTCATACAAGTACTGGGTATCCGACTGAGAAGCTCCTCCTAAAATCGCACCTATTTTCAGTGCACCTGCCAACAGTACAGATGTTTTCAAGCGAATCATTTCAATATATTCATCAACCGTCACATCCATACGCGACTCAAATTCCATATCCCACTGCTGACCTTCACATATTTCGAGCGCTGTTTGTCCGAACGCCTCCATCACCTCTTTCATACAAGTTTCCGGACATTGATTCATCATAAATTGATAAGCAAGAATCAACATCGCATCCCCTGAAAGTATAGCCGTATTTTCGTCCCACTTTTTATGAACAGTAGGCTTACCCCGGCGCACATCTGCCTTATCCATCAAATCATCATGCAAAAGGGTAAAATTGTGATAAGTTTCTATTCCGGCAGCTTGCGAAAATACAGTCGTAACATCTTCCTTATATAAGTTATAAGCCAACAACATCAACACCGGACGAAGGCGTTTCCCTCCCAGAGCCAACACATACGAAATAGGGTCATACAACCCGAGAGGTTCATGTGAAAAAGGAAGCTGTTCAATATAAGAATGTATCTGTTTAAGTAATTGCTCGCTATTTTGCTGTTTCATAACAGAAATTATTTAAGGTTATCCACAAAAAAAGCCGTGTCAAAAGCCTGAATCAGACTCTTGACACAGCCTCATCTATTCAGACCGACTGATTACTGCAACTTGAAGGTTACAGGCACGGTATATTTTACACGTACAGCCTTACCACGCTGCTTACCCGGTTTCCACTTCGGCATCATCTTGATTACTCGAAGCGCTTCTTTATCCAAGTAAGGGTCTACGGTACGCATAACTACCGGGTCAACGATAGAACCATCCTGATTAACAACGAACTGGATGATTACACGTCCCTGAATACCATTTTCCTGTGCGATGGTAGGATACTTAATGTTTTTGCTGATGAATTTCAAACATTCAGCCATACCGCCCGGGAATTCAGGCATTTCTTCTACCACCTGGAAGATTTGCTGTTCTTCCGGTTCTTCTTCTTCTACTTCAACCGGCACATACTTGATTTCTACGGCCTTGTTGTCGTCTTCACTTGAAGAAACATCCGATTCAACAACGTCTGCGTCATTTTCTGCAATCTGCAACACTTCTTCCATTTTCGGAGCCTCGGGGGGAGGTGCTACCGGTTTTTGTTCTTCTGGCTGTTCTGTAATAGGAATCATTTCCTCTTCGAAAAGCACTTCTTTCATACCAGTACCGGTAGTGACCTGCTTGTCGCGTTCTGTCCATTCGAAAGCCACAAACATCGCTGCCAATATCAGCACGAAACCGATTAACAGACCTGTAGATTTCTTGCTCTCAAGATCTGCTTTAGGCGATTTTTTGATTTCCATACTGTTGTTTTTAAATAATTAATAGTATCTCGATTCGGCAAATGTAGTGCTTTTCTTTGAAAAGACAAGGAATCATCCGCAAAAAAATAATAAAAATTAAAGAGAAGAGAGACATTTACCTTGATTCAGAAAGTTTTCTATATCTTTGTTTCACGAAGACAAGATGCGGTTCGGCAATATCTGTACTCCAAAGCAAACTTTTAGTTTCAGATTGCCTCCACCTTTCACAGTCTTTGCTCTTATACATAACATTATAATAAGTTTATCCCAATGAGAAAGATTATTATTGCCATAGACGGATTTTCATCGTGCGGGAAAAGCACGATGGCGAAAGACCTTGCCAAGGAAATCGGTTATATTTATATAGACAGTGGAGCTATGTACCGTGCTGTCACTTTATTCTGTATTGAGCATCACCTTTTTAATGACGACGGCAGTATCCGCGAAGAAGAACTGAAAGTTCAGATGAAGGATATTCAGATTTCGTTTCAGCTTAATCCGGAAACCCAGCGGCCTATGACGTATCTGAACGGGGTCAACGTAGAAGACCGCATCCGCACACTGGAGGTTTCATCACATGTCAGTCCGGTGGCAGCCCTGGCATTTGTTCGTGAAGCAATGGTCATGCAGCAGCAAGAAATGGGAAAAGCCAAGGGAATCGTAATGGACGGACGGGATATCGGAACTGCAGTTTTCCCTGATGCAGAACTGAAAATATTCGTTACAGCCTCTGCCCAGATACGCGCTCAGCGCCGTTACGACGAGCTGAAAGCAAAAGGTCAGGAAGCTTCGTTTGAAGAGATTTTACACAATGTAGAAGAACGTGACTACATCGACCAGAACCGTAAAGTCAGCCCTTTACGCAAAGCCGACGATGCCTTATTATTAGACAACAGCCATCTCTCAATAGAAGAACAAAAAGAATGGTTGAAACTGCAATTTGAAAAAGCAATCCATGCATAACATTGAAATAGATAAAGATTCCGGATTTTGTTTTGGCGTAACCACCGCCATCAAAAAGGCTGAAGAAGAGCTTGCCAAAGGCGAAACGCTTTACTGCCTGGGTGACATTGTGCATAACGGACAAGAATGCGAACGATTAAAAAAGATGGGGCTCATCACTATCAATCATGAAGAATTTGCCCAGATACGCAATGCCAAAGTGCTACTCCGTGCTCACGGAGAACCCCCTCAAACCTACGAACTGGCTAAGCAGAACCACATTGAAATCATTGATGCCACCTGTCCGGTAGTCCTTCGGCTGCAAACCAGAATCAAACAAGAATACGATTCCAGTGAACCAAGAGAAAAACAAATTGTTATTTATGGGAAAAAGGGACATGCGGAAGTATTAGGATTAGTAGGTCAAACAAATGGTCAAGCCATTGTCATTGAAAAGTTAGAAGAAGTCAGCCGACTTGATTTCACCAAAGACATCCGGCTTTACTCACAAACTACCAAGTCACTCGACGAGTTCCGTCAGTTAGTAGCCTACATTGAAGACCATATCAGTCCTTCGGCCTCGTTCCGCTATTTCGACACCATCTGCCGACAGGTAGCCAACCGCATGCCTAACATCCGCCGGTTTGCTTCCTCACACGATTTGATATTTTTCGTATGCGGACATAAAAGTTCCAACGGAAAAATATTATATCAAGAGTGTAAAAAAGTAAATCCGAACTCCTATCAGATAGACCGACCGGAAGAAATCGATAGGAAATTACTTGAAGAAGCACAGTCAATAGGAATATGTGGAGCTACTTCAACTCCTAAATGGCTGATGGAAGCTTGTAAAAAAGTTATAATGACCGAATAGAATTGTAAAAAAACAGAAAAAAACTACAACAATATAAAGACATATTCGTACATTTGCAATGCCAAAAAACATAAATATATAATCGTATGGGAACTATTAAATGTGTCGGTATCCTTACTTCAGGAGGCGACGCTCCGGGTATGAATGCAGCAATCCGAGCCGTAACCCGCTCAGCTATCTATAACGGATTGAAAGTAAAAGGTATTTATAGAGGATACAAAGGGCTGATAACTGGAGAAATCCAAGAGTTCAAAACACAAAACGTAAGTAACATCATACAGTTAGGCGGAACCATCTTGAAAACCGCACGCTGCCAAGAATTCAAGACTCCGGAAGGACGTCAAACTGCTTACGAAACCATGAAGCGTGAAGGTATTGATGCGCTGGTAGTAATCGGCGGAGACGGTTCATTAAGCGGAGCACGTCTGCTGGCTCAAGAATATGACGTACCTTGTATCGGTCTTCCCGGAACAATCGACAACGACCTTTATGGTACCGATACCACCATCGGATATGATACTGCCCTAAACACCATTCTTGATGCAGTTGATAAAATCCGTGATACTGCGACATCACATGAACGCCTCTTCTTTGTAGAAGTAATGGGACGCGATGCCGGATTCCTTGCACTAAACGGTGCTATCGCATCAGGAGCCGAAGCTGCCATCATTCCGGAATTCAACACCGAAGTTGACCAGTTGGAAGAATTCATCAACAACGGTTTCCGCAAATCAAAAAACAGTTCCATCGTATTGGTAGCCGAAAGCGAAATCACCGGAGGAGCCATGCACTATGCTGAACGTGTAAAAAATGAATACCCACAATACGATGTACGCGTAACCATTCTCGGACACTTGCAGCGTGGCGGACGCCCTACAGCTCACGACCGTATCATTGCGAGCCGCATGGGTGTAGCCAGCATTGAAGCCCTGATGGAAGGACAACGCAACGTAATGATTGGTATCGAGAACGATCAAATCGTTTATGTTCCGTTTACCAAAGCAATCAAGAATGACAAGCCGATTGACCGCGAACTGGTGAACGTACTTCACGTACTTTCTATTTAAGGCTTTCGGACAAACCTAACTTATTTATACAAAAAGCAGTATCACCTAAAACGATACTGCTTTTTTCATTTCCACCTCCCCGCTGGAAGCAGTAAAAAAAACACTTAGACATTTCACTCAATATACCGAAGCAAATAACAACAAACGCCTAAGCGTTTTCATTCTCTTCCTGCCAGCCTCCCATAAAATTATTTTTCCACACACTCTGTTTTCTAACCCTAAAAAAGATTCCTTCAAATCTTGATTAATTCCGTTTAAATGTCTACATTTGTTAGCAGTGCATTAAATACATACAGCCATGAAAAAACAAGCTGACTATATTAAACGTATCGAAATTAAAGGTCTGTGGGGCAGGAAAAACATTTCATGGGACCTGAGAGCCGATGTAAACATCCTGAGCGGAGTAAACGGAATCGGTAAAAGCACAATTCTAAACAACTCTGTACGCAGCCTCGATGAACTTGAAGGGGGTTCCCTGACCAACGGAGTGAAAGCAGGAGTTTCCTTTGTTTTCTCACCGGAAGATGCCAGTTACATTCATTTCAATGTCATCCGGAGCTTTGACCGCCCTCTCATCAGTTCCGGCTTATTAGAAAAAATAGGGAACCAAAATGTCAAGACCGAACTCGACTGGCAGCTTTACCAACTGCAACGCCGCTATTTAGATTATCAGGTAAATATAGGTAACCGGATTATAGAGTTGCTCACCAGCGGAGTCATTGAAGACCAGGCAAGAGCTGCCGATGTTTCACGTCCGAAAACCAAATTCCAAGATTTGATTGATGAGCTGTTCAGTGAAACCGGGAAAAAAATCATCCGGAAAAGCAATGAAATACAGTTTGAACAAGACGGTGATATCCTCACTCCCTATCAGCTCTCATCGGGAGAAAAACAAATGCTTGTAATTTTACTGACCGTACTGGTGCAGGACAATCAGCACTGCACGCTCTTTATGGACGAGCCGGAGATTTCACTTCACATAGAATGGCAACAACGGTTAATCTCACTAATCCGGAGCCTTAACCCGAATGTGCAGATTATTCTCACCACTCATTCACCAGCAGTCATCATGAACGGATGGATGGATGCCGTAACGGAAGTCAGCGATATTACGACTCACTAAAACTTTTACGCTATGGGAAAAAGACTTACCGAAAACCTTTCTTCCCTGTACATTGGTGCGGCAAACAGCTTAAAGCCCAAACGTGCAAGAAGAAAAATCGTAGCCTACGTAGAAAGTTACGATGACATCTCTTTCTGGCGGTCTTTATTGGCAGAATATGAGAATGAATCGCGTTATTTCGAAGTCATGCTCCCCTCCCAAGACTCACTCGCCAAGGGAAAAAAAACGGTCCTGATGAACCGGCTGGGAGCCCAGCTTGGAAGTAACATGATTGCTTGCGTGGACAGTGACTATGACTACCTGCTTCAAGGCAGAACCCAAACCTCACGCTACATCAATGAATGCCCTTATGTGCTTCAAACCTATGCCTATGCCATAGAAAACTATCACTGCTATGCCGAAGGACTGCATGAAGTATGTGTCATGGCTACGCTAAACGACCACCTGCTGATTGACTTCCCTGCTTTCATGAAAGTTTATTCTCAAATAGCCTACCCGCTGTTTATCTGGTCGGTATGGTTTTACCGCAAACACATCCTGTCAGAGTTTTCTCTTCTTGATTTCTGTTCCTATGTAAAACTGGACCAGGTCAGTACCCGTCATCCGGAAAACAGCCTGCAAATCATGGCCAAGAAAGTAAACAGAAAGCTCCGTGATTTAGAACACCGTCATCCCGATGCCTTGCAGGAAATTGAAAATATGAAAACTGAATTCCAGCGACTTGGGGTTTTTCCGGATAATACGTATATGTTTATCCAGGGGCATCACATCATGGACAATGTCATCATGCGACTCCTGATTCCAGTATGCACGGTATTACGCCGGGAACGGGAACAGCAAATACATGATTTGGCAGCTCATGACATCCAACTTCACAATGAACTGACTAATTATCAGCGGAGCCAGCTCGGAGTCGAGGTCGTTATCCATAAGAACACAAATTACAAGAGTTCACCTCTTTATAAGAAGATACAACAAGATGTGGAACGCTTTCTGCAACTTCTGCCAAAGAATCCTTCCCGCCCGAACAATTAAATACAAAACAAGCAGTCACCTCAGCTTATGCTCGAAAACAAGCGAGGGTAACTGCTTTGTTTTTAGTGATGTTATGTTTCCTTACTCTATCTCACTTCTGAAAGTAGATGCAGGAAGCCGGTCTTTGTTCATCAGATTAGCACGGGTAAACGGCTGCCACCCATAGCGCACATAACGCGGATGTTTTACCTGGTCGGCAGAAAGATGAACCTTATCACCCACTACTACCGCCTCAGCCGGGAAATACACTCCTTCATATTCTGCCAGTTCAAAGCAAGAGAGCGGCTTCCCGTCAGCCGACTGAAGTCCTTCGGCATACTCAAACTCTACAAACACCTCTCCTTCATGAGCCGTAGCCTTCTTAAAAAGAGGTCCGGAAGGAAGCATATCATAATGATAATCCCGGCAAAGCGCCCATCGCGCCAAGCGTTCGCCCACGGGGCGTTTCTCTTTGGGATGCACATCCAGCGAATCTCCCTTATCTGAAGAAACTGCCATTCCGGTATACGGAATTTCACTCAGCAAACGTCGCTGACTGTCACGGAACCAAGGCCATGACGGACGGTTTAAGCTGGACAACTGCACATAGTAAAAAGGCAGTTCCGGATTATTCCAGTTCTTTCTCCAGCCCTTGACCAGCAGTTTGAACAGTTCGCCATGCGCATCCATGTTATGCGCATTCGATTCTCCCTGATACCAGATTACCCCCTTGATGGGATACTGCTGCAATGGAAGGATACCCGCCTCGAACAAATAACAAGGCTCATAGGGATGACGTTTAAACGAGTCTGTGCTTTTCCGTAAGTTCAGCAAGGCTCTTTCTCTTGCCCACTTCTGGATAAAGTCAGAATGAATCCAGTCACTCAAAATAGCCGGAAAGTCTTTTTCCAATGAGCTGCGGTCTACCCACGACTCAGTAGTAGAACCTCCCACCGCATTACAAATCAATCCTACGGGAACATCCAGACTGTCTTGAAGCATCTTGCCAAAATAATAAGCCACAGCCGAAAACGAAGCTGCCGTTTCAGAAGTACACGGCATCCATTGAGTTTCCTGGTAATAAAGCAAATGGTTTACAGAATCAATAGCCGACAAAGACCATTCTGATGCATTCGTCTGCCATCTGCCTTTCATATCAAACAAGCGGATGTTAGGATGAGCAGCCTGAGCTATCTCCCCGGTAGCATTCAAAGACTCCTTCAGCATAAACTGCATATTCGACTGTCCGGAGCACAACCAGACCTCCCCTACAGCAACCTTACGGAAGGTTTCTTTCTGCCGGGGAGTCTGAATGGTCAGTTCATACTGATCGCCAGCTTTCAGCGGATCAAGCATCACTTCCCATTTTCCGTCTGTTCCGGCAACCGCTTTTTTCTTCTGCTTCGCTATCGACACGGTTACGGGTGTACCTGCATCGGCTGTTCCATGGATACGTAAAGGCAAATCTCGCTGCAAGACCATGTAATCAGTATAAATAGCCGGAAGTTTCAAGCCTCCATAATCACCGGTAATACCCGAATACACCGTACGAGCCAGGATGCCTGCACCTTCCGCATTGGGATGAAGCGCGTCGGGAAGCAAAATAGGATAAGCATAGAGAGGCGTATGAAAATCAATTACCTCTGCTCCACTGAGCTGAGCCACAACATCTATCAGAGCCTGAATTTCCTCACGCCACTGACGGGTGCCCGATATAAAGCGCGGATGACGGTCGGCTATGGGTGACAAACGTGCCACGATGATACGGCTTCGGGGATTCACCTGCTTGAACGAATCAATCAGCCTCAAATAATCACCCACAAAATCGTCTCGAAAATCAGGCCAGTTACGCGGGTCGGTATCATTGATACCCAGATGAATCACCACGATATCGGCAGCGAACTGGAGTGCCTGCTGATACTCCTCCTGCTTCACATACGGACGGTGCCCTTTCTCAAGCAACGTAGCTCCTGACTTTCCGAAATTGCCGACTATGTATGAGTCACCTAACAACCGCTGCAACTGAGAAGGATAAGCATCTCTTTCCCTGTTCGCCAGCGTATATCCATAGGTAATGCTATTTCCTACACAGGCAACCTTTATTTTCTCTGCTGCCTGCAATCCTACACAGACCATCCATACCAGACAGCCTGTCAGGAATAACTTTTTTGTTTTCATTTCTTCAGATAAGGGGTTACGATTTCTTTCCACAACAAATAGCCTTTACCCAACAAATGAAGCCCGTCATTGGTGTACTCTGTCTTCATCTGGCCTTCTTCATCAGCAAAATGAGAGAACAGGTCAATGTATTTCACCTGCTCTTCTGCAGTCATACGCTGAATAAGCCGGTTAATTTCAGGTATCATCTGCCAACGTGAGGTATGTCCGTCAAACATCTTGTATTTCGGAGTCACCGGAAGCACACTCTGTACCAAGATTTCGGTACGGGGAGATTCGTCCTTGATTTTCTTCACAATCCGCCGTACTCCGGCAGCAATCGAATCGGCCGATTCGCCTTGCGGAACATTATTAATACCAATCAACAAGAAAATCTGTGCCGGCTTTCCTTGCGTCAATACAGACAGACGATCGTATACGCCCCACGTAGTATCTCCACTGATTCCTCGGTTTTTCACACGAGGGTTCTGAAACAACTCTCCCCATTCACCCCCGTCAGTAATACTGTTTCCGACGAAAAGAATGTCATCGGCACTCACGGGAAGCTGCTCAAATAACGTAGCCCGCTGGTAATAATAAGTAGAGTACTTACGCTCGGTCTGCCCGAACACACAAAGACTCAACAATAAACTCAACAATAACAAAGACGTTTTTTTCATAATTTCTAAAGTATTAGTTTCTATTATTCTGTTATCCTATCGGCCGAATAAGTAAGATGAGGCAAAGCTTCCTTGCCATCCGGCGTAACAAATACAGCGTTGAACATCCATTTAACCAACCGAGTTTCATGCCCATTGAATTCCCCTACCGGCAGTTTCAAAAGCAACCGGTTCCATCCTTTATGCAAAGTTACCTGCAAAGGCGGACGGGAAACAGCATTTTCATTTTTCAAGGGCACTTCATTGGAACGTTCCGTATGTGTATTTTCCCAAGCAGGAGGAAGTAACTCTTCTCCGTTCAACCATGCCCGGCTACCCTTATAATCCCAAGTACCCTGACGGGGCGGCAAGTCGCTTTCCGACCGGCTGTAATTCTGGAACTCCAGCAACAATCCGGCCTGCTGTTCCTGCGGCGAATAAACCCACGTCGATGCATAAGCTGTATGGTTCTTTTCCGGCTGCTCGTAAAATCCAGGAACCAGCGTACCCCACACATGACGCAAATAAACTCCTGCCCCGTAAACCGTACGACTTCCATAAGTCTTTCCTTCATAGGAATAAGTATCCTTCTCTTCCTGTTCAGGAGGAAAAGTACGGGTCAAATCTCCTCCATTCGGGAAAGCATCGGTAATACGCCATACCACATCGGTCTGTTTCACATAAGGAAACGGTTCACCGGCAAAGGTATACTTTTTATGCCAAAGCATCCGCTTTTCAAAGTCAGCAAACTGAGCAAACATCTCACTCTCTTTGTCACGAAGCAAGGTAGTTTCTCCATCAAAATAGCCATATCCTCCGCCTCTCCAGCTACGCTCGGCTAATGCCAGCATGGCAGCATACAGATTATTTTCGGCTGCATTCTGCTTTTCATCCTCTATATAACGATCATTCCAAACTGCAAGAATACTTCCGGCTATCTGTTCATCTCCATGCTCCTGATTATAAATGCGACTGTTATATAAAGCAACGATATCAGCAAACAAATCGAAATGATTGATATAGTGAAAACGGCAGTCAATGGCAGGAATACCCGGCTGAGCCTTTCCGCGGAAACTCCATAACTGGGTCATGTCTATTTCACCTTCCTTGTACTTCCAGCCCGGATTCCACGAAATGACTTTCTTTCCTTTGCTGCGCACATAGTCTACCATTTCAGGAACAAAACGCGGATTGGTAAACTTGACTTCATCGGTTCCAATATGAATATACGGCACATCGAATGTTTCACACACTTCATCCATCAGTTTTTTCAAGATAGCCATTCCTTTCTCACTCTGCATATCGGTGTGAAACGTACGTACAAATGCTTCACTGTGACCGGGCATATCGATTTCCGGAATCAGCATAACATGGCGTTGCTTACAAAATTCCACCAGTTCTTTAGCTTCTTCCTGCGTATAATATTTCCCCGGCATACGCGTCATGTTTTCGGAAGCATTCAGTTCCGGATAGACTTTACTTTCTAAGCGCCATGCTTGATTTTCGGTCAGATGCCAATGGAATACATTTATCTTGAAACGGCTCAGCAAGTCAATTTCTCTCTTGAGCTCAGCCATTGAGATATAAGAGCGTCCCACATCCTGCATCAACCCTCTCATCCGAAAAGCCGGCCAGTCGGTGATTTGACAAGTGGGAAGAAAATATTTTCCATTCTCTTTACGAACTAATTGCTGCAAAGTTTGTAAAGCTCTGTATGCTCCGACCGCAGTAACTGATTTTACAGCAACTTTAGTTTGGGTTATCTCTACCTGATATGCTTCCTCTTGGTTAAAAGGTATAGCAGAAAAGCGATCAACCCGTTCTACCTGAATGGATTTACCTGCTTTCTGGGACATTTCAACATGCATCTCCTTTAACCACTCCTCCCAGGGTCCTTCTTCTTCCAGGCAATTCAACTGTACCTCGTCTAACACCAATTGGTCATTGGTATATACCAGTTCCTGAGGATAAGGCAAAGGAGCATAAAAGGAACCTGCTTTATCCTGGCAAGAACCAAGCAAGCAAACCATCATAAAAGTAAAAAGTAAATATTTCATAATCTCTCCAATTGATTCTCCAAATTTACATATTTTACGAAAAAGGGGATATTCCTTTTCCAGAATATCCCCTAAAAACTTATTTTACCTGAACTTTACTCAATTTAATTCATATCCCGGAGTTTGAACCAACGCATTGTTTTCTCCTAAAGTATTTTCATCAATAGGCCACAACAGGCGTTTTTCATTCGCCGTAGAATATTTAGTAGTATATTCAGTACCCATCAACCGGATATCATACCAACGCTTTCCTTCAAACAAGAACTCTCTCAAACGTTCTTTCAGAATGGCTTCCACCGGACTTTCATCGCCTGCAGCGAGTCGGTTATCGGTATAGAAGGCAGCATCCTTATCGTTCGGATAGGCCACTTCTGCCTGATGCGCATTATAATAGTCTTCACCATAAGCACGCTTACGCACTTCGTTGATTTCAGCTGTTATATCTTCACCCAGGAATGCTTTGGCTGTGGCAAGAGCCAACAGACAGTCAGCATAACGATAGATAGGATAATCATCTAACCAGCTACGACGCGCATTACCTTCCAACAAGACTCCCTGGAACTTCCATGCGATAGGAGCAGTAAATGTAACAGCATTCGTTTCTTTATCCTTTTTAAAGATACCTTTGATAGAAGCAGCCTTTCTCTGGTCACCTTCGCGGAATAACTGCGTATATACATCCTTATCTATCTGATACTGAATCAATCCGTCAATTTCTTTAACTTCGGTGTCATTCAAAGGAGTTCCTTCTTCATCACAGTAGTTACCAAAGTGAGTAGATCCCATTACCATGGTCATACGATACTGGTCATTCCACATCGAGAACTCATCTCTACCGCTATGCATTGTGAAAATGATTTCCTTATTTTCTTTATTTTTATAAGAGAATACCTTTGAAAAATCGTTCAACAAGGCTACGTCTGCATTTTTCACGGCAAGCAAGGCTGTTTTTGCTGTTTCAAAATCACTTTTTCCACCATTCATTTGCTTACCGCTCCATAAATAGACCTCACCTTTCAGCATCATAGTAGCAGCCTTCGACCAATAACATCTGCCGTTTTTAAATGAATAATCTTCTCCAAACGCATCTTCTGAATTTTGGATATCACTCTTTATCTGCTTCATGACATCAGCTGCCGGTGAAGCTGCTTTTGCTGTATTACCCACATTGATGGAATTTCCGTCTGTATAATCCAAGTGCAGAACGACATCTCCCCATGAACGCAACAAGTGGAAATATACATAAGCACGCATACCATATGCCTGTCCCAAATAGTAAGCCTTAGTTTGAGCATCCAAAAAATCAGCAGCCTCGGCATGTTTAATCATCAAGTTCAACTGATTGATTACTTTATAGAAGTCACCAAAGTTTCCAATTACCGGATTAGCTGCATTCAATGTATTAAAAAACATACGCTCCAATCCGCGCGTAGCTTCACCTGTAAACGGATAAGCATTATAAATATCAGCACGGGGTTCACCTAATTGGAATATCGTATAACTTCTTTCACGAAGCAATCCATGCAATCCGGTATTAAAGGCCTCAAATTGAGCAGGTTCTCTCCAAAAGTTTGTATCTGTGATACTGCTCACCGGCTCCATGTCCAAACAACCTGTAAAAGATGTTGCCAGGCAGCCAGCTATAATATAATTGAATATTTTTTTCATAATCTTAGTTTTTTCAGAATGTTACAGATAAACCAAATAAAACAGTGCGCGGAGTAGGATAACGGCCGTTATCAATACCACGTCCATAATAAGAATCTACAGCTGGTTCAGGAGAAGCTCCGTCGTATCCAGTGATATAGAACAAGTTCTGACCAGTTACATAGACTGAAGCATCTTGCATACCTGCTTTTCCAATCCATTTTTTAGGCAATGTATAGCTCAAGGTTATCTCACGCAAAGCCAAATAGTCTCCCTTTTCGTAGAAACGTGAACTGTTATTATTAACAGCAGTCATACCATTATTTGAACGGGTAATGTTTTTCTTATTCAACTGGTCAGCATAAGTGAACACCGGCAAATCGGTATCCGGATTGGTTTCACTCCATGTATCATGTACTTTGTCAATAATATTAAACTGTCCCTGATACTGTCCCAAAGAGCGAGCCTTCAAGTCGTTATAAATGGTATGTCCCAAAGCATAGTCGAAACGAGCATACAATGAAAGGTTCTTATAAGAAAGAGTCGTTGAGAATCCACCGGTAACTTTCGGGAAGATGTTGCCCACTACATCACGGTCAATACTATTAATCTTATTATCCTTATTGATGTCTTCCCAGCATACATCACCCGGTTCAATAGGTTTCCAGCCATCCGATTCTGCATACGTTTTTCCTGTACTCGGGTTGATCTGGTCTGCCATACCCGGACCATACAAACTTGCTACTTCATCAATCACCATGTTGGCATGTGTCTTCACATCGTTCCAGTCTCTGAAAATATGGTTTTGAACATAACCAACTAGATCACCCAGTTTACCTCCCTCGCGGTATCCTCCAATCCATCGTGTCGGAGTTTTACCGGTTTCTGCATCATACAAGCCTGCAGCCACTTCATAACCATCAATCTGATTAAACGGTTTATCACTTGTAGGCAACTTTAACACCTTATTCGATACAGAAGTTAAGTTTGCAGAAACTTCCCAGTTGAATCCCTTCGGATTAGAAAGAATGTTTGCACGTACTTCCATTTCAAAACCTGAGTTACGCAATTTACCCAAGTTGGTTTTCATGCTATTAAATCCTGTATATGAAGGCAAGTTTACGTCGGTAAGAAGGTCATCGGTTGTTCTGTTGTAATAATCGAAGATAAAGCTCAGACGATTATTAAAGAAGCCCAAATCCAAACCTGCTTCAAATGAACGGCTCTGTTCCCAGCGCAATCCTGTATTCACTAAAGTAGAATTGTAATAGGCTGTCTGACCGTTATAGTTACCTGCACCAATCTGCTTGTATACACCATAAATATCAAAGTTTCCGATTCCGTTTACGTTACCGTTTACACCATAACTTAAACGAGGTTTAATATTGCTAATTACATCTGAGACTTTTGATTCCTTCCAAAAATCTTCCTCAGTAACATTCCATCCTACAGAAACACCCGGAAAGAATCCCCAACGATTGTCTTTCAAGCGTGAAATACCGTCGTAACGAGCCACAAATGAAACCAAGTATTTCATCTGATAGTTATAGTTCAAACGACCGAAAGCAGAGGCAATGCGATAACCTGTTTTAGATGAAGTGGTTCTTGAACGGACAGCACCCGCATTCAGTGTCGGAATATCATCGGTCGGTGAATTTTCTGTTTTAGCCTCCATTGAAAATGAATTATAGCCAAAATACTCACCACCCAACATCACATCCAAGTTGTGCTTTTCTGCAAATGTATCTTTATAGTTTAACGTTCCATTCACCTGAATCTGGGTAAAACGATCCATATTAAGACTTGCTTTACGCGCATTATTTGGCTTATTTTGATGCTGGAATTGATATGATTTTTCAAATGCTTCTTTCTGATAATCGTAATGATACAAGGAAGTATTGGCACTGAGCACTAACTTCTTGGGAAGAATATCCAAATCGAAACTGAAGTTATAAGTTGACTTGCGTGTTCCGTTTTCATTGGTCAGCTTTTGACGATAATATTCCGGATTACCATCACCAGTTCCCCATCCTGAAGCCGGAGTTCCATCTTCGTTATACGGATTCCAAGTAGGACGCTGTGAGCGGGTACGGTAGAAGAATTCATACGTACCAATCCACAAAGAAGGCTGCTGTGACCACGTGTAAGTTGCTCCAGCCTTCACGTTTAAGAACGGAAAGACTCTATATGAACCATTTACTGATCCGGTAAAGCGCTTGTAGCCAGTACCCTTAACCATACCATTTTCATTGTAATATCCCAGGCTGGCATTATAGGTACCTTTGTCATTTCCACCCGTGATATTCAAATAATGGTCTTGAGTTAAAGTGGTATTATCAAATGCAGCATCGTCTAGCTGACCTGCATAATCTTTATACAACAATTGTTTTCCTTCATAATAAGGATCATCCATTACCAGCCAACCCTCATTTTTCAGATGGGCGGTTTCATCTGTCAGATACTTCACATCAATCAACTCGTTCTGAGTACCATATCCCGTTTGTCCATCCACTGCACCTGCACCCTGAACATTGTTGGTATAACGCTTATATCCTAAGCGGTTATAATACAGATAATCGTGAGCATTACAGAAGTCGTAACCAGTACGAGCCATGTTCATACCCAACTTAAACTTATAGTTAACAGAGGCTTTACCTTGTTTTCCGCTTTTGGTTTCTACCAAAATAACACCTCCATTCGCACGAGCACCATAAATAGCTGTAGAAGCTGCATCTTTCAACACCTGAATAGACTCAATATCAGAAGGGTTAATATCACTCATGCTATCACGAATAATTCCGTCAACAACAATCAATGCTCTACTATTCTGACCTGTAATAGTAGCACCTCCACGAAGCGTAATATCAGGCTCAGCTCCTGGCTGCCCCGAAGTATTTACCACACGTAAACCTGTTACAGAACCTTGCAGTGCTTGCCCGGCATTACTCATTGCTGCATTTTTGAGGACCTTATCGTCCATCTTTGAAATAGCCGTAGTAAGAGCAGCACGCTTTTGCGAACCTCCATAACCGGTTACCACGACTTCTTCCAGGGTTTGGGTATCTTCCTTCAGAATTACATTGATAGGACTTCCATCCCACTTAACGGTCTGAGTGATATAACCAACAAATGAAATTTCGATTAAATCGCCTTTGTTTACATTCGGCAAGGAGAAATTACCATCAATATCGGTAATCGTACCATTGGTTGTACCTTTTACTACAACAGAAGCACCGATAACAGTTTCTCCTGTTGCGTCTTTCACAATACCTTGACATGTGGCATTTTGCTGCACAATGTCAAATTCAGATTTGTCTTTGGGTTGCTCTGCGTAGGCTACACCCGCAGACAGGCCGCCCATTAATAGCAGCATGCTGACTGATTTAACTTTTTTGTTCATAAATTCATGTATATGTAAGGTTAAGCTCACGGTTGAAATAATGCTCGTTTTTATCAGCTTATTAATTTAAGGGTAACTTCCTAACAAACTTTACTAAGTTCCTGTTCTTCTCGGCAAATGTATGGAGAATTATTTAATAAGCCAAATATTTAATAAACTAATTATTAATATAAACCATGCTTTTATTTATTAATTTAATATCTTAAATAAATAACTGCTTACTTCTTAAAGAGTATTTTAAAGTATTCACCTGAAGGGACCGTTCCGAATAAGCAAAAAAAAGGAGAGCAGAATAGAATAAAAGGGCGCAATAGCCACCTTTAATCTATCCTGTTCTCCTACCTAACTCTATCTATTATTTTATGATATCACGAAGCTTCACACTTTGGAAAGTCATGTGAGCTACACTGCTTTCATATAAGATACCAATGGTTTCTTTATCAATCATAGTCAAGCATGAGTACCCCCAATTATGACCTTCATCTAATAACAGCTGATGTTCCGCACTCCATGTTTTTCCTCCGTCAAGACTGATTTTGATTGTCATATCTTTACGTGCATTTGTTGAGTTCGGGTTTGAGAAAATCAACAAATCTTTACCCAAAACATTATCTTTGGCCTTTACACTAATCAAGCTTGCCATACATACCGGTTCAATCAGTGCGGTACGTGAAGATTCATGCTCTTTCCAAGTACGGCCCAAGTCAGTAGTAGTATATACTGCACGGCTTCCTCCGCGGTTATCACGCATATTCAGCATCAACACACCCGGTTCTACTTCTGCCACTTGTGCTTCTGTAGTGTTGGTGCGCGCATGGTTATGTATTGCCCAGGTCTTTCCACCATCCTTACTATACATGATTCCAGCATTTGGAATACGGGTCTTATCAATGTACTGAATAGGGAAAACCAGCGTTCCATCAGTCATAGTGATTCCTCTTCCCGGTCCCTGAAGCAAGAAATACCATTCCGGCAATTTCACTTGTTCTGTGATATTAATCGGTTCCGACCATGTTTTTCCGTCATCAGTACTCTTTGCCAACACCAACTGGGCAGTATGATTCATATCCATACCCGGATGCGAGCTCCACCATGCTCGCTGGTTTCCCATTCCATGTGTCCAGGCCGCAACCACCCACACAGTATTGGTTTTTGTATCTACTAAGATAGACGGATCTCCCACTCCATTCTGAGCAGCAGGAAGACCTCCATATTCCTTAAACGATAAAGGCAAACGCATTTTTTCCCATGTTTTTCCTCCGTCGGTACTACGGCTCAAACCAACATCTACATGTTCCTGTAAGTCGACACTGCTATTATAACGCACATCATACACCCCCAAAAGAGTTCCTTTGTTAGTTGTTACTAATCCCGGAATACGGAATGCTGCCGAACCGTCGTCTCCGGCATGACGAACTCCGACACCCATACGGCGCTCAATACTCTTTCCTGCTACATTTTTAGACGGAATAACCTTTCCGTCTCCTTTCACCTGAGTTACTTCTGCCGTTATTTTTGTGTGTAATGAAGCCGTAGGTTTCATTTCAATACTCACCCAAAAGAAATTATAACCGGGAAATAAGGGCTGTTTTCCTGCAAGTGTAACAGAGGTAGAAGAAGGAGTCACTTCCGACTTCTTAATTGCATAAGAGGGATTAGCTGCCAGGGTTTTTCCCGGAGTATGGCTTGATATATAATCAACCGGGGCAAAACGCTTTTTACCTCTATCCTGAGGAGCCTCTGTTCCTCCATAATAAAGTTTAATCGACTTAATTTGCGACAAAGGCACATTTTTGTCAAAACAAACCGTGACTTCATCCAACGTCTTTGTATCTTTTGCATCAAGACGCATATAAGCCAACACATTGTCATGCCGCTCAATAAGAATCGGTATTTGCGGAGTTTTCACAAACACTGTATCTGCGGCTTGAAGACCAACGGAAATCATTCCGAGAAATAAAGTTAATAGTTTTTTCATCATATAAGTAAGAATTATATTTTTACTTTAGCTATCAGTTTTCTTATTTTACCCTCACCGATTATAGGAGCATGAGGGTCTTCCGGATAAACAATAGCAAACTGCCCCGGAAGTAAATCAACAAAAATGGTCGGTGTATCTGCATAAAGCGCACAGTCACCTTCTTTTTGATATTCCTGTTTTAATTGATTGACATCTTCAATAGCCTTCCATCCGATGCGTTCTTTTCCTTCAAGCAAGATATGAATGTCAATGTAATCATGATGCACTTCCAAAACTTGTTCTGAAGCTTTTACGCAAACGGGATTTACATTATTTATAAATAACCGATCCCCGTCAAGCTCTATTCTTCCACAGTCTGTATGAAGCAAATCATGGCTTTTTACATAATCAAACAGCTGCTTGAACATAGGATGAAGAGATTCTATCCTACCACTATTTTGCAAATTAGATACGATCATTTTATACGAGTTCTTAAGTTTATGAGTTTTTTTACTTTTCTGTTTTTAAGCTCTTACTTCATGGTATCTGTTTTAGGACGCAGGAAGTAAAGCTGGGCACAAAGTGCAACAGCAACCACAATAGCCAACATGGCAAAACCTGTACCTAAGTCACCATTATCACCCCATTTTCCTAACAGGTCTGTAATGAAAGCTCCGGCAAAGACCCCAACCATATTCATGACCCCATAGGCTGTAGCCCGCTGTCTGGAAGAAACAAACTGACAAAGAATAGGCATGTTGTTTGTATCGAAAATACCATATCCTATACCAAATAACAATCCAGCTCCTATCACTGCCACAATATTATGTCCAAAGCCCAACAAGAGTAAAGAAGGAATGGTCAAGCCTAAACCTATAGCTCCTGTATAAACACGGCCACGCAAATTTTTCTGCACCCATCTATCTGATAATGTTCCACCTACAATTACCCCAATAAACGAAGAAACAGCAATGGTAATCGTTGATATAGGTCCGGCTTGCGACATCGGTAAATCTAAGTTTTCAGCGAATAAAGTTGGAAGCCAATTCTTTGTAGCCCATCCCGGAAGGCTGGGAGCCGCAAAATAAAGCAATATTACCCAAAACGCCACATTAGTAAGCAGTGATTTCAAACTGGTAAATACTTTCTCCTTAGGAGCATTGGGCTGTAACTTTTCATCAGAAGTAACTTCTGCTTTCTTATCGTGTAAAAACAGCATCAGAATCAGAGCATAAGCAATGCCGATAATACCAAACCAATGAAAAGTGGTATGCCAAGAAAATGCTTCAGCTACCGTAGCTCCAAATCCCCCCACTGCCTGTCCGGTATATAAACCGGTCATATGAATACCAACAGCCAAAGAACGTGATTTTCCTGTATGATAGTCGGCTATCAGTGAGAGTCCAGCCGGTATATATAAAGCTTCACTTACTCCCATTAAAGCACGAAGCCAAAAGACCTGGTCAAACGTATTGGCTATACCCATCAGATAGGTAACCGATGACCATACAAACAAACTCCCCACAATAAGCCATTTACGGTTCAATCGGTCGGCTATAATTCCTGAAACCGGGCTCATCAAACCATAAATCCATAAAAAAACTGCCATCAGATAGCCAAAATTTGCAGCCGACTGCAACTCTACGATATCAATCTGCATGGCCTCTTTCATCGTGCTGAGCATCTGCCGGTCCATATAGTTGAGCAGTGCCACCCCCCAGAGTAATCCTACAACAATCCAAGGATAAATCTTTGAATTTTTCATATATTATTTTTATACCGTTAACAAATACTGAAACTTGCCGGATTATTCTCCGGCAAGTATTTCATGACATAAAGTGTATCCCTTTATCATCATCCGCGGGATATGAAAAGGTCCTTTAAAAAGATTTCCTTTAGCAGGTTGAGCCACTGTTCCATCACGGTGCAGATATCCATACCACTCACCATATTCATAATCAGGAAAGTGCGCATAAGTCCAGTCACTGATTTGCTTATGACGCTTCAAATATTTCTCATCTTTTGTCAGCTTATAAGCATACAAGTTCGCAATGATTGCTTCTGTTTGAGGCCACCAGAACTTCATATCTTGTGAATAATCCTGAGGAGGAAGGTTCTTGCAGTCCTTGAAGTTAATTATACCTCCATACTGCTCATCCCATCCCCAGTCCCAAGACCAGTCAAGAATGGTCAATGCCATATCAATCAGTTCTTTGTTATTGTCCATCGTGCGTGCCACATCAAATAAGAACCAAGAGGTTTCAATACAATGCCCCGGATTGATAGTGCGACCATTCGTCGTATCAATAAATTCCCCTTTCGGACCTACCATTTCCAACAACGCTTTAAACTCCGGATGCATAAAATAGTTTTTCAGTGCATAAACCGACTCTTGTATCTGTGCATCCAATTCTGGATCGTCAATCACTTTCTTAAGACAAGAAGCCACATTAACCATAATCATGGTAATGGAGTGCCCTTGTACCTGAACAGAAGGGAGATACTTCGGTTCAAGAACACCAGGGGTATTCAGGAAGCTACGCATGCGCTTAAACAAATCAAGTGCTTTCTTAGCATATTCTTGATTTCCGGTAGCCAATGCATACTCAGACATGGCAATAGCGGCAAAGCTTTCTGAAAAGACATACCGTCTTTTACGAAGCGGAGTGCCATCGGCTGCCACTTCAAAATACATACGCCCATCCGTATCAAAACAATGTTTCTCAATGAAATCAAGCGTAAGTTTAGCTGCCTCAAGCCATTCCGGATTTTTTTCGATGTTATTATACGCAAACGAGCATATGAAGGCAAAACGCCCCTGAAACCAAACCGACTTTGTAGAATCAATCAACTGCCCGTCACGTCCCACACAAGTATAAATACCTCCATTCTCTCTATCAAGACCATTTTTCAACCAAAACGGCATGATATTCCGGGTGAAGTCTTCTCTATAGACTTCGCCCCAATATTTGGCATAATTTTCTGCAAGCATAAATAAGGTTATTAAAATTTATTACAACGCTCAAAGAAGTTGATAGCTTCTAATTCAGCTTTCATACGAGCCTCTTCCTCATCCGTCATATTCTGGAAAGGAGTACGATTCTTGCCTAAATCCAGACCTATCAGTTTCATGATACGCTTTCCGCCCACGATGTTACCGCGATAATGGCAGATAACATTGATTACCTCCTGAGAGAAGTTTTGCAACTCACGTGCTTTTTCAATATCACCTGCTTTCCATGCATCAATAATGCCTACCAGATTGATACCGTTGTAATTGGTTGTACCTCCGATACCACCTTGCGCTCCCCCCATTGCCAATGAAGGAAGAATGGTTTCATCCTGACCATGCAGCATGTCAAATTTACCATTCTTATATAAACGACACTGATTATATTCGTAAATACTTTCAAATGTATATTTGATACCGGCAAAATTCGGGATTCTACCATCAACGGCTTTCAGCAATTCTACCATCGACAAGAAAGCTCCGTTAAATGCAGGGATATGATAGTAATAGAAAGGAAGTCCTGGAGCACCTGCTGCAATTTCTTCACAATATTTCACCAGTTCCTCAATACGACCTACTTTCGGGAAAGGAGGAGCCATTGCACCAATTCCCCATGCTCCAATTTTCTGAGCATGTTCTGCCAACATTCTACTTGCTTTTACACAGCAGCTACCAACGTGCACAATTACTTTAAAACCTTCCGGAGCAACTTCTACCCAACGCTCTGCTAATTTCATTCGTTCTTCCTCGGTCAGCATATATCCCTCGCCAGAAGAACCATTGATAAATACACCTTTCAAGCCATTTTTAGCCAACATATTTGCGTAAGCCGCAATTGGTTCATAGTTTACTTCACCATTTTCATAAAACGGAGTAAACGGAGCATCGATTAACCCAATAATTCTTTCCATAATATCATATTTAATAAATTTGTTTATTTAATTACAGCAAAATTAGCGATATATTTTTATACTACAAGATTTTTGGACTTAGTTTTTGAAATTATTTTTCTTTTTTAAAAGGATAAACCATAATTTTTGATGTACGTATTCCGGGCTTTACCTCCCCACATACCATATACAAATAAGAATGATGATAAAGAAGCACACCTCCCGCACGTGCCATACCGGGTACATCGGGATATACCGTCCATACCTGACGCTTAAAATCAAAACACAAAACATCATCATTAAATTGATACCATGCAGGTTCATGAGTCAAATAGTCCTTTCCCACTTTCCCTTCAATCGCTCGTTTAAATAAAGTATAATTAACTCCACCGGTAAGAATAAGGTATTTACTGTTTTGAGTCCCACTCCCCCCTACTAAACAACGCTTTTCTCCTGTAGCTTCTCGCGGAAGAATACTAAGATAATTCCATGTATCCGATTGGGGAATGTATTGAAGAACATCCTGAGACAGAATACTTTCCTTTTTTCCCTCAGGAGTCTGAAAGCCTCCTATTAAATAAAGAGAGTTTCCATCATTTACCAAAACAGGCTGCACCCGTGCAGGTCCCGGAAACGAAGCCATTTTCTCCCAAGCCACCCCTTTCTTCAAATCAAGCCTATATAAAGAGTTTTGACGCTGTTGCTGATTCCCCCCTGTAATATAAACACATCCGTCAAGAAGAGTTGCCGAAGCATTATCAATTGCCTCAGGAAGAGAAGGTAAACTTTGAATTACAAAATCAGAAGTTCCACTTCCTTTTTGTATCCGAAAAGCGCGGGTAAAATTAGAATCAGAATTATTTCCTCCTAAACAAACCAGTCCTTGGGGCGTTTCAACAGCACAACCATAAGCCACAGGAAGAGGCAAATCCACAATCGGCTTCCACTCAAGAGAATCTGCTTTTGTATTTAAAGCATAACATTGATTATAATATACCTTCTTTCCTCCTTCAGCTGCCGGAACATCCGGAAAATTACAACCTCCTCCCACTACGAGCCAATCACCTACAAAACCAGCAAAGGGAGCTGAGACACCATTGAGCACTGGATAATCTGGTATTTGTTCATTCTTCTGAAACGATACTTGAGCAAGCATCCCAATAGCCTGACAAAGTAAGGTTCCCCATACCAAAAGCTGTCTTTTCATTCGATTTTTCATATAAAGTTAATAGAATTCCGTTTTCTAAATGCTAAATATACGCATAATATTTAATCTTCCTTTTATTTAATACAATAAATATTTCATTTTGGTTTTACATAATTAATTTTTTGCTTTTTATTGCTTTACATCAATAAAAGTATTAATTTAGCAAACGATTTAAAAACACTAAAGATTTTAGATACAAGCCTGTATCAGTTAACCCTTAAACACTATAAATCTTCATCGAAACATTCTTTTAATGAATTAGCAAGCCAACAGTTTGCCGAAGATTTATTTTTTTATGGTTAGAGCTTTTAAGTTGAGTAAAACAGATATGATACAAAAACTAACAGAAGGATTAGGAAGTGGAACAAAAAATACGCTTAACCAAAAGCGTATTATCACTCATTTAATGCATAATCACTCGTCTACCATTCCAGACTTGGCAAAAGATATTGATTTAAGCATTCCCACAGTAACAAAATTCGTCATGGAATTAGTTGATGAGGGGTATATTATCAATTACGGGAAGCAAGAAACAAGCGAAGGAAGACCTCCTAATCTTTACGGACTGAATCCTGACTCTGCTTACATGGTGGGAGTTGACATTAAAACATTTTGCTTAAATATAGGTTTAATGAATTTTACCGGAGATATGGTCGACCTTCAAATGGGAATCGACTGTAGACTCAACAATACTCCAGAATGCCTTGAGGAGTTAACTCTGCATATCAACAATTTTATAGAAAAGCATAAAAATATCAAAGAAAAGATTCTTCAAATAGGAGTGAACATATCCGGACGCGTCAACCCAGAAGAAGGATACAGCTTCAGCATGTTCAATTTTGAAGAACGTCCGTTAGCCGACATCCTACACGAAAAAATAGGTATTCCTGTAAGCATTGACAACGATACACGTGCGATGGCATATGGGGAAATGCTAAAAGGTGTGGTCAAGGGGGATAAAGATATTGTTTTCATCAATTTGAGCTGGGGACTTGGCTCTGCCTTAATTTTTGACGGGAAAATATACACAGGTCATTCGGGATTTTCCGGAGAATTTGGCCATTTCAGCGTTTTCGACAACGAAATCATCTGCCACTGCGGGAAAAAAGGATGTTTGGAAACCGAGGTATCAGGTTCTGCCTTATATCGCATTTTATATGAAAAAGTAAAAAACGGGCAGGCATCCATCCTTTCCAAAAGAATACTTGCCGGAAAAGATCCGCTGACATTGGAGGATATTGTGGAAGCCACCAATAAAGAAGACTTTTTATGCATTGAATTAGTAGAAGAAATAGGACGTAAACTCGGCCGATATCTTGCCGGACTTATCAATTTACTGAACCCGGAGCTGGTAGTTATAGGCGGCACATTAGCTCAGACTGAAGATTACATCTTACAACCTATAAAAACAGCTATACGCAAATACTCGCTGAACTTAGTAAGCCGAGATTCTGCCGTTGTATTATCCAAGTTACAAGATAAAGCCGGCATAGTGGGAGCCTGCTTACTCTCTAGAAGCAAATTATTCGAACGGTAATTCCATCCTTAAACGAGCCAATTCTTTCATAAAAGGATCGGCTCGTTTCTTTAACCTGCTATTATCTTTTTACGCTTACAATAGCGTTCACACTGCACACAGATATCATATCCCAACATGGCTCCTAAGATAAAGTCTTCTTCAGGAGAGAGCAAATTGAGAGGACGGTTCGTCAAGTGTCTTATAGCCTGTATGCATTCCGGGCGACCGAAAAAAAGGTTGATACAGGTTTCTGAGGCTGGCTGTATAAGAAAATCAATACTCTGACTTTGCAAACGGGCCACCGCAAACGACTCATACTTACGGTTCACGGTATAAAGTACCATACGGCGTACTCCTTTTTTATACTCATATACATGATTCAGAAAGACCTTTAAGTCTGCAGGAAGTTTATTAGGGGATACTATCATTGCACTGTGTTTTTTCACACCTTTCCAAAAGGTATTTTATCTGTTTATAAATTAGTCTTCAGCTCGCTGACCCAAGCTTCAATACGAGTTTGAGTCAGATTGCCCTCATTTACATCATCCAGGGCTAGTCCTACAAAATAACCGTCTTCAACTGCAATCGAACCGGAGAAGTTATAAGCATCCGAATTTACCCGATTGCCTATAAATGTACACCCTGCACCTTTTAACGATTCATACAAAAGTCCCATTCCGTCGCAAAATGTATCACTATACGACTCGGAATCACCACAGCCAAACAAAGCAATGGTTTTTCCGCTCAAGTCAGCATCTCGAAGTACGTTTACCGCATCATACCAATCATCCTGCAGTTCTCCATCACCCCAAGTCGAAGTTCCGAGTATCAGAATCTCATAAGCTGCCACCAATTCCACATTCAACTTATCTGCACTATACACATCAGAACTTGCAACGCCTAATGCTCTAGCCAACTGTCTGGCCAAGTCTTCACAGGTTCCTGTTGTGGAACCGTAAAAAATACCTACCTTCTTCATGATGTTAATATCTATAATTTATTTACACCACAAAATTAGAAGGTCTTACATGCTCACGCAATACCTAAAATTTGGGTTTTTACAAAGAGGGTATTTTCTTTGTTAGGATACCCTACCCTATCTAAATCAAATTCTGTCACTCCTTGCTGCTTAAGAATGCTCTTTATTATACCTAATAGTAGGGATACCATTACTGTCCCGTAAAAATGGATAAATAGTTCTTTGAAATAATTGAAATATAGC